>Ga0302325_10003153_pt1 | contig 39238 bp, 27 predicted proteins | sample Palsa_T0_2_FD_201948 | JGI IMG/M metagenome (GOLD analysis project Ga0302325, IMG submission 201948) | Peat permafrost microbial communities from Stordalen Mire near Abisko, Sweden - Palsa_T0_2 | ecosystem: Environmental > Terrestrial > Soil > Palsa > Peat permafrost | place: Sweden: Abisko...
TAGGCGGTGGTCTTTTCGGCGGTGACCCGGGTTGTGACTTGAGCGGTAAGGCCGGAAGACAGGATAAGGAGGAGGAGGGTGGGTTTCATTCGGTGGTTTGGTTAAAGATGACGGATTGGACATGGAAGGATTGGACGTAGCGGTTGTGGTTGACGGCGGCCCACCATTTTGGCGACCGGATGATGACTCTCAGTGCTTCTCTTTCGAAGGCGGGATAAAAGGGAATGCTGATAAAGGCGTCTTTGACATTGCCGTCTTCGTCAATCGTGAAGGTAACGCCAACGACCGCCTCGTCGCTGTTGGAAATCTTATAGTTCGGTGGGAATTCGAGATTTTTTTGGAGGTATCTTAGCCATGCTTTGGCGGTGAAGTCTCCTCTCAAAGCCGCGTTTCTTTCTCTGTTGGTGGTGTCCGTGACGGCCCCACCGTTCTCGTCGTAGTAGTCTTTTCGCAGGAGTTTGCCCTGGTCGTACAATTCGTCGGCGCTGACCTGGCCGTTCTTGTGGTAAAATTTCCATTCGCCGTGCATCTTCCGGCCTGCGGCGTAGATGCCTGTGGAAGAGAGGTTGCCATTGTCGAACCATGTCACCTGCATTCCGCTGCCGTCGGCATGGAAGATGGAGGAATCGGATGGGGAGCCGTTCGAATACCAACTGAAGCTGGTGCCGATGGGGCTGTCAGCTTCGTATTCCGTGGAATCGGCGATCATTCCGTTCGGGTGGTATTTGAGCCAGGTTCCTTGTTTTTTGCCTTGCAGGTAGCGGCCGGTCATGGATGGTTTTTTGTCGGGGTAGAGCCAGGTGAATTTCCCCGTTCGGATCTTTTGGGTGCTGTCCTGGTACCAGCCTTCCATTTCGAGCGTGGGGTTCTTTATGAAGTAGTAGTCGAGGCGGTGCCAGCCGGAATCGGTTTTTTGCATTGTGGAGACAAAGCGGGCTCGTTTGGCATCCGACTCCTTCCAGTAGACGTCGTAGTAGCGGGTGGTTTGTTGCGCGAGGGCGCAGGTTGTCAGTAATAACAGGATGGTTAGGGGGGTGAGTTTCATGGGTCCAAAATACAAAAAAGACGTACATTCATTTTCCTTTTAATCAGGAGCATATGAAGAAAGCAATCATGATATTTTCGTTGGTATTGGCCGGGATAGCCGTTCGGGCGCAGGGGGACACTACGGCGTTGTTGGGGCGTTGGGATCTCACGGTTCATGCGCCGGGGAAGGATTTTCCGTCGTGGCTGGAGATCCATACGTCCGGGGCGCGTTTTATGGTAGGTCAATTTGTGGGCGGCGGGGGGAGTGCGCGGCCGATATCGCGGGTGAACCTGGTAGATGGGAAGATGAGTTTTACCATACCGCCGCAGTGGGAACGGGAGGATCATGATCTGCAGGTCGAGGGCAGTTTTCAGGGTGACAGCCTTGTTGGGACGATGGTTGTTCCCAATGGGACAACTTATAACTGGGTTGGGCGGCGGGCGCCTTCGATGCGTCGGGAAGGTGAGCCGAGCTGGGGCAAGCCCATTGTGCTTTTTGATGGAAAGGACCTGCAGGGGTGGCATGCGATAGGTACCAATCAATGGGTAGCGGAAGGGGGTGTGCTGCGTAGTCCGCATTCGGGTGCGAATATCGTTACGGATCAAAAGTTTAGCGATTTCAAGCTACATATCGAGTTCCGGTATCCCAAGGGGAGCAATAGCGGCGTATACCTGCGTGGCCGTTATGAGGTGCAGATCGAAGACGCCGAGGGAACGGAGCCGCCGAATGATGTCATCAGTGCGGTCTACGGGTTTTTGCCGCCGTTGGAGCAGGCTTCGAAAGGGCCGGGAGAATGGCAGACCTATGATATCACGCTGGTAGGGCGGGCGGTGACGGTTGTGTTTAATGGGAAGACGGTGATCGCGAGGTCGGAGATACCCGGGATAACGGGTGGGGCGTTGGATAGTAATGAGGGTGAGCCGGGGCCTATTTATTTGCAGGGGGATCATGGGCCGATAGAGTATAGGAATATTGTGTTGACGCCCCGTGCGTCGCAACTGGGGAAGTAGATTTTATTCGGTCCAGGCATCTTTGAATAGGTGGGAGATGGTTTCCATGGGGAGGAACATTTTGCCGCTGTCGGGTAAATGTATGAAGCCATATTTGGCATAAAAGCCTTTTGCCTCGCCGTCGATGGGGTCAACGACCACGGCCATTGATCCTATGCTTGTGACGGATGTGTCGTATGCTCTTTTCAATGCATCAATCAACAAGGTTGCTCCCAGACCTTTGCCTTTGTACGCGTTGTCGATGGCGAGCCTGCCTAATAACGTGGTCGGAAGATTTGTATATGAGTGGGGTAACTTGTTCCTGATTTCGTCGGACAGCAACTCTCGTTGAATAGACGAGTTTGACAGCGTATAATAACCTTGCACATTGTTTTGGCTGTCTGCCAGGATAAAACATACTGACAGCTTCCGCTTCATATCCTGTTTGGCCTGGGTATGGAGATAATTATCGAGGAGTGTTTTTCCGCAGGCGAAGTTTTTCTTTTTGTGTGAAGAGCTTAGGGGCTCAGTTTTGTAGTTCATTTCTTTTTAGCGGACTCGCTATACCTTTTTGCGGCATTTTTGAGGCTATCATTTGGCTGAGGAGCATTCAACATGGCATTAAAGAAAACCTCCTGGTCCTTTTTCGAGGCCAATACCGCATTGTGTTTATCCACGATCTTTTCCGCTTGCAACTTGATGGAATAGGTAACGAATTCGGTCAGGGTTTTAAAACCGCCCAAACTAGCTGCATACTCAAAGAATTCCTTTTGTTCCAAGGGCATTCTGGTGTCGAATCGTGCCATTTTTACTTCCTTCATGGTCATTCTATTTGAAGTAAATGTACGGAAAATATCCGTACAAAAAAACTATCTATGTTCGGATTGATAATCAGTTGCTTAGACCAGGTCGTCGGGAAATGGGTAGAATAGCGGTTAGGGTCAGGGTGGGGGCATGGGGAATGTTGGGCGGTTTTTTTTTGATCGGAAGTTTTGATATATTGGCCGGACCTAAACTTATTGTATGAAGGGAATCACTGCATTTTGTGGGTCGTTGTTGTTGGGGAATCTTGTTTTTGGTCAGGCGAAGCCAGCGGTTGTGGAGCCGGCTTTTGTGACGAAGGTGGAAGGGGTAAAGGAGTACCGACTGCCCAACGGGTTGCAGGTGCTGCTGGTGCCGGATGCGGCGCAGACCAATGTGGTGGTGAATGTCGTGTATCACGTAGGCTCGCGGCAGGAGGGGTATGGGGAGACTGGGATGGCGCATTTGCTGGAGCATATGATGTTCAAGCCCTCCAGGAAGTTCAGCAGCATCAAGCAGACCATAGCGGACAAGGGGGCGATCGCCAATGGGACAACCTATTATGATCGTACGGATTATTTTGAGGTCATGCCGGCGACGGACAGCAATGTCAACTGGGCGCTGGACATGGAGTCGGACCGGATGGTGAATTCGCTGATGCGGGATGAAGACCTGAAGAAAGAATTCACGGTGGTGCGGAATGAGTTCGAGTCGGATGAGAACAATTCTTCCCGCATCCTGACGGAACGCGTGCTGTCGACGATGTATCTGTGGCATAACTATGGCAAATCCACTATTGGCAGCAAAGAGGATATTGAGCGGGTGCCCATCAATTCCCTGGCTGCTTTTTACCGCAAATATTATCAGCCGGACGATGCCACCCTTATCGTGGGCGGAAAATTCGACGAGAAGAAGACGCTGGCGTTGATCGGGCGTTACTTTGGCAAGATACCCAAGCCCACGCGGGTGTTGGCGCCGCCATATACGGTGGAGCCGCCGCAGGACGGCCAGCGGTATGTGGAGCTGCGCAGGAACGGCGATGTCCCTTATGTGAGTATCGCGTATCATACACCGGCTTATTCCGACAAGGACTATGTGGCCAATGAAGCCGTGCTGGAGATCCTGAATAATGATCCGTCGGGGTATTTTTATAAGGCGCTGGTGGAGACCAAACTGGCGACCAACCTGAACGGCTATAGCCCTGGGCTGTACGACCCTGGTTTTAGCTATATCAGCGTCAGTGTTCCGACGGGCAGGAGTATCGACAGCACGAAGACTGCGTTTCTGACCGCTGCGGATCATCTCCGGGACTATGTGATCACGCAGGAGGATCTGGACAGGGCAAAGAACACACTGAAAAAGGGGGTATCGGATGTCAAGAACAGCACCATCGATTTTTGTATAGCGTTGGCAGAGGTCATCGGCGCGGGGGACTGGCGCCTCTTTTATATCTACCGGGACCGGCTGGATCAGTTGACGTTGGCAGACGCCCAGGCTGCGCTGAAGAAATATTATCTGACGAGCAATATGACGGTAGGGGTGTTCATTCCGGATAAGTCGGCGGAGCGGGTAGTGGTGTCGGAGCGTCCCGATGTGGCGGCGTTGGTAAAAGATTATAAGGGTAAGGCGTCGGAGCCTGTGCAGTCGACCGAGACCTTTGAGGCGACGATCGACAATATCAAGAAAAGAACGGTCTATGGTCAGACCGCGAACGGACTCAGGTATGCGCTGCTGAAAAAGCCGGTAAAGGGGGATAAGGTTTTTGTCAACATAATATTAAAAGTGGGGGACGAACAAAGCCTGACTGGGAAAGGTGTCATCCCCATGCTGACGGCGCGGATGTTGAAGAACGGGACCACGACTAAGACCAAGAAGGATATCAACGATATGCTGGACAAGCTGAAGTCCTCGATAGAGATAGGCGGCGGTAACGGGGATGCCTCCGTCATCAATATTCAATTGGTCAGTGACAAGGACAATTGCGCAGCCGCGCTGGACCTGCTGGCCGATCTGCTGTTGCACCCTGCCTTTGACAAGAATGAATTCGACAAGCTGCTGATCGATCTCAACAGCGAACTCGAGGCCAGCAAGACCGATCCGCAATATTTGGCCTTCAATGCGGTGACCAGGAAGATGGAACCCTATCCCAAGGGCCATCCTTTGTATTCGGAGAGTCTCGACGAGATCACGGCCGATCTGAAATCGAGTAATCTGGATGATGTGAAGGCGTTTTATGCCGGTTTTTATGGGGTCAATCATGGGTTTGCGTCGTTTGTGGGCGGCATCGACGCGGATGCGATAAAGGCTTATTTAGCAAAGTCGTTTGGGACCTTTAACAGCAAGCAGGCCTATGCGGAGATCGAAGTAAAATATTTTGATCTGAAGGGCAGCATGGATGTCATCAACACGCCGGACAAGAAGAATGCTGTCTTTGTCGGCGGGATCAATCTGCCGCTCAAGCAGGCCGATGCCGATTATACGGCATTGGAGATGGCCAACGAGATGTTGGGTGGCGGTGCGTTTATGTCATCGCGGATCCCGAAGCGGCTGCGGGAATCCGAGGGTATGAGCTATGGCGCGGGTAGTTTTATGAGTTTCAACTATAAATATCCTTCCTGTCAATGGAATGCCTATGCGATCTTCAACCCCATGTACAAGGACAGGCTTGACAGTGCGCTGCGGGATGAGCTGAACAAGACGATCAGAGAAGGGTTCAAGGATGATGAGTTCAAGAAGACGGTGACGGCGTGGATACAGACGCGCAAGATCGGTCTTGGCAATGATCAGCAACTTGCCACGCGGTTGACGGCATATATGAGTGATGGCAAGGACCTTAGTTTTTTTAACTATAATGAAGAGCAGGCCAGGGCGTTAACGCTGGACCAGGTGAATGCGGCGCTTAAAAAGTATATCAGTCCCGATAAGATGACATTTGTGTATGCCGGTGATTTTAACAAGAAATAGGTACCGGATTTTGGCGGGATTGTTGCAGGTATAGCCGGATATTTATATATTGCGGCATCCAATAATCGTATGAAAGTACTATTCATTATTTTGCTGTTACTGCCCCTGCAAGGGGTTTATAATTCGGTAGAGGTGCGCGGTGGTGCATGGCCGATCGACCTGGAGCAGACTACGGACAGGCCGGGCGTTAAGTATTCCCTTATTTTCAGAGATCAGAGTGTGATGACCGGCAAGGTGCTGGACACGCTGGACTTTCCGAATATGGAGCAGTTGGGGTATTTCGGGAAGGGGCTTTCCGCCTTGAAAGGCGGCAATAGCGGGGACGTCGCGCATTTCAAGGACTATTCGATCACGCGGGCGGACAAGCGGTTGGAGGGTGGTGTCTGGTATATCCTGAAGTGTCAATATGGCGAAACGAGTTTTCAGCAACCGGAAGCGGATGTCATCAATAAGGCTATTAAGGAGTGGTAGTTGTGGATAAGTTTTGAGTCTTTCCGGTATACTAAAATTTTCAAATTAGCGTTAAGAATTTCCGATACCTATATTAGAAAACCTATGCAGTTATGAAGAAGCTTATCATTTTATCTTTGTTCATACCGTTTTTTGCCAAAGCGCAATTTGTTATTGTCAATACTTCGACGATCAGTCTGATCGAGCCGCGTACCGGTACCTGGCCGCTGGATCTGCAGCGGATCATCAAGGAGTCAGACACGTCGTATGTCCTGGCCTTCCGGGATCAGCAGGAGGCCAATAGCGTCAATATGACGGAGTTGCGGTTTACCGACAAGCAACAGGTGCGGTATTTTGGGAAGGGGCTGGCCGCGTTGAAGACCGGGTCGACCGGGGATATCGCCAAATTCAAGGATTACACCATTAAGCGAATGGATGTGAAGAAGGATACCAAGGGTTCGGTTTGTTGGTATATCCTTACCTGTGAAGATGGGTCGCAGACCAATTTTCAGCAGCCTGAGGCGGACCGGATGATCACGGCCATCAAAGGGATTTAACGTATTTCGCGCTATCGGGGTAGGTTTCCCATTTCATTTCCACGAAAAAGTTTTTTACGCCGCCTGTTTTTGCGGCCTGGAAAAATGTTGGCCAGTCGATGATACCCTGACCAATGGGCACTTCTTTTTTGTCCGCGGTCCAATCGGACAGGTGGGCTGACAAGAAGCGTCCGGGGTATTTATTGAAATAGTCGGCGGCTTTATACCCGAGGTTGATGACCTCGGTCTGAAACTGCATTTGTACCAGCTGTGGGTCGAAGCGGGCCATCAGGGCGTCGTAGATGAGCTGTCCTTCGAGCTGGGCGAATTCGAACTCATGGTTGTGAAAGCCGGTTTGCATGCCGGCGGCTTTTATTTTTTCCGCTGCTTTATTGAGTTTGTCGGCGGCTGCCTGGTAGTCGCTGAGTGCGGCGGTTTTGGGCAGCCAGAAGGTGCTGCAGATCATTTGGGAGAGGCCCATTGCGTGGGCGAATTCGATACTCTCGTCGACATGGTCGACAAGTTCGCCCGATGTGAAGTGACAACTAGGGCATTGGAGGCCTGCGTCTGTGATGGTGCTTTTGATGTCGGCGGTTTTCATGGCTGAGAGGAAGCCGAAGCCGATGGCTTTGTAGCCCGTGGGAGAGCAGAGTTCTGTGAGCTTATAACCATGGCCGGCCATCGTTTTTAGGGTTCCGGGGAAGTCGATGCCGAGTCTATCGCGGATGGGGAAGGTTTGGAAGCCTAAAGGGATATTTAGATAATTGGCCGCGGCCATGGCTTTGCATCCGGCAAGGGTGGCGGCGGCGGCCAGGGTAGTATTGGTGATGAATTTTCTGCGATTCATTTTACTATTTTTAGATGGAGTCGGGATCCCATCCGGGGCGGTATTCCCTGGAGAGGTATTTATTGGCGTCGGCGACATTGGTGATGGTGCGGGCGGCGGCGTCGTACTTGAGGAGTTTGCCGGTGCGCAGGGCGACGGAATAGAGGTTGATCGCTTCGGTGATATGTTCGGCTTCTCTGAAATTGCCGGGGAACTGGTTGCCGCTGCGGACGGCGTCGGCGAAGAGTTGGAGGGCTGCGGCGCTTTTCGCGACCTGATTGACGGGTGGGGTCTTTGGCCCGGGCTCCTGGGCTTTTTCGACGTGTGTGCCGGAGATGATCTGGGGGTTGTCGATATGGAAGCCGGCGAGGATCTTGCCCTGGTCGCCAACGAACATCATGCCTTCGGGTTGTATTTGCAGTTGGTTGTCGCCCATGAGCAATTCGGGCGGGGTTGGCGGGCGCATGCCGCCGTCATACCAGCAGAGATCGACAGCGGGGCGATTGCCTTTTGCGGGATATTTGAAGCGGACCGAGCTGGCCATGGGGAAGGAGAAGTCGTTGTGGATCTGGAAGGGGACGGGGTCGTTCATACCGATCACGTGGCTGAGGTTGGGTTCGATGATGGTTGGGTTTTCCAATTCGAGGGCCTTGAACACGGACCAGAGGCTGTAGTGACCCATATCGGCCATGGAGCCGCCGCCGAAGTCGTACCAGCCGCGAAAGACCATGTTGGTATAATCGGGATGGTAGGGTCTTTGTTTTTCGGGGCCGAGCCAGAGGTCCCAGTCGAGGCCGTCGGGGGTGTTTGGCGTATCGGTGGGGATGGTGGGGTATTGCGGCCATACGGGGCGGTTTGTCCAGTTGTGGACTTCTTTGAGGTTGCCGATGATGCCGCCATTGATCCAGGACATGACGAGTTCCATGGAGCCATTGGCGTCCCAGGGGATCAGGTGGGTGATCACTTTGGAATTACGGGCCATTTCAATGGCTTTTTTTCCTTCGAGGAGGCGGTTGGAGAGGGGTTTGTGGACGAAGACGTGTTTGTTCCTTTTCATGGCGGCCATGGAGAACACGCCGTGGAGGTGATCGGGGGTCATGATCTTGACGGCATCGACGTTCTTTTCTTTAGCGAGGAGTTCGCGGAAGTCCGCGTAGGCTTTGCATTCTTTGTAATTGTATTCCGGGTTGTTGTTCGCGTAGTAGGTCTCGACGATGGATTTACCGCATTCGCGGCCGCCGGGGATGGAGTTGTCGCCGCCGGGTTCCCAGTCGGATTTTTTGATGGCGGTCCTGATCGTACTCTTGAGGTAGTCTTTTCCCCAGTCCTTGTAGCCGATAGCGTGTTGATTGGGATCGCAGACGGCGACGATCTGGAAGTTGGGGGAGGCGAGCATGGACAGCATTTCGCGGATGCCCTGGGTGCCGGTCCCGACATAGGCCACGGTGATCCTGTCACTTGGGGCGATGTAACCCTTTCCGCCGAGCACGTGCCGGGGAAGGATTGCAATGTTAATTGCGGCCGTTCCGGCCATTTCGACGAATTGGCGGCGATTGAGGAGATGATCCTTCATATAGCAAGGTTTTCGTTTACGTTAATTTCGTCCACGTACATTTCGTTTACGTCAGATGGACACAATGGAAGTTACGAAATTATTTATTGGAGCTTTTCAAAAATATGGTGGGCGGAGAAGAGGTCTTCGGCGGCGATGCCGAGGGATTTGAAGAGGGTGATCTCGGCCGCGTTTTTGCGGCCTTCTTTGGTACCGGTGAGGAGTTCTCCGAGCTCTGCTTGGGTGTCGGTCTCGGTCAGGAAGCCTTCTTTTTTTGGGATGAGGAATTCCCCTGCTTCGTTGAATAGTGATTCGTAGCGGTCGGTGAAGAGGCGGGAGCGCAGTACGGCGGCAGTGTCGAGCTCTCTTGTCGCGGGGGTGCAGGAGCCTACGGCGTTGATATGGGCGCCTTCGGGGATCCATTCGCCGAAGAGGATGGGTTCGCGGGAGGCGGTGACGGTGCAGATGATGTCCGCATCGCTAACGGCTTCTTTGGCGGTGGGGGCTATTTGGGTGTTTTTGAATTTGCGGGCCAGGGTTTCGGCGTGGTCATTGTTCCTACCCCAGATGGTAATGCGGTCGATGGTACGGACGAGGCTGATGGCCTGGATATGACGTTCGGCCTGTTCGCCGGTGCCGAGGATGGCGAGGTTGGCCGCATCGGGTCTGGCCAGGAGTTTTGTAGCCAGGGCGCTTGTGGCGGCGGTGCGGATGGCGGTTATTTCGGCGGCGTCGAGGATGAGGAGGGGGGTGCCTTGTTTGGCGTCGAAAAGCATGACTACGCCCTGGTGGGAGGGCAGGCCGAGGGCCCCGTTGGCGTGGAAGATGGTGATGACCTTGATGCCCAGGATATTGGGGGTTTTCGCGTAACCGGGCATCATGCCGAGGATGCCGCTTTTGTCGGGTAGCCACATCAGGGACCGGAGGGGTTGGAGGGTATTGCCGGCGGCGAGGGAACGGAAGGTCTGTTCCATGACGGTTATGCAGTCATACATGGGAAGGAGGGCTGCTACGCTTTTCCGGTCAAGATATTGTGGAGGCATAAATATGTTGCAAATAACTGATTTTTATTATATTTTTAAGCGTAAATTCCAATAGGGCCCTTGACTCAAATGAAAAACCCTTCCATTCCGGAGACCATCCAGGAATCCGATGCATTGTTCTGGAAGCACAATACTTTTATTGTGCTGGCCATGGGTTGCAATCTCATTAACTGTCTCTATTATGTCTATGATCATATGGGGACGAGCGGGATTGTCGAAGGGTTGGGTATTTGGGTGTTGTTTTTGTTTATGCTCTTCAACAAAAGAGGCCTGCTCGAGTTGCCCAAGCTGTTGAGTATCTTTTTTGTCAACATGCATTCATTCTTTCTCTGCTATTTGCAGGGTACCCGGCAGGGTTCCTATCTATATCTGTTCCCCTTTATGATGGCGATGATCTTTTTTCTCCGGGTGCGGAAGAACAATTTAGTCATCACCATTTGTATTATTGGGACGGCGTTGAACCTGCTGTCGATCGTCGTTTTTTTTCCTTATCAGTCTTCCATAGAACCGGTGTCGGACGTCGTGGCCAACAACCATCTGGTCCTGAATATCGTGGTCAACTTCCTGCTTGTGATCGTGTTCTTTTATGTGGTGTTGCGGCTGCTGGATGCCAAGGAGAAGCGAAAAAAGAGCGAGCAGAAATTTACGGACACGATCTTAAATACCTCGTTGGATGCGGTGTTCGTGGTAGACCCCGATCAATTCATCCATCAATACAACGACAAGGCCGCCGAATTATTCAAGCTGGATGCTTTTAACAAGAAAAATCCCGCTTATGGTGTGGAGGAGGTGTTGGGAGAGCGGGTGATGCAATTGATCACTACGCGTAAGGGGGGCAACTGGCAGGGAGACATCAGCTTTTACATAAGGAACAGGATGTCGTTCCATGGGTTTGTGAGCATCGTGTCCTTCGAATATTCCGAAAAGCTGTTCAGCAAGATCAGTATTTTGGATATCACTTCGTTGAAGCTGGCGGAATTCGAGACGTTGCAGGCCAAGGAGAAGGCGGAGAAGGCTGCGCTCGCGAAGGCGCGGTTCATGAGCAATATGAGTCATGAACTGCGGACGCCGTTGAATGCCATCATTGGAACTACGCATCTGCTGATACAGGATCATGAACCATTGCAAGAGAGTGAGCACTTCAAGGTATTGAAAGATTCATCGGAGCATATGTTGCAATTGGTGAATGCCGTGCTTGACTTTAGTAAACTGGATGAGGGCAAACTGGAATTCATCCAGGAGCCATTTGACCTTGGAGCGACGTTGAACCAGGCCATGGAAGCCTTTACCACGGCGGTGCAACAGAAGGGTATCCGGCTGATGCTGGAGGCGGGTGAACTGCCGGCGGAGAAGAAAGTAGTGGGGGATGAAATGCGGTTGAAGCAAGTGTTACTGAACCTGCTGAGCAATGCCGTAAAGTTTACGGAGCGGGGTTTCGTGGTGTTGAAGGCGTGGCCGGACACTATAACGGACTCCGGGATCGAGATCAATTTTGCGGTCTCGGATACGGGTATCGGCATACCTGCTGAAAAATTGCATCTGATCTTCGAGAGCTTTACGCAGGCCGATGCGGAGACCACGCGTAGATATGGCGGCTCGGGTCTGGGGCTGAGCATCTGCAGGGAATTGGTGCGGAAGATGGGTGGTGAGTTGGAGGTTACGAGTGTTGTGGAAACGGGGAGTACATTTTATTTTATGTTGCGGCTGCCCTTTGAGCAACCGGTGATGATCGTGCCCAAGGAGAAGCTGATGGGCTTGCAGAAACTGGAGGGGGTGCGGATCCTGCTGGTGGAGGACAATGCGGTGAATATGAAGATCGCGCGGCGGTTCCTCCATGGCTGGGGGGCGGGTATCGATACGGCGGTGAATGGGAAGGAGGCCTGGGAGTTATTTCAGCACCATGTTTATGATCTGCTGCTGGTTGATCTGGAGATGCCGCTGATGGATGGGAAGGCGTTGTTGGGAAAGGTGCGGAATATCAACAAGGAGATACCGGCGATCGCGTTTACTGCGGCCGTTTATGACAATATGTATGAGGATCTGCAGAACCATGGGTTCAATGGGTATTTGCATAAGCCGTTCAGGCCGGATGAGATGCATAGGAATATTTTGCGGCACCTGGTGAGTAGAAAGGGGGCATAATTTTTGGTGTGTTTTAGGGTGCTGGCGACGTTTGGTGTTTGGTGGCGCTATATGTTTAAAATCCGTTTTCTATGAAGCATATTTACATTCTGCTGCTTTTATTGCCGGTGTTCTTGTTTAGCTGCCGGTTCCTGTCTTCCGGAAAGAAAGGTTACGATTACTGTTATAACAATGGACATGGATGGTATGTAGCCAGGTATGGGAATGATCCCGTGCATGTCTATGTGAACGGCAATGGCGCCAGTTTGTCGCCGGATGGGACGCGTATCGCCTACACGGATGAGGGTGCGTCCGACCATGCCCGGAGGATCGGTGTTTTTGATCTGGAGGCGGGTAAGGTTTCTATACTGGATTCGGGCTGTCATAACTGTTATGGCCCGGTGTGGTCGCCGGATGGCAGTCATCTTGTCTACAATGCGATGATCGGGAAGGAGTGGGGTATCAAGTGTGTGGACAAGGACAACAAGCATCCGGTTGAGTTGGCGGTGGTCAGCGAAGATCTGCTACAGGCTACGCGTGATGGGGGTGGTTTTTTTTCGCCGACGTGGAGCGCCGATGGCAGGAAGATCGCCGTTCAGAATTTGCAAGGGGTGTATATTTTTGATCTCGAAGGGCGGATGTTGCGCACCATCCCGTTTCTGCAATTGGATAGTGCGATCCAGCTTTCTGCGCAGAGCAGTTTTTTTTTGACGAGGAAGGAGGATAAATTGATCTTTTGGGGCCAGGAGGGTGTGAATGATGCGGATGCGCCTGCGGCCGTTTTTGTATACGATCTGGCGTTGGGGAAGTCGCAACGTATTTCGCCGAAGGGGTATGACTGTTGGCGGCCGACGATCGTGGGGGATACGGTCTTTTGCCGGGGCAGGCATGGTAATTCGTTGAAGGAGAACACCTATCGGATGGATATGGATGGCGGGCACTTCAAGCTGGCGTACAGGGACAGGATCGATTTTAGTTTTGCGGCGAGATAGGATCCCGGCACTTATAAGTATATTCGGGAATGAAATTATTCCCCGCCTTCAGGCGGTTTGCCATGTGGCTGCTGCCAGCAATTGCGATCCCGACGGCGGGATCTGTTGCCCAGACGACACCTGCGGGACCGCAGGTCGTAACGATCCATGGTACTATAGAGGGGACGCTGGAGAGCAGCGGAGTCCGCAGCTTTAAGGGCATACCCTATGCTGCGCCGCCGGTGGGGCAACTGCGATGGCGGGAGCCGCAGGCCGTCGCCAACTGGACGGGTGTGCGTAAGGCCGATCATTTCGGACCGCGGGCGATGCAGCCGCCTATCTATTCGGATATGGTGTTTCGTTCTGACGGGATGAGTGAGGATTGTCTGTACCTGAATGTATGGGTGCCGCGGGGTACGCATGCGGGTGCGAAGCTGCCGGTGCTGGTATATTTTTATGGCGGCGGGTTTGTGGCCGGCGATGGCTCGGAGCCGCGGTATGATGGCGAGAACATGGCGACCAAGGGTATTGTCACGCTTACCGTGAACTACCGGCTTGGCATATTCGGATTTTTCGCGTATCCCGATCTTACGAAGGAGTCGCCGAACCATTCTTCCGGGAATTATGGGTTGGAGGATCAGACGGCTGCGCTACGATGGGTGCGGGACAATATAGCTGCTTTTGGCGGCGACCCCAATCGGGTGACCATGGCCGGGGAATCGGCGGGGTCGGTATCGGTGAGTGCGCAGATGGCGACGCCTTTGACGAAGGGGTTGGTTGCGGGGGCGATCGGTGAGAGCGGCAGTTTGCTGGGGGCTTTGCCGCCCGTGCCTTTGAGCAAGGCGGAGCAGGTGGGGCTTGAGTTTGCCAGGTCTGTCGGGGCGAGCAGTTTGGTGGACCTGCGGGCGATACCTGCGGAGAAGCTGATGGCGGAGGGGATGAAGGCGGGTGCTTTTCGTTTTAGTATGACGATCGATGGATATTTTCTTCCCAAGCCGCCGAGTGAGATCTTCAAGGCGGGCGAGCAACTGCATGTACCGTTGTTAGTGGGGTGGAATTCCGAAGAGGGCAGTTACGGGTCGATCACCGACGGGAAGGCCACCGTCGCGAGCTATGAGGCAGGGGTTCGCAAACTTTACGGGCCGATAGCCGATACCATGTTGGGCTTATATCATGCGGCGAGTGATGCCGATGTGCCTGTCGTGGGGAATGCGCTGGCCAGCGACCGGTTCATTGCGTTCAGCACCTGGCGTTGGGCCGATCTGCAGGGCAAGACGGGTGGTAAACCGGTATACCGATATTTTTATGAGCGGCCGAGGCCGGCGACGGTAGCAGGCGAACCGGCATCGCTGGGTGCTTCGCATTCCGCGGAGATCGAATATGCGATGGGCAATCTACCGGGGAATAAGGTGTATGCGTGGACGAAGGAAGACTTTGCGGTGTCGAGGGTGATGCAGGGTTATTTTGTGAATTTTGTTACGACCGGCTCTCCGAATGGAGTGGGTTTGCCGCATTGGCCGGTGGCCAATGGGAAGGTGGTGGAGGTGCAGCATATCGGTGTGAAGACGAGGACGGAACCGGAGGGGCATAGGGAGCGGTATGAATATTTGGATAAGAGTGCGCAGTGAGCTTATTTTGTGATCACAACTATTCTTGCTTAAACATGACAAAAATTCTTATTGCGTTATTATTCCTCGCGGCCGTCGGCCCGGCACGGGCACAGGAAAAGAGGATCTACACAGAAGCGGACTATGCACACGCGGAAGACATGCTCAGCTATAATACGGCTCCGCTGATCGACCAGGCGGAAGTCCAGCCCAACTGGATAGCAGGGGACAAGGACAGCAGGTTCTGGTACCGGACGCTGAAGTCGAATGGGGCGGTCTTCGTGCTCATAGACCCTTTCGACAAGACGCGCATGGAATACGTGGACCGGGATAAGCTGGCGGCGGGTATTGCGGTGGCGACGGGGAAGCCCTTCGATGCTGCGATGCTTCGTGAGGGCCGGGGCCGCCGCAGGGGAGAGGGCGGTGCGGCCGTGTTATCCCCCGATGGCAAGCGGGCGGCGTTCATTCGCAATTATAATTTGTGGGTCCGCGATCTGACCGCGAAGCAGGAGGTGCAGCTGACGACCGATGGCGAGAAGGATTTTGGTTATGCTACGGATAATGCCGGCTGGAAGAGCGGTGAAGGGCCGATCCTGGCCTGGTCGAAAGACGGTAAGAAGATCGCGACGTTCAAGGATGATCAACGCAAGGTCGGGGACATGTACCTGGTGACGACGAATGTCGGTCATCCCGAGTTGCATGCCTGGAAGTATCCGCTCCCCGGCGATAAGGATATTCCGATGATCACGAGAGTCATCATCAATGTAGATACGCCGAAGGTGGTGGTGCTGAAGGTCGAGCCGGACCCGCATCGCGCTACCTTGAGTGACGATATTGCCAGCAGCGGGACCTTTGACGATGTGGACTGGACGGATGACGATGCGCAGTTGGCATTTGTGAGTACGTCCCGGGATCATAAGCAGGAGAAGTTTCGCATTGCGGATGCGGCGACGGGAGCCGTGCGTGAAGTGTTCGAGGAGACTTCGCCGACGCAGTTTGAATCGGGCCGCAATGCCATCGACTGGCGTTATCTCCAGTGGTCCAATGAGGTGATCTGGTATTCGGAGCGGGATAACTGGGGGCATCTTTATCTGTATGACGCAGGGACAGGTAAGCTGAAGAACCCAATCACGCAGGGGCAGTGGCTGGTATCGAAACTGGTGCGGGTGGACGAGCGGAAGCGCGTCGTGTATTTTCTGGGCGCGGGCCGGGAGCCGGGTTGTCCTTATTTTAATTACCTGTATAAGATCGGCTTTGATGGTAAACACCTGCAGCTGTTAACGCCGGAGCCGGGCAATCATACGATAACGCTATCTCCTGACGGGGATTATTTTGTCGACAATTATTCCAGTCCCGATGTGGCGCCGGTGGTCGTGTTGCGCAGCATGAGCGGGAAACTGGTCACCGGGCTGGAGAAGACCGATGTGTCGAGGCTGGTGGCCGCGGGTTGGAAGGCGCCGATGCCGATCGTCGTGAAGGCGAACGATGGTCAGACGGATCTGTATGGATTGCTGTATACGCCGTTGCATCTTGACAGCACGAAGAAATACCCGATCATCGATCGGATCTATCCGGGGCCGCAGAGTGGAAGTGTCGGCAACTGGAGTTTCCAGGCTTCGCGCCAGGATGACCAGGCGTTGGCTGAGTTGGGTTTTGTCGTCGTGGAGATCGAGGGTACGAGCAATCCGTACAGGTCGAAGCATTTTCATGATATGAGCTATGGGAATATGGCGGAGAACACGCTGCCTGACCAGGTGACGGGGATACAGCAGTTGGCGAAGCGTTATGCGTTCATCGACCTGGATAAGGTTGGCATCTGGGGGCATAGCGGCGGTGGTTTTGCCACGGCGGGGGCCATGTTCCGCTATCCTGATTTCTTTAAGGTCGGCATTTCGGAATCGGGCAATCATGATAACCGCAATTATGAGGACGACTGGGGTGAGCGGTATGACGGGCTGCTGGTGAAAAATGCGGATGGAACGGACAACTATACTGCGCAGGCCAACCAAAATTTTGCCAAGAACCTGAAGGGGAAGCTGATGCTGGCGCATGGATTGATGGACAACAATGTTCCGCCTTACAATACATTGCTTGTGATCCAGGCGCTGGAGAAGGCCAATAAGGACTATGATCTGGTGGTCTTTCCCGATAGTCCGCATGGGTATGGTCCCAATGGTCCTTATATGATGCGGCGGCGATGGGATTATTTTGTGACTAACCTGATGGGTGGGGTTCCGCCGCGCGAGTACCAGATGAAGCCGAAAACAGATCCCAGGAATGCAATGGAGTAATCGAGCGAAGCGAGAATTACCGACCGAGGACGCGCGTGGCGAAGCAGCGCGGCCGAAGGTCAGGATTCCGAGTGGGCAGTTGAAGGCTGCGCTGACGCTGTCGAAGTACAGCCTGATCGCTACGTTGCGCAGTCCTACGTCGGTGGTCTTCTCGTTGTTGTTCCCTGTATTTTTTATTATTGTCTTTGGGTCGCTGGTAGGCGATAAGGGCGGCCCTATCAAGGTGGCTGTTGCGCCGGGCTGTGACACGGCCAACCCGATCTACCGGGCTATCAGGCAGCTCCCTTCGGTAGTATTAGAGACAGGGTTGACGCCGGCGCAGATTGCCGATGCGACTGATAAGGGCACTGTGGTGGGGGTGCTGACGATCGCGAATGAGGCGTTGTTCTCGCCGCTGCCGCACTACCGGATCAGGTTAAGTGCGCCCGATTCGGCGTCGAGGGGTATGGCGTTTTTGAGGACGATGATCGGAGCGACCATTGGGGCGTTCGATAAAAAAATATTTCCACGTAACCCAACGTTTGGGGATGTCGTTATCGAGAAGATCCCCGGGCACCTGCATAAGGCGATCGATTTTGTGTTGCCGGGGCAGCTGGGGTTTTCGTTGTTGATGGCGGGGGTGTATGGGTCTTCGTTCCTGTTGTTCAGCCTAAGGCTCAATCTGGTATTGAAGCGGCTGCGGGCTACGCCGGTGCGGAAGCGAGCCATTATCGGCGGGGAGATGTTGAGCAGGTTGTTCTTTCATGTCATTGGGTTTTTGATCATGGTGGGGTTGGGATATTTTGTGTTCGGCTTTACGCTGGTGTATGGGGTGGCCACGGTGTTGGAGATGTTGGTATTCTCGTTATTCGGGTTGGGTATTTTTATGGGGATCGGGTTCATCATCAGCGGGCTGTTGCAGAATGAGAGTTCGATCACGCCCGTGGCCAATACGCTGACGCTGCCGCAGATATTGTTATGTGGTTTGTTCTTTCCGATAGAGAGTTATCCGCCCTGGCTGCAGAGTTTCTGTCGCATTTTGCCGCTTACTTTTTTTGTGGATGGTTTGAGGAAGATCGCGTCTGATGGGTTGCATATCTGGCAGATGCCGGTGCAGGTCGGGGGATTGTGTGTGTGGACGGTTGTCGTGGCGATGTGGGCGGTTAGGGCGTTTAGGTGGGAGTAGCTGCGTTTAGGCGAAAGTAGCGCGACGGAGCCGCGCGAAGTTTGAATATGTAAATTCGGGTCATGAAAAAGTTATATTCATTTTTTGTAGCTGTTATTGTTCTGCTTATTAGCTGGGGGGCTGTGGGTCATCGGACGGTGGGTTCGATTGCCCAGAAGCATTTAACGCCGAAGGCGCTTGCGGGGGTTCGGGATCTGCTTGGCGGCCAGAGTCTGGCGGATGTCGCCAACTGGGCGGATTCGGTGCGGTCTTTGCCGGCGTATAAGCAGACGGGTCCATGGCATTATATCAATCTCCCTTTGGGTCTTAACTATGATGCTTTCAAGAGCCGGGTGGAGAATATGCTGGAGGCGAATGTATATAGTGCGTTGGTGGCGCAGATGCAGCTGATCACTGACAACACGGTGTCGCGGGAGCGGAAGGTGGCGGCATTGAAGTTCGTTGTGCATTTTGTGGGTGATCTGCATCAGCCGATGCATGTCAGCCGTTCAGCCGACAAGGGCGGGAATACGATCCAGCTCAACTATGACGGGCAGGGCACCAACCTGCATGCGGTATGGGATAGTAAGTTGATCGATCATACGGGATTGGATTATCAGCAGCTGGCTGCAAAGTATGACAATGCGAGCCCGGCGCAGATCAGGCAGTGGCAGAATGATCCGGTGGTCAAGTGGATGTGGGAGAGTTATCAGATCACGGGGCAGCTTTATGCTGAGGTGGACACTATGCATGACCGGAGCATTGGCCAGGCCTATTATGACGAGCATATTGCAACGGTGGCGCTTCGGTTGGAGCAGGCCGGTGTGAGGTTGGCGGGTTTGCTGAATGTATTATTTAGAAATGGACCGGTGGCTGTAGGGCCTCCCGATCCGGCGGCTACGGCGCCTGCTGTTGTGGCGGATGCTGCGCCGGTGGCCATTGACATTAAAGATGCCGCGAATCATGTGGACCAGGTCGTTGTGGTTAGCGCCAAGGTTTTTGGTTATAAGGTATTGAGCGGTCTTACGCTGGTGAATTTGGGGGCTGCTTATCCCGATCAGCCGTTGACGGTGGAGTTGAAAGGGGAGGCGATGGCGATTGCGGATAGTTTGGATGGGAAGAGGATCCAGGTGACGGGGAAGGTGGAGTTATATAAGGGGAAGCCGGAGATCGTTGTTACGGAGAAGGGGAAGATTACGGTGCAATAAATTACGTGTGCCAGAAGGCCCCGGCGGACGCCGGAATGAATGGCCCCGCATTTTGGCGGGGCCATTTGTCTTATTGGAGGGGGCGGGCGGCGACGCCTTCTTTTGAAATATGGACGGGCCGGATGTGGCCGTCGGCGGTGAATTCGAGGCGGTCGATGCATACGACGCGGTGGTTGGGGTCGGTCTCGCCGAGGGGCCGGCGGTGGTAGACGATATAATAGTCGTCGGTTCCCGGGATATGGATGACCGAGTGGTGGCCGGCGCCGGTTGCGACTGTGCTATCCTGTTGGAGGATCTTACCGATCCGCAGGAAGGGGCCGGTGGGTTTGTCGGCCATGGCATAGGCCACGGAGTAGTCGGGGCCGCCCCAGCCGCCTTCGGACCACATAAAATAATATTTTCCGTCGCGGGCGATCATATAGGGGCCTTCGACGTAGCCTTCGGGTGTGATCTCTTTGTATGTTTTTCCGTCGCGGAAGGGGAGGAGGGCTTTGAAGTCGGAGCGGAGGCGGGCGATGTTACAGTGGCCCCAGCCGCCATAGATCATATAATACTGTCCGTCTTTGTCGCGGAACACGGCCTGGTCGATTGGTTGGGCGCCGTTGTGGAATTGGCCGATGAGTGGTTTGCCCAGGTAGTCTTTGTATGGGCCCTGTGGGTAGCGGGCCACGGCCACGCCGATGCCGCCTTTGGCTGAATCGTTCTGGATGTCGTTGGCGGCGAAGAAGAAATAATAGCGGCCGTCCTTTTCGGTGATGGCGGGCGCCCACATGGCGCGTTTAGCCCAGCGGACGGCGTTGGTGTCGAGGATATGAGGGTGTTTTGTCCATTGTACGAGGTCGGGAGAAGAGAAGGCGTCGAAGAAGACTTGCTTTTCATATTTGCTTGAGAAGGTCGGATAGACCCAATAGTTTGAATCGAAGATAGCTGCTTCGGGGTCGGCATACCAGCCGGGGAAGATGGGGTTGCCCGATTGGGCGGGGAGGGCGCCGGCGGTTTGGCCGGTCGGGTGGAATGCGAGGCTTTGGGGGCGGGTAGTATCGAAGTAGACGTCGATGTCGAGTTGTTTGTTGTGGAGTTTTTTGCCTGCGTTAAACAGGGTGTCGACGAGGTGGTAAAGTTGGGCGCTATCCATTTGGGAGATGTATGATGTCAGCGGCTGGTTGTCGGGGCTTTCGACGGTGTTGATCTGCCAGTCGGGTTCGCCGGGTGTGCGGAACCAGGTATCGGATGCGATGAGCCGGTATTGGCTGTCATAGCGGATGACCTTGAAGGCGCTGTTGTTGTATGCGCTGGGGGCGATGCCGGGGTCGGAGATGAGGAGGGCGGTGAAGTGATTGTGTTTATTGTAGAGTCTTTTGAAGCCGTCCATGTGGGTATGGCTGGCGAGGAGGCCGATGATATTGGCCTGGTAGCGGTCGATGGTGTCGAGGAAGCTGTTTTGGATGGTCGTATTGTTGACGGGTGGTTTTGTGGTCCAGAAGCTTGTGTGTTTATACGTATCCTGGCCGGGGGGGACGTGCATGGCGATCAGGGCCATTTCGTGGTTGGCGCGGGTTTGCCTGAGTTGTTGTCCGAGCCAGGCGAGTTGTTGGCGGCGTTCGTAGTCGTCGTTTGGGGAATGGTAGTTCCAGGTATATAGTACGGTATTGAGAACGATGACGCGGAGTTTGGCTTTACGGCCGAGGGGGTAGGCGGAGTAACAGCCTAGTTTTTGGTAGAGGGCGGTGGAGATTGTTGTGGCGCCGATGGCGGGCCAGGAGTCTTTGCCTTCGGGATCGTTTTGGAAGAGGGCGGGGGAGAATTTGCCGTAGTCGCTATCGGGGGAGTCGTTGTTGCCGGGTACGAAGAGGAGGGGGGTATGGGTTTGTGTTGCGATGGTTCTGAGGCCGGCGAGTGTTTTGCCGGCGGCAGTCATGGAGGTGGTGATAGAGTCGACCGGTGCGTGGCGGGGCAGGTCGCCGAGGTAGATGATGAAGCGGGGTTTTTGGGTCGGGTCTGTGGTGTTGAGCAATTTGTTGATTGCTTGTTGGGCGGTGTCCCAGGTGTCGGAGCCGGTGTTGCGGGCGGCGGGGATGATGTCTGTTTGGTTTTTTGAAGGGTCGAGGTGGATGTCGCTGATGACGAGGAAGCTTCCTTTTGCGGGTTTGGCGGTGTCGGGTGCGGGTGTGTTTGGGGCGGGTGCGGAGAGGAGGATAATTGCCAGGGCCGGGAAGAGAAAAACCATAACCTATCTTTTTTGTAAAGATAGGTTACGGCATGGAACGGATGATGTTATATTCCGTGGGGGTTATGTCCACGAGCGCATAATGGGGAATGGCGTCGATCTTCATTTCGTCGAGGATATCGACGGCGTTTTTGTAGCTGGCGTCTTTTGTGGGTTTGAGGACGACTTCAAACCATTTGGGGTCGGTGCGGCTTTTTTTGTTCAGGATGATGCTGCGGATGGATGTGAAGTCGGCGGTTTTTAGCTTTGAGGGGTCGGCGCCTTCATAGTAGTAGATGGTGTTATTGGCTGCGGGCATAAGGGTGATGACTGCGCCTTCGGGTTCCAGCTGTTGATCTTTTATGGGTACGTCCTTTGGAAGATTGAGTCGTAGGGCGTGAGGTTTGGTGATCGTTGTGGTGAATACGAAGAAGGTGATAAGGAGGAAACCGAGATCGACCATGGGGGTGAGGTCTACGCGGGTGGACAATTTTTTGCTACGTCTGACGCCGCGGCCTTTTTTATGGCCGCCGGGGGCGGTGTTGAGTTCTGCCATAGTCGGGTTTTTATATGAGACGCGGGAGTGGGGAGATTCCATAAAGAATGGATCATGGGTGAGGCGGTACAGAAGGCGCGAGGCTTGCGGCGACACGGGTTTCGAGTGGTGTTTTGGGTTGGAAGGCAGGAGGCGTTGTGTTTTGGCAACGGGCGGTGAGCCATTCTTCCAGACGCAGGTCCTGGTCTTCTTTATATGGTTCGCCGACGCCAAGATTCGCGGGCCACTGTTCGGCGGCGGTAATGAAGGTGAGTGCTTTTTTGCGCTGGCCTTTTTTTATTGCCTCGACGGCTTGCATGAGTTTGGCTTCGCGGTAGAGGTCGTGGCCCGAGGTGGCGCCCTCTGCGGGAAGGATGTCGAGGGTGCTGAGGGTTTTGTCGGCTGCGGCGTATTGATGAGTAAGTAGTAGGATCCTGACGTGGAGCATGCTCATGATCATGTTGTCGGGATGAGCGGTGATGGCGAGGGCTTCCGGATATTGATTGTTGCGGAGATAATATTCGGCCAGGAGTTTTTGGTAACGCCATTGTGGGTCGAGGCTAAGGGCACGTTGGAGATCATGCAGCGTGCTGTCGGAGCCGGCAGCGCGGAAGGCGTAGAAGGGGGCGTAGTTAGGGGTGTCGCCGCAGGCCTGTAAGAGCTGACGGCATTCGGTGAGGCGGTTACGATCGTGGTAGATGAGGGCGAGGAAGTATTTTGGGAGCCAGTGATCGTTGGTCAATGTTTCGAGCAGCTTTGCGGTCTCGGCGCGGAAGGGAAAGACGCGGGTAGGGTCGAGGGTGGCGTAGTTTGGCTGCTGGTGGGTGAGGTGAGCGATCCAGAGGCTGATCTCGGCGTCGGGCGGAGCGAGTTCGAAGACTTTTAGGGCATCTTCCGTGCGGCCGAGGTTATAATACCAGATGCCCAATTCCAGGAATGTCTGTTGTGGAAGTTCGTTGCGGATCAGCGACAGGAAATTTTGTTTGGTGGTGGTGGTTGGGTTAGCCAGCCAGCGTTCACAGCGGGTAAAATGATCGAGCGGGTCGAGGCTGTCGAGGTGGTCGAGAACGGTGGTATTGCCGGGGCGGGTGAAGACGGCCCGGAGATGCAGGGCTTCGATGTTGAGCGGGTTTGCCAGGAGGGCCTGGTCTGTATAAAGTTTCGCGCGGGCCATGTTCTTTTCAAGGATGGCGAGGCGGGTATAGGCTGCGCTGCGGTAAGCGGGGTCGAGGGTGGCGATATCGAAGCCATCTTTGGCATCGATGCTATGGCCCAGGGCTTGGTTGGCGAGGCCATAGATGAAGTTGGCGGGGCCGTCCTCGGTGTTGATGCTGAGGGCGCGAGTGGCGTAGTGCAGGGCCTCGGTGTAGTGCAGATTGCGATAGAGGAGTTCGGCGTACTGTGTTAGCGCCGGCGTGAAATTGCTGTCTTTTGCGAGGGCCTGTTGCAGGGCGGTCCCGGCCTCGGGGTAGTTTTTTTGGTCCATGGCTTCTACGCCTTTGAGGTAGTTGCCGTAGGCGGTGTTCCAGTCGAAGTCTTTTGGTGTCTCTACGGGCCGGCTGAGGTTGCCGGCGTTGGGGTCGGAGTCGTATTGTAAGCTGCCGAGGGTGATGACGAGATGTCCGGAGATGAGGGTAGTCGAGTCGGTAAAGACGCGGAGGGGGGTGAAGGAGCAGGGTTTGGCATAGACGGTTTTACCGTCGACGGATATGCGAAGGGTGTCTTCGAAGGTGCGGATGGGGGAGAAAAGGAGCTTTAGCTGATTGGCCCGGGTTTGCACATTGAGAGCGCCGTAGTCGTTGGCTACGAGGAAGCCTTTTGTTTGAAGGACCGGGTACCAGGATTCTTCCCAGGTCTCGGTGCCGTAGGGTTCGAAGGCTCGGTGCTTGAAGGGGGTGAGGCTGCTGCCGGGTGCGTTTTGGTTGAAGAGGCGGCCGGATTGCAGCTCTATGTATTGTCCGTCGGTATCGGTGAGGAGTTTTTTCCAGATCATGCCCTGGCCCGAGAGGCCCCAGATCCAAAGTTTCTTACCGGCTTTATCGTCGTGGCGGGCATAGCGGACCATGCCCATGTCGTCGTCGTGCCAGTAGGCGCCGCTGAAATCGGTATATTTTCCAAAGACATGGTAAGATTTATAGCCGCCGAAGTCATTGTTCTTGTACCAGGAAATATTCTTTCCATTGGTTTTGTTGATGGGCCAGTCGGCATATTCGCCTTCGTGGCCGAGGTAGCGGTTGCCGGGATAGACGAACTCGAGGTCGCCGTCTGCCTTGAGGCCTGCGTTCATCCAATGATAGTAGGGCTGTTCCTGGGCGGTGGTATTGTACCAGAAGGAGCGGGTGATAAAGCGGGCCTCGTTTTTTGGGAGCCGGATCTCCATGCGCCAGTAGCTGCGGGAAAGGAGGTCGAGGGTGCCGATGATGCAGCTCACGCTGCCGTCGGCATTCGTTTTGGTAGTGTAGTCGACGGGGGTAGCGCAATTGGGCGTGTGGCCGATGATGCCGTAATTGGCTTCGAGGCCGCCGCTGGTCCAGGGTCCGCGCATGGCGACGTCGCGGAATTTTACGGCATGGTTATAATAGAGAAAGGGACGGTTGGTGGATCTTTCGATGGCGGCCCAGATCTTGCCGCCGATCTCGGGGAGGATGAGCAGACGGATGTAGTCATTTTGCAGCTCTACGACCTTCCAGTTTTTGGTTATGGGTTCATCGGTGAAGCCGTCGAAGCGGAAATAGGGGTAGACATTGTTGAGCAAGGGGATAGGGTTGGGGTCCGAGAATGGATAGGTAGGGAATGCTTGTTCGTATTCGCGGATCGTCGCGGGCTGCTGTGCGTGGGTGATCAGCAGGGCGGAGACGAGGATGCTAGTAATGATAAATTTGTGCGGGGCCATCATTTATACCGAAGATTAGTTTTTTGTTACCGAGATCCCGGACGTCGCGGGTGTCGTCGCGCAAGCGCAGGCCGCTTTGGTCTTGTGGGACGTAGCGAAAGTTTCCCTGGCCGTCGTTTAGCAAGAGGGTTCCATGGTTGGCGTGGTAGCGGCCGAATTTGATGCGGGTCCATTCGTTGCCGCCGGCGAGGACCAGGTCGGGTTTGCCGTCGCCATTGATGTCGGTGATAGCGATGGCATAGGTAGGGCCGTATTGTGCTTCGAGCGGCAGGGTGCGGGGGGTGAAGCCGGCGTCGCCCTTGTTTTGCAGCCAGCAGGTGGACAGGGTTGTTGTCTGGAGAAGGCCGGCGTCTTTTAGCTCATCGCTTGAAAAGAGGTCGTTTATAGTGGCCTTCGCATAGCTCTGGTAGTCGGGGAATTTTTTCTTCAAGGTAGGCAGCTCGGCCGTCAGGTCGTCGAGGCTTGCGGCGGGGTATGATGTGCTGTCTACATAATAACAGAAGATGGGGTCGATGGTGCCGTCCTGGTTGAAGTCCTTGTAATAAAGACTCAGGGGTTGGGTTGGCGAGGCACGGAAGGCGTTGTTGAGGCCCTGGTTACCGAGGACGAGGTCGGGTTTGCCGTCGCCGTCGAGATCGGCCGCAGCGATGCGGTTCCACCAGCCGGTGGAGGGGAAATGGATATAGTTGGAGGAGGCGTCTTCGAGGTGGCCGTGGTTGTTGAGGAAAATTTTTACAGGCATCCATTCGCCTACGACGACGAGGTCGGGTTGTTTATCGTTGTTGAGGTCGATCCATATGGCATCGGTGACCATACCCAGGCTGTCGAGTGCGGGGGCCAACTGCGCCGTCGCGTCGGTGAAGTGGCCTTTGCCGTCATTGAGGAGGAGCCTGCCGCCGGGGGACAGGGGATAACTATTTGGCGTTACCCGGCCACCGATGAAGAGGTCGAGGTCGCCGTCGCCGTCGACATCGGCTGCTTTTACGCAGCTGCTGTTGATGGGCAGGGACGGGAGGGCGTCGGTCGACCTGGTAAAATGGCCTTTGCCATCGTTGAGGTATAGCCGGGGTTGCAACAAGGGACTGCCGGCCGGAAGTTCGTAGCCGCCTGTGGTGACGAGGAGGTCGGGGTGCCCGTCGCCGTTAGCGTCGATGAAGACGGCGGCGCCGTCGTCCTGCATAGAATCTTTTTCGATGGCGGGCTGGTGGCTGGGGTGAAGGTCGCCGGTGGAGGTTATCGTAAAGAGTTGGGCGGAATGGCCCCGGGTGCCGCCCATGAAGAGGTATTCGTCGGTTTTTGCGAGGCAGGGGCCGCGGCGTGAGAGGTAATTGAGCAAGAGGGGTTCCCGGTTGAAGTCGTTGTAGGCGTTTTCCTTGTGGAGGGGTGTGGGGGTAGCTGCGGGCGTGAGGAAGGGGTGAACGGCGGTTGTTGTATAGTGCCAGGTATTTACGGCGTCTTTTTGCGCGAGATGCAGGGTCGTGTCGGTTTTGAGGTTGTAGAGCACCTGGTAGTGGTCGTCGGGCCAGATCACGAGGAGGGAGTCGATGGTGGCGTGGTCGCCCGTGCCAAAGTTGAGGATAGGATCCATGGAGGATTGAAAACCACGAACCGGAAATTCTTCCTGGTAATAGATGGTGTCCTTGCAAAATAGTTTGAGCTTGGAGCCGATGCCTGTGCTGTTCTTCTGTTGACCCAGCAGGGCGATCCGGAGATAGTGGTTGTTTTTGTCGAGGCGGCGGGCGTTGTTGCGGTAGATGCCGGCGTAATCGTTGCTGTTGTTGATGACGAGGTCGAGTGCGCCGTCATTGTCCAGGTCGACGTAGGCGGCGCCTGTGGAGACTGTTTTCTGGTCGAGGCCCCAGTTGTTTGTGGGCTGTGTGAAGGTCGTATTGCCGTTGTTCTGCAGAAAATAGCTGACGCTGGCGCCGGAGGGCATGCGGGAGAGGGCGTCCTTGACATCCTGTTCGTTATGGGGGTCGAGTGCATGCGAGGAGGCTTTTTCAGCGGAATATTTCAGGAAGTCCATATTGGTATAGTCACGGACGTTGCCATTCGTGATAAAGAGGTCTTTGTTGCCATCGTTGTCGAAGTCGGCGAAGAGGGCCGACCAGCTCCAGTTTGTGGCGGAGATACCGGCGAGGCGGCCGATCTCGCTAAAGGTTCCATCGCCATTGTTCTTTTGGAGCATGTTCCGGCTGTATTGGTAGTAGAACCCGTTATGAAACAGTTGCTGGAAGAGGTTGAAGTTCTCGGCGCCGCTATGCATTTTCTGTTCGAAGTTGTTATCCGGCAGCATATCGAGAGTAATGAGGTCCGGGAGGCCGTCGTTGTTGAAGTCGGCGGCGTCTGTGCCCATTGAGTAGAGCGAGGTCTCGTCCAGGGCTTCGCTCAATTTTTCGGTAAAGGTGCCGTTACCGTTGTTGATGAAGAGGTAATCGGGTTCATTAAAGTCGTTGGAGACGAAGACATCGGGCCAGCCGTCGTTGTTGAGATCGGAGATGGTGAGGCCGAGACCGAAGGTGAGGACGTCGGAGCGGATGCCGGACTGAGCGGAGACTTCGGTGAAGACGGGGTGGTGGAGGGTTTCGGACCAGTCGTTGCGATAGAGTTTGCATTCGAAGGAGGGCTGGTGTTCATTTCGCCGGCCCGGGTTGTCGACGGCGCCGGTAGTATATTGGTGGAGGGAATGGTTGATGAGGAAGAGGTCGAGGTCACCGTCTTTGTCGTAGTCGAAGAAGGCTGCCTGGGTGGAGAAGCCCTCGTCGGCGAGGCCGTATTCGGCGGCCTTTTCGGTGAAAGTCAGGTCGCCGTTGTTGATGAAGAGCAGGTTTCTGCGCCGGCTGGGCATGGCGTCGGCGGAGCGGCAGATATAGATGTCGAGTTTTCCGTCGCCGTTGATGTCGACCATGGTGGCGCCGGTGCACCAGCCTTCCTGGCTGGCGATGCCGCTTTTTTCGGTGATGTCTTCGAAGGTGAAGTTGCCTTTGTTGAGGAAGAGGCGGTTGTGGACCATGTTGCCGGTGAAGAGGACATCGGGCAGGCCGTCGTTGTTGATGTCGCCGATGGCTACGCCGCCGCCATTGTAGAAATAGATATAGTTGAGGACGTTGAGGGCTTCGCCGTCGAAGATGGTATTTTGGAAGTTGATGCCTGTCTGGTCCTGGCTGAGATGGGTGAAGAGGGAAGTATCGGTCTTGTTGTCGCCGCAGCCGGTGGAAAGTAGGAAGAGGGTTGGAAAGAGGAGCAGGCGGAGGCGGTGGAGCATATTTGGGAGGTATTTAAAAATAATGATCCCACCCCTAACTGTGGGATGGGATCATTAAGGTACTCGTTTTTATGGATTCGTGTCCCACCAGAGGGGGGTCAGTTCGTTGTCCACCTTAGTGCTCAGGAGTTGAACTGCTGCTTGTACGGCTGCGGCGTTCGTTTGTTTCTCCGAAGTCAGGAATGGAATTCGTCGCAAGTGTGCGATGGACGGGTTCGGGATAAGCGGGTTATCCGAATTCACGGCTGCATACAGGGGCATTGCCGGATTACGACGCCAGTCTGCCCAGGCTTCCATACCATCCGGGTACAGGCCCAGCCATTTCTGGGTCATGATCTGTTTGATCTGCATGGCGGGGTCGGAGCTCCAGGCGATGGGTACATTGGATACCGCTGTGTCGACGCCATTGCCGGAGTAGGCATGTGACGGAATGGGTGTGTTCGTGCTGGCGATATAGGAGGTAACAGCTGCGCCTGTTATGCCCCATTGGGCCATGGATTGGGTTATGCCTGATTCGTAGAGGGACTGGGCGGTACCACCCATGTTCCAGCCGTAGAGGGCGCCTTCTGCGCGGAGGAAGTAGGATTCCGCCGTTTCCATGATGTTCTGCGGGGTATTGGTGTAGGAGGCTTCGCCGACCACTGTTCCGCCGACTGTTACGTTCGTAGAAGCCCAGCGTTGTCCCTGATGAGAGTTGGCGACCGCGAGGTTTTGGGAGAGGGTCTGTTGAGCGACGGCCAGACCGTTGCGCAGACCCTGATAATTGGCAAACACGCCGAAGGTTGGGTCGCCGCTGTTGACGGTCGGCAGGAAGTATTGGGAAATACGGGGATCCTGGTAGCCTTTGAGCACCGAACACATTGTGGCGCTCATCCGGAACTCGTTCCAGTCCGACATGGTCGACAGGCCGTTGATATCGCCGCCAACCGAGGAACGTTCGACGAAGGCGTCGTCGCCGGGGCTGGTGGTCATGACGCCGGCAGCAACGGACTTCTCGGCTTCGGCCTGACCTGTTGTCGGGTCCACTTTGGAAACGCGGAGTGCGAGGCGGAGGCGGAGGCTATTGGCGAACTTGATCCAATGGGAGACATCACCCTGGTAGATGAGGTCGTAAGTGCCATAGGCGTTGGAACCTGCCAGGGGCGTCAGGATATCGATGGCCTGATCCAGGCGGCTAAAGAAGTCGGCATAGATCTTATCCTGGGGATCGTAGGGGACCGAAGTCTCCACGGTACCTGCCTGGAAATAGGGGATGGGGCCCCAGTAGTCCGTGGCTTTCATGAAGGCGAGCACCCAAACCACTTCTGCCATAGCGTGTTCGGCCGAGTTGGAGTCGGTGTTGCTAAAGATGGTCTGCAACTGGGGCAGCACATCCGTGTAATAAGGGTTAAAATTCGCGCCTACCCAGTTTTGGTTGATGACCAGGCGGTCGGAACCAAAATAGGTTGCTTCGCAGGCGAAGTACTGTGCGTACTGGTCGGCGAAGAGGTTCTGTGCAATCTGGTAGTTAGCCTGATTGACGGTAGCGATGTCTTCCGCATGGGAGAATAAGAAGGGGATCACGGCCGGAGTGACCGTCGCGATGCTATTCTTATCGGTATTGATTTGGGCGAATTTTTTTGTACAGCCCATACTGAAGAGCAGGATGCCGGCGGCAAGTGCTGACAGTAGGCCGATATTCTTTCTGTTATGCATTCGTTTCATATTCATTACTTTTTCTCTTTTCAAATTAGAAATTAGCTTTCAGGTTGAAGCCGAGGGTTCGGGTTGAGGGGATAGCACCGTATTCTACGCCCTGGAAGACGCCGTTGCCGTTGGCGACATCCGGATCGAACCACATCTTGCGGGTACCGATCCCGGGGATATTGAGCGTGGAACTGCCGCGATACAGCCAGAACAGGTTGCGGGCGACGGCGGAGAATTTCAGGGACTTGATGATGGTGGTGTTCCTGAGGGGGATATCATAACCAAGGCTGACCTCTCTGACCCGGAAGCTGGTGGCATTGTAAGCGAAGAACTGCCCTACGCCATAGCGTTGGCCGGAGGCTGTCTGCCAGAAAGATTGTGCCGTGATCGCCGTATTCACACCATTGCCGTTGATGTCGACGCCAGGCAGGTTCAGGCCGCCTTCGCGATAAGCGAGGGTATTCTTGGTGATCCCGCTGAATGACAGGTTCATTTCAGTGCCGGAGACCATTGTACCGCCGATGCGGCCGTCGATCAGGAAGCGGAAGGAGAAGCGATGGTAGGTGAAGGTATTGGTCAGGCCGACCAGTTCGCGTGGGTTGTAGTTCCCGATCTTCCGGAGGGTGTCGCCTGTAATGTAGGTGGTCAGCGGAGCGCCGGGGGTGCTACTGCTCGAGCCTTGCAATTCATATTGTCCCTTGGAGTTCTTCAACCAGACATAGCTATACATGTCGCCGAAGCTGCCCCCTACGCGTACTTCGGGTTGGGCCGAACGTTGGTCGGCGCCGCCGAGGTCGACTATGCTAAGGTTGGGGCTGAGGGCGATGACCTTGTTGCGGTTGAGCGAGAAGTTACCCGAGAGTTCCCAGGTGAAATCCCTGGTCTTGATCGGGCTGGCGGTGATGGTGAATTCCAGGCCGTGGTTCTCGATATTACCGGCATTGATATACTGGTTCGAGTAGCCGGTAGCAACGGGCAGCGGTATCTGCAGCAGCTGGTTGTAGGTGTTGCTATGATAGTAATCGGCAGCCAGACCGATGCGGTCATGGAGGAAGTTAATTTCGAAGCCGGCTTCGTAGTTCTTGACTTTCTCGGGCTTCAGACCGGGGATGGGATAGGTCGAGCTGCGTTGGATGCTACCGTTGCCGGCGCCCTGGTCGTAGGTGAGGGTGCTTTGGAGCAGGTAAGGCGATCCCGGGTTGCCCACTTCGGCGAAGGTGCCACTGACCTTCAGGAAGGAGATGGGTTCAGGGAGGGTTACCAGGTCAGAGATCACCCCCGACAAGCCGACGGACGGGTAGCTATAACGATAAGGCTTGGGAAGCGGGGAGGCCCAGTCTTCGCGCAGGGTTCCGTCGAGGTAAACGGCGTTTTTCCAGCCGATCTTCGCGTGACCCCAGGCAGCTTCGACCAGGGATTCGCTACCAGATTGAGAGACCGCGGGGTTGGAGGCGAAGTTGAGACTGAACTTGTTGGTCACGTTCAGGCCGTTGGAACCGGCGTCTTTTTCATTGAAGGTCACATCTTGGCGGATGGTACCGACCTGGTATTCGATCTTCAGGTCCTTGGCCAGGTTATTGTGACCATCTGCCGAGAGATCGAACCAGCGTTGTTCGGATTGGAGAGCGGTAGTTGAGAAGGAGCCGCCTGCATTGGTATTCCAGAGCAGGGTACCTTGCATATATTGTTGATCCAGCTCATCGTCGGTGCGGTCGAGGTTGACCGATCCCCGGACGCTGAGCCAGGGGGTGATCGCGTATTTCAATGCCATGAATCCCGCCGCACGCTGACGATCTTCAGAAATGCTGGTGTTATTCAGCAACCAATACGGGTTCTGGTAGATGGAGTTGAGGGTGGAGGGCCAATTGGTCGGCGCCGGCACCCCAACGTTGGTGGTGTACTGGTAGTACTGGGCGTAGGCCAGCTTTTCGTTGCGAGGCATTTGATAAGCATCGAATGTCGGGCTGTTCTCTTCGCCGGTGCGGGGTTTTCCGTTGATGACCTGGTTGATGTAAGTGACTTTGGCGTCGTAGGTCAATTTTGGAAAAACCTCGCCCGAAATGTGGAAATCGAGCGTATGCCGGTTCAAGTCGTTGTTGGGCATGATGCCTTTGGCATAGTTGTTCGTGTAAGAGAAATAGGTCTGCACTTTGTCCGTACCTGCCGAGAAGCCAACCGAGTTGTTTAGGCTTACGCCGGTGTGGAAGAAGTCCTTGACGTTATTCTTTTGAGCCGTGTAAGTATCCGGTTTGTACAGATAGTCGATATAGCTCTGGCCCTGCATTTTTGCGCCCCAGCTGGCTCCGGATTGGGAGGAGTCGGTGGCAATGAGGCCGGAGTTACCCTGACCGTACTGGTTCTGGAATTGGGGCAAGGCGAAGGCACGTTCCATACCGATACCGGAGTTGACGAAGACGTCGAAGCGACCCTTGTGGCCTTTTTTGGTGGTGATGATGATAGCGCCATTACCAGCCTGGGTGCCATAGAGGGCCGCAGCCGTAGCACCACGAAGTACGGTCATCGATTCGATGTCGTCCGGGTTGAGTTCGGAGGCGCCGTCAGAAGTCTGAAGGGAGCCGAAGTCATTGCCCGCTGTGCTGAAGGTGGTGTTCAACCAGGGTACACCGTCGACAACGATCAGGGCGTTGTTATTTCCATTGATGTCGCGGTTACCGCGGAGGATGATCGAGGTACCCGAGCCGAGGCCGCCGGAACCCTGGGTTACGATCAGGTTGGCTACCTTACCGTTCAGACCGGTCATGAAGTTGTCGGTGGGCCTTACTTCGTTGATCTGGCTGATGGGAACGGTTTGGGTGGCGTAGGCAAGCGATTTCTTTTGTTGTACGATACCGAGGGCGGTGACGACGACTTCGCCCAATTGTCTGGAGTCTGTGCTAAGAGAGACTTCAACGGGTGTCCCGGCCATTGCTGTGACCTCTTTTGAGGCAAATCCGATAGAGGAGATAATGAGCGTCACTGAGGGCTGAGCTACCGTTATGGTGAAGGACCCGTCGGCACCCGCGGTGACCGTTTTGCGGAGGCCCTTGACTGTCACCGTCGCCCCTACTACGGGCTGTTTTGAAGATTCGTCGATGATCTTTCCTGTAATCGTTCGATCCTGCGCAAATGCCATATAGGCACAGGACATCAGGATCAAGAACAATAGCGATGATTGTCTTGTCATAAGCAGAGTGTTAGTTAATTTAAATAAATAAGTGCTCCCAGCAGTTTTTTTGTAATCAGTTAAATCTAAGTTTTTTTTTAGTCGGTTGTTGCGCAAACGTTTGCGAAAACGCGTTATTGCGCAATCGTTTGCGTCTTATTTGGGGTGGAAAGTGTTGCTTTACAATGCGCGATGGCGGAGTGGGGCGGGTCGTTGCGTGCGGAAGTCGGGCCTGCGGGCAGACTGCGGGGCGCCAGTGGTCCGACGGGGGCGCGCTAACGGTCCGGCGGGAAAGGTCCGACGGGATAGGCGAGCACTTTGTCCGCTATGGCTTTTAGTGCGGGGGCATTTTCCTGGAAGCGTTGGAGCAGGGTGGTCTGGTTGAAGGCGCGGACATAGTTATGGCCTTCGTAGCGGCTGCCATAATAGATGTCGCCGGACAGGTAGTCGGTGAGGAAGCGGAGGGCCTGCATGTAGAGCATGAACTCTCCGGCGTAGACGAAGGATTGTTTTTCTTCGGGGGTGAGGACCTCGAACATTTCCTGCAGGTAGCCCCGGACGATGGCTTCGAAATACTCCGGCCGGACGATTACGCGGGACATATTGCTTTCCTCTTCGGTTACGGGTGAGAGGTAAGTGCGGAACATATCGCCGACGTCGCTGATGAAATAGCCGGGCATAACGGTATCGAGGTCGATGACACAGATACCCTTGCCTTGTTTATCGAAGAGGACGTTACTTATTTTAGTGTCGTGGTGGGTGACGCGGCTTTTGAATTCGGGGTTGGTGAGGATGGCTTCGTAGGTCCTGACGAGCGGGTATTGGGCCGTGAGGAAGGTGATGAGTTCCCGGGCTTTTTGGGTGCGGTCCGGGTAGCCGTTTTTTTGGAGGGCTTCGCTAAAGGAGCGGTAGCGCAGGGAAAGGTCGTGGAAGGCGGGCAGGGTTTCGTGGAGGCATTCTGCCTGAAATCCTGAGAGCATATGGGTGAAGCCGCCGAATTGCCGGGCGGCCTCGAAAGCTTGTGCCGGGGTATGGGCGACGTCGATAGTAATAGAGTTCTCGATAAACGGGTAGAGCCGGTAGTGGCCGTTGGGGCCGGCGTCGATCATGGTTTCGCCCCTGATGGACCGGACGGGGCGGGGGAATACCGTTGACGGGTAGTGGTCAGTGAGATAGCGGCCTACCATTTCTATATTATCGGCGATGAGGGAGGGTTGAGAGAAGACCTGCCCGTTGAGTTGCTGGAGGATATAGGTGTCGCTGCCACTGCGGATGAGCCAGGTGCGGTTGATCAGTCCGCTACCGTGCGGGGTAACGGAGACATCGGTGGTGAAGCCATAGGCGGACAGGACCTGGTCGTACATGTATAAAGTTTAATGCCGTCAAACTTAAATAAGATTGGCGGGTTTATCTTGCGCAAACGGTTGCAAGAAAATCAACGTTTGGCGTGGATGATGAGTTGCCCGTTGATCACGACGTTCTGAAAAGTCTCTGGCTCAACGGGTTTTCCATTTTTTTGATCCCTGCCGAGAATCTGCATGAGGATCTCGGCGGCTTTTGCACCTTGCTGGAGTGGATATTGTTCGACGGAAGCCATGGGTGGCGTTTCCAAATAGCTGGTGATGGGGAGGTTAGCGTAGCTAACGAAGCAGATATCTTTATTGATCTTTAGTTTTTGCTGCCGGGCATATTGCATGGCGTCGAGGGCGATATAATCATTGATGGTGAGGATGGCGGTGGGTCGTGGCCGTTGGCTGAGGAGGTGTTGCATGGCCTGGAGGGTGCTTTCGCGGGTGAGGTCAGTGGAGGTGACGAGGCCGAGGTCGATCTTGAGTCGTTTTTTGATGAGGACCTGCATATAAGTCTCGGTGCGTTCCTTAGATGAGCGCATTTTTTCGGGGCCATTGAGCACGCCGATACGACGGTGTCCCTTTTCAATAAGGAATTCGATGGCTTCGCGGGTGCCGCTGTTCATGTTGGAGTAGACCTTATTGAATTCCGGCAGGGTGGGGACGCGGTCGAAGAAAACCAGTGGTATGCCGTATTTTTTGAGGGCTGCGAAGTGTTCGTAGCTGTTGGTATTGGCGCCGAGGGAGGCGATGATGCCGTCTACCCGGTTGTTTTTCATGGTAGTAATGATCTGGCGTTCGCGTTCGATGTCATCTCTGGACTGGCTGATGAGGACGCTGTATTTGTGTTGGGTGGCTACCTCTTCTATGCCGTTGATGGCTTCTGAGAAGAATTCTTCTTTTAGGTTGGGGAGGACCACGCCGATGGTGAAGGTCTTGCGTTGTTTGAAGAAAATGGCGGTCTGGTTGGGTTCGTAGTCCAGTTCGGCAGCCAGTTTTTGGACCTGCATTTTTGTGCGGAGGCCGATGCCCGGGTGGTCGTGCAGGGCCCGGGAGACGGTGGAGGGGGATACGGCGAGTCGTCGGGCTATCTCCTTGATTGTTGCGGGTTTATCTTCTTTCATATTATAAAAATACGCAGAGAATTAAAAAAATATTAAATAACAAGCCTTTTTGATGATATATTTCCGGCCGTTTACTAGCTTACCGTCTGAAATGAGCATGAATTTACCGAAACTTTCAGGGATAACCGTATTGGCGATGGGGCTGTGCCTATTTGTTTGCCCGGCTTTGGCCCAGGTGGTCGAGATCAAGGGAGCGGTTTATGACGGCACGCAGCAATATGCCATGCAGGGGGTAAGTGTGGTGAGTACCAGTGGCATCGGTGTGAAGACCGACTCGGCAGGGCGGTACAAATTGATGGTGCCTCTCTCCGACAGTATCGTTTTTTCTTATTTGGGTCGGGGGACGGCCAAATACCCGGTGAAGGATATGCCGCGTGGTTATCCGTTTGACGTGAGTCTGCAAATTACCATGGATACTTTGCCCGAGGCCCTTGTCCGGTCGCCCAATTATCGTGCGGATTCGATAGCGAACCGCCAGGAATATGAGAAGGCGTTTAATTACTCGAAGGCTACTATGCACAATATGAAGCTGGAGCGGCGTGCGGGGTTTGGGATCGGGCTGGATCTGGATGCGTTGCTCAACCCCAAGGCGAACCGGGAGATGCAGACTTTGCAAGACCGGCTGATATGGGAAGAGCAGGACAAGTATATCGAGCATCGGTGGAACAAGGCTGTTGTCAGGCGGGTGACGGGTTTGGAATCGCCGGCACTGGACACGTTCATGCGGCAATACAGGCCGAGTTATGATTTTATCGAGAGTTGCAAGACGGAATATGAGTTCTATAAGTACATCCAGGAGTGGGGAAAGTTCTTCGATGAGGACTGGCGGGTGGCCCACAACGGTAAGGCGCCTCCTGGTGTTGCCGGCGCGGGCGACGCGAATGCGGAAAACCCCAAGAAGGACCAATAGTCTATCCTACCCCAATAGTTTGTTCTACCCCAGTAGCCTGTCCTGCCTTTATTGGTCTAATTGCTAATTCGGTTGCGCATGAAAGTAGTGTTGTATTGTGCTGCTTTGGTCCTGACGGCGGTTGTCTGTCATGGTCAGCCTTTTGAGGGCGAGATCGTGTATGTGATCAGCTATACGAGCAAGTTGCCGGGTCTGAGTAGCGACCGGGTCAGGGACTTGCTGGGCGACAAGCAGGAGTATTATATCAAGGGGGCGCACTATCGGTCGGTGACCAATGGGGGCCTTGTGCAAGTGCAGGTCTATGAGCCTCGAACCAATCGGGTATACAATCAGCGGCCGGGGAATGATACGTTGTACTGGGTCGATGCGGCGGCCAATCCGGATGTGGTTGTTTCCTGGAGCATTCGCCGGAATGCGGATTCGGTTTTGGGTATTCCTTGTGATGTGCTGGAGTTGAAGACGAACAATGGGAGCGTGGCTTTTTATTATAGTGAGCGTTACCCGTTGGACAGTGCGGGTTTTAAGCGGCACCGTTTTGGGAATTGGGATTTTTTGGCTACTAAGGGCGGCGCCCTGCCGTTGAAGACGATTGTGGAGAATGGGCAGTTTCGGATGGAGAGTGTGGCGACGGAGATCAGGCCGATGGTGTTGGGGGATGCGTTTTTTGTGATTGACGAAAGGTTACCGGTGAAGAGGGGGATGTAATTTGTATTTTAGCGGTATGGATAAGCAAATCACGATCATCAATACGGTTGTGTTGTCGGACAACCGGTATATTCTTCGCAAGGTCAATTACGAATACACGGAAAAAGATGGGCGGAGGGCGATGCAGAGCAGGGAGGTCTATGACCGCGGTAATGGAGCGGTGATCCTGTTGTATAACAAGCAGGCGCGTACGGTGATCCTGACGCGGCAGTTCCGGATGCCTACCTATTTGAATGGCAATGCGACGGGGATGTTGATAGAGGCTTGTGCCGGGTTGTTGGATAAGGATAATCCGGAGGTTGCGATCCGGCGGGAGACGGAGGAGGAGACGGGGTATAAGATCGGGGTGATAGAGAAAGTATTCGAGTCGTATATGAGTCCGGGGTCGGTGACGGAGATACTTTATTTTTTTACGGCGGAGTATGAGCTTTCCATGAAGGTGGGTGATGGGGGTGGGTTGGAAGCCGAGCAGGAGGAGATCGAGGTGCTGGAGTTGTCGATCGACAGGGCGTTGGAGATGGTGAAGACGGGGGAGATCAGGGATGGGAAGACCATTATGCTATTGCAGCATGTGAGGTTGGCGGGAATACTATGATTTTTACCTATATTTATTGAAAGCCAACTGATATGAGAACCATTTCGATCTGCCTGCTATTTTTGTCACTTTCTTTTTGCGGTTTTGCGCAGCCGTTGCCTTCGGTGGCCATTGATAGTTTGGTGGAGCGGACGCTGCGGACGTTTGATGTTCCGGGGATCGCCGTTTGCGTGATCAAGGACGGCAAGGTCGTTCATATGAAGGGGTATGGGGTGCGGTCGCTGGACACGAGGCAGCCTGTGGATGAGCATACGCTTTTTGGCATCGCTTCCAACAGCAAGGCCTTTACTACTGCCGCGCTGGGCATGTTGGTGGATGAGGGCAAATTGAACTGGGACGATAAGGTCAGGAAATATATTCCTGAGTTCAAGCTGTTCGATCCATGGGTGACAGAAGAGTTCACCATACGCGACCTGCTGTGTCACCGCAGCGGGATGGGGCTTGGAGCCGGGGATCTCATGTTCTTTCCCGACAGCAGTGATTTCACCATTACGGATATTCTTCACAACCTGCAATTCCTGAAGCCTGTCACGAGTTTTCGTTCACAGTATGCTTATGACAACAACTTATATATAGTAGCGGGTGAGGTGGTTGCCCGGGTGAGCGGCATGAGCTGGGAGGATTTTATAGAGAAGCGGATCATGGCGCCTTTGGCCATGACGCAAAGTGCGGCCAGCTATGACCGATTGCGGGACAGCGGCGATGTGATCGACGGCCATGCGCCGGTAGATGGAAAGGTACGGGTCATAGCCCGAAGCCGGAGTAAGGTAGACCATGCTGCCGGAGGCATTTATTCCAATATTGCCGATTTGAGTAAGTGGGTGCTATTGCATTTGCAAGGCGGCAAATATGGTCCTGACAGTACCCGGCTTTTTAGTGAGGCGGTGTTTCACGAGCGGTGGGCGCCGCAAACTATCCTTCCTGTCGGCGGTCCGGGAACGTATAACACCCACTTTGCCGCTTATGCGCTGGGTTTTGGCGTAAGCGATGCACATGGTTATAAGCAGGTGGGTCATACGGGTGGTCTGGAGGGGATGGTCACGCAGATCACGATGATCCCTGAATTGGGGCTGGGTATTATCGTTTTGACCAATCAGCAGGAGGGTCTTGCTTTCCAGTCGATAACCAATCAGATCAAGGACGGTTATTTTGGGATGACGGGTACGGACAGGGTCACGCAATATGCGGCGATACGCAAGAAGCAATTGGAGGGTGCGAAGCAACTCACGGATTCCATCTGGGCTGAAGTCAACCAATTCCAGGCGAAACAGGCGAGT
>Ga0302325_10003154_pt1 | contig 39227 bp, 31 predicted proteins | sample Palsa_T0_2_FD_201948 | JGI IMG/M metagenome (GOLD analysis project Ga0302325, IMG submission 201948) | Peat permafrost microbial communities from Stordalen Mire near Abisko, Sweden - Palsa_T0_2 | ecosystem: Environmental > Terrestrial > Soil > Palsa > Peat permafrost | place: Sweden: Abisko...
GCGGCCTGGTGACCGGCGGGCTCGTCGCCCAGCCGTGCGCTGGCGAGCGCCACCGACGCCGCCAGCGCGCCGAACGCGACCTGCCAGAGCGCAACCCGCTGCGCTGCGCGCGCCAGGATGACGCCCGACACCGCGCCCACGATGACCAGTCCGAACGCGACGGCCTGAACCGCAGAGAACGGTCCCGGCGTCCTGAGGCCGACGACGACGAGGGCGACGGTGAGGAGCGGTATCAGCACGCCGGCGAGCAGCCGCCGGGCCGGGGTGCTGCTAACCGCCGTAACGGCGGCCTGAGTCTCAGCAGTTGCGTTCGTCATCACGTCCATCACTCTGCCCTCAGTACGATCGCCGCGGGAGTACGGCCGGCTGCCCGGCCGGGCAGCGCGGCGACAAGATTGGCCAGCAACAGCGCGGCCAGGGCGGCCAGGGCGATCGACCCGGCCGGAATTACCGCATCAGGCACCGCCGATAGCTCGCGCGCGAACGCGAGCCAGAGCAGCCGCCCGAGCGCGACACCGACCGGCACGCCGATCAGCAGGCCGACGACGGCGATCACCGAGGACTGCCATGCCACCGCCCCGGCGAGCTGCCCGCGGGTGAAGCCCAGGGTCTTGAGCAGCGCGAAGTCACGCCTGCGCCGCCGCACCGACGCCACCAGGGTCAGGCCGAGGCCCGCCACGGCCCCGGCTGCCAGCCCGGCCGCCAGCACTGCGGGCATGGCGCCCATCGTCTTGTAGTTCACGATCTCAGCCGGCCGCTGGGCAGGCAGCAGATCGATGGTGTCCGCGATCGACGAGCCGTTGCTTTCGGCGAGCGTGCGCGGGGCGTTCAGGCCTGCGGTGAGCTGCCTGCCGATGGCCTGCAGGGATTGCAGGCCGGCCGCTGGACTAGTACCTGGCCGCAGCCTGACGAGGATGGCGTTCGGGCCGGCCAGGAAGGCTCCGAATGGGCCGGATGAGGAACCCTCTGGCAGTATCGCGGCTGAGAAGAGCGCCCCGGTACTCATGGACGGGTGGATGCTCAGAGCGCCGCCGATCGCTGGCATGGTGGCCGTTCCCGCGATCGTGAGCCGGACGCGGAAGCTGCCGCTGGCCAGCGTCACGATGCCGCCAATCCGCTGGTGCAGCTCCGCCAGGGTGGCCGGGCCGAGCACCACGTCGCGGTTGCTGTCGAGGCCGCGCCCGGACAGGACACGCGGGGCCACTGCGGCGCGGGTCGGGGCGGCAATCGCAGGCACCGTCTGCCCGTCGATCTGGACAGTCGCGAAGTCCACCCCGGTGGTGGCGGCAACGAGCCGGTCCCTGGACAGCAGCGGATCCGCCCACCGGGCGGGAACCGAGCCCCAGCCCTGAACCGCGTAGAAGGCATAGCTGAAGTTCCACCCGTACAGCGCCGGATGCGAGACCAGCGTGGCGAGGCTCGCGCCGAAGGTGAGGGTGGCGCTGACCACCGTCATGGCCAGCACCGCCCCGGCCAGCACCGACCGGACCGGCACCGCGGTGCGGCCGTGCCCTGGCTCCAGGGCCAGCCGCACGCCTTCCGTGCCCGAGACCGGCAGCCCGGCCGCTACCGCGGTTCTGGCCGCGCTGGGCCGACGGCCGGCCGCCTGGCCGCGCGCGGCCAGGCGGTGCGGCACCTGGCGATAGGCGATCACCGTCGCGAGACCGGCGAGCACAACGCTCAGCGTCAGCGCTCCCAGCCCGAGCACCGCCCAGTCGGGGTAGAGCCCGCGCCCTGGCACTACCTCCCGGACTGGCCCGAAGAGTGAGAACGGCGACAGGGCAAGGGCCACCGCGATGGCGAGCACCGCGCCGGCGGCGACCGCCGCGAGGATGCCCGGCAATCCGTCGGCGATGATCATGAGCGGCCCGGCACCGAGCGCGCGCAGAGCCCCGGCGTCATCGGCGCCCGCCCGGAGCTGGCGGCCGATGGACTGCGTCCCGAGTATCACTGCCGCGAGGCCGGCGATCAGCCCGAACACGGCCAGCGCGATGGCCTCGGGCCTGATGGCCCGCTGGGCCTCCGCCTCGATGGCCGAGGTGAGGTAGACGTAGAGCTCTGATCCGGAGGGCGAGATGTACGAGCTGGTCGCCAGCAGCCGGTCGTACTCCCTGGCCACGGTCGTGCTGTACCTGGGCCCGTCGGTCACGCGCAGGCCGGTAATCATGCCGCTCGCGCAGCAGGAGGCGAATTTCGCGGCCAGCGCGGGCGTGCCGATCAGGAAGCCGGTCCGGCCCGAGTCGATGCTGTCCTGGAGGACCTGGGTGCCCAGCACCCCGATCCCGACGACGGTCAGGTCGATACGCCCGGCGGGGCCTCCCGTGGTGCTGGCGATCAGGGCGACCCGCAGCCGTGATCCCACGTGCAGGTGCAGCAGGCGGGCGGCGTCCACCGTGGCCAGGACCTCGTCCGGCCGCGCCGGGTCGGGCCGCCGGCCGGCGGTGATCGTCACCCGGTCCTGGCTGGCGAACAGGCCGCCAGAGACAGTCGCGGCCAGCTGCACGTGCGCGAGCAGGACGGTGCCGACTCTGCCGCGCCGGGTGATGGTGGCCGCGGTGAGGGGAACCGCGACCGCGACGCCGCTGACATGCGGCAGCCGGGCGAGCTGGCGGACGAAGCCGGGCGAGTAGGCCTGAGTTGTGAACGGCTGGACCACGAGATCCGAGGGGTTGGTGCTGGCCAGGAACTGCGGGTACGACGAGTCCGTGCGCCTGGCCGCCACCATCGATCCCATCGCGACGCCGCCGACGAGGCCGGTCAGTACGGCCAGGCCCAGGTAGCCCGCCCAGCGGCGGCGGACGGTGGCCAGGAAGCGGTACCACGCCAGCCGGGGCAGCGCCCCTCGTACCCGCATCACTCGGCCCTCAGCACGATCGCGGCGGGGGTACGGCCGGCCGACCGGCCGGGAAGCGCGGCGACGAGGTTGGCGAGCACCAGCGCGGCGGCTCCGGCCAGCGCGATCGAGCCGCCCGGCACGACCGGGTCCGGTACCGCGGACAGCTGATGCGCGAACGCCAGCCAGAGCCAGCGCCCGGCCGCGACGCCCGTCGGCACGCCGATCAGCAGGCCGATCACCGCGATCGTCGCGGCCTGCCAGGCGACGGCGGCCGCAAGCTGACCGCGGGTGAAGCCGAGGGTCTTGAGCAGCGCCAGGTCGCGCCGCCGGCGGCGGACCGATGCGATCAGCGTCAGGCCGAGCCCGGCGATCGCGCCCGCGGCCAGGCCGCCGGCCAGGATGGCGGGCATCGCGCCCATGCTCTTGTAGTTCACGATCTCGGCCGGCCGCTGGACTGGCAGCACTGAGATGAACTTGATGTAGCTCCCCTGGTCGCCGATGACCGATTCAGCTGCCGGTGACCGTGAATCGCGGTTGAGCTGGTCAGCGATCTGGTTCAGCGAGCGCGCGCCAGCCGCCGGGGTCACGCCTGGCCGCAGCCGGATGAAGATGGCGTTGGGGCCGCTGACCGGGCCGTACGCGTCCAGGTCCCGTGCGGGTACCGCCTGGGTAGACAGCAGCGCGCCGGTGCTCAGCGAGGCGTGCACGCCGATGACATCGCCGATCGTCGGGAGCGCGGCGGTACCGGTGATCCGCAGCCGCACGGGGGGGACGATCTGTCCCTCGGACACCGTGACCGTCTCGCCCAGCCTTTTGTGCAGCGCGGCCAGGGTCGCCGGCCCGAGCACGATCTGCCCCGGGCCGGTCAGGGCATGGCCGGTCAGCGAGCTCGGCGCGATTGCCGCGGGGACGCGGGCGGCCATGGCCGGGACCGTCTGGCCATCTATCTGGATGGTCGCGAAATAGACGCCAGTGGTGGCGGCGACATCCGGATCGCGGGCCAGCAGGGGAGCGACCCACCGCGACGGAACGGACCCGTAGCCGTCGACCGAGTAGAGCGCGTAGCTGAAGTTCCAGCCGTACAGGGACGGGTGCGAGATCAGCGTGCTCAGGCTTGCGCCGAACGTGAGCGTCGCGATGCCGACGAACACCGCCAGCACCGTCCCGGCGATGACCGACCGGACCGGCACCGCAGTCCGGCCGTGGCCCGGCTCCAGCGCGAACCGCAGGCCCGCCGCGCCCGAGGCCGGCAGGCCGGCGGCCAGCGCCGCCGCGACTGTGCCAGACCCCCGGCTGCCTGCCGCGGCCCGGCGCGCGACACGATGCGGGGCCAGCCGGAAGCTGATGGCGGCCGCAACCGCGCCGAGTATGACGGCCAGCGCGAGCGTCCCCAGCCCGAGTACGGTCCAGTCGGCATGGATGCCAGGTGTCGGCTCCACCGCGGCGACGGGCCCGAACAGCTCCAGCGGCGAGAGCGCGAGAGCGACCGCCGCAGCGAGCACGACCCCGGCCGCGACCGCTCCGGCGATGCCGAGCAGGCCGTCGGCCATCGTGGCCGCCGGCGTGGCTCCCAGCGCCCTGAGCACGCCGGTCTCACTCGCGTTCGCGTAGAGCCGGCGGGAGATGGCCTGGGTGCCGATGATCAGGGCGGCGAGCAGGGCGATCACGCCGAACACAGCGAGGGCGATGGCCTCTGGCCTGATGGCCTGCTGGGCCTCAGCCTCGATCGCCGTGGTCTGGTAGACAACGAGCTGGCCGTAGCTGGTGGCAGGGGCGTCGATCAGGTGCTCGTACTCCCGCTCGACGGGCACGTCGCTGCTGCTGCCGCCGTCGAGCTGGAGGCCGTCGTAGCTGTTGGTGGCGCAGCAGGACTCGAACTGGCGCAGCAGCGCCGGGGTCCCCACCAGGAATCCGGCCCTGTTCGTGTCGATGTCGTCGTGCACGACCTGGAGGCCGAGCACGCCGATCCCCACGACTGTCAGCACGGTCGTCCGGTAGAAACGGACGCTCTTGGCAGTGTCCGGCTCAATGCCGACCGCGATGCGGGACCCTACATGGATGCCGAGTATGGCGGCGGCCTCGTTCGTGGCCACGACCTCGCGGGCCCGGGCCGGGTCGGCCGCCCGCCCCTGGATGATCCTCAGCCGGTCCTGGTCGGTGAACAGGCCGTCCGGGCTGGCGACCAGCTCCACCTGAGTCTCCAGGATGGTCTTGACCCGGCCGGCCGGCGTCAGTGTCGCAGCGGTGATCTGCTCGCCCTCCTCGGCGCTGCGCACGTGCGGCAGCCGGGCGAGCTCGCGCACCAGGCCTGCCTCCGGGCTGCTGGTCTGCGGCAGCACCAGCAGGTCGGACGGGTTCGTGCTGGCCAGGAACTCGGGGTAGGACGCATACGTGCGCCGCGCCGCGGTCAGCGAGCCCAGGGCGACGCCGCCGACCAGGCCGATGAGCAGGGCCAGGGTGAGGTAGCCGCTCCAGCGGCGGCGGAACGTGGCGCGGAAGCGGTAGCGAGCCGCCCGCAGCAGCGGCTCGCTCATGACGGACGCTCCTGAGGCACAGCTCACTCCGCTCGCAGCATCAGCGCCGCTGGCGTGCGGGCGGCGGCACGGCCGGGCAGCGCCGCGACGAGATTGGCCAGGACCAGCGCGCTCACGGCGGCCAGGGCGACCGAGGCGACCGGGATGACCGGGTCGGGGACCGCGGACAGGGACTGCGCGAACAGGATCCACAGCCAGCGGCCGGCCGCGATTCCCACCGGGACGCCCACGATTACCCCGCCAGCGGCGATAACCGTGGACTGCCAGGCGATGGTGGCAGCGAGCTGCCGCCGGGTGAAGCCCAGCGTCTTCAGCAGCGCGAGGTCACGGCGCCGGCGCCGGACCGACGCGACCAGGGCCAGCCCGAGAGCGGCAACGGCCCCGGCGGCCACTCCGGCCGCCAGGATCACCGGCATTGTGCCCATCGACTTGTAGTTCACGATCTCGGCCGGGCGCTGCACTGGCAGCACGTTGGCGACGAGCTCAAGCGCCGTCGGGCCGGCCTGGGCGACCGTCTGCGGAGAGTGCACGATCGAGTTATAGGTGGCGGCGATCTGCTGCAGTGAGCGCAGGCCCGCGGTCTGGCTGACGCCGGGCCGCAGCCGGACCAGGATGGCGTTCGGACCGGAAGCGGGGCCGGCCTCGTTCAGGGCGGCCCTGGTGACCACGGTCGTGGGCAGGATCGCGCCGGTCGACAGCGACGGATGGATCCCCAGCGTGTCGCCCAGGGCCGGGAGCGCTGCCGTGCCGACGATCCGGAGCCTGGCGTCGCGGATCACCGGGCCAAGCTGCACCGTCACCTGGTCGCCGACCTTCCTGTGCAGCTGGGCGAGGGTGGCCGGGCCGAGGACAATCTGGCCGGGGCCGTCGACTGCGTGCCCCGTCAGGATGCGGGGCCCGACGGCCGCGCGCGCCGGGGACAGGACGGCCGGCACGGTCTGCTGGTCGATCTGGACGGTGAGGAAGTACACGCCGGTGGTGGCAGCGATCAGCCGGTCGCGGTGCAGCAGCGGTGTCGTGCGCGATGGCGGGAACGGGCCCCATCCGTCGGTCGAGTACAGCGCGTAGCTGAAGTTCCAGCCGTACAGAGCGGGTCTGGCAACGAGGTAGCTGAGGCTGGCGCCGAACGTCAGCGTGGCCGCGGTCACCACAACCGCCAGTACCGCGCCAGTGAGTACCGACCTGACGGGCACCGCGGTCCGGCCGCGTCCCGGCTCCAGTGCGAACCGCAGGCCCGCCACGCCCGCGGCGCCCAGGCCCGCGCCGAGCCCGGCCCGCACGACGGCCGAGCCGTGGCGACCGGAGTCGCCGCGGGCGGCGGCGCGGTGCGGCGCCTGCCGGTAGCCGATGATCGCGGCCACGGTGCCGAGGACGAGGACCAGGCCGAGCGCGCCGATGCCGAGCACGGTCCAGTCCAGGTAGATCCCGTGGCCCGGCTCGGCCGCGCGGACCGGCCCGAACAGCGAGAACGGCGACAGGCCGACGGCGATCACCATGGCGAGCACCGCCCCGGCCACGACGGCCGCGAGGATGCCGAGCACGCCGTCCGCGGTGACGGCGGCCGGGCCCGCGCCGAGCGCGCGCAGGACCCCGGCGTCGTCGGCGGCGGCGCGGAGCTGCCGGGAGATGGACTGCGCGCCGATGATCAGCGCGGCGAGCAGTGCGATGAGGCCGAACGCACCGAGCGCGATCGCCTCCGGCCGGACCGCGCGCTGCGCCTCCGCCGCGATGGCCGCGGTGTCGTACACCTGCAGCAGCTGCAGCAGCTGGCTGGCACCGCCGGCGAAGGCGCCGGACGTGGCGAGCCGCAGATAGCCGCGAGCGGCGGCCGCGTCGTACCGGGCGCCGCCCGCCAGCCGCAGGCCGATGTACGAGGTGGCGGTGCAGCAGGGCACGAACTCCCGGTCCAGGGCCGGCGTGCCGATGAGGAATCCAGTCCTCGCGGAGTCGATGTCGTCCTGCACGACCTGCGTGCTGACCACGCCGATGCCGGTGACTGTCAGGTCGAGGCGCCGGTAGAACGGCGGCAGGCCCTTCGCGGGGCTCGACGCCCAGATGCCGACGTGCAGCCGCGAGCCCACGTGCAGGTGCAGGGCGGCCGCGGCCCGGCTCGTTGCCACTACCTGGTCCGCGCTCTCGGCCCGGTGCCCGGCTGTGATCGTCAGGCGGTCCTGGCGGGAGAACATGCCGTCGCTGCTGGCCACGAGCTGGACCTGGGTGAACAGAACCGGGCCGAACCCGCCGCGCGGAGTGAGCAGCGCGGCGTTGAAGGCGTCGGCCGTCGCCACCCCCTGCACATGCGGGAGCCGCCGCAGTCCGGCGAGCAGACCGGAGTAGGCCCGGTAGGCCTCAGCGAGGGTCTCGCCCGGGCTGAAGTTCGAGTTCGGCTGGATGATCAGCGCGGACGGGTTGGTGCTGGCCAGGTAGTCGGGGTAGGAGGACTCGGTGCGGCGGCCGGCGGTCGCCGACGCCATGGCGACCCCGCCGATGAGGCCCACCAGAACGGAGAGAGCCAGATAGCCGCCGAGCCGGCGGCGGAGCGTGGCCCGCAGCCGGTACCACGCCAGGCGGGCGGCCAGGCTGCGCACGGCTACCGGGCCTGGATCGGGACGCTGACCGCGCGCTCCGGGTCCCCGGCCGGGTCAGCCGGCAGAATGCGGCCGTCGAGCATGCGAACGATACGCCCGGCCGCGGCCGCCACCTGGGCGTCGTGGGTCACCATGATGATCGTCTGGCCGCCGGCGTGGAGCCGGCTCAGCAGCTCGATCACTTCCTGGCCGCCGTCGGAGTCAAGCGCGCCGGTCGGCTCGTCGGCCAGCAGCAGTGTCGGCTCGTTCGCCAGCGCCCTGGCGATCGCCAGCCGCTGCCGCTGGCCTCCGGACAGCACGCCGGGGACGGCCGCTGCCTTGTCGCCGATGCCGAGCAGGTCGAGCAGGTCGCGGGCGCGGGTCTCGGCCATCTTCCGCTTGCGGCCGGCGATCACCGCGGGCAGTGCCACGTTCTCCAGCACTGTCATCCCTTCCAGCAGGTTGAAGAACTGGAAGATGATGCCGATGTGCCTGCGGCGCAGGCGGGCCAGGTCGTCCTCGCTCCGTCCGGTCACCTCCTCGCCGGCGACGGTGATGCGGCCCTCGTCGGCGAGCTCAAGGCCGGCCACGAGGTTCAGCAGCGTGGACTTGCCGCAGCCGGACGGGCCCATCAGGGCGGCGAACTCGCCGGCCGCCACGGTCAGGTCGACACCGCGCAGCGCGCGCACCGGCGCGTTCTCGGCTTCGAAGGTCTTGCGCACACCGCGGACGGTCAGTGCTGGCGGGTTCTCGTTCATCGGCCCCCCCGGGTCGTCGTTCGGTCAGGGATTCGCGGGCCCGGCAGCAGCGGCGACGGCGGCGCCGCTCCGGGTGAGCTTGTAGGCGACGATGGGCGTGTCGCGGCCCTTCACGAGCTGGGCGGGCAGCTCGACGGAGGTCACGGGAACGGTCAGCGCCCGGCTGGTCGCCTCGGACAGCACGGTCTCGCCGGCTGCGGCCAGCTGCTGCAGCCGCTGGGACAGGTTGACCGTGTCGCCGACGAGCGTGTACTCCAGGCGCTCCTCCGAGCCGAGGAGCGCCGCAGCCGCTGTCCCGGTGGAGAGCCCGATGCCAAGACCGAACGCGTGCAGTCCGTCGTTCGCCCAGGCCGCATTGATCTCGGCCTGCAGCGCGTGCATGGCCGCCGCAGCGGCCACGGCGTGGTCCGCGTGGTCAGGCTGCGGGAACGGCGCGCCGAACACCGCCATCACCGCATCGCCGACAAACTGCATGACCGTACCCCCCTCGCCGAGGATGGCACGATTCATGGCCGCGCGGTGAGTGTTGAGCTGCCCGGCGAGCTGGGTCGGGTCGGCGTGCTCGGCGATCGTCGAGTACGACCTGATGTCGCTCATCAGCACGGTCACGATGACGGTCTCGGTCTCGCCGATGCGCTGCCTGCCGCCGCGAAGCTTCTCCGCAAGCCCGCCCGGCAGCAGCCTGGACAGCGTCTCGCCCTGCTCCTCGCGGTCCACGATGGCCCGGTGCAGCATCCGCAGGCGGTTCAGCGCCGCCGGATTCCCCGAGGCCACGCCGGCGGCCAGCTTCACGAAGACGGCCTCGACCTCGGCGTCGATCGCCTCGGCCGGCAGGTGCCTGGCCACCGCGATTGCCTTGATCGGCTTGCCCTCGGCGATCATGCTGAGCAGCTCCTGCTCGGCGGGAGCGAGCTCGCCGGGCGACACGACCGGCCGGACCAGGGCCTCGACGATGGCGGGATCGAGCGCCGTGCCGCCTGTCGCCACGGCGCGGATCGCGTCGGCGAGCTGGTTGCCCTCGGCGATCCGGTCCTTCAGCAGGTAGCCATAGCCGGCCGAGCCCTCGGCGAGCAGCGAGACCGCGTACTCCGGATCGTCGTACTGCGACAGCACCACGACCCCGGTGCCAGGGTGGCGCTTGCGCACTTCCTTGGCGGCGTCGATGCCCTCGCGGCTGAACGACGGCGGCATGCGGACGTCGGTAACCAGGACCTGCGGCTCGGTGGCAGCGACGCCGCTGACGACCTCGTCGTAGTCCGCAGCGACGCCGACCACGCGCAGATCCGGGTGCCGCTCGATGAGCGCGCGCACTCCCTCGCGGACGATCAGGTTGTCGTCGGCGAGGAAGACATCGATGGCGCGCTCGGGGAGCGCCGGAGGTGGCCCCACGCCTCAGTTGTCCCACATCTGACCGGGGACCGGCCAGTGAGCAGCCACCAAGAAGCGCTGGTGGTGGTAGGCACACCGGGACACGCCAGCCACCATCCTGGCTTTGTCGCCTGGCGGCGGCGACGATCAGCACATGCGCTACGCGAGTTGCATCACCTCTGTTTCCTGGATCCCCTCCGAGGCGGTCACCGGCGGGACGCGGGTGGCCTTCGACGCCGGTTTCACTCATTACGACGCCCCGCCGCCCGGCCAGATCGACGACATCGACGCGCTGCGGGCCACGGACAAGTTCCGGTTCGCCAACGTGCTGCAGGCCTGGATCGAGGTGGATGGCGCGGGGACGATCACCGGCGCCGGTTATGAGGGCGGCGGCCTGATGGGCTCCACGACAGTCCGGCTGGGTGCGCTGAGCTACCGCTTCCAGGCGGTTAAGCTGCCCGACATCCGGCGCGACCCCGAGCACGGCGACGGCTGGGTGCGGTTCGTGCAGACCGTCGGAGGCCGGACCGGGCTTCCGGCGCCGCGCCGGGTGCGGCGCAAGCCGTTCGTGCAGTGGCAGGCACCACTGGTGTGGACGACGCTGTCGCTGACGGTGCACGCCGACGGCACGGCCGACTCGGCGATGACGGGTGCCAGCCCGTTCCCGCGGCATTGGGTTTATGACGCCGGGGGACAGCTGTCGCACAAGTCCGGGCTCACCGACTTTTCTGACTGGTACCGCAGGTCGTTCGGACGGCACAGCCCGTGGGGGGACGAGGACTCTCGCGCCCTGGTCACAGCAGTCGAGACCGCGCTGGAGCGTGAGCTGTCCGTGCAGCTGATGCACGGCGGAGCCAAGCCGCGGATCAGGCGGCTGAAGGCGGGCGAGGTGCTGGTCCGCCAGGGGGAGCCCGGGGCAGACGTCTACCTGCTGCTGGACGGCGCGCTGCGAGTGGAGCGGGACGGGGAGCGGCTGGCTGAATACGGGCCGGGCGCCATGCTGGGCGAGCGCGCCCTCCTGGAGGGCGGCACCAGAACCTCGACGCTCGTGGCGGTCACGGCCTGCCGGATAGCGGCAGTCGACGCCGCCCAGCTGGACCGGTCCGCGCTTGAGGAGCTGTCCGCCGGGCACCGCCGGGAGGACTCCCCGCTGCCCGCGGATGAACCGCCCGCCGCGGCGCCGACAGGAAGCGTGGCGCGGGGCCTAAGGTAGAGGGGGTGCGCCTGTATCTCTGCGGTGTTCGCGGATCGACCCCGGCGCCCGGGGCGGATTTCCTGCGCTACGGCGGCCACACGTCCTGCGTGGCGATCGCAGCCGACGGTGCCGCCCGGCCGGCTCTGGTCCTGGACGCCGGCACCGGCCTGCGCCAGGTGACGCCGCTCCTGGGCGGACAGCCCTTCGACGGCACGATCCTGCTGACCCACCTGCACTGGGACCACGTGCACGGGCTGCCGTTTTTCACTGGCGGCGACCGCGACGACGCGCGCGTCACCCTGCTGCTGCCGGAGCAGGAGGACGGGGCAGGCGCGGAGGAGGCGCTGGCCAGGGGCATGTCACCACCGCACTTCCCGATCCCGCCGGCCGGCCTGCGCGGTGCCTGGACGTTCGGGACGGTCGCGGCCGGGCCGCTGCTGGCCGAGGGCTTCACGATTGAGGCGAGAGCGATCCCGCATAAGGGCGGCGCGACACTCGGCTACCGGGTCAGCGACGGGTCTGCGACGATCGCGTACATGCCCGATCACTGTCCCACGGCCCTCGGACCGGGACCCGACGGGTGGGGCGAGTATCACCAGGCCGCGCTCGAGCTTGCGAGCGGCGTGGACGTGCTGCTGCACGACGGGTTCCTGCTGGCAGGCGAGGTCGCGGCCGAGGCCTTCTTCGGCCACGCCGCAATCGACTACGCGATCGCCCTTGGCGAGCGCGCCGGAGCCCGGCGGGTAATGCTGACTCACCACAAGCCGGGCCGCACGGATGAGCAGCTCGACCGGATCGCGGCCTGTGTCGCCGGGAGCTCCGGAGGTGTCAGCGTGGCAGCGGAGGGCGAGATCGTTGACCTCTAGCGGTGCGCGTGCCCGCGCGGACGCGGTCGTTGTCGGCTCCGGGCCGAATGGGCTGGCCGCGGCCGTCACCCTGGCCAGGGCGGGTCTGTCGGTGCACGTCCTCGAGGGCGCCGACATGCCGGGCGGCGGCTGCCGGACGCAGGAGCTGACACTGCCGGGGTACTGGCACGACGTCTGCTCGGCGGTACACCCGCTGGCCAGTGCGTCGCCGTTCTTCGCCGGCGCCGGCCTCGCCGCGCACGGGGTCAGGCTGCTGACCCCGAAGGTGGCCTTCGCCCACCCGCTGGACGGCGGCCGCGCGGCAGCCGTCAGCGGCTCGGCAGAGCAGACGGCCCTGGGGCTCGGAGCGGACGGCCGCGCCTACAGCCAGCTGCTCCAGCCGCTCGTGCGCGATATGCCGGCCATCCTGCCTGACCTCCTCGCGCCGCTGGGGCGCTCGCTGCCCGCGCACCCCGTGGCCATGGCCCGCTTCGGCCTTGAGGGGCTGCTGCCCGCCAGCGTCCTGGCCCGGCGCTTCAGCGGCGACGAGGCGAAGGCGCTGCTTGCCGGAGTGGCCGGGCACACCATGCGGCCGCTAACGGCGCCGCTGACCAGCGGCTTCGGGCTGATGTTCCTGATGATCGCGCACTCGGTCGGCTGGCCGCTGGTGGAGGGCGGCAGTGCCAGGATCGTGGACGCCCTGATCGCCGAGCTCTCTGCGCTGGGCGGCCGGGTCGAGACCGGCCGCTGGGTGCAGTCGCTTGACGGCCTGCCGGCGGCACGGGCGGTTATCCTGGACGTCACCCCGCGCCAGTTCGTCGCGCTGGCAGGCAGCCGCCTGCCGGCCAGGCACCGCGCGGCGCTTGAGCGCTTCCGGTACGGCCCGGGTGTCTGCAAGGTGGACTGGGCGCTCAGCGGGCCGGTTCCCTGGCAGGCACCCGCCTGCCTGGAGGCGGGCACCGTGCATGTATGCGGCACGTTTGCCGAGGTTGCCCAGAGCGAGGCCGACGTGGCGGCGGGAAGGCACCCGGAGCGCCCGTTCTGCCTCGTGGCGCAGCCGGGCGTGGTCGATCCGGGCAGGGCGCCGGCCGGGAAGCAGACGCTCTGGGGGTACTGCCACGTTCCGGCCGGCTCGACCGTCGACATGACCGCCAGGATCGAGGCCCAGATCGAGCGGTTCGCACCCGGCTTCCGTGACCTGATCCTGGCGAGGTCGGTCCGCACCGCAGCCGAGCAGGAGCGCCACAACCCCAATTACATCGGCGGGGACATCAGCGGCGGGGCCAGCACGCTGCGCCAGACCTTCCTGCGACCGACACCACGATGGAATCCGTACCGGACCGCCATCCCTGGCGTTTACCTCTGCTCGTCGTCCACTCCGCCCGGCGGTGGCGTGCATGGCATGTGCGGCGACTGGGCCGCCAGGACCGCACTGGCCGACCTGCGTCGCGCGAACGGATCCTGACCGGGCGAAGTCATCCGCAGCTTCGCGACCGGTACGACCGGAGGATGATGTTCTGCGCCCGCAGGATGAGATCTGCCCGGATAGGCGGGGCCTGATCCCGCAGGTCAGTAACGTCTGCCACATGGTCATGGAACAAGAGGCGGCGCGAGTAAGCGAGCTGCCGGGCGGGCCGCTCGCCGTCTCGACGGCCGGGCTCACCAAGCGCTTCGGGGACCGGACTGTTGTCGACGACGTGGCCCTGGCCATCCCGGCCGGGTCGGTCTGCGGGTTCGTCGGCCCGAACGGGGCGGGCAAGACCACGACGATCCGCATGCTGCTGGGCCTTGTCCGCCCGACGGCCGGGAGCGGAACGATCCTCGGCGGGAGCCTCGCCGAGCCCGCGACTTACCTGCCGAAGGTCGGAGCGCTCATCGAGTCGCCCGCCTTCTACCCGCAGCTGAGCGGCCGGGAGAACCTGAAGGCGCTCGCGCGCCTCGGGCGGCTTCCGCTGACCGCTGTCGATCCGGTCCTGGAACGCTCGGGCCTGCTCGCCAGGGCGGGCGACAGGTACCGCTCGTATTCACTCGGGATGAAGCAGCGGCTGGGCATCGCAGCGGCCATGCTCGGCGGCCCCGAACTGCTCATACTCGACGAGCCGAACAACGGTCTCGATCCGGCGGGGATCGTCGAGATGCGCGGCCTCATCAAGTCCTTCGCTGACGACGGGATCACGGTGCTGGTCTCGAGCCACCTGATCGCCGAGATCGAGCAGATCTGCGACTTCATCGTGATGATCAGGGCCGGCCGGCTTGTCCATCAGGGGAGCGTGGCCGAGCTGCGTGCCAGCCAGCAGGCCGAATTCGTCATCGCGCCGGAACACGACGCAGACCGCGACCAGCTGGCCGGCCTGCTGCGGCAGGCTGGCTACGCGGTCACGCGGGGACAGGCCGAGGAGGCGCTGTTCGTCGAGGCGCCCGGCGTCGGCGCCGCCGACCTGAACCGCTTCGCCGCCCGCAACGGGATAACCGTCCGCCAGCTGGCCGAGCGCACCCGGAGCCTCGAGCGCGCGTTCTTCGCCCTGACCGGCACGACATCGGCCGACGTTCTGGACGGCCAGGAGATGGGAGCGATCAGATGATCTGGGCAGCGTTCGCCAGCGAGTGGACCAAGCTCCGACGGCCGACGCTTTTCTTCTCCACCTTCCTCGGGCTGGCTGCGGCCGCTTCGCTGTTCGTCATCCTGCTGTTCTCCCAGGCGCGGGCGGCTGGCGGCATCGTGACCCTGCACCAGCTCGCCCAGCCGGACGGCCTGGTCGTCGGCGTCGTCAGGGCCGCCACGCTGCTCGGCGTTGTCGCGTTCGGGATAGCGGCCGCGCAGGTCGCCAGCGAGTACAGCCTCGGCACCCTGCGCCAGCTCCTGGTCCGGCAGCCGCGCCGGGCGGTGCTGCTGGCCGGCAAGATGCTCGGCGTGATCACCTTCCTGCTGCTCGCGCTCTGCTTCGCCGCGGTCGTCGCCCTGCTGGTGGCGGTCGCGGCGGCGCACGGCCGGGGTGTGCCGACGAGCGCGTGGTTCACCGGGACCGGGTTTGCCGACTTGTTCCGCGAGCTCGGCGACCTGGCGATCGCCACGATCGGCTACAGCGTGCTCGGGATGGCGCTCGGCCAGTTCGTCCGGTCAGCGGTGTTCGCCGTCATCATCGGCTTCGCCTGGCTCCTCGCCGTGGAGAACATCCTCATGCGCATCGTGCCGGGCACCCACTACTGGCTGCCGGGCGCATCGATCCTGGCGGTGGCGTCCGGCGGCGCCGAGGGCGTGAATTACGGGCGCGGGCTGCTGGTCGGCGCGGTGTACGTTGTCGTGGCCATCGCGGCCGCGACAGCAGTGTTCGTGCGCAGCGACGTGACTGCCTAGTACGGCAGCAGCACTTAGTGATGTCGGGCCGGCCCGCAGGACAGTTGCTGCCAGCCGCGGGCCGGGACCTTCGCGGCGAGCTTGTCGGCGCGGATCGTCTGGCCGGCCCCGGCGGTTGTGATGGTCGCAGGACACTGCCACCACGTAGGCGACCTTGGCCTGCTCCAGCCAGTCCCGCAGCGGCCCGTTGTCGCCGTATGCCTCGTCGGCGGTGAACCAGCTGAACGGCAGCGCGCCGGCGATGGCCCGCTCGATCATCTTCTGCGCCAGCTGCGGCTTGGTCGCGAACACCGTGCACCGGGGATGCCCGTCGCCGCGCACCAGGTCCCGGTCCCCGGTCCAAGACCGGGGCACATACAGCTCCCGGTCGATGAGTACCCGAGTTGCCTTCGCGGGTACCGCGTAGGCAAGGAACACCCGACCTGGCAGTTGGTGATCTTCCCTGCGGTACCGGTGTTCTGCCGTGCACGCCGGCAGAACGAGTACCGCTCTTGAGGAACCCGGTCTCGTCCGCAATCAGCACCGCGGATCACCCAGTTCAGCGGCCACGTACCGGCCGAGCGCATCACGCACCGCGTGCTCGTCCCACCGCGCGGCGTTCAGCAGCCGCTGCATCCCGTCCGGCGTCGCATCCCCGCCGAACTCCGCCAGCGTCCACCCGTTCTTCCGCGCTCTCGCAACTCCGCGCGGAACGGCATGGCACGAGATGGAACGCCAATGTCTTGAAGACCATGGACTGGTCGCCGATCTCTAACATGCAGATATACCGGTACAGAAGCTCGTTCCCGAGGGGTGCCAAATGGTGGATGCGTCGCAAATACTCGGCTCGCCGCAGATCGCGGGGCTGCTCGTCGATCGCAAGGGCTACGGTGCCTCGGCGTACCGGTCGGCCGGCTATGCCGCCGGGCCGCTCGGTCCCGGCATTGCGCCAGCGCTTCAACGGCTGACTGGGAAGGGCCGCCGGAAGGGCGAGGAATCGCTGCGGGAGGTGGTGTTCGACACTCCGAGCCCCGGGGCCGGCTTGCTGGCTCTCACCGATCAAGAGCTTGCCCTGGTGGCGGGCCGGGGTTATTCCAAGGTGGTCGGCCGAGTGCCGCGCAGCGAGATTGTCTCCGCCGCGCGGCTGGGCCGCGGGTTCCCGAATCCAACCTCCGCTCTGGTCATCGTGTTCGCAAACGGCCACGGGTGGTACTTCGAGGTGCGGTGGAACCGAGGGGGCGCCGCCAAGAAGCTTCTTCCCCTCCTCAACGCCCAGCAGCCATCCGTCTCACGAAGCTAGCCTGCACGGAACGGGGGTCTCCTGCGCCAGGGCCGCCCGGCCCACCCGCCAGAGCACCAGATGCACTGGTCCCTCTGGCGCCGCCGCCACCAGGCGATCGCCCGCCAGTGCCACTACCAGCGGCGACGCGAACGAGATAACGAACTGCAACTGCCCTACTAGCTACCGCGCTGCCGGCGCATCGGCTACCCGGACTTGAGCGTGGCGAGGTAGCCCGCCAGTTCCTGGAAGAGACAGACCGTGCGACGGCGCTGGAGCGCGAGCGGATACTGTTCCGTTGGGCGGGCCAGCAGGACGACGCCCGCGAAGGCGTCGAGACGTTCCTGGAGCGGCGCCGGCCAGCTGGAAGCTGTCCAAGCACACGCCGCTGCCGCCGGAAGCGGGACTGGGCTAGGGAGGCGTCGAGATGCGACTGGGCGCGAGCGTCGGCAAGGGTGATCCGGGTGTACTCCGGCAGCGAGCCCGTGACCTCGAGGCTTGCGGCATCGATGTGCTGTGGGTCGCGGAGCTCTACGGGTTCGACGGCCCCAGCATGATGGGATTCCTCGCCGCGGTCACCGAGCGGGTCCAGATCGGCTCGGCCATCCTGCCGTTCTACTCGCGCAGCCCTGCGCTGCTGGCCATGACCGCCGCCGGGGTCGATGCGCTGTCCGGCGGCCGCTGCATACTCGGCATCGGGGCGTCCGGACCGCAGGTGATCGAGGGCTTTCACGGCGTCCCGTTCGACAGCCCGGTGGGGCGCACGGAGGAGCTGATCGAGATCTGCCGCGCGATCTGGCGGCGCGAGCCGCTGGAGCACGACGGGCGGCATTACCAGATCCCGCTGCCCGAGGAGCAGGGCCTTGGCCTCGGGAAGCCGCTCAAGCTCATCGATCATCCGGTGCGCTCGTCGATCCCGATTTTCGTCGCGGCGTCTGGCCCGAAGAATGTCCAGACCGCCGCCCGCGTGGCCGACGGCTGGCTGCCCATCTTCTTCTGGCCGGAACGGTCGGCGCAGGTCTGGGGACAGCCGCTGGCAGCCGGGCTGCGCGAGCGCGATCCGTCCCTCCGGCCGCTGGACGTCGTGGCGAGCGCGTCAGTGGCGATCGGCGACGACCTGGAGGAGCTGCGGGACATGGTGCGGCCCCAGCTCGCGCTCTACATCGGCGGCATGGGCGCCCGCGAGATGAACTTCTACAACGATCTGGCCTGCCGGTACGGGCTGGAGGATGACGCCCGGCGAATCCAGGATCTGTACCTGGCAGGGCACAAGGACGAAGCGGCCAGGGCGGTCCCGGCCGAGCTGGTGGATGGGACCACGCTGATCGGCCCGGCCGGGCTGGTGCGGGGGCGGCTCGCTGCCTACGCCGCGGCCGGCGTGACTGTGCTGAACCTGAGGCCGCTCGGCCCGGATCCGGTCGGCACGATCGCCCGCGTCCGCGAGCTCCTGCCGTAACTCGCCGCGGTCGATGTGGGGCGATTTACCGCGACCCGGCAGCGTCGAGCACTGCGGAGATGGGCTTGAGGTCCGCGATGAGCTGGCTGAGCTCGGCTGGCGTCAGGCTGGCGTACGTCGGTGCCGCGAGGACGTCGGTGAGCGATTCGATCCGCTCCTTGGTCTCCCGGCCAGCGTCACTGAGCCAGCCAGATTCCTCGATGAGGCCGCGGGCGCGCATCCCGTCCACCACCGCGGCCAGCTGCGCTGCGGGGAGGTGGTGAACTCTGCCGAACTTCTCCGCGGGGGTGCCCTCGGAGAGCGCGTGCAGCACATGGGCTTCCGTACCGCCGATGCCCTCGGCGACCAGAGCGGCGATATGACCGTCCCCGCGGTGCTCGCGGAGCAGGGTGGCGGCGTGCCAGAGGCGGGCCACGGGCTCGCCGGGGAGGGGGACTGTCCGGAGCGCGGCGTACAGTGCCCGTCCCTCCGTCGGAGCGCCGGTCGCCGCTGTGGTGGCGAGCTCGGCGGCACGCGTCAGAACGGGGGCGTCGGCGAGGTCGCCGAGGATGCGCCTCAGCGCCGCGACGCTGCCCCGCTCGCGAGCGGCGAGCGCTTCCTCGGGCGTGGCCGTTTCCCAGACGCGGGGGATGTGGCGGGCGACCTCGCCCTCGGCGAAGTTGTAGAAGACCGCATGGACCACCCCGGCCGGGACCCGGCCCAGCGGCGCGGCCCGTCCGGCGAAGTAGCCGTCCCAGTAGTTCCGGAGGCCGAGCGCCATCAGCGCGTCGGTCGGCTCGCCGGAGAAGTAGGTAACCAGGTGGATCGGTTCCACGAGCCGGTGCAGGCGGCGGGCGGCGGACTCCATCTCGGATCATCTCCTGTGGTTGGCGGCGCCCCTCGTGGGCGACCAGTCACGCCTGCTACGAACAGCACTGCCCCGATCCGACACCGGCTCCCGGAGCTTCTTCAAGTGGCACGGGTGCCGAGAGCAGTCAGGACGCGGTGCTTCATCGTCAGGTACTGTTCGGCACCCCGTTTGGGCAGGCCGGCCGGACGCCGGACGATGCTGGGCTGCTGTAGCACTTCCTCGCCGGCGAATTGCTCCCGGGTCAGGTCAAGCTCGGTTCCGTCGGGCAGCAGATTCCAGTAGTGCACACCCTGGCGGCCGCCGTCGGTCCGGAGCACCTCGGCGATCAGCAGATCGCCGCCGAGCAGGTCGTGAATGATCAGGGCAGTAGTCCCGCACTGGCCGCGGGACGGGTTGGCCGCGGACCAGTCATCAGCGTCGACCGGATCGCAGGTGTCGAGCGCCCAGGCCGCGCGGATCGCAGCCTCGAGATCATGTCGGGTTACGTCGGCCACAGCAGCCATCCTTCCACCGCCCGGCCAGCGCCGCCCTTGCTGCGGGCCTTGACCGGCGCAGGCGGCGGGCGGTGTGATGGTCCGGACGGCCCGGTTCCGGGGCCGGCGGGTCTGCCTGCGGGAGGTGACGGTGGCGGCCATCCGGGAGGTCCGCATGCTGGCGTCTGTCGCTGACCGGGACAGGGCGATCAGGGTTCTCCAGGAATCGTTCGCACAGGGCCGGCTGAGCCGGGAGGAGTTCGATGACCGGATCGGACAGGCTCTCTTGTCACGCGACTTCCCTGAGCTGGCCGCGCTGATTGGTGACCTGCCGGCTGGCCGGTTTGGGAGACTGCCAGCACACCGCGCTACACCGCGGAAGGCGGATCTGCGTGCCACCATGGTGCGCCGGGCCTGGCCCCGGAAGCGTGGTGCGCTTGGCTGGAGCCGCTTCGGTCTGGCCTCGCCTCGGCGGCGCCGGTTAGCCTGAGTCATCCGCGTGAGAGCTGGAGGCGCCAGTGGCATCAGCGAGCCCCACTTCGTGCCGTGTCGAGATCGGCGGGCTGACGTTCCACTACGCAGACTGGGGTGGTGACGGCCCGCCGCTGGTGCTGCTGCACGGACTGTCGGGGCACGCCCGCACCTGGGACGACACGGCGGCTGCGCTCAGCGGCCGCTACCACGTGCTTGCTCTGGACCAGCGCGGCCACGGCGACACCGACTGGGCGCCGAAATACGGCTTCGCTCCGATGGCAGACGATCTCCTGGGCTTCCTTGACGCTCTGGAGCTGCGCGAAGTGACGCTCATGGGCCTTTCCATGGGCGGAATCGTCTCCTTCGTGTTCGCGGCTGCCCATCCCGACCGGGTCCGGCGCCTGGTCGTGATGGACATCGGGCCTGAGATCGCCGCGGCGGGCGCGGCGAACGTCGGCAGCGCCCTGGCGGCGAAGGACACGTTCAGTTCCGAGGATGAAGCGTTCGCCCGGGCCCGCGCTGCCAACCCGCGGCCGACTGACCAGAGACTCCGCCATCGCGTCTCACACAACCTGCGTAGCCTGCCGGACGGCACGCTCACCTTCAAATATGACAAGGCGCTCCGCGACGACCCCGGCAACCTCTTCGATCTCCCCGTCGTGCAGCGATGGGAAGCCTGGCGGGCCGTGAGCTGCCCGGTGCTGCTGGTACGCGGCGCCGACAGCGACGTCCTGGCGGTCGAGACAGCCCAGCGGATGCTGGCCGAGAATCCCAACGCCGCCATGGCAACCATTCCCGAATGCGGCCACAGCATCACCCTGGACAATCCCGACGGCATGCTACAGGTGGTGAGTCCCTGGCTGGCGGCCGCCGAGGCCGGGCAGGCGGCATCAGCCTGACGGCGACGCAGCCTGGATGCCGTCTAGCGCGCGGCGCACTATGCCCGGCCGTTCCAGCCACGGGAAGTGACCGCAGTCGGCCTCGATGATGTAACGGGCGCCGGGGATGAGAGCGGCGGAGGCCACGCCGTGCTGCGGGGGGATCGGGCTAGCCGCGCCCAGCACGAAGACGGCCGGGATCGTCAGCGCGGGCAGCGAGCGCTCCAGCGTCTTGTGCTCGAAGTGCGTGCGGATCGACGCGAACGTGCCCTCGAAGCACTCCGGCGACAGCCGCAATGGCGGCATCGGCGGGGCTTTGTCCGGCGCGGCGAAGTATCCGGGCCAGATGAGGGCCAGGCCTGCCAGCGCGTCCTCGATGGTGGCCTCGCCGGCCTGGGACCGTTCCTGGAGTTCCTGCGCCTGTGCCGCCTGCTCCGGCGACATCCGCTCGGCGAGGATCCTGCCCAGATCACTCAGGCCGCCATCGGGCACCGCGCCGAGCGGATCGACCACGACGAGGCCCAGCAGGCGGTCCTGGTGCCGAGCCGCCAGATGCATGGCCAGGTGGCCGCCCCACGAATGCCCGATCACGTACGCCCGGTCGGCTCCAGCCGCGTCCAGGACCGCGATCGCGTCGGCGACATGCTGCTCGATGCCGAACGGCCCGGATGTCGTGGATGGCTCCAGGCCGCGCTGCTGGAACCGGATGACGCAGAACGCATCCTCAAGCTCGGCGGCCAGCGATGCCGTGTAGTCCGACCAGCCCGGCCCGCCGTGCAGAATCAGCACCGGCGGTCCGGACGCAGTTTGCGACGCCGCGATCACGCCCCCTGAGACGCTGGTGGTCAATGCACGCTCCGCTGGCCGGTCAGGCTGGTCCGACGACAATCCCGCCCCCTCGATTCCAGGAACTGACGCAAACGGCAACCTGGTCCAGGCCGCCGATCTGCATCTTACGGCCGGGTGTGCGTATGGATGACCGGATAGGAACGCTTAGCGATGGCGGCTCGATCTGTGTGTTGCTGTCACATCTGGAGCCCGCGAGGGGTCTTCCAGAGGAGACCTCTGCAGAACAGCAGATCTGAAACAGGAGGTGCCTGATGGCACGCATCGAGGGCGTTCCCGCGTCGAAGGCCGGTCCGATCATCAGGCTGGTCTACCGGTTCGGCCCCAGGGCGATGAGGAAGCTGACCGGGCGCGATCCGCAGGCCGGAAGTGGCATCGAGCCGATGGAGATCTGGGCGCACCAGCCGAAGATGATGGTGGGGATGGGGCGGTTCAACCAGGCTGTCCGGAAGGGCAAGGCCGTGGACGGGCGGATTAAGAACCTGGTCGAGCTGAAGGGCGCGCAGATGATCGGGTGCGAGTTCTGCGTCGACCTTGGCTCGCAGATATGCCGGAACTCTGGACTGTCCGACGAGGAACTCCTGGCCCTGCCGCGCTACCAGTCCAGCGGCCTGTTCACCGACCGTGAGAAGGCAGCCCTGGACTACGCGATCGCGGTGATGCGCACCCCGGTCGAGGTCACCGACGAGCTGTTCGCGCAGATGCAGGCGTATTTCACCGACCAGCAGATTGTCGAGATCACCGCGCTTCTGACGCTCGTCAACGTGGACCGGTTCAACGCCGCATTCGCGATCGGCTCGGCGGGTTTCAGCGACGGCATGGTGTGCCTGGTGCCGGACCGCCCGGCATCCAGCCCCGCCACCCGCCAGTGACCGGTGCATCGTCGCCGGGCCGGCGGCGGACCCGGGCATTGCCGTTGACAGCCGGCAGTGACGTCCTGGCGACGTCAGGGCACGATCAGGACGGTGCGGGACTCGGCATAGAAGGACCGGGCCGCCAGGCCCTGCTCACGCGGGGCGGACACCAGTCCGTACCGGACCGCGTTGGCGATCGAGATCGCCTGTCCCGCGGACTCAGCCACCGCGGCCAGGGCGGACGCACGGGAGTCCAGGTCGATGACCGGGCCTACCAGCGTCTTTTCGTCGGCGGGGTCCAGGACACGCAGTGCCTCAACCGCCGCCGCGAGGCGGTCGCGGAACTGCGGGTAGACCGAGCGCTCGACGATGACCCGGCTGGTGGCGGTGCACTTCTGCCCGGCATAGACCATCGACGCGTAGGCGATCGCGGTCGCGGCGCGATCCAGATCGGCATCGGCCAGGACGATCGACGGGTTCTGCCCGCCCATTTCCGCCTGCACCCGGCAGCCACGGTCGGCGGCACGGCGGCTGGTCTGCCTGCCGACCTCGGATGAGCCGGTAAAGGAGACAGCGGCCACATCGGGATGGTCGATGAGCTGGCCGGCTGTCTCGGCGCCGCCGACTATCACCTGGAACACGTCGGCGGGCAGGCAGGCGCCGAGAATCTCGGCCAGGGCCAGCGCGGTTGCTGCCGCGCGCGCTGGACGGCTTGAGTAGGGTCGCGTTGCCGTAGGCGAGGCTCGGCGCCGCCTTCCACAGCGGGATGGCGACGGGGAAGTTCCACGGAGTGAGCAGCGCTGCGGCACGGGCACCGCGATCAGAGAGTAGGCGCGGAGTCCGGCGGGCAACCTTCCAACGGCCTGACCTGCAGGTTTGCCGACACGATCAGGATTATTACCCCTCAGAAGCGGTGATTACCTATTCGCAGCGACCGTGCACAATGGGCTTAGAGTTAACGATCAGCTTTGTCAGCGTCGGGGGGTGCGCATGGGGGCAGATCTCGGTCAGCGCCTGCGTGCGGTCCGGGAAGAGCGCGGCCTCAGCCAGGACGACCTGGCCAGGGATCTGATCCCGGCAAGCGAACTGGCGCTGATTGAGACCGGCCGCCTGGTGCCGGATATCGTCCTCATTGACCAGCTTGCCAGCCGGCTGGGCTGCGCTCCGGAGTATCTCGAGACCGGCCTCGGGGACGAGGTGATCACCGAGCAGCGGCGGCAGCTGGAGTTCGCCGAGATCGCCTACGCCAATGGCGCGGTCCGGCAATCCTGCGACCTCTTCCGCGAGGTCTACGTGACGGCCGCCGGGCGCATCAGGCACGAGGCCGCCCTGGGCCTGGCCAGGGCGGAGGAAGATCGCGGCGACCTGCGGGGGGCCCTGGAGTACATCACCGCGCTGCTGGCCGCCGCACGGGATGGCGAGGCAGGCACCCCCGGCGTGCCGGTCCTGCTGATGCATCAGTGCCGCCTGTACCGCCTGGACGGGGATCTCGCGCGCAGTATCGAGGTCGGCCAGGCGGGCCTGCGCGAGGTCCGTGACCTGGGCCTTGAGGTGACGGAAGACGGGATCAGGCTGGCCTCCACGCTGGTGTCCAGCTACTGGAGCAGGGACGACATGACGGCCGCTCAGGAGCTCGCCGGGCAGGTCATCGACCTGGCCGAGAGCCTGGGCTCGCGCGCCGCGCAGGGTTCCGCGTACTGGAACGCCTGCCTGGTGGCGGAAGCCAGCGGCGACCTCGAGCAGGCCATTACGCTGGCCCGCCGGGCGCTGGCCCTGCTCGGCGAGTCCGGTTCCGACCTCAGCCTGGCCGGGCTGCGCGTGACGTGCGGATGGCTGCTGCTCCGGCGCGAGCCGCCGGAGCTCGATGAAGCCGAGGACCTGCTGGAGCGCGCCCACGAGACGCTGGCTGACCTGTCGGCGACTGCCGAGCTGGGCAGCTGCGAGACCGAGCTCGCCCGGATCGCGCTGCTGCGCGGCGACTTCGACCTGGCCATCGAGACAGCGGGCCAGGCCATGTCCCGGTGCAGCGACGCTGGCGCTGAGCTTGAGTACGCCGGAGTCATCAGCGGCGTCGCTATGGTCATGACCGGCCAGGTCAACGAGGGCTTCGCGACGGCGGCAGCGGCTGCGATCAGGCTCGCGGACATGGGCTCGCGCCAGGACGCGGCGCGGGCCTGGCGCGAGATCGCCGAGGCGATGGCCCGGCAGGGCAGGACTGAGTCAGCGCTGACGGCGCTGCGGCAGGCCGACGAGTGCGCGGCAGCCGATCAGCAATCGGCTTAGCAATGGCGCGGGTTTCCGCATAACCAAAGCATCGCATTGCCAGCCACTTGCACACCAACACGCTCTGCTTTCACTCAATTACCTGCAGTAACGCGCCGGATGCCATACGATGAACAGGCGCCGGATTGGCTATCCCCCACCATGGCCGTAACGGCGTGTTCACAACTGCTTGGTGGCTCAACGGGTACATCCGTACCCCACAGTTTGATTGGGTGAGATCTTCATGACCCGCATGCGCATTACCATCGCGTCCCTGCTGACCGCTTTCGCCGTGCTTGCCGGCGGCGGATTCGCGACCGCGGCCTCGGCCAGCACGGTCCATCCCCAGGGCCCGGTGCACTGCTGCCGCTAGCTCTGCGAGTTACACCTCGGGCCCGGCTTTGTCCGGGCCCGAGCCGTGCGCGGACTTGGTGACTGCGGCCCGAGGTTCGGCGGGCCGGAGTCCGGGTAGCTGGCCAGGGTGGCCGCTTGCTACCGATGAGGAGGACCCATGGCTGACAGCGCGCTTGAGGAACTGCTGGTGTCCTCAGAGGTGCAGACGGCCCGCGACCGGCTTGAGGACTACGAGGCCGCCGAGGCGGCCGCTGCGAATAACCCCGACGGCCAGCAGGAGCTCGCCGATCTGCGCCAGGCCATGGTTGACATGCCCGGTGCGGTGCGGATGCTGCTGGTAGCCATCGACCGCGCGGGGGAGAGCGCGGGCGAGCCGCAGTACGACGACGAATCGCCTGGCGCCAGTCCGCCGGCTCAGAACTGACGCGGACCACCCGCCGCGGTTGCGTACTCGGGTGACGAAACCTGCGACCCGGGTATCGACAACGGCCGGAATACGGCCCGGCCGCCGCGCTGTCCCCGTCAGCGCGGCGGCCGGTACCTGACCTCCTCCGGCTACCGCCGGCCTGGCGTCAGCACGTCTTCGTGCTGCAGGTCCAGAACTGCGGGAACCACGTCAGGAACGGGCTCCAGGTGGCGTTGTGCAGGTTGTTGCTGACTGCGGTGATCGACGTCTGCCACGGCATCCACAGCACGGGGACCTGTGTCGCGGTGTAGTCGGCGTAGTTGTGGAACACAGTCAGACTGGGGTTGGTGTGCGTCTGGTTGATGAGCGAGTCCATCTTCGGGTCGCTGTAGCTGCCCGAGTTGTTGGGTGAGGAACTCGCGTACAGCGGCTCGCCCGTGGGCTGGAAGCCCGGCCCGTTGAACAGCCAGCCGCCCAGGTACAGGAACGTCCACTTGCACTGTGACTGCGAAGGCTTGCAGGGCACAGTGTCGGTCAGCAGGGTGTCGAACGTCTGCCCGTTCGGCGCGAGCTGGATGCCCGCCTGGGCGAGACCGGACTTCAGGATGTCGACGTAGTCCTCCTGCGTCGACACGCCTGACGTGTAGTCCATGGAGAACTTCGCCTGGGTGCCCTTGGCGATACCAGCACCGCAGTCAGACGCGCCTGAGCCGGCCGACTCGCAGGTCAGGGTGCCGCTGACAACCTTCCAGCCATGCGAGGCAAGCAGCGCCTCGGCCTTCGACGGGTTGTACGGGTACGGGCCCGAGTAGCTGTTAGCCGCCATCTCCGGCGAGACCCACTGGCTGCGGGGCTCGGGCGGAACGCCTGCGGTCGTCGGATAGGAGTAACCGCGCCCGACTGCCTTGGCCATTCCCGCCTGATTGTCGAGCATGACCAGGGCCTGCCGGAAGTACAGCTGCTTGAACACCGGCCCGTACGTCGGGTTGTTGAAGTTGATATAGGCGTAGCCGATCCCGAACTCATAGGCCGGGTCGAGCGTGTACCCGGCTGAGGCCAGCGGGTTGGTCGGCGGTTTGAACCCCGCTCCCGCTTGCGGCAGGTCCGTGGTCGGCACCGCGATGTTGGGGCCGTCACTGGCCAGCGCCCCGGTCTTAAGGCCGGTGTAGACGGCCGTGTCGCTGGTGTACTCCACGAACTTCAGCGTGACCGATGGCTTCGGGCTGCCCGAGTACTTCGGGTTCGGCACCAGCGTGAAGTTGCCGGTGACGTTGTAGGCCGTCAGGTTGTACGGGCCGTCGACAACCTTCCACAGCGGGCTCGTCGCGAACGTCGACGTGTCCTTGTTCTGCGCGGCGAGGAAGCTGTAGACGGCCTTGCACTTGGCCCAGCCGTCAGCAGCGCTGTCCGTGCTGCAGCCGCCGCTGCCCGGAGCGCCGGACAGGCTGGTCACGTCCCATGCCAGCGGCATCGGGGTGAGGATGGCGAGCTGGTTGTAGGTGAACCAGACGCTGGAGTACGGCTGCTTGAGCTGGAGCGTCACCTGGTTCGGCCCGGTCGCTGAGTACGACGTCATGTTGTCGGGCAGCAGGCTGGGCGTGTAGCCGGCGAAGTTGGCCTTCTCTGCCTCGAGCATGTTGAGGAAGAAGATGAGGTCCTTCGCGTCGACCGTCTGGCCGTCGGACCACTTCCAGCCCTTGAAGTTGATGACCACGGTCTTGCCGCCGTTGCTGTAAACCGGCGCGTTGGCCGGCGACAGCGGGTAATTCACCAGGACCGAGGTGTTGCTGTTGCCGCCGAACTGGTACAGCGGCAGGACCATCTGATATTCGAAGTCCTCGTAGTTGGCGACGCTGTAGCACTGCGTCCCCTCGAACGGGAAGATGCAGTTTGCCCCGGTGCCGGTGACGATCGGCAGGGTTGCCACCGCGCCCTTGACGGCGGTGGTGGACGAAGAGCTAGAGGGCGACGTGCTCGAGGAGCAGCCCGCGGCCAGCAAGGCGCTCGCGGCCACGGCGGCTATCCCCCCGACGCCTATTTTGCGTCTGTTTCTCAACATACGTTCTCCTTAGCTGCGGCGCGACGGTGCACGCGCAAGCTGGTTCGATGTACAAACCGCAGTCTGACTTCGCAGGCGCACAGACCAGTCACGTCACTGCGACGAGGTGATAACAGACGGGGCCGTGAATCGCGTGATAGCGCGGTGTGTCGGAATAGTCCCGTGCTGGTCGTCGTGAGCGCACGGCCAGTAGTCTAGGCAGCTACTGGTACGACGGAATGGTCCAGTTCTGTGCCTGCTGAGTGGTCCAGCGGACGCGATCTGCTGCTTGACCTTGATCGCGCAGCTGGCTTGCGCCACGGCATCGAGCATGCGCTGCGGGAGGCGATCCGCAGCGGACGCCTGCCACGGGGCACAGTGCTGCCCTCATCCCGGTCACTGGCGTGCGATCTGGGCGCCGCCCGCGGCACGGTCAGCGCTGCCTACCAGCAGCTGTCGTCGGAGGGATACCTGACCGCCCGGCAGGGCGCGGCGGTCTGGGTGAGCTGGGTGCCGCCGCGGCGGCAGCCGAATCCGCCGTCTCCGCCGTCGCCGGAGCGGCCGCGGTGGGACCTGCGGCCAGGCAGGCCCGACCATACGAGCTTCCCTCGCAGTACCTGGGTGCGCGCTCACCAGCGTGCTGTCGCACGCGCGCCGGATGAGATCTTCGGTTACGGAGACGCCCGCGGCAGCGCCAGCCTGCGCGGCGCGCTGGCGGAGTACCTGGGCCGTGCCCGCGGCGTGGACACCAGCCCGGCGAACCTGCTGATCTGCAATGGCTTCACCCACGCCCTGACGCTCATCTGCTTCGCGCTCCGGGTCAGCGGCGCGATCACCCTGGCCGTCGAGGATCCCGGCGTCCCGCACTACCGGCGGCTTGCCGAGCCGCTGGGGCTCCGCCTGGTACCGGTCCCGTGTGACGAAGCCGGACTGCGCACCGACCAGCTGGCGCGAACCCGCGCTGACGCGGTGCTGGTGACGCCGGCGCACCAGTATCCCCTCGGGGTGACCATGTCAGCTGACCGCCGCACCGCTCTCATCGAGTGGGCCCGGTGCCACGACACGCTCATCATCGAGGACGACTATGACGGCGAGTTCCGCTACGACCGGCAGCCCGCGGGCGCCCTGCAGCAGCTGGATCCGGAGCGGGTGATCTACGTCGGCACTGCCAGCAAGACGCTGGCTCCTGGCCTGCGCCTGGGCTGGGTCGCGGTGCCTGAGTCGCTCGGAGGTGCGGCCGGCCTCGCACGCCAGAGCTTTTACCGCGGCACCGGAGTTCTCGAGCAGCTCACCCTCGCCGAGCTGATGACCAGCGGCGCCTTCGACCGGCACATCCGCCGCATGCGGACGCAGTACCGGCGCCGTCGCGACGAGCTGGCGAGCACGCTGGCCGCCAGCCTGCCCCAGCTGGGCCTGGCCGGCATCTCGGCAGGCTTGCATGCCCTCATTTACCTGCCCGGACACGGCCCCACTGAGGAGCAGATCCAGTCGCGTGCCGCGCGCCTGTCGGTCGCGATCCACACCCTGGGCGCCCACTGGCAGCAGCCGCCAGATCCCTCGCCCCAGGCGATCATCGTCGGCTACGCGACTCCCGCCAGTCACGCCTACCGCCCCGCGCTGGAGGCCCTGGCTGAACTGCTCGCCATGGAGCCTGACGAGCAGCCCTGACGGCCGTGCGGACGGCATACTGCTCTCATGCTGATTGGCGCGGGACTGGACGCACGGCTCGGCCTGACGTTCGCCGGGCTGCGCACCGTGGCGCGCGAGGCTGCGCAGCTGGGTTTCGAGAGCCTCTGGACTCCGGCCGGCGGAGTGCCTGACTCGTTTCACGTCTGCGCGGCGTGGTCGTACGACACCGCCCTGCGCACCGGGATCTCCGTCGTGCCCGCGGCGCGGATGTGGACCCCGCTGGGCCTCGCAGCGCAGGCGGCCACGCTGGCTCAGCTCTCGGAGGGCCGGTTCGTCCTCGGTCTCGGCACCGGAGGGTACGGGCCGGGGTTCTGGTCCTCGGTCGGCCTGCCTGACCGTCCGATCGCCGTGATGCGCGAGTACGCCACGGACGTGCAGGCGCTGCTGGCAGGCCAGACGGTCACGGCCGGGCAGAGCGGCATCGGGGGCACCTCGCCCGGCTGGCCCGCCTCGGCCGCGCTCGGGGTGGCGGACCTGCCGCCGATACCGGTCTACCTGGCCGCGCTCGGCCCGCAGATGCTCCGTCTCGCGGGCGAGGTCGCCGGCGGCGCTCTTCTCAACTGGGCGACGCCGGCGCAGATCGCTGCCAGCCGGGCGCGGATCGACGAGGGCAGCTCCCGCGCTGGCCGCGATCCGGCCACGGTTCCCATCACGATGTACATCCGGGTCTGCATCGACGACGATGTGAGCGCCGCCAGGCAGGCTTTCGGTGCGCAGGTGCTCGGATACGCGCTTGGCCGGCCTGGCGTCCCGCAGGCCGCCGGCTACCGGGGGCTGTTCGCCCGGATGGGCTTCGACGCCGCGCTGAGCGAGCTGGAGGCCCGGAGAGACCAGGGCGCGGCCCTGCCGGAGCTCGTCGCCGCTGCCCCGGACGAGATGCTCAGGGCCGTCGGCTACTACGGCCCGGCTGCGGCGGCGCCGGCGGCCTTCGCCCGGCTGAGCGCCGGGCTGGACGAGGCCATCGTCCGGCTCATCACGGCTCGTCCGGGCCTGGAGCCGGTCAGGGAAGCACTGGCCGCCCTGCGGCCGTCACTCATCAGGGCAGCCGCCTGAGCCGCCCTGCGTCAGGGCAGCAGAAGTGACCACGCGTGCCCGTCATCTCGCCGGGCCACCGCGACCTGCCCGAGACCGGCCTGGAGACTAAACTTGGATGATTCGTTCTCTTGAATCGTTCGTGTTTATGCCGGTAGGGTTGGCGGCGTGAGCGCAGCCAAGAGTCCGAGCACGGCCGGGGAACTGCGCGGCGCCGGCCTGCGGGTGACGGCAGCCCGCATCGCGCTGCTCGAGACCGTCCGTGCCGGTGATCACCTGGGCGTCGAGGCGATTGCCGCGGGGGTCAGGGACCGGATCGGCCATGTCTCCTTCCAGGCCGTCTACGACGCGCTGCATGCGCTCACCGCGGCCGGGCTCATCCGCCGCATCGAGCCGGCCGGCAGCCCGGCCCGGTTCGAGGGCCGCGTTGCCGACAACCACCACCATGTCGTGTGCCGGTCGTGCGGTGTCGTCGCTGACGTCGACTGCGCCGTCGGCGAGGCACCCTGCCTGACCGCGTCCGATGACCACGGCTTCGTGATCGGCGAAGCCGAGGTCGTGTACTGGGGCCTGTGCCCGAACTGTTCCGCCGCCAGCACTTCCTGAGCACCCGTGATCCGTTTCGCCCGGAAGGAATCTCAATGACTGAGAACCACGACCCAGTAGTTATCGAAGATGCGACCCCGGAGAGTGGCGGGGGCTGCCCGGTGGCCGGCGGGGGCCTCACGCACCCCACCCAGGGTGACGCCAACCAGGAGTGGTGGCCGAAGAGGCTCAACCTGAAGATCCTGGCCAAGAACCCGGCCGTGGCGAATCCGCTCGGCGAGGAGTTCAGCTACGCCGAGGCGTTCAGGAGCCTCGACCTCGCGGCCGTGAAGCGGGACATCGCGGCGGTGCTGACGACCTCGCAGCCCTGGTGGCCGGCCGACTTCGGCAACTACGGGCCGCTCATGATCCGGATGGCGTGGCACAGCGCGGGCACCTACCGCATCAGTGACGGCCGCGGCGGAGCGGGAGCGGGGCAGCAGCGCTTCGCCCCGCTCAACAGCTGGCCCGACAACGTCAGCCTGGACAAGGCGCGGCGGCTGCTGTGGCCGGTGAAGAAGAAGTACGGGCAGAAGATCTCGTGGGCCGACCTCATGATTCTCACCGGCAACGTCGCGCTGGAGACCATGGGCTTTCAGACGTTCGGCTTCGCTGGCGGCCGGGAGGACGTCTGGGAGCCCGAGGAGGACGTCTACTGGGGCCCCGAGACCACCTGGCTCGACGACGAGCGCTATACCGGCGATCGCGAGCTGGAGACCCCGCTCGCCGCCGTCCAGATGGGTCTCATCTACGTCAACCCGGAGGGCCCGAACGGCAACCCGGACCCGCTCGCCGCGGCCCGCGACATCCGCGAGACGTTCCGCCGGATGGCGATGAACGACGAGGAGACTGTCGCCCTGATCGCCGGCGGTCACACCTTCGGCAAGACCCACGGCGCCGGCCCGGCGGACAACGTCGGCCTGGACCCCGAGGCTGCCCCGCTCGAGCAGCTGGGCCTGGGCTGGAAGAGCACCTACGGCACCGGCAAGGGCGCCGACGCGATCACCAGCGGCCTTGAGGTCACGTGGACTCCGACGCCGGTGAGCTGGGACAACAGCTTCCTTGAGACCCTGTTCGGCTACGAATGGGAGCTGACCAAGAGCCCGGCGGACGCGTATCAGTGGAAGCCGAAGGACGGTGCCGGAGCCGGCACGGTACCTGACGCTCACGATCCGGCTAAGAGCCACCAGCCGACCATGCTCACCACCGACCTTTCCCTGCGGGCGGACCCGGTCTACGAGCAGATCTCGCGGCGCTACCTGGAGAACCCCGGCGAGTTCGCCGACGCCTTTGCCCGTGCCTGGTTCAAGCTGACCCACCGCGACATGGGCCCGATCGAGCGCTACCTCGGCCCCGAGGTCCCGGCCGAGTCGCTGCTCTGGCAGGACCCCGTCCCGGCGGTCACCCACGAGCTCATCGACGCCGCTGACGCTGCCGCCCTGAAGGCACAGGTCCTTGCCTCCGGGCTGTCGGTGTCCCAGCTCGTCTCGACCGCGTGGGCGTCGGCCTCGTCCTTCCGCGGCAGCGACAAGCGCGGCGGCGCCAACGGCGCGCGCATCCGCCTCGAGCCGCAGAGCGGCTGGGAGGTCAACGACCCGGATCAGCTGGCGACGGTGCTGCGCACCCTGGAAGGCGTCCAGAGCGCGTTCAACGCCGGGCAGGCGGACGGCAGGCAGGTCTCACTCGCGGACCTCATCGTGCTGGCCGGCAACGCCGGCGTCGAGAAGGCGGCTAAGGACGCCGGCTTCGACGTCGAGGTTCCGTTCAGGCCCGGGCGCGCGGACGCATCGCAGGAGCAGACAGACACCGAGTCGTTCGCCGCACTCGAGCCGGCCGCCGACGGCTTCCGCAACTATGCCGGAAAGGGCAGCCGGCTGCCAGCCGAGTACCTGCTGATCGACCGGGCGAACCTGCTGACCCTCAGCGCCCCGGAGATGACTGTCCTCGTCGGCGGCCTCCGCGTCCTCGGAGCGAACTACCAGCAGTCCTCGCTTGGCGTGCTCACCGCGACGCCCGGCTCCCTGACCAACGACTTCTTCGCCAACCTGCTCGACCTGGGCACGGAGTGGACGGCGACCTCGCAGGACGGGAGCACCTTCGAGGGCCGTGACACCGCCACGGGCGAGGTCAGGTGGACCGGCAGCCGTGCCGACCTGGTCTTCGGGTCGAATTCCGAGCTGCGGGCGGTCGCGGAGGTCTACGCGAGCGATGACGCGAAGGAGAAGTTCGTCACGGACTTCGTCGCGGCCTGGGACAAGGTGATGAACCTCGACCGGTTCTGACGCCGCCTGAGCGATGACGCCCGGGCCAGCCGCACGATCGCGGCCGGCCCGGGCGTCGCGTATTCCCTCGTTTGGACGGCCCCGCCGTGGGCAGCCGCAGTTGTGCCTGCTGCGGGGCTATCACGACGAAGGGGAGTTCTGGTGTCGACTAGGGGCAGCGCGACGGACACGGCGGTCCACGGCATTGACCGGATGGTCCGCAACGTGGAGACCGGCCGCTTCGAGCGGAGCCTGTCGGCCCTGACCGCGGCCGGGGCCCTGGTGACTGCGGCGGAGATCTACTTCGAGCACGACAGCGCCAGCTTCGGCAACAAGATGATGTGGGTGCCGATCGTGCTCGGGCCGGTCGGCGCGACGGCGGGCGTAGCCGGATTCTTCAGCCGCCGGCTGGCCAAGACGGCGCTGCCGGTCGCGTCAGCGGCGATCGTGGTCAACGGCCTGCAGGGCACGTACCTGCATGCGCGCGGGATCGCGCAGAAACCGGGCGGCTGGTCGAACGCGCGCTACAACATGGAAATGGGACCGCCCCTGCTGGCGCCGCTGCTGGTGACCATGGTGGGCGGGATGGGACTGCTCGCGGCCATCTTGCGGCGGGAGAAGTGACCGGCGCCGGCCGGACCGCAGGCGCCAGCCGGTTCCCCGGGTTCGACTCGGCTGCCCAGGCCGCCCGCTGGGATGCCGTCACCGCGGGGGTCGTCCTGGCGCGGCTCGGCATGCCGCCGGACATCCGGTTCTTCTCTCCGGCGGAGGAGGCGATCGCCACCGCGCTCTGCGACCTGCTGCTCGGCCAGAGCGACGCCGCCAGGCTCCCGGTCGTCAACGAGATCGACGCGCGGCTAGCGGAGAAGGAGACCGACGGCTGGCACTACGAGGACATGCCGGAGGACGGCACGTCCTGGCGGCTCTCACTCGCCGCGCTCGACGCGGACGCGCTGTCCCGTTATGACCGCGGATTTGCCGACAGCTCTGCGGACGACCAGGCCAAGCTCGTGCAGGCCGTCCAGGATCTGGGATCGGACGACTGGCACGGGCTGAACGCCGGGCACGTCTGGAGCCTGTGGACCCGCTACGCCTGCACGGCGTTCTACGCGCACCCCGAGGCCTGGAACGAGATCGGCTTTCCCGGCCCGGCCTACCCGCGCGGGTACAAGAACGCGGGCGTCGGCAAGCGCGAGCCGTTCGAGGTCGCCGACCGCAGGCCGGCCGACGATCCCGTCCGCGCGGACGGTGCCTCATGAGGGAGGTGCCTGATGAGCAGCGTGCGTGATCGCAACGAGTCCGCCTGGCTGCTGCCGAACGACGGGACGCGCACCAACCACCGGCTGCGCTCGGACATGCGCCAGTTCGCTGACGCCGACGAGGTTGACCTGGTGGTGGTCGGCTGCGGCGCCGGCGGGTCCACGATGCTGCAGCGACTGGCCCGCGCGGGCTGGGGCGTGGTCGGGCTGGACGCGGGCCCGTTCTGGGATCCGGACGCCGACTGGGTCAGCGACGAGGCAGCCTCGCATCACCTGTACTGGACCGATCCGCGTGTCATCGCCGGCGCGGACCCGATCCCGCTGGGCTCGAATAACTCCGGCCGGGGCGTGGGCGGCTCGATGGTGCACTATGCCGGCTACACCCCGCGCTTCCACCCGAGCGATTTCGAGACCCTGACCCGCGACGGCGTCGGGGCTGACTGGCCGCTGAGCTACTCAGACCTGCGCCCGTACTACGAGGCCATCGAGGAGGAACTGCCGGTTGCGGGGGAGCAGTGGCCCTGGGGCGACCCGCACTCCTATCCGTACCGGCCCCACCCCGTGGGCGGGAACGGGGAGATTTTCCTGCGCGGCGCCAGGGCGCTCGGGGTCGAGGCGAAAGTCGGTCCGGTCGCTATCGTCAACGGCCGGTTCGGAAACCGGCCGCACTGCATCTACCGGGGCTTCTGCCTGCAGGGCTGCAAGGTCAACGCGAAAGCCTCGCCGCTCATCACGCACATCCCGGATGCGCTGGCGCACGGTGCCGAGGTCCGCGCCAACTGCATGGTCACCGGCGTCGAGGTGGACGAGCGCACCGGCGCCGCGACCGGCGTGCATTACGTCAGGGCCGGCGTGCCGCGGTTCCAGCGGGCCCGGATGGTGGCGATCGCCGGATACTCGATCGAGACACCGCGGCTGCTGCTGAACTCAGCGTCGAAGCGGTTCCCTGACGGACTGTGCAACGACTTCGACCAGGTGGGCCGGTACCTGATGGTGCAGGGCGCGCCGCAGACCGCGGGCCGCTTTGACGCCGAGATCAGGATGTACAAGTCGCCGCCGCCCGAGGTCAGCTCTGAGGAGTTCTACGAGACCGATCCGGCTAAGGACTACAAGCGCGGGTTCGCGATCCAGACCGTGTCGCCGCTGCCCATCACCTGGGCGGAGCACGTGGCGGCCCAGGGGCACTGGGGCACGGCGCTGCGCGACTACATGAGCGACTACGTGCACTGGTCCTGCCTGGGCGCGCTGTGCGAGTTCCTGGCCCTGCCGGACAACCGGGTCACGCTGGCGGCGGAGAAGGACCGGTACGGCCTGCCGGTGGCGCACTTCTCCTACAGCCAGTGCGACAACGACAAGGCCCTCATGAAGGCCGCGCAGTCGGTGATGGAGGACCTGCTGCACGCGGCCGGAGCCGACGAGGTCATCACCATCAACCGCTACGCCCACCTGGTCGGCGGCGCCCGCATGGCCGCCGACGAGCAGCACGGTGTCGTGAACGCCGACTGCCGCAGTTTCGCGGTGCCCAACCTCTACATCACCGACGGCAGCGCGCTGCCGACGCAGGGAAGTGCCAACCCGGCGCTCACGATCATGGCGGTGGCCGCGCGGACCGCTGACCGGCTGATGGCCGGCCAGCGCAGCGGTGCCGCCGCGCACTGACGAAGTACGGCGGGGCGGGACAGTCCGTTCCCGTCATCTTGAGGAGGAATGTGCTCATGGCCACCACCACTGTCGCCGACTACCTGCTTGGCCGGCTCCGCGACTGGGGAGTCGACAAGGTGTTCGGCTTCCCCGGCGACGGCATCAACGGCATTCTCGCCGCCTGGGGACGGGCCGGGAACAACCCGAAGTTCATCCAGGCCCGGCACGAGGAGATGAGCGCGTTCGAGGCCGTGGGCTACGCGAAATTCACCGGCGGCTTCGGTGTCTGCATGGCCACCTCCGGTCCGGGCGCCGTGCACCTGCTGAACGGCCTCTACGACGCCAAGCTCGATCACGTTCCGGTCGTCGCGATCGTCGGCCAGACCAGCCGGTCCGCGATGGGCGGGTCCTACCAGCAGGAAGTGGACCTGCTCAGCCTGTTCAAGGACGTCGCCAGCGAGTACGTGCAGATGGTCACCGTGCCCGAGCAGCTGCCGGGCGTGCTGGACCGGGCCATCCGCGTCGCTCTCGCCGAGCGGGCGCCGACCGCGATCATCATTCCGTCCGATGTGCAGGAGCTCGAGTACTCGGCACCGACGCACGCGTTCAAGATGGTCCCGTCCAGCATCGGCACCGACTGGCCCACCGCGATCCCCCGCGACCCGGCGATCGCCCGCGCCGCCGAGGTGCTCAACGCGGGCCAGAAGGTCGCCATCCTCGCAGGCTCGGGCGCGCGCGGCGCTCGCGCTGAACTTCAGCAGGTCGCCGACCTGCTCGGGGCCGGCGTCGCGAAGCCGCTGCTCGGGAAGGACGTGCTCGGCGACGACCTGCCCTACGTCACCGGCTCGATCGGCCTGCTCGGCACCCGGCCGAGCTACGAGATGATGATGGGCTGCGACACGCTGCTGACCGTGGGCTCGAGCTTCCCCTACACCCAGTTCCTGCCGGAGTTTGACCAGGCCCGCGCGGTCCAGATCGACATCGACGGCAAGTACATCGGCATGCGCTACCCGTACGAGGTCAATCTGGTCGGCGACGCCGCCGCGACGCTGCGCGCGCTGATCCCGCTGCTGCAGCGCAAGCAGGACCGGTCCTGGCGCGAGGAGATCGAAAAGAACGTGGCCCGCTGGTGGGAGGTGATGGACGCCGAGGCCATGGTCGGGGCCGATCCGATCAACCCGATGCGGCTGTTCCACGAGCTGTCGTCCCGGCTGCCTGCCGACGCGATCGTCACCGCGGACTCGGGCTCGTCAGCGAACTGGTACGCACGGCACCTGCGGTTCCACGGCGATATCCGCGGCTCGCTGTCCGGCAACCTGGCCACGATGGGGCCGGGGGTGCCGTACGGCATCGGGGCGAAGTTCGGCAACCCTGACCGGCCGGTGATCGTGTTCGCCGGGGACGGCGCCATGCAGATGAACGGCCTGGCCGAGCTGATCACGATCAAGCACTACTGGCAGGAATGGTCCGATCCGCGACTGGTCATCGCCGTCCTGCACAACGACGACCTCAACCAGGTGACCTGGGAGATGCGGGCCATGGAGGGCGCGCCGAAGTTCGCGGAATCGCAGACGCTGCCCAGCGTGGACTACGCGGCATTCGCCAGCAGTCTCGGCCTGGAGGGAATCGCGGTCGACAAGCCCGATGACATCGGCCCGGCCTGGGACCGGGCGCTGGCCGCTGACCGCCCGGTGCTGCTGGACGTCCGCTGCGACCCGAACGTGCCGCCCATCCCGCCGCACGCCACGCTCGAGCAGATGAAGGACACCGGGCGGGCCATCCTCGAGGGCGATCAGGACCGGTGGGGCGTGATCAGGGAAGGCGTGCTGACGAAGGTGCAGGAAATCCTCCCGCACTCCGGCGACTAAAAGCGGCTAGCCTGACGACCGGAATGACCGACTGGATCTTTCAGGGCAACCGCAAGCGGCACGACCTCGATGCCGCGATAGCCGCGTCCCGGCAGCAGTGGTGGAGCACGCCGCGCTACCGGGACCGGACGGCTGCGGGCGATCGGGTCTGGCTCCAGGTCGTGGGCCGGGACGACCCTGGCATCTACTACCGCGCGACGATCACAGTTCCCACCTTCGAGGATCCGGAGTGGCGCGACGGCAGCTCAGCGTTCGGCCGGTGGCGGACAGGCATTCAGTTCGATGACCGCATCGATCCGGCGCTGCTGCGAGTGGAGCTGCTCGCCGACGCTGAGCTGGGCTCGTTCCGCCCGTTCCGCGGTTTCCAGGGCTCGACCGTGCCGCTCCCGCCTGGCATCGCGCTGGCACTGTCGCGGCGCGCGGCTCCCCGGCTCGAGCCGCTCGAGCCGGAGGCCAGCTAGCCCGGTTTGCTGGCCAGCACGGTTCCTGGCCAGCGCGGTCCCTGGCCACTCAGGCGCGGTCGTCCCGTGCGCGCAGTTCCTGCTCAATCGAGGCAATGAGGTCGGGATGCCTGCTTAGCCTGCGCAGGAAGTCAGCCGGAAGCCCGAGCTGGCGGCTGGCCTCCTCGAGTGCGGGCTGGCTCATCGCGAGCGCGCTGGCCAGCCCTTCGTCTCGCTGGTAGGACGGCGGCAGATCGGCCATGTCGAGATCAGCGGGACGGCGGAATGTCCCGTCCGGAGCCGGAAGCCAGGCCGCGTCCGTGGCCGCCTCGCCGATGGGCGAGAGCAGATGCTCGCGGCTGGCGTCGGCAAACTCCATCCGGTGCGACTGCTCGACGTCCCCGGCGATCAGATGCCGGGCTGGAATGAGCAGCGCGTTCCAGACGAATTCCGAGCGAGCATGATTCGGGTTCCTGAGTGCGTACTCCAGCCCCTCGGCCGTCGCCGCCGGATCGAACCCCGCGACTCCGCGCTCGTGGTGAGCGAAATCATCGGCGATGTGCACGTAGCCGAGTTCGTCGGCCACGCGCGCGTCCACCCGCACCGTGTCCCGGACGCCCATTCCGCGGAGCTGAGTCAGCCACGGGCCGTAGCCGTCGGCTGCGAGCCAGGCGTCGGGATTGCCGTCGAGATACGCCTCGATGGGTTTCGTCCGCTGGTACAGCTCGCCCGGCCGCATCAGCTGCTGCTCGCCGGTCGCGGCGTTCTCGCCGATCAGGACGGCGGTCTCCCGCAGCGCCTCGAGCAGATGCTCGCGGCCTGCCGCAGACGCCCCGTCAAGTGCA
>Ga0302325_10003158_pt1 | contig 39195 bp, 30 predicted proteins | sample Palsa_T0_2_FD_201948 | JGI IMG/M metagenome (GOLD analysis project Ga0302325, IMG submission 201948) | Peat permafrost microbial communities from Stordalen Mire near Abisko, Sweden - Palsa_T0_2 | ecosystem: Environmental > Terrestrial > Soil > Palsa > Peat permafrost | place: Sweden: Abisko...
TCTCAGAGCCCATGCCCCAGCCGAGCATCAGGGGCAGCGCGGCGAACAGCGCCGCCAGGGTGGTCATGATGATCGGCCGAAAGCGCAGCAGGGCGGCCTGGTGAATCGCCTCCCTGGGGCTCTTGCCTTCCACCCGCTCCGCATCCAGGGCGAAGTCGATCATCATGATGGCGTTCTTCTTGACGATCCCGATCAGCAGGATGATGCCGATGATGCCCATCACGCCCAGGTCCTGGCCCGCGATCATCAGGGCCAGCAGCGCTCCGACCCCGGCCGACGGGAGGGTGGAGAGGATCGTGATCGGGTGGATGTAGCTCTCGTAGAGGACGCCAAGGACTATGTAGACGGTGACGATCGCCGCCAGGATCAGCCACAGCTCGTTGTGGAGGGACGCCTGGAACGCGTCGGCGGCGCCGAGGAAGGCGGTGGTGATTGTGGTGGGGACGCCGATCGCCTTTTCGTCCTTCTGGATGGCGGCGACCGCCGGACCCAGGGAAACGCCGGGGGCGACGTCGAAGGAGATGTTGGCGGCGGGAAACTGGCCGACGTGATTGACCTGCAGCGGCGCCGTCTGGACCTTGACCGTCGCGACGGCCGACAGCGGCGTCGGCGTCCCGGTGACGGTGGCGATCTGGAGATTATTGAGATCGGCCGCCGACTTGGCGGTGTTCGGATCGGCCTGGAGGATCACCCGTTCCTGGTTGGACTGGGTGAAGATCGTCGAAATGATGCTCTGGCCGAAGGCGAAGTAGAGGATGTTGTCGATGCTGGCCGGAGTGATCCCCAGGCGCGCGGCGGTCGACCGGTCGATGTCGACGTAGGCGGACAGGCCCTCGTTCTGCAGATCCGACGAGACGTTGCGCACCTTCGGCTCGCTGGCCAGCCGTTGGACCAGCTTCTGCGCCCACAGCGAAACGGTGGCGGTGTTCGAACCCTGGAGGGCGAACTGGTACTGGGTGCGGCCGGCGAAGGCATCGATGGTGAGGTCCTGAACCGGTTGAAGGAATAGCTGGACGCCCGGCACTTCGCCCGCCTCGCGCCGGAGGCGGTCGAAGATCGTCGGGAACGACGAGGTGCGGTGACCGAGCGGTTTGAGGTTGATCAGCACCCGGCCGTTGTTGAGCGTGGTGTTGGTCCCGTCGACGCCGATAAAGCTGGTCAGGCTGTCGACATCGGGATCCTCGAGCAGGCGGGCGGAGAGCCGCTGCTGGAGGTTCGCCATGTTCGAGAAAGAGACCGACTGGTTAGCCGCCGTCACCCCCTGGATCAGACCGGTGTCCTGGGTGGGGAAGAGGCCCTTGGGGATCAGCAGGAACAGGATCACCGTGAGCGCCAGGGTCAGCATCGCCACGACCAGCGTCGCCATCTGGCGGTCCAGAACCCAGTTCAGCGCCTGGTCATAGCGGCCAATGACCCGGTCGATCACCTGCTTGGAGCGTCGGCCGAACGCGGTGTCTTCGACCCGGTCGTGAGAGCGCAGCCACCTAGCCGACAATGTCGGGGTGAGCGTGAGTGACACCACCGCCGAGATCACGATGGTCACCGCCAAGGTGATGGCGAACTGCCGGAACAGTCGACCCACGACATCACCCATGAACAGCAGCGGGATGAGAACCGCAATCAGGGAGACCGTCAGCGATATGATCGTGAAACCGATCTGCTCGGCGCCCTTCAGCGCCGCCTGCATCGGCGTCTCGCCCGCCTCGATGTAGCGGGAGATGTTCTCGATCATGACAATGGCGTCGTCGACAACGAAGCCGGTGGCGATAGTCAGCGCCATGAGGGTCAAGTTGTTGAGCGAGAAGTGCAGCAGGTACATCGCCGCGAAGGTGCCCACCAGCGACAGCGGCACCGCGACGCTGGCGATGAAGGTCGCCGGGATGCTTCGCAGGAAGAGGAAGATCACCGCCACCACCAGGACGACGCTCAGCATCAGCTCGAACTCGACGTCGTGCACGGAGGTTCGAATGCCGGTGGTGCGGTCGGTCACGATCTTGATGTTGATCGCCGAGGGAAGGCCCGAAGTAAGATTCGGCAGTTCCTGCTTGATCTGGTCGACGGTGCTGATGACGTTGGCCCCAGGCTGGCGCTGAACGTTCAACAGCACGGCCGGCGTCTTGTCGTACCAGGCGGCCAGCTGGGTGTTTTCGGCGCCGGCGACGACGGTGGCCACATCCGACAGGCGGATCGGCGCCCCGTTCTTGTAGGCGATGATCTGGGCGGCATAGTCCGACGCGGTCAGCAACTGGTCGTTGGCGTCGATGGAATAGGACCGGCTCGGCCCGTCGAAGTTCCCCTTCGCGCCATTGGCGTTGGCCGAGGCAATGGCGGCGCTCAGCTGGGCTAGGCTCAGCCCGTACGAGGCGAGCTGCCGGGTATTGGCCTGAATGCGGACGGCCGGTCGCTGGCCGCCGCTGATGGAGACTAGCCCAACGCCGGGGAGTTGCGAGATCTTCTGCGCCAGCTGGTGGTCGGCGAGGTCTTCCACCTGCGTGAGCGGCACGGTCTTGGAAGTGAGCGCAATGGTGAGAACCGGCGCGTCGGCGGGGTTGACCTTGGCGTAGATTGGCGGCGCCGGCAGATTGGTGGGTAGCAGGCTGGTGGCGGCGTTGATAGCCGCCTGGACCTCCTGCTCGGCGACGTCCAGCCCAAGGCTGAGGTCGAACTGCAGGGTGATGACCGACGACCCTCCCGAACTGATCGAGGCCATGCGGTTGAGTTCGGTCATCTGGCCGAATTGGACTTCGAGCGGCGCGGTGACGGTGGTCGCCATCACCTCGGGGCTCGCGCCCGGGTAGAAGGTCTGGACCTGGATCGTGGGGTAGTCGACCTCAGGCAGGGCCGAGAGCGGCAGGAACCGGAAGGCCACGATGCCGGCGAGCATGATCGCCGCCATGAAGAGCGACGTCGCCACCGGCCGCAGGATGAAGGGGCGAGAGGGATTCACCGGTCAGTCGAGTCCAGAAGCGCCCGGTCGGCTCCCCGCCGTCATTGGTCCGACCCGCCGTTGCCGCCGCTCCCCGCGCCTCCAGCGCCGCCCGCGCCATGCCGATGACCGCCACGTCCGCTTCGCCCGCCGCCGGCCGCCGGCCGCTGGCCGGGTAGCACGACCTTGCCGCCGTCCCTCAAGCGGTCGCCGCCCTCGGTAATGACGGTTTCACCGACAGCGAGGCCGGAAGCGATGGTGACCGTCTCAGCCGTGCCTGGTCCGACCTTCACCGTCCGGGACTTCACGGTCTGGTTGGGTTGCAGGACCCAGACGAAATCCCCCTGCGGTCCGTGGCGGACGGCGGTGGTCGGCACCGTCACCTGGTTCTTCAAGGTCTCGACCAGGACGCTCACATTGACGAACTGGTTCGGGAAGAGGACGCCGCGCGGGTTGGAAAATCGCGCCTTGCCGTTCACGGTTCCGGTGGTCGTGTTGATCGTGCTGTCGATCGCGAAGAGCGAGCCGTTGGCGATGGCCGTGCCACCTGTGCGGTCATAGGCGGTAACCGGTAGTCCGGCGCCGCCGACATGGCTGGTGAGTTCTGCTATGGAGTCCTCGGGAATGGAGAAGACGACATCGACCGGGTCGAGCTGGGTCAACACCGTGATCGGCGTGGCGCCGTTGGCGACGATCTGGTTGCCGGGGTCCACCTGCCGCAGACCGACCCGGCCAGAGACCGGCGCCGGAATCTTGCAGAACTCGAGATTGAGCGCGGCCGCCACGACGTTCGCCTGGTCGGAGACAACGGCGGCAGCATCCTGTTTGACGAGCGCGGCCTGGGTGTCGACCGTCTGACTGGCGATCGAGTCCTGGGCGAGCAGTTTCTTGTATCGGGCCAGGTCGAGTTCGGCGTCCGCCAGGGCGGCCTTGTCCTTCTGCAGCTGGCCTTTGGCCTGGTCGAGCGCGGCCTGGAAGGGACGGGGGTCGATCAGGGCCAGAAGCTGCCCTTTCTTGACCAGCTGGCCTTCCTTGAAGTTCACCTGCACCAGCATTCCGGAGACCCGGGTATTGATCTGGTCGGTGGCTTCGGGAGTGACCGTGCCGAGAGCCTCGAGACGGATCGGCATTTCGCCTGAGGTCGCCTTGGCGATAGCGACCGTCGTCGTCGGTCGGCCGGTGGAACCGCGTGCGCCCTTCGAAGCGCACCGGCTGAGCCCGATCGCGGCGAGCACCGCCACGACCACGACGACGAGTATCGCCACGATGGTCCGCCAGGGCGAGCGCCGGGGCGCGGGCCTGATCGGCCGAGGCGCTCCCTGGATGATCTGTTCGCTCATTCCTTCTCCAGCGGCTTAAGCGTTCTAAGCGTCAGAGGGCGCCGCGGTGCATGACACGGCGCGGCGTCGCCCGCATTGCGGCGCCGAAATCGAAACGGAATACGCCCCACACGGCCGCGCGCCCCGAGGGCGGCTGGCAGTCAACCCGGGTCGAAGGCTTGACGCCCAAGTGCAAGATCGGACAACTCAGCTCGGAAGCGGCCACTGAGAGCCTCTGCTGCTTCGCTCGCCAACGCCAGAGAGGCGCGTAAACATGCGACTACCCGGAAATATCCCGCCCGCGACCGAGCGCTCGAGGCTCTTTGCGCGGCCCCTCGCCGCCGGCGAACGCCGGATCGCCCGGGAGACGTCGCGCCCATGAAGGTGGTGAGGACGCCCATCGACGGCGCGCTCCTGATCGAGCCGGAGGTCTTCAGCGACGAACGCGGTTTCTTCATGGAGACCTGGAACGCCGGGCCATTCGAAGAGGCCGGAGTGAAGGGGCCTTTTGTCCAGGACAATCACAGCCACTCGGTTCTGGGGGTGCTTCGGGGTTTGCACTTTCAGACCCCGCGCGCCCAGGGCAAGCTGGTCAGGGTCATCCGCGGCGCCGTGTTCGACGTCATCGTCGATATCAGGCCCGGTTCGCCGACCTTTGGCGGCTGGTTTGGTCGCGAACTCACCGCCGACAACCGCCTGATGATGTGGGCGCCCCCTGGCCTCGCCCACGGCTTCCTCGCTCTCAGCGAGGAGGCCGACGTCAGCTACAAGTGCACGGACTTTCGGGTTGCTTCCGACGAGCGCATCATCCGCTGGGACGACCCCAACCTCGCCATCAGGTGGCCGCTGGAGAAGATCGGCGCGCCGATCCTGTCGGTCAGGGACGCCGCCGCGCCTTCGTTCAAGCAGGCGCTCGCGGCTCCGTGAAGGCGCTTGTCACCGGCGCGGGGGGCCAGCTCGCCTCGGAATGGGCCGCCGCCGCCCCGGCCGGTTGGAATGTGACGGCCCTTACGCGGGCCCAGCTGGATATCGCCGACGAGGGCGCGGTTGAGGCCGCACTCTCCGCCTTGAAGCCCGACCTGATCCTCAACGCCGCCGCTTTCACCGCCGTCGACCGGGCTGAAATCGACCCGGAGGCGGCCTGGAGGACCAACCGAGACGGCGCGCGCGCGATCGCCCAGGGCGCGGCCCGGATCGGCGCCGTTATCGTCCACATCTCCACCGACTTCGTCTTCGACGGCGCCCTGGGACGGCCGTACCAACCAGAGGACAAAACCGCGCCACTCAACGTCTATGGCGAATCCAAGCGCGCCGGCGAAGAAGCCGTGCTCGCTGCGGGCGCGCGTGCCCTCGTCGTCAGGACGGCGTGGCTCTACGCCTGCGACGGTCGAAATTTCATGAATACGATGCTGCGCCTGATGCGCGAGCGGTGCGAGGTGCGCGTCGTCGCCGATCAGGTTGGAACTCCGACCTCCTGCGCCAGCCTGGCGGCGGCGCTGTGGGCGATGATCGAACTGCGCCAGGCCGGCGTGAGGCACTTCACCAACGCCGGGGTCGCGTCCTGGTATGACTTCGCCGTGGCGATCGGCGAGGAGGCGCAGGCCCTGGGACTGCTGGAGGGCGCGGTATCGGTGAGGCCGATAGGAACTTCCGAATACCCGACGCCAGCCCGGCGGCCGTCCTTCAGCGTGCTCGACTGCGAAGCGACCTGGCGGGCGCTCGGCGAGCCGCCTCTCCATTGGCGCCAGGCCCTGCGCGCGACGCTGGCAAGGATCGATCATCCGGCGAGGGATGGTCTACTTTCGGCCGGATCCTGACGGTCGAGCCTCGCCTTCTGCGGCGAAACGGCGCATAGTGGGGTGGGCCGGTCGAGATCGGCGGAGAATCCCAAATGTCAGCCCTGATATTCCGAATCGTAAAGCACGACGGCGCTTGGGCCGTTGAACACGAAGGCCGGCTCAGTAACCGGGCGCGCGACAAGGACGAGGTGATCGCGTCGGCGACAAAGCTCGCCCGCGCCGCCGTCGGCCAGGGGCGCATCGTCCAGGTCCGCGTCGAAGGCGAGACCGGCTACTTCTAGAAACGGGGGAGACGATGGCCAACAAGGAACAAAAGCACAGCGGCAACCGCGAGGCTCGCAAGCCCAAGAAGAGCAAGGCCAAGCCCGCAGTGGCGGCGTCGCCGTTCGCGGTGACCCAGGCCAAGAGCGGCGGCGCGTCGAAGAAAAAGTAGCACGCGCCGCCTTAGGCGCCGCGCGCCCCCAAAACGGCGGGATTTCAGTCGCGCGTATAAAGCCGCCCTTCAAGTTCGCGGGCGGCCGAGAAGCAGCTTCTAGTAGCCCTGCAGGCGCGCGTAGCGGTCGCGGTGATAGGACTGGCCGCCGAATGTGGCTTCAGCGGCGCGGGCGCGCTTGAGGTAGAGGCCGGCGTCGTGGGCGTCGGTCATGCCTATGCCGCCGTGCATCTGGACCATCTCGTTGGAGACCAGATGCAGGGTGTCGCCCATCTTCGCCTTGGCGAGCGATACCAGCTCCGGCGTCTCGGGCGAATCGTTGTCGATGGCCGTGAGCGCCGCCTCGACGCAGGATCGGGCGAGTTCGAGGTCCGTGAACATCTTGGCGGCGCGATGCTGGAGGGCCTGGAAGGCGCCGATCACCTGGCCGAACTGCACCCGGGTCTTCAGATAGTCGAGGGTGGTCTCGAAGGCCTGGACCGCGGCGCCGAGCATCTCGGCGGTCAGGGCTGCGCGGGCGCGGTCGAGAGTCTTTTCGAGAAGCTCCCACCCCTTGCCTTCCTCGCCGAGCATGTTGTCGGAGCTTACGACGATCCCATCGAAAGTCAGGATGGCGGCGCCGCGCGAATCTGCGAGTTTCAGCGCCTTGCGCGAAACGCCCTTGGCGCCTGACTCCACCAGGAAAAGCGTGACGCCTTCCTTGTCGTTTTCCGCGCCCGAGGTGCGAGCGGAGACGACGAAGAGATCGGCCGCCATGCCCTCGAGGACGAAGGTCTTGGTTCCGGTCAACTTGTAGCCATCGCCGTCGCGCTTAGCCGCCAGCGCGATCCTGTGGGGCGCATGATGGGGTCCCTCGTCGACGGCGAGCGTCGCCACCAGTTCGCCGGCGGCGATCTTCGGAAGCCAGGTCTCCTTCTGCCGGGACGTTCCGCCCAGCAGGATCGCGCTCGCCGCCGCCGCCGCGGTCGCCAACAGGGGCGAGGCGGTGAGGGTGCGCCCGGTCTCCTCCAGGATGAGGCCCAGGCTCAGATAACCGAAGTCGGAACCGCCGTATTCCTCGGGGATGATGACGCCGGTCCACCCCATTCGCGCCATCTCGGCGAAGGCCGCCGGGTCGTAGCCAAGCGGGGCGCCGCTGTCGCGGACCTTGCGGAAGGCCGAGACCGGAGACTTCTCCTGGGTCCAGGTGCGCGCCGAGTCGCGCAGCATGCTCTGCTCTTCGCTGAGGACGGCCATCGTCTCTATCCCTCTTCTTTTTCGTTCAGTTCGTGGTCGAGCCCAGGGGATCGGGGAGGCCCAGGATCCGCTTGGAGATGATGTTGTTCTGGATCTCGGCCGAACCGCCGAAGATCGTCGTTGCCTTGCCGCCGAGCCAGGTGCGGACCGCGGCCAGTTCGTCGGCCGAGAAGCCGTCGCCCTGCCAGCCCAAGCCGTGAGTCCCCATGATCTCGATCTGGAGTTCGGCTCGATCCTGGCCGATCCTGGTACCAGCGTTCTTCATGATCGAGGTCGCGGCGCTCGGGCCCTGGTTGGAGCGCGATTCCACCATCGACCTGGCGGCCGTGAGCAGGAAGGCGCGGGAGTCCATCTCGTGGGATGTGATCCGGGCGCGCAGGTCGGAATCGGCGATCCGCCCGGACTCGTCGATGCCGACGTAGGTCTTGGCGAGGTCGCTCACCGGACCGCCCACGCCGCGTCGGGCGCCCCCGCCGCCGAACCCGGAGAGGCCGCTGCGCTCATGCTGGAGCAGGCGCTTGGCGATCGTCCAGCCGCCGCCGAGCGGTCCGACGAGATTCTCTTTGGGGACCTTCACGTCGGTGAAGAAGGTCTCGCAGAACGGCGAGTTGCCGCTGATCAGGCGGATCGGACGGGTCTCGACCCCTGGGGAGCGCATGTCGATCAGAAGGAAGCTGATCCCTTCGTGTTTCTTGGTGGTGTCGGTGCGCACCAGGCAGAAGCACCAATCCGCCCACTGGGCGCCGGAGGTCCAGATCTTCTGGCCGTTGACAAGCCAGTGATCGCCTTTGTCCTCGCAGCGGGTCGTCAGCGAAGCGAGGTCGGAGCCGGCGCCGGGCTCGGAGAACCCCTGGCACCAGCGAAGCTGCGCCTTGGCGATCGGCGGGATGTGGCGCTGCTTCTGGGTCTCGGAACCGAACTCCAGCAGGGTCGGGCCGAACATCATCACGCCCATGCCCCCGATCGGGTTCCAGGCCCCGAGGGCGTTCATCTCGCTCTGGAGGACGCGCGCCTCGGCCGCGCTAAGGCCGCCGCCGCCAAGGGCCTTGGGCCAGGTCGGGACGCCCCAGCCCTTCTCGCCCATCGCTGCGGTCCAGGACCGGAAGTCGGGGCCACCCCCCGTCGCGGCCTCGGCGTACATGATCGCGCCGCGACCCTCGAGCGACCTGGGAAAATTCTTCGCAAGCCAGGTTCTGGCCTCGGCGCGAAAGGCGTCGAGATCGCCGCCGCCGAAATCAGCCATCTGAATGTCCTCTAGGAAAGGGGGCGGCGTCCTAGACCGACCGGGTGGCGTCGGGAAGGCCCAGGATCCGCTTGGAGATGATGTTGTTCTGGATTTCGTAGGAGCCGCCGAAGATGGTCGTGGCCTTGCCCGAGAGCCAGGCGCGAACCGAGGCGCGCTCTTCCTCGGAGAACTCCTCGCCCTCCCAGCCCAGGCCTTGGGCGCCCATGATTTCCAGGGTGAGCTCGGCCTTCTCCTGGCCGATGCGGGTCCCCGAGTTCTTCATGATCGAGGTGGTGGCGCTGGGGTTCTGGTTGCCCCTGGCTTCGGCCGTCGCCCTCTGGATCGTGAGCAGATGGGCGCGGGCGTCGATCATGTGGGCGGCGATCCGCGAACGCAGATCGGCGTCGGCGATCCCATCGGTTTCGTCCACGCCAACATATTTCCGGGCCAGGTCGGCGAGATTGGCGGTCGTCCCCATCAGGCGGCCGCCGCCCTGGCCGGAGCGCTCATGCTGGAGCAGGCGTTTGCCGACCGTCCAGCCGCCGTGGAGCGGCCCGACCATGTCGTCCTTCTCCACCCGCGCGTCCGTGAAGAAGGTCTCGCAGAATGGCGAATTCCCGGCGATCAGCTTGATCGGACGGGTCTCGACACCCGGCTGATGCATGTTGAGGAGGACGAAAGAGATGCCCTCGTGTTTCTTGCTGGTGTCGGTGCGCACCAGGCAGAAGCACCAGTCGGCGTATTGCGCCCCCGAGGTCCAGATCTTCTGGCCATTGACGACGAAGTGGTCACCGGCGTCGACGCACCGGGTCTGAAGCGAGGCGAGGTCCGATCCCGCGCCGGGCTCGGAATAGCCCTGGCACCAACGAACTTCGCCGCGGACGATCGGGGGAATGTGGCGCCGCTTCTGGTCCTCGGTGCCGTACTCCAGCAACGTCGGGCCGAACATGCTCGTTCCCATGCCGACGATCGGGTTGTAGGCACCGACGGCGGCCATCTCCTGGGCCAGGATCCGCGCCTCCGCGGGCGTGAGGCCGCCGCCACCGTAGGTCTTGGGCCAGGTGGGCGCACCCCAGCCCTTCTCGGCCATCCGCTCGCGCCACAGCTCGGCGTCGCCCTTGGGGCGCTCGCCGCTCATCATCAGGGTGTCGGCGAGAGCTTGGGAATCCTTGCGCATGGAGGCGGGGAAGTTCTCCTCCAGCCAGGAGCGCGCCTCGCCGCGGAAGCCTTCCGCCTCGCCGCCGAAATCAGCCATCGGTCTTCGTCCTTCTCAGTTCGTCTTGACCGGATCGGGCAGGCCCAGAACCCGCTTGGCCACGACGTTGACGTTCACTTCCGAGGTGCCGCCCTCGATGGAATTGCCCTTCGATCGCAACCAGCCATGGCTCGCGGTCAGCTCGCCGGGGCTGAAGCCCTCGCCTTCCCAGCCCAGGCCCCGCACGCCCATGGCCTCGACCATCAGTTCGGCGCGCTCCTGGGCCAAGGTCGCGGCCGCGTACTTGATTATCGACGTCGCGGCGCTGGGGCCGCCGGCCCTGGCCTCGCCGGCGATCCGCCGAAGGGTCAAGTAGAAGCTCTGGAAATCCATCTTGTTGGCGGTAACGCGTCGGCGAAGGTCGCCGTCGGCCAGCGCCCCGGTCTCGTCGGCGCCGATGTAGCGCATTGCGATCATGCCCAGATCCCCGGCCGATCCGCCCGCCCCGCCGCCGGACCCGAAGCCGCCTGAGATGTTCTGGCGTTCGTACTGGAGCAGGCGCTTGGCGATCTCCCAGCCGCCGTTGATCTTGCCGACGAGATTGCCCTTGGGAATCCTGACGTCGGTGAAGAAGGTCTCGCAGAAGGGAGAATCGCCGCTGATGAGCCGGATCGGCCGGGTCTCGACGCCGCTCGAAGCCATGTCGATGAGGACGAAGCTGACGCCCTCGTGTTTCTTGCTGGTGTCGGTGCGCACCAGGCAGAAGCACCAGTCGGCCTTGTTGGCGTAGGAGGTCCAGATCTTCTGGCCGTTGATCAGCCAGTGATCGCCGCCATCCTCGCAGCGGGTCTGAAGCGAGGCGAGGTCCGAGCCGGCCCCCGGCTCCGAATAGCCCTGGCACCAGCGGATCTCGCCGCGAACGATCTTGGGCAGGTGCTCGCGCTTCTGGCCCTCGTCGCCATACTCCAGGAGCACAGGCCCGAGCATCCATATGCCGAACGAGGTGAGGGGAGGGCGGTAGCCGGCCGCGGAGATCTCCTGCTCGACGATCCGAGCCTTTTCGGAACTGAGGCCGCCGCCGCCGTACTCTTTGGGCCACGCAGGCGCGGTCCAACCCATCTGCGCCACCCGGCGCATCCACACGATCTGCGGATCGTCGCTGTCGGCCGTCGCCCTGCCGCCCCAGATCGCCTCCGGATCGGTCCGCGCCTTGGGGTCGTTCAGCTCCGGAGGGTAGTTGGCGGCAAGCCACGCCTTGGCCTCGGCGCGAAAGGCCTCGAGATCCGAGCCGCCGAAATCGGCCATTCACCTCTCCAACATCACCATCGAGATCGTCTTTTCTCCAATGTCGGCCCAGGCGCCTCGAGCGTCAAGGCGCGGGGCTTAGGCGGGGGTTAAGGGAGGGGGGCGCTCTCCTTGGGTTCGCATTGCGGTGCGTGATGTAGTTATGATCCCCTGGTCGCAACGGGCGCCGATCCTACAAAGGGAGCCGAATGCGTTGGCTGCGAGAACTGTGGCCGGCCTTCCTGGAGGCGGCGCCCAAGCTGCTGGCGGTCCTCGTGGCCGGGGCGGGGGTGATGCTGGTGACTTCGGGGGCCCTGCCTTCGGATCCCGAGCGCTTCGCCTGGCTGGTCCGTCACGCCCCGATCCTCCTCATCGAGGTCAGCCACTTCGTTTCGAGCTTGCTGGGCGTGGTGCTGGTGATGCTGGCCTTCGGGCTCTCCCGGCGGCTGGGCGCCGCCTGGGCAGCGAGCCTGGTGGTGCTGGCCGCCGCCGCGATCCTGGCGCTCTTCAAGGGTTTCGACTGGGAGGAGTCCCTGGCGCTTCTGGCCATTTTCGTCCTGGCCGGGCCCTGCCGTGACGCCTTTCCGCGCTGGGCGCGCCTCTCGCGCCTGGAGATCACCCCTGGATGGATGCTCTCGGCGCTGGCGGCGGTGGGCGGCGCCGGGCTCGCTGGATGGTGGTCGTTCCAGAACCTGGACAAGGCCGACGTCTCGGTCCTGAACGAGCTGGGCGATCCGGACCGGGCCATCCGCGCCTCGGCCGGCGCGGCGGTCTTCCTGCTGGCGGTCGGCATCTGGCGGCTGCTGGCGACGCCGGCGACGCCGCCCGTGGTCGGCGAGACCGATCCGGACTTTTCGCGGGTTCGCACCATTCTGGCCGCGGCCGACTTCACCGAGCCGGCCTCGAACCTCGCCCTGCGCGGCGACAAACGGTTCCTTTTTTCGCCCAGCGGCGAGAGCTTCCTGATGTTCGGCGTGCGCGGGCGCTCATGGATCGCCCTTGGGCCGCCGATCGGGCGTCGCAGCGAGCGCCTCGACCTGCTGTGGCGCTTCCGCGAGCTGGCCGACTGGCACGCCGCCCGGCCGGGGATCTACGGCGTCGCTCCGGAGGATCTCGCCGACATGGTCGAGCTCGGATTCTCGATCCAGAAGATCGGAGAGTCGGCGGCCGTGCCGCTCGACAGCTTCGCCCTGGAGGGCAGGAAGCGGGGCAATCTTCGCCGCAGCTGGCGCAAGGCCGGCGAGGAGGGAGCGTGCTTCGAAGTGCGGGGCCTTGGGGCGTGCGAGACGCTGATGGCGGACCTCGCCAAGGTGTCGGACGAATGGATGGGCCATCACGCCGGGGGGGAGAAGAGCTTCTCCATGGGTGGCTTCGAGCCGGCCTATCTGGCGGAGTTCCCGATCGCGGTCGTGCGGGTCGAAGGCGCGATCGTCGCCTTCGCCACCCTCTGGACCACGCAAAGACGCAGCGCCTTCTCCATCGACCTGATGCGCTATTCCGACGCCGCGCCCAAGAACATCATGGACTTCCTCTTTGTCGAGCTGATGCATTGGGGGCGGTCCCAGGGCTACATCGCCTTCGAGTTCGGCATGGCCCCCCTGGCCGGCCTGGAGCACCGACCGCTGGCGCCGATCATGTCGCGGGTCGGCCGGCTGCTCTTCGAGCGCGGCGAGGAAATCTACAATTTTCGCGGTGTCCACCGATTCAAGGACAAGTACGATCCAGTCTGGCAGCCCCGCTACATCGCCGCGCCCCACAAGTGGGCGATCCCGATCCTGATCGCCGATGTCGGCCTGCTTTCCTCCGGCGGAATCGGCGGCCTCGGCCGGCGCTCGAAGCGGCCGACGCCCGTTTTGGCGCCGGCGGCGGCCTGAGGCCTCAGCAACGGGCGCCGCTCCTGGCGATCTGGTGACCGGCCACGGCGCCCGCGCCGGCCCCCAGCAGCACCCCGCCCAGCGATCCGTGCGAGAGGGCGCTGCCGGCGATGCCGCCGCCGACCGCGCCGATGGCCGTGCCGTTGTTACCCCGTCTTCGCCGCTCGGCCACGCAGCCGTCGTAGTGGTGGCGATGGCGACGGTGATGAACCGGCGTCTGGGCGCCCGCCGGCGCCGCGAACGAGGCGAGCGTCAGGACGAGGACCCAAGTCTTGGCGTCGAGGAGTTTCATCACGCGCTCCGGCCACGAGATCGAGACGCAGAATGGCCGACGCCGGTCGATGTTCCAAGTCTTGCCGGCGATCGAAATTTGGGGCCATTCTCCCGGCTTCAGTCGGAACGGGGGTTTGCCGATGCGAAAAATCATGATCCTGGCGGCGGCGTGCGCCATCACCGGCCTCGGGTCAGCGGCGGCAAGCGATCCGGCGTCTGAGGGGAAGCTCCAGAGCGCGATCCTCTCGACAGGCGGCGGCGAATCTGACGCGAGCCTGACCTTGGCGCGCTGGGGTCGCTACACCTGCATAGCCCGCAGCCGTATCGCCTACGGCTATTGGACCTCGCCCTATCTGGCGGTCGCGCGTCGGCGGGCCCTGGTGCAATGCGCTCTTCGGACGCCCCGCGGCTACGCCTGCGTGATTACCCGATGCCGATAGCGCGGGGACTGGCTGGTCCAGAGATCGGCCGCTGAGGAAACCACTCCGCCGCCCAGCGCGTTTTAGCGGGCAGGACGGGGCGGAACTGATTGGCGCCGCTTCCCCGTCGAAGCCCACTGGGCGCTTATCGCAAAAGTTCCGCGCCGAAGCCTCGAGGAGTGGAACTATGTCTATCCTGAACCTTGGTCGCGCCGCCTTGGCCATGACCGGCGCGGCCGTCGCGGGCCTCGCCCTGGCCGGCGCGGCGCAGGCGCAGAGCGCCTACAACGGTGATCCCGACTACGGCCAGGCCTACAACACCACCGATGAGTTGGTGGTCGTTGCGCCTCGCTCGGTCGGCCGCACGAACTTTGGCGCGCCCGTCCAGGTCGTGCGCGAGCAGCGCGTCGTTTATGCCAATGACCTCGACCTCTCCACGCCCTGGGGCGCGCACGAGCTGAAGATCCGGATCCGGAACGCGGCTCGCGACGCTCTCGATGCGCGTTACCCGATCACCATCGACAGCGGTCCCGATTGCATGAGCGCTGCGGTTCGCAGCGCGATGTATCACACCGAGTATAGGCTCGGATTCACCCCGCCGACGTGGTCGGACTACTGATCTCCGACCGCGCCTGAGAAACCCCCCCGCGCCGCCGATCTCGACGTCAACGGCGGCGCGGGGGTGATCAGACTGGCCGACCGCAGCCCCTCCGACTGCGCAAGAGACCGTAAATCACCGTATTAACGGTGCGAACGCCCTTTACTGGAGCCACAGCCAAGGAGGGGCGCGATCTCAGTGTGGCCTGATCTCGATCTGGCGGGTCTTCTCCGCGACCCTTGGGCTCTTGGGCAGGGTCACGGTCAGGAGGCCGTTCTTGAACCGGGCCTCGACCTTGTCGGCCTCGACTTCGGCCTCGAACGGGATGGCGACGCGTTCGATCACTTTGGCGACAGGTTTGTGACAGCCTTCCTCGAGCTCAGTGGAATACCGCCCCACGCGCCATCACGAAGCGCACCTGCTCCAGTGTTGCGACATCGGCAAGCGGGTCGCCATCGACGGCGATGATGTCGGCGCACTTGCCTTTGACGATCGAGCCGGCCTCTTCGGAGACGCCGAGAAGCTCGGCGGCGCTCACGGTCGCGGCCTTTATCGCCTCGGCGGGCGGCATGCCGGCTTCGACCATGTAGCCGAATTCGCGGGCGTTCTGGCCATGCGGCCCGACGCCCATGTCGGTGCCGAAGGCTATCTTCACGCCGGCGGCGTAAGAGCGGCCCAAAGCTGTCTTGATCCGCTCGCCGACCACCAGCGCCTTCTCGCTCTGGGCCGCGGTGAGGGTGGTTCCGCTCTTCGCCATCTCGAGCACCGTCATGCCGGCAATGATGGTCGGCACATGGAAGGCGCGGCGCTCGAGGAATAGACGCAGGGACACATCGTCGAGGAAGCTGCCGTGCTCGATCGAGTCGACACCGCAGTCGAGGGCCGCGTTGATGCCAGCGGCGCCGTGGGCGTGGGCGGCGACGCGGCGGCCCAGATGATGGGCGGTTTCGATGATGGTCCGGATCTCGTCGGTGGTGAACTGCTGGTCGACGCCGGCGCGGATGTTGGAAAGCACCCCGCCGGTGGCGACGAACTTGATGGCGTCGGCGCCGTGGGCGACCTGCCGGCGGACGGCGCGGCGGCATTCGTCGACGCCATCGCAGACCCCGGACGTAGACTGGACGCAGGCGCAGACGTCTTCCCGGAAGCCATAGGTCTGGCCATGGCCGCCGGTCGGCGAGAGAACGGCGCCGACGCAGAGAATGCGCGGGCCCGGGACCTTGCCCTCAGCGACCGCCGCGCGCAGGGCGAAGATCACCTCGGGCTTGCGAGCGCCGACATCACGAACGGTCGTGAAGCCGGCGCCCAGCGTCAGGCGCGCGTGATGGGCGGCGTTGAGGCCGACCTTGGGATCGGAATCCTCGACGCTGCGCAGGCGCTGTTCAGGCCCGAGCTGGGCGGTCAGGTGGACGTGGCAGTCGATAAGGCCCGGGAGGACGAACTTATCCTTCAGATCGATCAGCGTCGCTTCGGGGGGCGGATCGAGAAAGCCGGCCGCCACGGCGGCGATCCTGCCGTCGACGATGCGGATGGTTTGCGCTCGCGCCGCGGCTTGCCCGGGCTCGGCGAGCAGGCGGCCGGCGTGGATGACGGTCTCGGTCGTCTTGGCTGTCATGGTCAGGCCCGCTTCGGCGCGCCGTCTGGGCGCAGACGGGACTTAAGGCGCCGGCGCGGCGGAAAGGGAAGCGGCCCCCGCAGGGTTGACGGGACCGGCGGCCGCTTTCCTCGCTCGAGATGGTCGACTAATCGTCGCCTCCCCACGGAGGAACCGGAACGTCATGCGCCGTCTGATTTCGTCAGGGTCGCCGTTCGAGGCGGACATCGGCTATTCCCGCGCCGTGGCGGACGGCGAATGGGTGTTCGTCTCGGGCACGACCGGCTTCGACTACAAGACGATGGAGATTTCCGACGACGTCGGCGAACAGACCGCGCAGGCGCTGCGGAACATCGGGGAGGCGCTCGATGAGGCGGGGGCCGCCTTCGCCGACATCGTGCGGGTGCGCTACATTCTGCCCCGCGTCGCTGATTTCGAGGCCTGCTGGCCTATCCTGCGGCGCTGCCTCGGCGAGACCCGTCCGGCCGCGACCATGATCGAAGCGGGGCTCTACGATCCGCGGATGAAGATAGAGATTGAAGCGACGGCGCGGCGATCGCCTACTAGCGCCGGGTCGGCCGGCCGCCGGCCGGGCGGTTGAACACCTCCCGACCGGAGGGGTTACGACTGGTATTCGAGGGCGGCGTCAGCGAGCCAGGCCCGCAGATAGCCGGCGAGGCTGACATCGACCAGGATCTCGAATGCCGGGCCGTCGAGGATGAGGAGGATCGGGATCTGGGCCAGAAGCGTCTGTGCGCAGCGGCCGGACGTGAACACGCTTTGGTGGGTGTCGAGACTGCAGCCCTTGGCGAGCAGATCTCGACGATAGGACCCCGCGATCCGGAACAGGCGCCGGCCGGCTGAGACGTCGGCGAAGTGATGAAGCCTTTCCCCGCAGGTGCGGGCGACCTGGGTCTCGAGGGATTCGGCTGCGTCGAAGAGGGCCCACTCGCGCGGCGCCAGCCAGGCGACGCGGGGGGTCTTGCCCGCAATGGTATTCGGCGTCGAAGGCCACGTTAGCCCAAAGACAACGCCGAGCGCGCGTTCGAGCGCCTCATCGGGATCGCGCAAGCGCAGGACGCATACCGAGACCGCGCGTTCGTCGATCGAAAGTCCGTCCGCCTCCAATACCCAGGAAGCCCGCGCCTCATCCATGCAGGCGGTCCCCGGGCCGGTCGTATTCGCCGGGCGGCGCGATCCGCACGCGCCGGCCCCGACCATCGGCGCTGGCCACCTCGAGTTCCTCGCCATGGCGGCCACGGCCGCCGCGCACCATGCCAAGCGACACGCCGCGGCCGAGGATCGGGCTGAAGCCGGCGGAGGTGACGAAGCCCTCGCTAGCGCCACGCGCCGACGGCCGGCGCAGGTGTGCGCCCACCGGCAGGGCCGCGACATCGCCGATCACCCTCAGTCCCACCAGTTGTGGCCGGTCGGGCCGCAGATTCCCCGAGAGCGTCAGGGACCGGCGACCAAGGAAATCGTGCTTGCGCTTCAGCACCTGGCCGAAACCCACGTCGCCAGGCAGGGTCGCGCCATCGGTGTCGGCGCCGACGTGGAGATAGCCCTTCTCGGTGCGCAACAGCATCCAGGCCTCGACGCCGACGCTCACCAGTCCATAAGGCGCGCCGGCCGCGAGCATGGCGTCCCAGAGCTCGCCGGCCCGATCGGCCGGGACCCCGACCTCGAAGGAGACTTCGCCGGTGAAGCTGACCCGGGAAACGCGGGCAGGGATGTCGGCGACCTTGCCGGCGCGGAAGGTCATGTGCGGGAATTCGGCCGGGCCCACGGGGAAATCTACTCCCACCGCGTCGAGCACGGCCCTGGACTTGGGTCCGCTCAGGGTCAGGACCGCGGAGGCGGTGGTCAACGGCGCGGTCAGCACCTCGAGTCCGGTCCACTCGCACTGAAGCCATTCCTCCAGCCAGGCGGCGATGCGGTCGGCGCCGGCGCTGGTGGTCCCGACGAGGAACCGGTCCTTGGCAAGGCGCGTGGCGACGCCGTCGTCGATGACGACGCCAAGCTCGTTGAGCATAAGGCCGTAGCGGATCTGTCCGACCTTCAGGCTCGACATCTGGTTGGCGTAGATGCGGTCGAGGAACTCGCCGGCGTCCGGTCCGCAAACCTCGATCTTGCCGAGCGGAGATCCTTCGAAGAGGCCAACGGCCTGGCGCACCCCCAGGGCCTCTCGCCGCCGCGCGTCCTCCAGGCTCTCGCCCGGTCGCGGGTAGTAGGCCGGCCGCAGCCAGCCGCCGTACTCCTCGAGCACCGCGCCCGCCTCTTGCTGTCGATCGTGGGTTGGCAGGCGGCGCATCGGCCTGAACAGTTCATCGCGCATCCGGCCCCCCAGAGCGCCGAAGCTGACGGCGGTGTAGGGGAAGCGGAAGCGGGTCGTACCGGCCTGGGCGACTGTGCGGTCGGTGAGCTCAGCCATGATCGCCAGGGCGTTGACGTTGGAGGTCTTGCCCTGGTCGGGCGCCATGCCGAGGGTGGTGTAGCGCTTTAGGTGCTCGACCGAGACGAAGGCTTCGCGCGCCGAGAGCTCGATGTCGGCGGCGGTGACATCGTTCTGGAAGTCCACGAACGCCTTGCCGGGCGCCTGCACTCGCCACAGGGGCTCGATGCTCCAGGGGCCGGCGGTGTCCTCGACCTTCGGCGGGGCGGAGCACGGCGCGGCGGTGGCCCGCCACGCCTGGGTCACGGCGGCGTCGAGGGCGAAGACCCCGGCCGCCGCGCCGACGGAGACCTCGGCCTGAGCTGAGACCCCGGGCCTGAAGGCGGCGATGGCCTCGTCCCAGGCCAGCGTGCCTCCGGATTGAGAGAAGAGGTGAGCGGTGGGATTCCAGCCTCCGGACATGCCCAGCAGGTCGGCGTCGATCCGCCGGACCCGCCCTTGCCGATCCTTGACATCGACCGCGGCCAGCGCCGGTCTGCCGTGCGCGCCCACGACGACGGCGCCTGGCAGAATGTCGACGCCACGGGCCCGCAGGGCCTCCGACAGGGGCGGTGGCGGGGACGGCCGGCTATCCACCAGCGCCGCGACCTTGCCCCCGGCGTCCAGGAAGGCGTGGGCGGCCCCGTAGGCGCTGTCGTTGTCGGTGAACACGACGGCCGTCTCGCCCGGCAGCACCGCCCATCGGCCGAGGTACTGCTCCACGGCCGAGGCGAGCAAGATTCCCGGCTTGTCGTTGCCCGGAAAGACCAGGGGGCGCTCGATGGCGCCGGTCGCCAGCACCACGCGCACGGCGCGCACCATCCATAGCCGCTGGCGCGGCCGCTGCGGCGGCGCGGCGGGACCCAGATGGTCGGTGACCCGCTCGATCAGGGTCAGGCTGTCGTGGTCGAAATAGCCGACCGCCGTGGTCCGGGTCAGGACCATGGTCTCCGGCGCCTCCTCCAGCTTAGCACTGGCGGCGGCGATCCAATCGAGACCCGATTGGCCATCGATCTTCGCCCTCTTCCAGACCAGCGAGCCGCCCAGGCGGGAGTCCTGCTCGACCAGCATTACCCGTTTGCCGGCGGCGCTCGCGGCAAGGGCGGCGGCGAGGCCCGCGGGCCCTGCGCCGATGATCAGCAGATCGCAGTGGGCGTAGCGGGCCTCGTAGCGGTCCGGGTCCCGGGCCGACGAGGCGCGGCCAAGGCCCGCAGCGGCCCGGATGAATGGCTCGAACCACCGCCAGCCAGGCCACATGAAGGTCTTGTAGTAGAAGCCGGCGGGAATGAAGCGGCCGATGAGATCGGCCGCCGCGCCGATGTCGAATCCGGCGCTCGGCCAGCAGTTGACCGGCCTGGCGGTCAGTCCCTCGTAGAGCTCGATCTGGGTGGCGGCGAGGTTCGGCTCGGCCCTGGCGCCGACGCCCAGCTGGACCAGAGCGTTGGGCTCCTCGGCGCCCGCCGCCATCAGGCCCCGGGGGCGGTGGTATTTGAACGAGCGAGCGAGGACTGAGACGCCATTGGCCAGCAGCGCCGAGGCCAGGGTGTCGCCGGCGAAGCCGCCAAGAGCGCGGCCCTCGAAGGTGAAGGCGAGGGGACGGCCCCGGTCGATCAGGCCGCCGACGCCCAGGCGCCGCCCGCTCATGGGCCGCCCCCGCCCGGCGCTTGCGGCCCGGGCTCGTCCATCCGGTAGACCGCCCTGATCTCGTGGGTGACGGTGTCGCGGGCAAGATTGAACCAACGGCGACAGCCGAAGGCGTGGACCCAGCGTTCGAGGTTGACGCCCTTGGGGTTGCTCCGGGTGAACAGGTAGTCGGCCCAGGCGGCGTCCGAGACAGACGGGTCGGGTCGCCGGATGTGACTCTCGCCGCCGCAGCGGAATTCGATCTCGTCGCGCGGGCCGCACCAGGGGCACGAGATCAACAGCATCTTCGTCCCTCCTCTAGTGCGCGATGCCGGCGGCGGCGGTTTCGTCGATCAGCGCCCCGGTCGCGAATCTGGCCAGGCCAAACGGTTCGGCGAGCTCATGCGGCCGGTCGGTGGCCAGATGGTGGGCCAGAAGATAGCCCCCGGCCGGGATCGCCTTGAAGCCGCCGGTGCCCCAACCGCAGTTGATGTAGAGGCCGGGGACCGGCGTCTGGCCGAGGATCGGGCTCGAGTCGGGAACGACGTCGACGATGCCGGCCCAATGGCGGGCGATCCGCACCCGGCCCAGCGACGGCATCTGGTCGGCGACCGCGGCCGCGACGCTGCGGATCGTCGGCATGTTCCCGCGTTGGGCGTAGGATGGGTAGTGATCCAGCGCCCCGCCGAACACCAGCCCGCCCTTGTCGGATTGGCTGACGTAGAGTCCCGTCCCTAGCGACAGCATGACGGTGTCCAGCACCGGCTTCAGAGGCTCGGAAACGAAGGCCTGAAGGGCGTAGCTCGTGACTGGCAGGCGGACCCCCGCCATGTCCGCGACGACGGTCGAGTGTCCGGCGGCCGCCATGCCGATCCTGGTCGCGGCGATGAATCCGAGACTGGTCTCGACGCCAGCGACGCGGCCGGAAGCATCCTTGCGAAAGCCGCGCACCTCGCAGTTCTGGATGATGTCGACGCCGAGGGCGTCGGCGGCCCGGGCGAATCCCCAGGCCACGGCGTCGTGCCGGGCCGTGCCGGCGCGCTTCTGGATGAATCCGCCCCAGACCGGCAGGCGGGCGGAGCGCGAAGTGTCGAGGATCGGAATTCGCCGTTCGATCTCGGAGACGTCGACCATTTCGGTATCGATGCCGTTGAGGCGCATGGCGCCAACCCAGCGGGTCGCGCTCTCCAACTCATGGCGGGAGTTGGCGATGATCACCATGCCGCGCTGGCTGAACATGATGTTGTAGTTGAGATCCCGCGACAGGCCTTCGTAGAGCTTCAACGAGAAGTCATAGAGGCGCGCGCTCTGCGGATAATAGTAGTTCGATCGGATGATCGTGGTGTTGCGCCCGGTGTTGCCGCCGCCGAGCCAGCCGCGCTCCAGCACCGCGACGTTGGTAATCCCGTGGAGCTTCGCCAGGTAGTAGGCCGTCGCCAGGCCATGGCCGCCACCGCCGATGACGATCGCGTCATAGCGCCCCTTGGGCGCGGGCGAGCGCCAGGCCGGGCCCCAACCCTTCTGGCCGCCGAGCCCCTCCACGAACAGCCGCAGGGCGGAGTAGCCTTTCATCGAAAGATGCGCCCGTCCCCTCGATACACATCTGTCTCGTGAAGGCCCCGGCCGAATTCGTCAAGCGGATTTTGGCGCGCCGGGATCGCCGTCGGCGTTCGCCTGCGCCACGTCGGCGGCGATGGTGCGCGTGGCGGCGAGGAAAAACGCCGCGCCGATCAGACAGGTCATGGTGACGACGCAAAGGCTGATGGCCAGGGCGCGTTCGCCCAGACGCAGGGCGAGGGCGTCGCTGAGCGCGCCGGTGACGTAAGGCCCGAGACCCAGGCCGACGATGTTCACGATCATCATGAAGATCGCCGCCGAGATCGCTCGCAGCCTAGGCCCGGCCAGCGCCTGCACCAGGGCGTACGACGGGCCGATCCAAAGGCCGCCGATGATAGTGGAAACGAGCGCGATCGCCATCGCCACCGGAAAGTCGTGGATCAGGAAGAAGACCAGGCTCAACGGGACCGTGAGCGCGAAGGAAAAGGTCAGGATCCACAACGGCCAACGCTGGTCGCGCTTCAGGAGCCAGTCGTTGATTGCGCCACCCAGGAAGATGGAGATCAGGCTCGCCGGCAGAACCACCGCCGAATAGGAGGTTCCGACGCTGCCGGCGGAGAGGTGATAGGTCCGCATCAGGAACGCCGGCGTCCAGACCGACTGGCCGTAGCTGCCGATGGCCGCGATCCCCAGCCCGGCCGAGAGCAGGACGTAGGACCGGCGGCCCCAGAGGGTGGCGAACACCGCCTTCAGGTCGGTCTTGACGCGGCCGGGGCCCGATCCGCCGCCGCCGGCGACCTTCGGCTCCCTGATGGTGAAGAGGACGAGAGCGGCGAGCGCCAGGCCAGGCAGGCCGCCGATATAAAAGGCCGCCCGCCAGCCGAGCCAATCGTTGATCCTGCCGCCCCCGAATAGCGCCAGGCTTAGGCCGAGCGAGCCGCAGATGCCGATCGCGGAGAGGGCCTTGCCGCGCAGTCGGGGCGAGAAATAATCGGCGATCAGGGCGTGGGTGGCCGGAAGGCCGCCGGCCTCGCCGACGCCGACCCCGGCGCGGGCCATCAACATGGTGGCGAAATTGACCGTTCGCCCGGTAAGGACGGTCATCACCGACCAGATTGCGAGGACGCTTCCGAGCACTCTGGCTCGACCCAATGTGTCGGCCAGACGCGCCATCGGAATGCCCAACACGCTGTACATCAAGGCGAAGCCGATGCCTGAGAGCAGGCCGATTTCACCGTCCGACAGACGAAGGTCGCGCTTGATCGGCTCGACCAGGATGGTGATCAGATTGCGATCATAGTAGTTGGCGACCGAAACCAGTCCGAGAACGACAAGAACGTAGCTCGAATACCAAGGCTTCGCCGGCGTGATCCTGTCGTCCGTCCGCATGAGTTCCGCCAGTCCGGTCGAGTGCGTGATTTGTCGATATCGGTGTCCGCAGGACGGGTGAAGTCGTCGACTTCCGCAGGCACGATACATTTCTGTATGATCGACGCAAGGGCGTCGCCGTGTGGGCCCCGAAAGCCACCATCGCGCCTGATACAGTACCGTATTGACGGATGCAGATATGTATGGGAGCGTCGCCTCTGGAGTCTGGCCTGCGGGGCGTGGCCCCGTCTTCAGCGGCGAGGCCATGCGCGGGCGATGCCGCGGGGCGGCAAGGGGATCGGCAATGACAATCAAAAGTTCGCGTCGCCGTCGGTGCTCGTCAGTCCTTCTCCTGGGCGCCGTCGCGGCTCTCTCCATGGCCGCCGTGGCGCGGGCGCAGACGGCGGCTTCGCAATCCGACGCCGCGACTGGCGCTCCGACGGTTACCGAAGTGGTGGTCACGGCGAACAAGCGGGCCCAGGACATTCAGTCCGTCCCAGTCTCGGTGACGGCGGTCGGCGCGAACCTGATTCAGCGGGTGCAGGCCCAGAGCCTCAGCGACGTCTCCGCCTATGTTCCGGGCCTCGATGTCCAATCCTCGGGCGTCGACGCCAACCGGCTGGTCATTCGCGGCCTCTCGACCGGCCCCAACGACCTGAGCCCGTCGGTCGGAGTCTATGTCGACGATGCGCCTTTCGGCTCCAACAGCGGCTTCGCGCTGGGTGCGCTCTTCAGTCCCGACGTCGATCCGTTCGATCTCGACCACATCGAAGTCCTGCGCGGGCCGCAGGGAACGCTCTACGGCGCCAGCACCCTGGGCGGCCTGGTGAAGTTTGTGACGACGGCGCCGAATGCGAACGACTACACCGGCCATATCCGGGTCGACTACGGGCGGGAGGACGCCAGCGACGCGGCCAGCTACGCGGCCCGGGCCGGGCTGAACATCCCCATCGTTCAAGACAAGGTCGCTCTGAGGGTCAGCGGCTTCTATTCACACGCCGACGGCGACATCACCGACGTGCGCACCGGTCAGACCGACTTGAACGCGACCGCCAAGGAGGGCGGCCGCGTCGATCTGATGATCAAGCCGGCCGACAACCTGACCGTCGATCTGGTGGCGTTCTTCGATCGGAGCGATACGCCCCATCTCGGCGTCGTAACCGGCAACGCCGTCACGCTCCAACCGACCTATGGCCAGTACGCAGGCTACGACTACGTGGATGGATTCGCCCGCTCCCACTACGAGGTTTACGAGGGCAACATCCTCTACCAGTTTCCCGACGGCATCACGGCGACATCGACCACCAGCTACTCGAATTTCGCGGTGAAGGAACTGGCGGACGACACGACGGTGTTCCAGCCGGCGCTCGGGCCGTTCCTGGGGCCGCTGTTGGAGTTCTCCGGTCCGGTGGCGCCGACCACGAACAAGATCACCGAGGAGTTCCGCCTGGCTTCGCCGGAAAATCACCACTTCGAGTGGCTGGCCGGGCTCTTTTACGATCACGAAGACAGCGATTACCTGAGCGGCATCAATAGCACCTATCTCTTCGGCGCGACGCCGCCTGCCTTCCTTGCACCGACAGTGGAGGCGCTGGCGAACTACGAGACGGTCAACAATATCGAACATTATGTGGAATACGCCGGCTTTGCGGACGGCACCTATTACGTTACATCGAACCTCGATCTGTCCGCGGGCGTGCGGTTCAGCCACAACGACCAGCATCTCACCAACACCGGCTCAGGCTTCCTGGCTGAAATCGGCGAAATCCCGACCAACCTGACGGCCACCTCTTCGGACAATGTCTGGACCGAGTCCTTCGACGCGCGATGGAGGTATGCCGCCGGTTCGATGCTCTACGCCAGGGTCGCCCGCGGATACCGTCCCGGCGGACCGAACGTGACCGGGACGAGCTTCCGTCCGGACACGACCTGGAATTACGAAGTTGGAGACAAGACGACAGCGCTCGATGGGCGGCTGACCGCGGACCTGTCGCTGTTCTACATCGACTGGCAGGACATCCAGCTCAACTTCTTCAACGGCACTGTCACCGTCATCGGCAACGCCGGCAACGCGCGCAGCGAGGGGGCGGAGTTCGAGGGGACCTACACGCCGATCACCGGCCTGACTTTCGCGCTGAACGGCGCCTACACCGACGCCTACATCAGTTCGTTGATACCGGGCGCCGAGGGCGGCGCGGTCGTCGGCAACCAGCTGCCTTTCAACTCCAAGTGGACGGGCGCTCTACGCGCCGACTATTTCTTTCCGGTCAACGGTGTGATCGAGCCGAACATCGGGGCGAGCCTGCGCTACAAGAGCGCGTTCGGGACCACTTTCCCTGGCGACCCCGGGACGCGGTTCTATGAACTGCCGGCCACGACCTTCGTGGATCTGCGGGTTGGGGTCACCTTCGACGCGCGCTACGCCCTCAACCTTCAGGTGCTCAACCTCGCCAACGAACGCAAGCTGACCGGCGCGGCGGAATTTCTTGCGGTCTCGGCCGGGGCGGCCGATGCGGCAGGACAGCCGGTGGACCTCACCTACTCGCCGGGCCGAAGCTACGGGCTTTCGTTCACGGCGAAGTTCTGACGACGGCCCGCCAAGAGGACGTTGGGGAGAAAGCAAAAAATGAATACCGGCGGAGTGGAACACTACATCAACAACCCAGGTCCGAAGGCGGCCGTTCGCGGACTACGGGCCGCGTGCAGCACCGACAACGCCATCGTCACCGAGACGATACTGAAGGTGATGGGCGAGGGCGGCAACGCCATCGACGGCGTTGTCGCCGGCTGCATGGTCCAGGCGGCGGTCGAGCCGTTCATGACCAATCACACCGGGACCGTCACGGTGCTCTTCCACCGGGCCTCCACCGGCGAAAACTTCCAACTCGACAGCGTCGGCGTCTTCCCCGCCGGGCTCGCCCCATTCCGCCCGGTGCCGCAGATGGCGAACGGTTACGCCGTCATGCCGCCCGCCGCGTGCATTCCCGGCTTCATGCCGGGCCTCAAGGCCGTCCATGAGCGCTTCGGCTCCAAGCCCTGGGCCTACCTTTGCGAGGACGCGATCCGTTGGGCCGAGGAGGGCCACCCGGTCTCGACCTTCGAGGCCCATGTGAACGGCTATGGCGAGGACTTCATCACCTACTTCGCCGAGGGCCGGCGGTTCTACATGCCAAACGGCTTCTTCCCCCATGTGGGCGAGCGCTTCGCCAGCCCGGAAATGGCCACGATGTTGCGTCGCGTAGCGGCCGAGGGCCCCGACTACATGATCACCGGCGAGTGGGCCGACCGATTTGTCGCCAAAGCCAACGAGATGGGATGGGCGATAAAGAAGGAACACATGACGGCAACGCCGCCGCGATGGATCGAGCCGCTCCGGTTCAAGCATCAGGAGTACGAAATCGTCAGCCTGGCGCCGCCGCAGTCGCAGGGCGTCTTCGTCGCCATGACCCTGGGGATCCTGCGCCATCTGGGGATCCGCGACACCAAGCCAGGCTCGGCCGAGCACATCTTCTACATGGCCCACGCACTGCGCTACGCCCAGTATCACCTGGGCTTCAGCGGCGATGTCGAAGTCGTCGCCGACTTCGCCGTCGAGCAGCTTCTCGACGAGGATTTCCACCGCGGCGCGGCGCGCCTGATCAAGGCGATGCGGCCGAAGATCGATCTCTCCGAGCACGTCAAACTGGCGTCCGGTCCGGGCGGCGCAAACTCGGGGATCCCCACCGGCGCAAGCGCGGCGGCCAAACAGCCGTCGGGAAGCTGCGAGATCTCCATCGTCGACACCGAGGGGAACTGGGTTCAGATGATGAACACCCTGCAGGGCGGCGGCATCCCCGGCATGGTCATCGACGGCGTTCCGATGGTGGGCGCCCACGCCACTCATAGTCAGATCAACGGCATGATCAGCGCCGTGATCGCGCCGGGCGCGCGGCAACGCAGCGTCATGGGCAACACGATCGTCTTCAAGGACGGCCAGCCGGTTCTGTCGCTGGGTTCGCCCGGTAATGTTCATTGCACCGTGCCTCAGGTTCTCACCTACATCCTCGACTATGACCTCGATCCCTATGCGGCCGCGGACGCGCCGCGGATGCTGCCACTGGCCGAGGACAACTCGATCACCATCGAGGATCGCGTTCCCCCCGAAGTCGTAGCGAAGCTGGCGACCTGGGGCGTGAGGGCGCGGGCGGCGCGGACCTATGATTTCCACATGGGTTCATTCCAGATGTGCTTCCGCGACAAGGCGACCGGCGAGCTCGGCGCGACCGCCGACCCGCGGCGGTGCGGCGTCGCCGACGGCCTGCGTTGAGCGGCAAAGCGAACGATCCGGAGAATGCCATGAAGCTCGCTCCTTTCGCCGGCGGTCTGGCGCTGCTGGCCGCCACGACCGCCAACGCCGCCGATCTGTCGCCCGGCCGCTGGCCGGCGGAGGAGCGGGCGCGGCTCGAGGCGCTGGAGGCCCAGACCTGGAGCCCGCTCCAGACTAGTGTCGTCTCGGGCGGCGGCGGCATCGTCTCGGCGACGGTGTCGCCGGTGGCGACCTACGCCGGGCTTCAAGCCTTGAAGCAGGGGGGCACGGCCGCCGACGCCGCCGCGACGGTGGCGCTGACCCAGGTCACGACTCAGCTGGGCTCGGTGGTCTCCTACGCCGGCATCTTCACCATGGTCTATTACGACGCCAGGACCCGGAAGGTGTATTCGATGGACGCCGGGTACAACTCGTACCTGGGCGAAAACGATCCCAAGTCGATTCCGGTCGGCGACATGGGCCCGCTCAACTTCGGACGCAAGCCGACCGAGGGCGGCGCCAAGGGCCGCGAGACCCTCACCCCGGGCTTCATGGCCGGACTGGAGGCGATGCATCGGCGGTTCGGCCGGCTCGCCTTCCGAGAACTCTTCGCGCCGGCCATCTGGTACGACGAGCACGGCGTTCGGATCTCGCCGCACCTACTGGGTTTCTTCACGATCAGGGGCAAGTTCCTCGCCCGCACGCCGGAGGGCCGCGCGTTTCTGGCCCAGGCGGGCGGCGACAGCCCGAAAGTCGGCGCCCTCTTCGTCCAGCCTCAGCTCGCCGCGACCTTGAAGGCGATCGCCGAACACGGCTCGGCCTACATGTACACCGGCAAGTGGGGCCAGGACTTCGTCGCCACCGTCCAGCGCGAGGGCGGCAAGGTCACGGCCGAGGACCTGGCGCGCTACCAGCCGATCTGGAGCGAGCCGCTGAAGACGACCGTGTTCGGACACACGGTCTATGTGAACGGATCGCCCCACTACGGGGCCTACAACCTGATACCGGCGCTGAACCTCGCCGAGGCGCTGAAGCTCGACCAGAAGGGGCCCTACTGGAGCGATCCCGAGACCTTCCAGGACCTGGCGCGGATCAACGAGGTGGTGACCGGCGCACCCGAACTCAGCGGAGGCGTCGGCAGCTTCCTGAAGAGCAGGGGGATCGACGTTTCGCCCGAGAGCCAGCTGACGAAGCGCTACGCAGGCGAAGTCGCGCCGCTGCTCGACGCCCTCTTCGCGGGGGGCGTCGACAACAGTCCGCGTCACTCCAACGCGATCGTCGTGGTGGACAAGGACGGCGACATCGCGGCCATCACCCATACGATCAACGCCGTGATCTGGGGCGACACCGGCATCGTCGTGGACGGCGTTCCGATCCCCGACTCGGCCGCGTTCCAGCAGGAGCGGCTCGCCAAGCTGAGACCCGGCGACCGCGTTCCCCACGAGATCATCGACACCATTGCATTCGAAGGCGACAAGCCGGTGCTGGCGACCGGAAGCATCGGCTCGTCGCTCGTGCCCGAAAGCCTGCGGGTCCTGGTGGGGGTCCTGGGCCAGCACCAGGACCTGGCGACGGTCATGGAGAAGCCGCCGCTGCTCGCCAATTTCAACCTGACCGGGGTCGAGCAGGCGCCGGCCGCCAGGCCGGTGTCGATCCCGCAAGGCGCCTATGATCCGGCCTTCGTGGCCGGGCTGAAGGCCCGGGGGCTCAACATCACCGAGACACCCACGGCGATGGCCGCCGGGCTTCGGGGAACCCTCGCGGCGGTCGCGATCGATCCCAAGACCGGCAAGAGGTCGGCGGCGGACCAACCCGGCGTCATGGTCTACAACGACGCCGACTGACGGCGTCGGGCGGCTCAGGAGAGGCCCAGCCGCTCGGAAAACCAGATGAGTATGCGCGCGGCGCTGTCGAGATAGGCGGGATAGCCCCGAAGGCTGTGGCCGTCGTGCGGATAGACCACCAGCGCGCTCTCCACGCCGTGCTCGGTCAGTGACTGATGGAACTCGAGCGCCTGGCTGGGCGGCGTGTTCTTGTCGAGGGCGCCGGCCATGATCAGGCACGGGGTGGCGACGGCGGCGGCGAACATCGCCGGGCTGCGATAGAAGAACTTGCCCCCCGGGCGGTAGGCGGAATCGGCGAGGAACATCTCGTCAAAGAACGGGATCTGGCTCGTTCGATGCTGGCTGTACCAGTCCGCCACCGGCGAGATCGGGGCGGCGGCGGCGAAACGCGGGTCTTGGGTCACCAGCCAGGCCGACATGAAGCCGCCGTAGCTGGTCCCGGTGCAGGCGGTGCGGGCGCGGTCGGCGAGCCCCCCGGCGACGAAATGATCGATCGCGGCGATGAAGTCGCCGGTGTCGGCGCCGCCCATGTCGCCCTTGACCAGGCGGGCAAAATCCTGGCCGCGCGTCGAACTGCCTCGTGGGTTGGCGTGGAGCACGGCGCAGCCGCGCTCGACCAGCAGGGGCGTCGCGCGGAGCCGGCCCATCCAGCGATTGCGGTGGGCCCAGACCGGGCCGCCATGAATGTCGAGGACCAGAGGCCCCGGCCCGAGGGCCCCTTCGCGGCGCGCCATCCAGCCATGGATCTCGAGTCCGTCGGCGGCTCGCCATCGCGCCGGCGCCAGGGCGCCGCACGTGACCATGGCCGCCTCAGCGCGGGGGCCGGCGAAGGACTTCACGGTCGTCAAGCCGCCGGCGTCCAAAATCGCCACGTGCGGGGCCGTGGCGTAGGCCTCGGCGACGATCAGGCTGCGCCCGCCGGGCAGCGGCTTGGCGGCAGGATACCACTCGCCGCAAGTTAGTTGCTCCGAAGCCCAAAGCTCGCTCGCCGCCCGCGCCTCGATATCGAAGTCGCCGACCACGGTCTCGAAGGCGCGGTGACCGGCGAAGTGGATCGTCTTCGAATCTCGCCAGGCCAGGCTCGTGACTTCGACGCCGCCGGTCTCGAGGAGGACGACGGGCTCGCCGATCCGCGCCAGCTTCAGGGTTCCGCAGACGATGCCGCGGTCGCTGCAGACCGCCTCGACGAAGGCGACGCAGCGCCCGTCCGGCGAGCCCGCCGGAAGGCCGATCTGATCGATCGGCCGATAGAGCTCGCGCTCGGCGCCGTCGGCGGCCGCGATCAGCGCCAGGGTCGAGGCGTACCAGGATCCCTCGCCGTGATGGCCGCTGCGAACGACCGCGATCTGGTCCGGTCCGCACCAGGACGCCTCCCAGACGTTGGTCGTCGGGCCGGAGAGGCGCCTCAGCGTGAGCGAAGGGACGTCCAGCAGCCACAGCCGCCGCCAGAGATTGTCCTCCCGGTCGGTCTTCACCTCCGGCAGCCAGGCCGGCCCCGCCGCCGCAGCGCTCGTCGCGTAGCCGCCCTGATAGCCGGCCAGATCGGCGCCGAGGCCGGCGATGAGCAGCAGGATCGAGCGGCTGTCGGGCGACCACTGGGCCCCTTCGATCACGCCCTCGATCCCCGGCGCCTGGACAACGTCGGCGCGGCCGTCGCTCCCGGCGATCAGCAGTCGCTCGCCGGTGGCGCCCATCGCGCGCGCCACGAAGGCGACGCGGGCGCCATCGGGAGAGGGTCTGGGCAGGCGCGCGGGCCCATCGTGGATGGCGGCGAAGTCGCCGCTGACGAGGTCCATCCGATAAAGACGCGTGGACGGGCCCTCCTCGAGAGAGCCGGCAAACGACAGGCCGGCGAGATAGGCGCTCGATCCATCAGTGGTCGGAACGATTTCCGGTGCGGCGTAGACGCGGCCTTCCCCGGGCGAGAAGAGCGCGGCGTAGAAGGTTTCGACGGCCTTGGACCGAGGGGTGGAGCGGATATCGCGTTCCATGAACAATGCCTTCGTTCGGGGTTTAGCGCGCCCTCAGGCGCGTTCCGCGTCGTCCAGATCCGCCTGCAGCGTCCGCGCCGCGGCGTAGAACAACGGCAGGCTGACGGCGATCGGAATCAGCATCGCGCAGAGCGCCCAACGCAGGCTCTCCTGGCCGGCGATCCGGGCGAGACGGTCGCTGACGAACCCGGCTACCACCGGCCTTAGGCTCAGCCCGACGATGTTCACGATCATCATGTAGATGGCGGTGGCCGCGGCTCGGGTCTTGGGACCCGCCAGGCCCTGGACGAGCGCATAGTTGGGCCCGACCCAGGCCGAACCGATCAGTGCGCCCAGGAAGCTGGCGCCGAGCGCCATCGTCAGGTCGTGGGTCAGAAGCACGATCAGGCTCAGCGGAATCCCGGCGCCCAGAGTGACGATGAGAATCCACACCGGCGCGCGCCGATCCTTCGAGGTCCAGCGGTCGACGATAACCCCGCCAAAGAGCATGCCGACGATCGTGGGAACGCTGGTGAGGATCGAGAACAGCGGCCCGATCTGGCCCGGGGTCAGGCCGAAGGAGCGAATGAAATAGGTCGGCATCCAGGTCTGATGCGCATAGGCGCCGATCGATGACACCGTCAGGCCCAGGGTCACGAAGATGTAGGATCGCCGGCGCGCCAGCATCCTCAGGGCCGCGCCGAGTGGAACAGTGGGCGCCGCCGGCGCCGCGCCTGTCCGGCGCGTGGGTTCGCGGACCGTTGCCACGGCGATCAGCGCCGAGAGCAGACCTGGCGCGCCGCCGACCCAGAAGGCCGCCCTCCAGCCGAAATGGTCGCTGACCGGGCCGCCGACCGCCAGGCCGAGGAAGCCTCCAATCCCGGCGGCGACCGCGATCGTCGAGAGCGCGCTCGAACGCCGCTCGGGCGGGAAATAGTCGGCGGCGAGGGCGTGGGTGGAGGGCAGTCCGCCGGCTTCGCCGATCCCTACCCCCATTCGCGCTGCGAACATCGTCGCAAAGCCGGTCGCGAAGCCGCAGGCGGCGGTCATGACCGACCAGACGGCGAGGGCGGCGCTCAGCACCTTCACCCGATGGCCGCGGTCGGCGAACCGCGCGATCGGCACGCCGAGCACCGAATAGACGACCGCGAACGCCAGGCCGGTGAGAAGACCGATCTGCGTGTCGCTGAGACGCAGATCCTTCTTCACGGGCTGTAGAATAATCGAAATTACGTTTCGATCGTAGTAGTTTAGTATGCTTATTACGGACAGAATCCCCAAGACGTAATAAGTGTAGGCGAGGCTTGGTCTTCCTGGATTCACCGTCCGCCTCCCCGGGGCTCGCCAGCATGCCGCCCAGAGAATACAGAGATGTATGAGAACGGCAATCGCGGTCAGTCGCGGACGATAGCGGCGGGGCGAGGACGGGCCGCGCTGGCGCCGCCAGATCAATGACGATACTGTTTCGGTCGCAAGAGGAGCTATCTGGAATGCGGCGCGCCAATCGGAAGGTCGCGGAACGCGGCCTCTCCACCGAGGACTGGCTGAGGATCGCCAAGACCACGCTGATCAAGGAGGGGGTCAGCGCGGTGAAGATCGACCGGCTCGCCAAGAAGGGCGGCGTCACTCGCGGCGGCTTTTACTACCGGTTCAAGAGCCGCCAGGCGCTCCTCGATGCGTTGCTGGCCGACTGGCGCGCCACCAACACCCAGCCCTGGCTGAATGCGCTCCTGGGCCCCGGTTCGCCGCCCGAACGCTTTCACGCCCTTATCAGGCTCTGGATAGAGGAACGCGACTACAAGCCGGACTACGACACTGCGGTCAGGAGTTGGTCGCGCATCTCGCCAAAGGTCGCCGCCGCTGTCCACGGGGCCGACGACACCCGCATCGAGGCGCTAAGACAGCTTTTCATCGACGCCGGCTATGACGACGACGAAGCCTTCATCCGCGCCCGGATCACCTATTTTCATCAGGTCGGCTACTACGCCATGGGCGTGCGCGAATCGACGAAACGCCGCGAGGAGCTGAGCGAGCTATACTATCGTGTACTCACCGGGTTTCGGAACGGGGAGCTGAAACCCGTGGCCCGTCGGGCCCGGAAGGCCGAAGCCTCGCCGGTGCTCGAGTTCCCGCCTCGCGCCGGCCGCCGGGGCCGCTGAGCCCCCGATTTCGCTAGGCGTCCATGTCGCAGCAGCCGGATTCGGGCGCCCGCGCCGTGGGCGCTCGGCAACACCGCTAAGGTCTTCTCCCGGTCAGAGACAGATATGTATTGACGAAACGGGCCTGCACGGGAAATCTGGCCGCGCGGGGCCCCAGCGGGCTTCCCGCGCCGCGAAAGGGGAGAGCAAGATGATCGGTTCGAGAAGAGCGTTCGGCGCCAGGCCGGTCTGGTTCGGGATTATCCTATCCACCAGCGCCTTGGTCGCGCCGGCCGCGCTGGCCCAGACGGCGCCCACGCCGGTCGGCCAGGCAACGTCGGTCGAGGGACTAGTCGTGACCGCCAGCAAGCGGGCCGAGACGGTTCAGAATACGCCCACCGCGATCACCGCCGTCACCAGAGACAAGATCGAGACGCTCGGCATCCGGGACTTCTCTGACTACATGCAGTTCGTTCCGAACCTGCAGATGGAGGATGGCGGCGGCCCGGGTCAGGGGATCATCATCATCCGCGGCATCTACTCGGGCTTCGAACAGACGACAACGACGGTCGGCGTCTACATCGACGAGACTCCCTTCACCGCCAGCAGCGCCAGCGCCGTTTCGTCGCTGGTCTTGCCCGATCCGGACTTGAGTGACGTCGACCGGGTCGAGGTGTTGAAGGGCCCGCAATCGACGCTCTACGGCGCGAGCGCGCTGGGCGGTCTCATCCGCATCATCACCAAGCAGCCAAACCTGACGGATTTTTCCGCCGACGTGAGCGCCGGCGGCGCGTTCGTGCAGGGCGGCGGCGACGGCTACGACCTGCACGCCGCGGTCAACCTGCCGATCGTGACCGACAAACTCGCCATCCGCGTGTCGGCCTTCGACCGGCTCGATCCGGGGTACGTCAACAACGTCCTGACCGGCCAGGACAACATCAACAGCACGAACGTCGAGGGCGGTCATCTGGCCATACTGTTCAAGCCGACCGACCGGCTCGACATCGAGCTCAACGGCTTTCTGCAGGAGATTCACAACAACAGCGTTGCCGGCGTGGATCTCAATCCGACGACTCTGCAGCCACTGGAAGGCAAGTTCGACTACGCCGCCTTCTTCAACAGCAACATCTACACCGAATATCTCTCAGGCAACCTGTCGGCGACCTATCGGCTCGATGCGGGCGCCATCACCGAGGCGGCGAGCTACGCCCACTACCGCTCCAACGAATTCTTGGATTACACCAACGATTACGGCCCTCTATTCGGCTTCACTCCGCCGGAGGCGACGCTTGGCGATCTCATTCCGGCGCTGAATAAGTTCACCGAGGAGCTGCGTTTCAACTCGAACCGTATCGGACCCCTCGAACTGCAGGGCGGCTTTTTCTACACCCATGAGACGCCGACCTACGATGCGATCCTCTACGGCGTGAACGGTAGGACCGGGGCCCTTCTTCCCGCTCCGTTCGGCAATCTCATCAACGCCATCACGCTGGCGAGCTATGACGAGTACGCCGTCTATGGCGACGCTACCTTCCACATCGGCGAAAGGCTCGACGCGACCGCCGGGGTGCGGGAAAGCCACAACGACCAGCATGCCGATGCGATTTCGGAGCCGGGTGGTCTGCTGGCCCCGCCGTCCAACGACCTTTCGCAGTCCAGCGCCTCCGACACGAGTTACCTTTTCACCGTGCGCTGGCGGCCGACCGACAATCTCAGCACCTATCTGCGCGCCGCCAGCGCCTATCGGCCCGGCGGCCCGCAGTTCAGTCCGTCGCCCAGCGTCCCCTCGTCTTTCGGACCGGACACGGTGTGGAACTACGAGGCGGGGGCCAAAGGCGTCTGGTTCGACGGCCGGCTATCGGCTGACGCCGACGTCTATTACCTGAAATGGAGCGATATCCAGCTCAATGCTCTCGTCGATGGCCTTACCGTCACCGGCAACGGCGGCGACGCGCATAGCGACGGGGTGGAGTTCGAAGGTCAGGCAAAACCTTTCCCTGGCCTCGTCCTGGGCGCCAACCTCGCTTACGACGAGACACGCATCGACACCATTTCGGCCAATAGCACCGCGGGGGCCGAGATCGGCGACCCGCTTCCCAATGTTCCCAAGTGGAGCGGCGCGCTCACCGCCGACTATTCATTCCCGGTCGTCGGCGCGACCGGGACCGTGGGAGTGACGTACCACTACCAGGGGTCGGCCGCGAGCTCCTTCTCCGGCCTGAATTCCGACATCGACACCAAGATCCCAGCCTATTCGGTGGTCGGACTTAGAGCCCGCCTCGACTGGCGCCGCTACAGCGCCGTCTTCCGGATCGACAACCTCGCCAACACCTACGCGTTTACGAACATCGAACTAGTCCAGCTCGTCCCTGGAGATCCGGGCGACCCGGTATTTGGGTCGGGCGTACCCATCCAGCCGCGCACCTATCGCGTCTCGCTGGAAGCGCGCTTCTAGAGAGGACGCCATCGCCCGGGGTCGATCCCGATCCCGCGCCAGGACGGAGAGACGCCATGAGCGAGGTCAAGGGCGAGGTCGGCCGCGCGATCCGGCTGATCGACGATACCTGGAGCGAACTCTCGCGCACCGAGGGGTCCTTCTACAAGCTCCACGGCCTGCCCCGGGTCTCGATCGAGGAGGCGGAGCGCAAGTCGGAGGTGGCGCGGGGCCTACTATGCCGCATCGATAAACTGGATCTGGCCTCGCTGCCCGACGAATTGGCGTTGACCGTCCAGGTGGCGCGGTCCCGGGCCTCGACGTGGGTCAATGAGCACGACTGGTACTGGACGGCGTTCGACCCCTCCGGCGTCGGCTTCTTCGCCCTCTTCGCGGCGACCGTCTATTCGGGCGGCTCGATGCTGAACGGCGCGCTCGCGGCCATGCAGAGTTACCGGTTCGAGGAGGACGCCGACTGCGACCGCTATCTGGCCCTGGTGGCCGACTATGCCCGCCTCGTCGGCCAGCTCGCCGAACGCACCCGCGGCCAGACCCAGCGCGGCCTGCGCATGCCCAGGGTCCAGGCCGCCCAGGCCGCGCCCCTGCTCGAACGGCTGATGGCCTATTCCCGACAGGCGCTGCCGATCGCCGAGGCGCGGCTGGAGCGCGTCGATAGGCGCGCCTTCGCCGCCGAGGTCGAAAGGCGCATCGCCGAGCATGTCGTTCCGGCCTTCGAGGCCTTCGTGGCCGAGGTCGGCGGGGACTATGTCGCCGCCGCGCCGCAATCGGTGGGCATGTCCCAGTATCCGCACGGCGCGGAAATCTACGCCGCCCTGGTCAAGCTGCACACGACCCTCGACCTGACGCCTGAGGCGGTTCAGCAGATCGGCCTCGAACGGATGGCGAGCATCCGCGAGCAGATGGCGCAAGCGCTGCGCGCCGACGGTTTCTTAGGCGACGAGCGCGCCTATCGGGCCAAGCTCGACGCCGACGAGCGCTGGCGGGCGCCGGACGCGGAGGGCGTCGAACGATTCTTCCAGACCTACATCGACCGCATCCAGCCCAAGCTCGCCGAGAACTTCGCCTTCGGTCCCAAGGCCAGCTACGGCGTGCGTCCGCTCCCCGAAGCCCTCGAGGCGGCGATGACCTTCGGTTTCTACGACATGCCAAAGCCCGACCGCCGCGAGGGCTATTTCATGTTCAACACCAAGAATCTGACCAGGGCCGGGCTCTACAATCTAGGTCCGCTTACCTATCACGAGCTCGTGCCCGGCCATCATTTTCACATCTCCACCCAGCAGGAGAACGAGGCTCTCCACCCGTTGCGATCCCACAGCTTCGTCAATGCCTACAACGAGGGCTGGGCCGAATACGCCGCCACCCTGGCCGGCGAGATGGGTCTTTACGCGACGCCTCCCGAGCGCTTCGGCCGGCTGGTGATGGACGCCTTCCTGACCTGCCGCCTGGTGGTCGACACCGGCATGAACGCGCTTGGCTGGTCTCTGGAGGAGGCCCGCGACTACATGCGCGAGAACAGCTTCATGCCCGAGGCCGAGATCCTCTCTGAAAGCGTGCGCTATTCCTGCGACATTCCCGGCCAGGCTCTGGCCTACAAGCTAGGCGACACGGAGATATTGAAGATGCGCGAGGCGATGCGGGAGGCGCTCGGAAACCGCTTCGACATTCGCGACTTCCACGCCGCCGTTCTTGGCCCCGGCGGTCTTCCTCTGCCGCTCCTGGCCGAGCAGGTGGCCAAGGAAACCAAACGGCTGAGCGAACTGGCTTGAAGAGACGAGCCTACGAGGAGCGGTGATGGAAAAGGTGCTCTTCCGCGACGCGCGGGTGTTCGATGGCGCGTCGGCCGATCTGCGCGAGGGCTGCGACGTGCTCGTCGCCGACGGCGTGGTGCGCGAGATCGCCGCGACCCCGATCGCCGTCAGCGGCGAGACCGAGGTCGTCGACTGCGGCGGCCGGGTGTTGATGCCGGGCCTGATCGACGCCCACGTCCACGTCTACGCCACCAGCGTCAACATGATGCGGTCGGTGCGCTCGCCCGGGACCTATCTGGCCCACTATGCGGCCAGGTTCATGCGCGCCAGCCTCGACCGTGGATTCACCACCCTTCGCGACGTGGGCGGCGGTGACGTCGGCCTGGCCTCGGCGCTGCGCGATGGCCTGGTCGAAGGGCCGCGGCTCTTCTACGGCGGCCGGGTCGTCAGCCAGACCGGCGGCCACGGCGACATGCGCCCGGGCGACAGCGAGCTTTCCGACGACGACGTCTGCCTGTGCGCCTGCCACGTCGACGCCCTTTCCATCGTCGCCGACGGCGTCGACGCGGTGCGCCGGGCGGTGCGCGAGGAGCTGCGTCGCGGCGCCTCGCACATCAAGATCATGGGCTCGGGCGGCGTCGCCTCGCCCACCGATGCCCTCGACCGGTGCCAGTATTCCGACGAGGAGATCACAGCCGCCGTCGACGAGGCCACCCGCGCCGGCAAGTACGTCGCCGCCCACTGCCATCCCACCGAGGCGGTGCGCCGTTCGGTGGCGCTGGGCGTGCGCTCGATCGAGCACGCGACCCTGATCGACGACGACACCGCGGCCTTCGTGGCGAGGAGCGGCGCCTTCGCGGTGCCGACCATGGCCATCATCTTCGGTCTGCTGGAGGAGGGCGAGGCCCTGGGCCTGCCGTCGGTGAGCATGGAGAAGCTGCGCCGGGTCTCCGATCACGCGCTCTCGGGGCTCGAGATCATGCAGCGCGCCGGCGTGAAGATGGGCCTGGGCACCGACCTCCTGGGCGCCCTCCACACCCGCCAGAGCAGCGAGTTCGAGCTCCGCTCGCGGGTCCTGCCGGCGATCGACATCCTGCGCAGCGCTTGTGCCGTCAACGCCGAACTGCTGGGCGAGGAGGGTCGCCTCGGCTGCGTCCGCGAAGGCGCCATGGCCGACCTCATCGTCGTCGACGGCGATCCGCTGGCGGACGTCACCGTGCTCGGCGGCGCCGGCGAACGCCTGGCCGTGATCATGAACTCCGGACGCTTCCACAAGCGATCGTTGTGATCGGTATGGGGCGCCCGCCTCAGGGGGCGTGGCCGAAGGCGTAGTCGCGGGGCGGCTCGGCGCGCAGGAGCTTGCGTACGAAGAAATCCCAGCGCCGCCGGATGTAGTAGGGTTCGTCGACGAAGGCGTGCGAGCGGTTGGGAAGATAGATCAGCTCGAATTCCTTGTTGGCCGCCACGAGGGCGTTGATCATCCTGGCCACGGCCTCGGGATAGGCGTTCTGGTCGAGGTCGCCGTAGGCGAGCAACAGGTCGCCCTTCAATCGGCCGGCAAAGGCGGTGAGATCGACATTCCCCCAGTTGCGCGGGTGATA
>Ga0302325_10003160_pt1 | contig 39179 bp, 21 predicted proteins | sample Palsa_T0_2_FD_201948 | JGI IMG/M metagenome (GOLD analysis project Ga0302325, IMG submission 201948) | Peat permafrost microbial communities from Stordalen Mire near Abisko, Sweden - Palsa_T0_2 | ecosystem: Environmental > Terrestrial > Soil > Palsa > Peat permafrost | place: Sweden: Abisko...
CCACCTTGGCCTTCAGGCTGGGCGGGTGATTCTTACGCGTTCGTGGCATTGTCTCTCCTCCATTTTCAATGCCGCCGACCATCTAAGAAAAGGCCTTTTTCGTGTCCAACTTTTGGGGTCCATTACAGCCGCCTCGGCGACGATCACTCGGAAGACGGATTTCTGCAGATCAGCCAGTCGCGGGGAACTCGCGAGGGCGGCGACTAAGTCTGGCGCGAGGTGACAAGCACTTACGGTCCCCGGTCCGTGCGGAGCGCCGGAGTTGAACCGAAACCTTGGCTGGCATATGACTGGCAAGTTCATTAAATCTCACCCTGGCGAACGCGCGTGTCGAAAGGGAAGGGTTGGCCGGTGCCAAACTCGTCATTGATTGATCAGTTCATTCCGATGTTCACGGTAGTGAAACGGATCGGGGCCACTAGGCCAGTTCATCTCGGACATGTCATCTTTGCGTTCGAAACAGTATGGCAACGCCAGCGTACTGAGGTCCAGGCGATAGGTTGTCCTTGGATGTCGCCAGATTAGGGCCGCCTATTTGGAGTTGAGAATCGCCATATGCTCCGCTTTGATCGGCAAGGCCCGCTGTGTGCGACCCAGGCCGCCCGGTCCGAAATCAATACCACCACCAGTCGGCTGAGCCGGCGCGGACGCTAAATCGGAGATAGAGATTTGCGAGGCGCTTCGTGTGTCGATTGTGACTAACAAATAGTCTTTGGAATCAGCCGGGCTGGTGAACGTAAGCATGTCCAGCGGATTGGCGCCATAACCTAATTCTCCAATCACGTCTCCGCGAACGTGGGCCCCGTCTTTCAGGGCCGACACAGGAAAGCGTACAAGAGGCGTGCAACCATAAACCGCGAACAGATACGGCGCGCCATTCAGTTCGCGGATAACGTGGCGAATGATCGGCGCCCGCGTCTCAAATTCGCCGTGTACTGGATGCCAGATTTCCACAGTGCACGTTGCCATTTTGGAGTTGAAGGGATAAGGGATTCGATGCAGGGTCGAGGCGAATCGCTGGTTCGTAATCCCTGACACAAATACCTCGCTCTTGTAGTATTCGATATCCGTGATCGCGTACATCTGCTGAGGGTCAAACTCCAGCCTGGCCCTGGAATCGGGTTCGTTTGGGATCGACATTTGCGAGTGCGGAATACTGTCCAGATCCAGAATCTCCAATAGACCGTGGTTCACCTTCACGACCGCCGGAATGGCATCTGTCCCGCGGCCACGTTCAACCGATAGGAAGATCTGCTGTGTGGGCCGATGAACCGCCATGTCATTAATGACGATTTTGTCGATGGTTGTACCTAAGAGCGCCGCCAGTTTCGGATCCAGACCCACCACGTGATCTCGGCCTTCGAAGTTGTGAAGGTTGGCGGATATTACATCTGTCTGCGAGGTCAGATCCTTATCTCGGAGTGCAAAGGCATGGATTATGGCCCCAGTGATGTCGCCTACAAAAGGACATTGTTCGGTCCAAACGTGAGCACTCCTGCTGACCGGAGCGGCCCGGAGGCAGCAGAGAGGCCGCCAGGCAGCGTAAGCCCAACGGCAGACGCGGCGGCAAATTGCAAAATATTCCGCCTTGAGCGCCCAACAGAAACTGATTTTTCACGCATATTATTTCTCCTTACACCGATAGATCTTCATCGGGTTCTTGTTCGACCGAATTGGATTACGGTCCAAACCTTTCCGGCAGCCAGACTTGCGTCTCGCAAAAAGTCTAGGCCAGCTTGCGCTCTCAAACTAGCTGGACAAAGCAGAAATCTATTTCCCGAATACGGAACAATCCCCGTGGGTGCTAACTGTCGGGATGCGCAGGTGATATCCGCGCGCGGTACCGTTAGCCCCAACGCACGGGCGCGGGGTAGGCAGGTGACTGTTGACCCCCGCGAATGTCGAACCAGAAGGTCCCGGGTACCAGGTTTCTGGCCAGGTCGTGGACCCATCCACCCAAGCTGGACATCAGATTTCACCCGTCAACAAAATCAAGGGCTTAGCGGCCGTCTTTTCCGAAGTTCACGGGGCCATTAGCGAACGCGACAGCGGAGCTGAACCGAGAAAACTCGCAAGTATTTGAAAATAGGAGGCTTGCTCCTTAATGGAGGGTATGGAGGGTATTCGATTTCCCGGTAAGTTATTGAAAAGATGGAGCGGGAGACGGGACTCGAACCCGCGACGTCCAGCTTGGGAATATGGCATTCGTTTGAATATAGAGAACATCAGCGGCCATTACGGTGCATTCTGACCATATGCAACCACCGAGATTCAACAACTTGCCCGAAAACCCCGCTTAACGGAGTAAACGGAGTAACGAAATCCTTCGTCAGCAGTCCTTCGTTTTTCTCCTTCTTTTCACCCTCCCTTGGATCGCCCAGCCCTTGCTGTCGCAGCAGCATGTTGAGGCGAATCATTGTCGTCAATTCATTTACGTCCTGACAGCCCAGTGCCTGCCGGCGGCCTTGAGAAAGCCGACCGAATACTTGGGCGCACGGAGTTCACTCCGCTTTCCAAGCAGAAACTCCGTAGGCTCGAAGCCGTTGAATGCGTCCGTATGAAGCGAGGCTCGGCCAGCCAGAATCTCGGCTTCGCCTCGCGGCCCTTCATCCTCTGCGGCCTGCCCATCAAAAAACCTGCGGCGGGTGCCTTGCTCCACGAACGGCGTAACGGACAATTTCTCCTGCAGGTGACCGGTCATCCCACCTACGGCCTGCCGTGGGGGCAGGACCGCTTGGTCCCCATCTTTCTGGCCACTCTGGCAGTCCGGCAGCAGAACCAGACGATCACCTTCCGGAGTGCAGCCGAAATGCTGGATACCTTTGGCATGCAGCAAGGCGGCTCCCAATACCGGCGGCTGCTTGGCGCTTTTCAAAGAGTCTTTGGTGCCACGATCTTCTTCGGCACCGATACGCAGCGTGATAAAGCTGCCGTGGTTCACCAAGTCCGGTTCAACTTCATGGCCGAGGCGCGCATCTGGTACTCCCGCGATCCAGCACAACAGAGTCTGCCCGGTGACTGCCAGAACATGATTGTCTTGAGCGACGAGTTCTATCGAGAGATCCACAGCCACCCCATCCCCGCGGACCTGGAGGCGGCTAAGGCTCTGTTGTCCTCGCCGGCGGCACTCGATCTTTTCATGTGGCTCGCGTATCGGTGCTTTACCGCGAAGGGGCAGGAGCGCGTGCCGCTGTTTGGGGCCTTCGGCCTGGTGAACCAGTTGGGGAGCGCCGATTATGCCCGCCCCAGAAAGTTTCGGGAACGGTTGGAACGGTGGTTGGATCTGGTGCGGACGATGTGGCCGGAATGCCCAGCGCGGATCAGTGCAGACGGTCAGGCGATCCTGATCTACCGTGCACAGGCCATTCGGTCTCAGGAGGATACGCATGTTTGCGCGTGAGAAAGAAGAGCGTGTAGTGATGGCGCGGCGGATCGCAATTGTCGAGATTGACCGGGCCGTGTCGCGACGATTGGGGCCGACGCGGGTCGTGGGGAGCGCGCAACCGGCGGTATTCAATCGACAAGTGGCGATGTATCTGGCCAAGGCCTTAGGCGGGTGGAGTGTGACGAAGATAGGCAAGTTCTACAACGGACGACATCATACGACCGTGTGCTATGCGATCCGTCGGATCGCCGCGCTGCGCGCGGTCCATGCCGAGGTAGATGGCTTATTGAAGTCTCTGGCCGAGGAGATCCAATCTAGCCCGACACCGGATTCCCAACAACGAATTCATGGGCTGGGACGACCGATGTCAGGCGCTTGGCCGTGGCCGATCTCGGAAGAATTTGTAGAAGATTTGGTGGAGCGGCTGATCAGTCGCTTGAGACCGAGCCTTGAGGCTTTGGCTGCTCGAAATCCACAGCTGTGAGGCGGGTGAGAAAAGAAGGGCGTTCCTCAGCCGCGCGGTGGTTAGACCGGCGTGCGCTCGCACGAGTCAGAGACTGGACAGGCATCGGCTCCGGCGTCCGCCGCGGTAGCGTGACGTTGGCCGGGGCGCAGATTCAGGATGGAGCTGGCGAGGATCTCGTAGGTGCGAACCTTGCTGCCAGCGGTTTCGTACTCGCGGCTGCGAAGTTTGCCTTCCACGCGGATCTGCGCGCCCCTCTGGAAAGCCGCCGCATACGCGCCCAGTTGCCCCACGCTTGGATGCGATGCCATTCGGACCGTTCAGTACGCTCGCCGTCTTTGAGGAACGATGTCTTGGTGGCGAGGGAAAGGGTGTAGTCGCGAATCGCGTTAGGATGAAGGTGCTCTGGGCCGTCTACGATAGGGCCAAAGCGCAGCCTCCACAGAATCCATGAGCGGATTTCGACATGACGAACTTGCTGACGTAAACCTGATCACCGATAACCTGCGGGATCGCTACAAGGACCAATTCTCGATCCTGAAGGAACTGGTCCAGAACGCGGATGACGCCGGCGCGCGCAATCTCCGGTTCGGCCTTGTCCCCGGCGATACAGGGAATGCTCATCCCCTGCTTCGGGGACCGGGCTTGCTCGCAGTAAATGACGGTCCGTTCACCGACCGCGACTTTCGTGCGATGTGCAGCTTCGGACTGAATAGCAAAGCGGGCGATGTTGCAACCATCGGGAAGTATGGGTTGGGGATGAAAAGCGTCTTCCACCTAAGTGAGGCGCTTTTCTTCATCGCGGAATCGGAATCGCAACCCTACAACGAACTGCTGACCCCTTGGGGCGGAATCCGGTCGGACTGGGACATCTCGGAGGCACAGTGGTCGAGGGATCTTCCTTCTTTGCGTCGGAGCTGGCTGGAAGCCGTTCGGTGGACCATCGATGCGAGACCTTTCGTTCTTTACATTCCCCTCCGTCGAAAAGCGCATCTACAGATGCCCGATGGACGTACTGCAGGCGCAATCATCGAGAATTATCCAGGCGATGACGACGGCGTTCTCAAGCTGCTGTGCAATGAGACCACTTCCGTGCGGCTGTCTTCCCTTCTTCCTCTTTTAAGGGACATCCTCTCCATCCAGATATACGCACCTGCTGACAACGGCAGCTTAGAGCTCGTTCATTCCAGCGAACTGGATCCCGATTCGACGCGGCCGCTGCGGAAACACAGGGATGGACAATCCGAGTTAAAAGCAGCGATTACCACGCGCGGAAGGCGGGCATTATCCGTCGGATGGCAGCGCTTCGGCTTTACTAAAAGACTCGATGAACTGCGGGCATCCCCAGCCTGGCCGGCGAGTTGGGTCAGAGATGAGTTGAACCGGGAATGCCGGGTGCCGGATAAGGCGCAGCCTCACGCGGCGACCACCTTCATGCAGGATACCTTGCCTGGCGCGTTGACGATTCGATGGGCGGTGTTTCTGCCGGTCGATGAGCATGAAGAGGTTGTGCCGATCGACCCGCCGATGGGCGGCTACAGCCTCATCTTGCACGGCCACTTCTTCGCGGATGCCGGACGAAACGGACTATACGGGCTGGATGAATCCGATGACGTATCGTCTTTCCCAAATGAAGAGGCGAGGGTACGCCGGGACTGGAACATTGCGCTGGCTGAGGGTTCGACGCTGGACCTCCTGCTTCCAGCGCTTTATTCTTTCTGCCAGACAGTAGGAATGTCCGAGGAACGCGTTTCTGCGCTGACGGGGGCCATCAAGAGGTCAAAGACATGGGAACGGAGGAAGGGCAGCATCACAGCCAGCCACAAATGGCTCCGTGCTGTAACTCCAGAGGGATTCCGCTGGGTGCTGATCGCTGACGAGCGGACCTTGCCTTTGCTGCCAGCGCCGAGAGAGGATCCCGGCCGCCCGTGGAGGGTCTTGCCGTGCCTGGCCGCTCTGGGCGAAGGCGCCGTTCTGTTCGACCCCTCCGCTGACAACCTGGTCGCCCGCGACAACGATCTCGGTTTTTGGGAGGAGGATGAGGCGGTCAAGCTCATTCAGAGCATCGACGTGGCACGCACTTTCACTTCCTCTATCGATGCGGACTACGTTGCTCGTTTTCTTGAGCGATTAAGTAGTTTGAGTTCCGAGTCTGTTCAACGAGAGCTCTCCGCACTTCTCCGCAGGGCGGTTGACGCGGTGGGTCTGGAAAAGTTGCGCGGCATTACAGAACGGGTGTCCCGCATCGCGGCGCTAATCGCGCCGAGGCGCAAGCTCCGGATCTCGCTCCGTAACCCAGGCGTAGCCGAGCACCTCATCCGGGAAGATGGCAAAGCACTCCCTTGGCCAAAGGAACTGGATGCCGGCGAAGCGTCCTCCGAAGCCGAAATTGAGACCCTAGAGGCCCTGCTGCGCGCTCTCTCCCGCTGTGCGAGTGATGCCGACGCATGCCGCATCTACGCCCAGGAACTACTCGCCAGGGTGGGCGTTGAGACGCGGCGCGAGATCCTGAAACGTGCCAACGATCTGGCGATCCTGAGCGCGTTCGATTGCCAGACTGGCCAAAAAGTCTCCGTCAGCACGCAGATGATGGCCGAGTGCTGGCAGCGTCGGACGCTTTTCCGCGCCGGGCAGGGTACGACGGATCGCGACAGGGCCGAACTGGGACTGTTGCTGCAGAACGTCCTTCCGAAGGCAACGGTTCTAATCGTGAACAAGGATCTCGCCGAACTTGTGCTCGGTGCGGAATCGGCAGAGGAGATGCCCACGTGCGGATCTAGAGGCGTTCTTGCCTGCCTGGGCCACCGTTCGCGCGATCTGGGGGACGTGGCGGCTCGTCGGGAGCTATTGCGCTCGCTGAAGTTGCCCGACCACAACTCAGTAACGATCCGTGGGATGCGATTCCTCCTGCATGGCGCGCCGGAGTGCTTCGACCGCAATGATCGACTCTGGACGGATCGGGCGGAAGGACACGACGCCTGGCGCAAGCTCTGGCAGACGATTATCGCGTCGGATCTCCGATGGACGGTGATCGACCTCAGCCTTGCGGAATGGGTGACGCCGGCAGATCAGGCCGCCTTGAATCTGCGGAGCATCGAGGCGGACCAAGTCGTCAAGCTCGTCGCGGAGGCCGGCGCGCCCGCTGCGCTCGATCTGGACAGAGCTGGATACGAAGCGATCCTGGGATACCCTCATTGGGAACAGGAGACATGGAAAAGTCTGCCTGCTCATTTGACTGTACAAGGAACGCGAGTCCGAATCGGGGAGACGACGTATCTTGTGGGCGGCAAACTGCAAGTGCCCGCCGAGCTCCTTTCAGGCGCCACGATCATTGCCGAAGGTGATCGGCCGGAAGTGCGCGATCTACAATCCAAATGGATTCCCAGGCTCGATCACCGCGCAGCGATCATTCTGGCGCTCAAAACAGCTCGGCCCGAAGCGTGGTGTGCGCAAATTCTCGACTGGCTCACCAAAGTGGACCGACCGGCATGGCCTCCGGCCTTAGATCGAACGCCGTGGCTCAAGCTGCTATCCGGCACCGCCCTCAGTGCGGAAAAGCTCATCGTACTACGGGAGGTCGAGGCTGAAGTGACGGACTTGGCGGCGCTGTCGAACACTTATGCGACCCCGTCCATGCTGGCACATAACCTGCGCGACCACCCAGCGCTCGACCTGCTTCACGACCGGGCAGGTAATCTCGCGGTGCTCTATTCCATGCTCGGCCATCCTGCCGTGCCGTCGCTCGGAGAAATCGAGCTCAAATCGGAGTCCTTGCGCCAAACAGCTGAGATGATCGAATCTTATCCGGATCGGGTGGCTCGCAGTTGGAGTTTGGTCGCCCGGTTTTGCGCGGTCTATGGCGACATGGAAGGGCAAAGCGCGTTCCATTCAATGACCAGGGGCATGCCTGTCGACCGCCTCAGGGCTATCCTTCTGTGGCTTGCGGAGCGGCCAGGCTCCGACACCGCATTCGTGGCGTACCTCGCCTCGTTCGCCAAAACGGCGCAAGGGCCGGGCGCCCTGCGCGGGATAAAGTTGCGAACTACGGCCGGAACGTGGAAACCGTCGGAAGAGCTCTGCATTGACGTTCCGAGCGCAGACCGTGGCTCGGTTCTGTGCAAGGAGCACCGTGACGCGCTGGGCCAGGTCCTGCGATCCGGGCGGAACCAACAGATCGCGCAGGCTGCGCGCCACACGTTCGGTTCGTCCATCGAGCGGATCCGCAACTACTTTGCGCCGTGGCTCCGCCGAAGTAGCGGCATTCGCGCACAAGCTGGAGTGGTCGTTACCCTACTCGCTGGGATGACCGAACTCAAGGCTGAAGCCGCCGAGATGCTCGCGCCGCACAGCCGCGAATGGGTGTTGAGCCAGATACCGTGGCCGAATGCGTGGACCGGCCAGCCTTTAGACGGTCTGGCGCCTGCAGAAGCCATCGCCGGATGTACGGTCCACTTTACAGCCGAAGATGTGACCGACATCTCCTGCGTTTCCATAACGGGTGATCGGCTGCGCGTTCCGGCGGAAAAGAAAGCCAGGAATTTGTTGATCGGCACGCCGCAGTGCACACAGGTATTAGGCGGGACCGTTGTGTACGAGGTCCGCCTCCGAAACCTCGACGTGAACGCGTTCAGCAATGCCGAGTTGAGCAAAGTACTTCGGGCAACTGCCGAAGATCTGATCCGGTATATGTATCTCCGCGGCGTGACGGACCTCAACGCGCTATGGGGCAAACTCGACCGCACGGAACAGTTGCATCTCGAAACTGCCGAAAAGCTGATTCTGGAGTACTTGCCCTTTTACCTCGGGCAGATCCGCCCGGCTGGCGCTCCAACGCTCGTCCGGAAGCTCGCCGAAATCGAGGATCTCCGCCGGCTCCGGATCCAGCACGAGGACGCCGAGGGCAAAACAAGGGAATACCAAGCACAACGCGCTGCGCTCGGCAGAATGCTCAAGGATGACGCGGAAGTTCAACGCGCGGTTCTGAATGCTGTCCGGGCCAGGCTGCGCGATATGGAATACCAGCCCGGCAGTATCGCGTTTGAACTTTTTCAGAACGCCGATGATGCCTATCTCCAATACAGCGAGATCCACCTGGCCGGCGTAACGCGCGCGGAGCGCAAGAACCGCTTTATCATTCTGGTTGACGATGGAGCGGTGTCCTTCCTGCATTGGGGGCGACCGATCAATTACGTGGGCCCGGCGGGATTCGATGGCCGGGAACGGGGATACCACCGTGACCTGGAACGCATGCTCACGCTCTCCGGCTCGGATAAACAGGACGCAGTTGCCACGGGCCGCCGGGTCACGGGCAAGTTCGGCCTTGGCTTCAAAAGCGTATTGCTCGCGTGCGACCAACCGGAGGTGGCCAGCGGCGGATTGGAATTTGAGATCCGCGCCGGGGTTCTTCCGAAGAGTCTTTCGCCCGACCGCGCTGCTGACCTCCGGGGCTTGGTCCAGAAGTGGTCCGGTCCGGAGCCCGTTCCAGGCACGATTATCCGCTTACCAGCCGCTGAACCGTCGCTTCCGAGCGCGATTCTGGATGAGTTCCGCAGGAATGCCGGGTGTCTTTGCGCGTTCTCCTCGTCCATCCGGGAGATCTCGATCGTTGATTCGGTTGGACAGCAGTCGGCAGTTTGGGACGGCCTCAAAGTAGCAGGCAATGCCTGGATCGAAACCGGGCGGCTTCCATTCGGAGACGAAAGCGTCAAAGCGCTCCGAATCGAAATAGAGGACGCGGTCGTGCTACTCGGTCTGGGGGCTGAGGGAATCGTTGACCTCCCGAGGGATACACCAGCCGTCTGGGTGACCTGCCCAACCCGCGAGGACCAGCACTTCGGGTTCGCCGTGTGCGGAAGGTTTGATGTAGACCCGGGCCGCGCCCGGCTGTCGAGAAACACCAAGAATATCGAACAGGCAGTCAGAATCGGCGCGCTCCTAGGTGAACGCCTTCGCGAACTTCGTCTTGCCCGCTGGGAGGTTCTCCGAAAGGCTCTCGACCTCGGCCCGGCGGCAACCGAATACGATTTCTGGGCTTCTCTTTGGAGACTGTTGCAACGGACCATTGCGCAACCGGAATCCGCCGTCGCGAGCATTTTGAAGCCGATCCTCGGCAGCGCAATCCGGGCGCTGGCGCGCGATCTAGCTGTGGTGCCCAACGGATTGCCAGGCGCTGCGAGGACCTTGACCACCGGCCCTAAGCTGCGTCACAAGATGGCTGGTGCATTCAGCATCGATGAGGCCGTCGAGCCGCTGTTCAACTGGGCGGAATCGAAGCGCCGCGGGTATGCGCCCGATTCGGTTATATCGGCGAATAACTCGGCGGGCCTGGGGCAGATTGGGGTGGATCGGGTTGCCTCAATCAGCCTTGCCTCGGTTGGCTCATGGCTGGACCACCAAACCGTCTCGCCGCAGGATGCATCGGTACTCGGGAGCGTATTGCGCGCTCTTCCTAAAGAAGACGACCGCACACACGAAGTCGCGGAGGACCTCAGACGCGCGAAAGCCGCTCTTGAGCACGTGCAGTTCCGATCCGCAAGCAAGACGAGCGAGCGGGCGCGAGATTTGGTGGCAGCCGGCTGCGGGGAGGAAGAAGCCCGCCGCGCGGCGTTTGCCCCCGAGAACCGCCGGCTCTCACCTGAGTATGGCGAACTCGCGCTCTGGTTTTTCAGATTTTGTCGGGGACCGATGGCCGCCAAGGCTTCTGACCTGGCGCAGTGGGCAAAACAAGCCGGGGATCCCGTCTCGCAACGCGCTGTGTTGGTCTATCTGGTTCGAGGCGAATTGGGCCTCGAATTTCGGCGGCAACTCGCCGCCTTGGGCACTGAGGGCTCCTGGCTTAACGAGCTGTCCAGGGACGAACTTCCAGAAGAACTCCGTGATGACCTGCTGAGGCCGCCCGTGCAGGTGCGCGAGCCCTTGCCGGCACACGTGAGAGTGGCTGATCCGCTTCAGGCGCTCCTTCGAATTGAACGTTGGTGGCAGTGCCATGCCGGTCGAGAAACGCAGGAGTACAACCGAAGGGTTTACCCGCAAGGGCAGACCCCGCGGCTGCAAGCTCCCTGGGAAGAGGATTTCGATCGGAGCCAGTGGCTCATCTTGTTCGGACGCGCCGTTTTCTATCGGGCGGGGAGAGCTACGGACGCGCAGCACCGGGGATTCATCGAGATGTCCCAGCACCATGGCTTTTGGTCGGTATATTCGGCGGGAGATCCAAGAAGCAGGGCCGACGAATGGATGAACGTGTTGGAACGGTTCTGCGCCGATCAGGTGGAAGGCGGGGAATGGGAGCAGTGGATGCATTTCTTCCCTCACTTTTATAAGCTTTCGCGCTGGCTTGAGGATTACGCCGAGCTCTTTCTGCGGCTCGGGGAACTGGACCGGAGATACGATCTCACTGCTGTTCTGACGTCCCGAACGGATCCAAACCAACAGGGAGGCGGAATCAGCGCGCCGCCACCGAACCTGGGAATAGGCGCCTGTTTCGTAGTCCGCGAGCTCCTCCGCCTCGGCAAGCTCAACAGCCGGTTCGCTCATATGCACGCGTTCGTTCCAACCGGCGGCGTTCGAGAGCTTCTCGACCGGCTGGGGCTGCGAGTGGATGATATTCCGAATGTAGCGATCTCCGGGCAGATCTACGAAGAACTCACCAACTACCTTGGCCCGGATCGGGCCACGTTCGATATGGCGTTCGATATCCCTTTCCAGATCATCGCCGCGAATCAAGACTTGGAAAACCAGCTTTTGTGGGAGCATCATGCAGACCAAGGAGGCGCTTGAGATGGACGCATTGAGGCAACCTGCGTGGCCTGCGGGCACGCCCGTCTTTCATTCGCGCTTTGGCCTAGGGGAGGTCGAAATCGATCGCGGCGCGACGGTTCTTGTCCGTTTCGGACTGCAATACCAGAATTGCGAGCCTTCCGCGCTCGAACCTCGCCAGAGCCTGCAGCAGGCAATAGCAGCGCTGGCGTGGAGCGAGCCGGTTGAAGCAATCACAAAGGCCCAGGCCGGCGCGATCACGTCGCTGAACGATTCCTGGGGGGTCTTCTCGCGGTCGCGGATCGCACTGCTGCCGCATCAGCTCTGGGTCTGCCATCGGGTTTTGCGCCGATGGCCGATTCGTTGGCTCATTGCCGACGATGTGGGTTTGGGCAAAACAATCGAGGCCGGCCTGATTCTTTGGCCGCTCTTGTCGAAACGCATCGTGGAGAGGCTGCTCGTGCTATGTCCCGCGAAGCTTGTAGAGCAATGGCAGGAGCGGCTGCGGGAGATGTTTGATATTCGCCTGCATCGATATTTGCCAGAGTTGGACACCGCGCGCGCGGACTTCTTCAACAGCCATTCACAAGTCGTCGCATCGCTCCACACCCTGCGCGCCGACCGCGATGGCAGGCACGAAAGGCTGCTTTCGGCCGAGCCGTGGGATCTGGTGATTGTGGATGAAGCCCACCATTTGAATGCTGACGAGAAGAGCGGCCAGACGCTCGGGTATCAGCTGCTAGAGCAGCTCATGGCCCATGATCGCGTGGATTCCTGCCTATTCTTCACCGGTACGCCGCATCGCGGCAAGCAGTACGGGTTCTGGTCGTTGCTCCGGCTATTGAGGAAGGATCTGTTCGATCCGGATCGTCCCGACCGCGAGCAGTACGAGCGCTTGTCGGAAGTGCTCATTCGCAATAACAAACAGAGCGTTACGGATATGCACGGCAAGAAGCTGTTCAAACCGATTCAGCAGTATCCGGAGACGTACCGTTATAGCCCCGAGGAGGACCGCTTTTACCGAACACTGACAGACTTCATAGAGACCGGCCGAGCGTATGCGTCATCCCTGTCTTTGCAGGGCGGACAGCAGGTGATGCTGGTGCTGATTGCGATGCAGAAGCTGGCTTCGAGTTCCGTAGCCGCCATCCGGCGGGCGATCGAGCGACGCCTTGAAAGGCTTCGTAAGGGCAGCTCAGGGCGGGCCGAAAAGCCGGATATCGCCGCCCTCAAAGCGCTGGATGCGGACCTGCTCGACGAGCAACAACCGGCCGTTGAGCTGGTGGCCTCCGTGCCCGACCTCGAGATGGCGTTAATGCGCGACGAGATTACGCACCTTGAGCAACTTCTCGAGACGGCGCGGGCAGTTGTACGCGAGACAAAAATAGAACGTTTGATCGATGTCGTGGAACTGCGTTTCCCGAACGAACAAGTGCTCTTCTTTACTGAGTACAAGGCTACGCAGGCAGCGGTGATGTCGGCTCTGCAGAAGAAGTACGGCGATGGCTGCGTCGCTTTTATCAACGGAGACGAGCAGATCGAGGATGTCGTCAGCCAGTCCGGGAAGGTCCAGCAACTGAGCGAGCCGCGCACGGCAGCTGCGGAGGCGTTCAACTCCGGCCATGTGCGATTTCTCGTATCCACCGAAGCTGGCGGCGAGGGTATCGATCTTCAGCACCGCTGCCATTCGCTCATCCACGTTGACCTCCCGTGGAATCCCATGCGCCTGCACCAGCGGGTCGGCCGGTTGGACCGTTACGGCCAGCAACACGCGGTTCAGGTCGTCACCCTTAGAAACCCGGACACAGTCGAAAGCTTGATCTGGGATAAGTTGAACGAGAAGCTGCAGAAGATCATGATTGCTCTCGGCAGTGCGATGGACGAGCCGGAAGATCTCCTGCAGCTTGTCCTGGGGATGGCAGGCGGTGCGGTCTTTGAAGCGCTTTTTGCGGAGGGCGCTCGGGTGAAGCGGGAACAGGTTGCCGACTGGTTCGACAGCAAGGCTGGGACGTTCGGTGGTCAGGCGGCAATCGACGTGGTCAAAGCGCTTGTTGGGCATGCGACGCAATTCGATTACCAAGGGCTGGGTGATATTCCCAAAACAGACCTTCCGGCACTCGCGACCTTCTTCGAGAACGCCCTCAGAAGGAATAGTCGCAAGCCCATGTGGAGTGAGAACACTCTATCGTTCGTAACACCGGATGCGTGGCTCGTGGATCGGGGTGTCAGGCGAAAGTATGCGGGCCTCGTATTCTCGCGCTCCGACCGCGGAGAAGATGTGATTGGCGTCGGACACCGTGCATTCGACCAAGCCATCCGCCAAGCTCTGGAATCACCGGTGAGCATGGCCGCGATCCGTGAGCTACCCGGGCCGACGATAGTGTTTCAGATCTTCGACCAAGTTACCGAGCACGCGGGCGCCCTCCAAACTTCTGCGGTGGCAATCACGGTAGACGTTGCTGCGAAACGTTGCTGGCTTCTACGAGACCTTGAGCTTCTGGAGTTCTTGAATCAGCTCAGCCTTAGCAAGAGCCAGCCGCAGGTGACACCGGCAGACGTTGGGGAGGCATTTGAATTAGCCGAATCCTATCTCCGCAGCCGACTGCATGAACTGCATCTCCCATTTGTAGCACCTGCTGCGCGGGCACAGGTCGTTCTCTGGCCCGGATAGCTGCCTACGCCGGAGGTCATCGCAGGAGTAAGCCGATCAACGACCGCACCCACCTCCGAGCGGTTGGCTCAGGGAGGCAAGCTTCTTGAAGTGCAGAAAGCCAAGCAGTTACGTTACGATGTGTGCTCTCGATATTTTGCTGAGACCTCGGCAAGCCCGAAATCAAGGTGCCGCACTCAAGTATGGACTCGGGTCGCCGTATGAGGTGATGAGCGCCGAGCGCTTAGCTCGGGTCAATGCGACGTACAGCAGTGCCCGCTCGCCCGTCTCCAGATTGCGTTGCGTGATCGCATCGTCGCCGACTGCGAGCGCCATGTCCAACGGAACGATCCCGCGGTTCGCGCCGGCCACAATGATATGTTCGAACTCCAGTCCCTTGACTCTGTGCATCGTTGCAATTCGAACGCCGGCACGGTCGCGCTGTTCCGCCGTGTCGCGTTTCACCTCGTAGGTTTCGATTCCAGACGCGCGGAGGTGGGCAGCGTAATTCTCGACGAGTTTCTTGGTCCGGGCCACAACACAAATGGATTCCAGCGGCGATCCTTCGGCGACCAGCGCCTGGATATGCTGTCTAAGGTAAGACGCCTCTTCGGCAGCGGAAGCAAAGGTCATGGCTGCCGGTACAGTGCCGTGCGTCAGAGACATGTAGCCCTTCTGGTCGTCTTGGCCTCCGTCCAGGTCGTCTATTGGGCGGCCCTCCAGGAGACGGACAGCAAAGCGGCGGATCTCGTCCGTAGTGCGGTAGTTGATCTTGAGCTTCTTGCCGCGGCCACGGATGTCGATACCGCACTTGCCCAGCGTCACGCGATGGCGATAAATCCTCTGGTGTGCATCGCCGACGATGAAGAGATCGTTCTCCCCCGCCGGAGCAATGGTCCGCACCAATCGGAAGGCCTCTGCACTCAGATCCTGCGCTTCATCCACAATCACCGCACGATATGGGAGCTTTAGCGCTTTGTTCTCGATGAACTGCCGCGCGTCCCGAATTAGATCGACGTACTCCTTTTTCCCGCCCTCATTTAGCTGTGCGCGGTACTCCTGAAAAACCGGCCAGATCTTCTTTTTCATGTCGCGGCTGAGGCGAGTACCCCTCCCGATACGCGCGGCTGCCAGATATTCATCGACGCTGGTAATATTCTGGGCCTGGACTACGCTCTCCCACTCCACGCGATAGAAACTCTCGTGCAGTCCTGATTCCGCCGGCGCTTGATCGAGTGCGTTTCGCCAGCAGTCGTTGTCTGCGTTGTATACGATCTCCGGCCGGTAACCCTGCGTCCGCAGGAAGTTCGCCACCCATCCGTCAAGATGTTGGACCTCAATGCGGGCCCACGCCGTCTCGTCTCCGCAGAGTTTGCGCAGGTTTTGCGATATGTCGGTCGCGAGGTTCTTGGTGAAGGTTGTGAACAAAACCCGGTCATCCTTGCCGGTGAACACTTCCTCAGCGAGGTAGCGCGCGCGGTGCATCGCCACAACTGTCTTCCCGGTGCCAGCTCCGCCGAGCACGCGAACAGGTCCCCCGGCACGCATCCGCACTAGCTGTCGCTGCTTTGGATGCAGAAAGATCCGCCACTGCTCCAAAGGCGCGGTAAGGATCTCGGCCAGTTCCCGCGACCCCTCTACGATGTGGAATCGCCGTTGCGAATCTTCGTTGAGAAGCGCCTTGCCATAGTCGGTGGTATCGACGGCCGGAGGTTCCTCCTGCGGCTTCTGCATCTCCCCGAAGACCTGGTCCAAGTTGTAGCCCGATGCCAAGAGGAAGAGGGCTTCATAGGCCTCTTGCGGGATAGCCGACTCAGCTCGCTCCAGGTCAGCATCAATATCCATTGATCTAACGACTGGAAGCAGTTCCTCGGGCACGCCGAGCTGAAGCAAATGCTTGTTCTTGACCGAAGCAAACAGCGCGCCAAGTCGTGGCGCTGCGGCGACTGGTGCGGCTGCTGCGACTCCGACCGGAACTGCAGTCATGTCGAGCACTTGGACGGCGCCGGTCGCCGGGTGAACTTCGAGTCGCTTCCTTTCCGCCCAGCGGTACGCCTCGTCGTGGTGATCCACCCACATGAGCACGTACACGTTCGGATCCGGCTTCGCGATCACCGCCCGGTAGGCCTGGTCGATCCGAACCGAATAGAAGTTCTTGTCCCGAGCGCTCTGGATCGGCTCGTAGTTGATGCCATCCGATTCCGGGTGAACCTGGAAGCGCTCGAAGAACTCCCGTACTTTTTTCTGATGCGACTTCTGCACATTAGAGAATGCCAGCAGGAAATCCTTGGACAGGGCGATTGTCATTTACTCTTCCTTCACCGCCAGAAGCGAAAGGAGCTTCTGTGCGTCCTCTTTCAATTCCCCGGTTGTAAACACAGTCCAGCCGATCTGTCGCGCGGCATCAGAACATTCCGCCTGGGCAGCCGTCATCACGCAGAGCGATTGGCCAATCCAGGCCAACTCCGCGAACGCAACAATTTCACCGGCGGCGTCCGCGATTTCATATCCAGGCTCCGGCAGCGCTCTGCCGCCTTCATACACTGCGAACACGAGAGCTCGCGCATCCTGATCCAGCACATCGGCGAGCAGAATGTCGATGACGCTGGGCGCCTGTCGTTTAGGTGCGACGGCCTCATCCAGGAGACCGCCGTACATGCCTTCGCGAAGTCCGAGGGTCGTCACCCATACCGTGCCGGGCGCGAACTGGAGGACGTTGCCGGCGCGAAGAAATTCCCGCCAGGCGCCTTTCCAGGTAGCGCCCAGCTCAGCGGCATGGTCATCCATCAAGCGCAGGGTGGCCGCGATCTCCCCCAGCCTCCATGCCTGTAAATCCGCCAGTGGCAGGCTCACAAACACGCAGAGGTCCTGCCGTGCCATCGTGCGATAGAGCCATCCCGAAGGCTGTGCCGCTGCATCGGCCGCAGTCCAGCCATCGGCAAGAGTTCCTTCATGGAGCGCCGCTCGCATGTCATCCGGCGCCGCCCCCTGGCGCATCTCGGTTTGCAGCAGGTGGAGCAGTACCGCCTGCGCGAAGCGGTCCCACGCCGCCTGCCTGCCCGCCGTCAGCCGGTACAGCAGCATATCGAACGACGATCCGGTGTACAGCCGCGACCACGCCGCCGAATTTTCGGCATCCAGTTGCCCCACCAGAGCCGCAAAGGTCGGCCCTGGAGTGCCGCCCAGGGGCGACACCGGCGGCTGCGGCTTATCCAGCCGCTCGTACACATCGCTCCAGGTCAGCGACCACACCCAATACTTGCCCGATCGCGCGATGGCCAACCGCTGCGCCGAATCTTTGCCGGTCCGCATCTTACCGCCCACTGGGTCCGCGTGCCATTCGTAGCCATCCGCGAACAACGCGATGGGAAGTTCACCAGGGAAGGGCCGCTCCGGGTACAGAACGAAATCGGCCCGCGACGGCACGCTGACCCCCTTCTCCGGCCCCAACTCCACCTGTGGCTCGATCAGCCAGTTGCCGTGATCGGGGATCTTCAAGTACCAGCCCTGCTTGCCGTTCACCACCTGTGGCGACAGGCCACGCGTAGCCTCGCCTTCCCGTACGCGACGCAGTGCCTCCAGGAAGCTGGCTTCCAGTTCGCTTTCCAGCAGCCTGTTCAGCCGAATCGTTTCCAGCCGATCCGTGGTCTTTAGCTTGTCCCAGTTATCCAGAATCGAGCGGAGCAGATCGAGCGCGGCGGTCCGCGAAGTCTTGCCCTGGAAGTGCCGACCACGGTACGCCAGCAGGCACACGTAGCAGCCATCTTTGCGCTCGTCCAACCGGCACTCGCAGACGGATAAAGACTCGTACGCCTTCTGGAACACTTCATGAAGCTGCTCCGGATGGCGCATCAGCTCCCTGAGATAGCCGGTCCCGCCCGGCACGCCGTCATACAACACCAGATACCGCCGCCTGGACTCGCTGCCTTCGATGGGCTCGTCATATACGGTCGTATTCAGATGCCCCGGGTCGCCCAGAAACTTCTTCCGCAGCCCAAGCTGAAGCGCGGCCACAAACGATTCGATATTCCGCTCGATCTCGGCCGCGGCCACCGGCAGCAGCATGCGGATCGCCTCGGACGTGAACTCCCGGTACAGATAGCAGGCTCGTACCGCCTTCTCCTTCTCGGGTTCCTTCCGATACCGGCACCACGGCGAGTGAATCAGTTCGCCGTTGCGGCGCACCTTGCCGCAGGCCTCGCACAACTCGAACGACCGGGCCGTGCGCTCCCGGCCGGCGATCTGAATCCGTGCGCCTCCGCCATTCGATTCGCCAAAGTTCACTTCCCGCAACGTGATCTTGCGGAAAAACTCGAAGCCGAACGGCACCTCGTCACAGTCCAGATACCAAGCCTCCGTCACATCCTCGTCATTCTTGAGGACGAACATGTTCTTGTCGTAGAACTTGGGCTCCCGCCCATCACTCTCGTCGTAGGATCGGCTCTTCCGGTCTTCTGTATTGGCCATCACCTCGCGCATCCGCAACAGAGTCTGCCGCTGGCCTTCGTCCGCCCACAGCGTGTGCCCGCATTTGGGGCATAACGGCTGTGATTCGCGCTCACCTTCCCGTTCCATCCAAGTACAGTTCGCACAGAGCCGCCACGCCACCAGATCCTCGCGCTCGAAGATCACGCCATCGACCGTCACCTTTCGGCCCTCGGCGTAGAAGCTATTTGCCGGCGCCAGTTCGGCGATCGCCGCGGAGGCTGGCCTCACGTATTCATAGGTCCGCGTATCGTATCGCCGCTCCGGGTCGGTCTCACTGTTCCGCTGCCGGAAGATAACGGACCGCAGAGTGATGCCTTGCTCCGGGAAGGCGTAGTTCGGCAGCAGGCCCTCATCCGTAAGGAAGTTTAGGACATTCCGGTCGCGAAGAGCCCTGACCAACTGCTGGAGCGCAGCCTTCTCCTGACCAAGCTCGTCCAGTTCCTTTTGCCGGTCCTCTTCGCGCATGGGCGTACCCTGCACCTCCCGAATGCGCGTGTTGAGAGTCTGCACGCGACCACGCCAGTTCTTCAGCTCCTTGGCGCGAACCCGCAGTCCGTCCAGCAGCCCGAAACGAAGTCCCTCCTCGCCGCGCGAGAATGCGAGCAGCCTTTCGCGGGTCCAATCCGACACCTCGGCGCCGAACATCGCCAGGAATCCATCTTCCAGCGCGGTCCGGTTCAATTCAAAGTACGTCAGCAGATTCCACGGGAATGCTGCCGGCGGCCCGCTCCTCTCGACTGAGTCGAGCACTGGTGACAGTTTGTCCGGTATAGCGCCCGTCGGCAGCCCGGTCTCCACCCAGCGGTCCATCGTGAACGCGGTGAACTGGCGTTCCAGAACTGCCGACGCGTTCAGGTAGCAGCCCGGCGATTCCACTCGCCCCTGCAACATCTCGTCCGGCTGCTGGAAGAAGAACAGATCGTGCGGGCGGGCATTGGCGATCGCCACGATGAAGGCGTTGCCGTGCTTGCGGCCCGCGCGCCCTGCCCTTTGCAGATAGTTGGTCGACTTCGGCGGGACTGAGCACATCACCACCGACGAGAGATCGCCGATATCCACGCCCATCTCCAGCGTCGGAGTGCAGGAGAGCAGGTTTGGATCACCCGGCTTCTCGCGCTTCTCAAAGCCGATTTCTACCGCTTCCCGCACCTCGCGCGTCAGCAGCCCGGTATGCTCCTCGGCGAAAATCCGAGCCACGTCGCCAGCTTTGTACAACCGGCCGTAATAATCCTCGATGGGCGGCTGCTCGCGCAGTGTGCCGGTCTTGCAAACGCCGTGCGGGCACGGCCCCCCGGCCATCCACTGTGCCGCCTCCGGTCCCACCGAAAGCATCAGACTGCAGCGGTCGCAGCGGAGTTGCCGCACATCGGTGGTCACCTCAAGAGCTTCCAGCGCGACACCCCACACCGGCGCTCCGCCCGCATCCACCTCGAAGACTAGGTTGCGACTCCGCAATTCCTCCAGCACGGCGCGATATATCGACACGGTCAGCGGCGGAATGTTCGGATCGAAAACGCCGAAAGCCCGCCGCAGCCAGGTAGTGTGCCAGCTCAGCGTGCTGGTGCTGCCACTGAGCAACGGCAGGAAACGACCCTTCCCGCCACTCACCACCAGGAACTCGGGCAGTCGCGATTGCTTCCCGAACCGCGGCATGTACCGGTCCCGCCCGCCGGTGTGGCTGAGCAGATAGTACTCGCCGCCTTGCAAGTAGGGTAGAAGCTCCGGATGCCACACGCCCCCGCGATTCTTCAGATTGAGCAGGAACCCGTGCAGGAACCGCCGCACTGCATCCAGCCCTATCTCCCGCAGCCCGCCGATTTCATTCTGCAACCTCACCAGAACCGCCGCGGCCGCCGCCTCAAATGCCTCCCGTCGAGGTTGCACGGTGGACGAGCTCGTCTTTTCCAGCGACCGGCCAATGCGGCAGTTGTGCGTGTACTCGCTCCAGATTTCCCAATCCAGGCGCTTGCGCACCAACTCCGCCAGATTGGACCCGGCGGGCAGCACTCCCTTACGGCGCAGTTCCTCAAAATCTTCCAGCCACTCCATGTCGGGCGGAAGGAACGCAGCCACAAAGCGGCCTGGACGCTCGTACTCCTTTTCCCAACGCTCCAGAAACAGGTGCGGCAAATCGGTCAGCGGCAGCGCCCCCGGAGTATTCTGAACGACTTTCTGGATTGCCGTACGCAGGTTGAACCGGAATGTCCGCGCCTTGAAGAATCCGGCGCGATGCGAGGCGTCCTGCACGTTGTCGGAAAACGCCAGCAGCTTCTTCTCCTCCGGGTTGAACGGCGATGCCCAGAGCTGCGAAATCAGTACCGCCGTCAAACTCGCCGCCCGCGAACCGACGATGGTCAGGCTGTTCTTCCCCTGGCACGACGGGCAATCGTGCTTGCCCACCAGCCGCGCGTGTTCCCCGCTCTTCTTCTCCGACGTATCCGGGATCCACACCCGGATCATCTTCTCCGCCTCCTTGCCGCACCAGGAGCACTCCAGCGCGCGCTCCGCGTGGCCGAAGTGGAGGCATTCCGGACAGAGGAACTCGGGCAACTCCTGCTGTGCGTCCGGCGCGAACTCCCCGGGGAAGAGGAACCGCACCTCCGGCTTCCAATCGAAGAACGCGCGGTAAAAGATGTCCAGTTCCGGGTTCAGCCGGTCGTCGGCGTCCTTCACCGTGCCCGCCCAACCGGTGAGCCCGCATTCCCGGCAGTGAATCACCGGCAGGCTGTGCTTTAATTCCTCGGCCTTGAGGTCCGGAGAGAACGCCCATTTTGGCGTCGGGCCGACGCTGGAGACCATTCGCGCCAGTTCCCGCATCCAGAACTGATACCGCACCTGGATCATCGGTTGGGGTCCGCTGGGACCCGCAATCCGTGCCGCTGAAACCAGTGCCAGGAAGCTCCCCAGCATCAGTTCCACGTATTCCGCATCTGGTTTGACATCTAACTCGCCGTAAGCCGGCAAAACGGCTCGCAGGCGAACCACCAGTTCTGTGGATTCCATGGCAGTGGACGTCATGGAGGCAAGCAATCTGCGGAGAAATCCGTGCGACCGCAACAGGCCCGCCAGCGCCAGTTGCCAGTCCAGCGAATCCGGCGCACCGATGGCATCGCCGAACCACAGCCGCCGCTGTGCCACCAGGTATTCGTTCGGGCTGCCGTAGTGGAGCGGGTTCAGCCTGTCTTTCGCTTCCGGACCCGGCGTGCCGGCGTAGAGCACTCCGGCGCCGGCCAGAAACTCCGCGGGCGTCTGTACCGATTCGCCGATCACGCTTTCAGTATCAAAGGTTTCGCCGAAGATCTTGCCGGCGTATTCCACCAGTTGCGTCGCCGAGACCGCGGTGTCGCTGCCCAGCGTGGCCGACGTCCCCACGCAGATCAGGTGGGCCTTCGGCGTCCGCAGCCGCTCCTTCAGACGCCGGATCAGGCACGCCACGTCCGCGCCCTGTGCTCCGTCGAAGGTATGCAGTTCGTCCACGACGAGATAGCGCAGTGTCTCCGGCCCATTCTTCCGCCACAGCCCGAGGTCCCGCGGCCGCAGGAGCAGGTAATCGAGCATCTTGTAGTTGGTGAGCAGGATGTCCGGCGGCGTTACCCGCATGGTGTCCCGGTCGGTGATGACGCGCGACTCCGTCATCGATACCGTGGGCGTCTGGTCCTGCTCCCCGAGGTAGAGCCCCGCGGTGACACGCCCGCGCAGTGCGTCACCGCGGTAAATCGCTTCCGCGATGCGCCCCGCCTGGTCGGTAGCCAGCGCGTTCATCGGATAGATCAGGATCGCCTTGATGCCGCGCTGGTTGCGGTGCTGGTAGCAGTAGTCGAGGACCGGATAAAGGAAGCACTCGGTCTTGCCCGACCCCGTTCCCGTGGCAATTACCGTGCTCTTACCTGCCTTCCAGTCCAGGCGTTCCCACGCTTGCTCTTGATGGCGGAATGGCCGGAACCACTCCGGCACCGCATCCGGAAAATACTGGCGGCTTCCAGGTGAAGAGCTGAATGGAAGCTTGAGCGAGATGTAAGGACCACGGAAGACTTCGCCCGGGCGCGCCAGCAGTTCGTCTAGCGCGCCGGCGAAGTAGGGATTCGTGATGGGGAAAGTGGTGCGCAGGAATTCCTCGATGCCCCGCCGGACTTGCGCACCGATGACGGACGGGATCATGCCTGTCTCCGCGTGAACTCGGCCCACACTGTGCGGTAGCCTTCTTCACGGTCGCATTGGTCGAACGGCGCCTCGTAGACGATCGTGCGTTCACGCGGACCGTCGGGGAGAGTGTCGTCTATGAAGGTGCGATCGATTCGGTCAAGGCGACGGTTGCGCTTCCACTCTGGTGTGGAGAGGCCGTACGAGGTATCGCCGGCAAGGTAAACGATGCGACCGTTGCGGTCGTACCAAGTGTTTCGCTGGTACTGCATTAAGACAGGGAACTGGATGCGGTAGATAGTGCATAGCTCATCGACGGTCAAACCCAGTTCCGCAGCGACTAGGACGTCAATCTCGGTGCGGGCCTGATTGCGCTCGAAATCCGTGCGGAGCGGAGTCTGCCAAGACCACTGCGCTGACAAACTGGAGAATCGAGTGTTCGGCAGGCGACGATCATCCTCATACCAACGCTGAGCCGTGAATGCGGTATCCCAGCAGTCTATCCACAGATCTGCGTAGTGAGATGATAGGCAGTTGAGCAGGAGTACGCGTGCGAGAAGAGCAGGCGAACCTCGCAGCAGTGGAAGTTGCAGCCATGCATAGTGAAGATTGCTCCGTCCCGTGGTCTTCAGAAAAAAGTCAGCGATGATTGAGGTCGAAATGGCTGTCGACAATCCCAACGTTCTGGTGTCCGCGAAGGCGGTCGTCTGTATGCCGTGAATGTGCGCCGCGCCTCGTGGAATGATCGCACCAATCAGAGAGTGCTCGTTAGCTTGTTGAAGCATGCCACGAAAAGCGAGTCGGTAATAGTCCGATATTTTCTTCTTTGCGTCCCACGGCACTCCCGGTATCCGGTCCTTGTAGACTGAAGCGGCGCAGTCCGGCACATAATTCGTCCGCGGCAAGTAGCCATCCCCCAACGTGAGCAGGTCCAGGACGTCATACGCGCCGTTACTCGTGCATTCCGCGCGCGGTGTTTTGGCCATTGGGTTGCCAACGTATATGTGTGGGCCCGATAGGATCCACTCTGCGGCGCTTGACGGGAATCTGGTTTCACGCCTAATCGTGCCCGCTTTTACGGCGTTTGTCTCATGCCACATTTCCGTTGTCGCATACTGCCCACCAAGCTGCTCCAGCCGTTTCGGATGCGCAGCGAACTTCCGTAGGACGGCAACTAGTTCGCGGGCACGCAGAACGGGCAACCTCGCACGCATCGAAGGCGTGCCAGGCTCATCATAGAGGGAAGCGAAGAGCGCAAGCGTCGGTTCGTCAACCACGATTATACGATCCCTGTGTCCGGCCACGCTCCATTGGTTTTGGTCAGTCTTTCGTCCCTCTACCGGCGGCCCCGAACCGTCGTGAGCGAAGGACTTGTCAATCGTTGTTGGCCAGAATACGTCCGCCAAAGCCGCGAAACCGACCGTTCCGGGCGGTCCAAGGACGCTGACCTCAAATCGCATTCGCCCATGGTCGTTCAAGCCTTCGAACAGCGGCACTTCATTCTCAAACTGGAACCAGTAACGCAAACGGGGATATAGGTACTCGCGTAGTGCGCCTGCTTTCGGATCATTGAACATGCCATCGTCGTGCACATAGGCTGACACCCGGGCTAGTTCCGTCGCCCTCGTCACGAAGCACTTATAGGTATTCGACTGGCTCCCCAATAGCAGCGGATAACTCTGCAGAGCATTTAGAAAAGCCTGAGTACCCTCAAACTCCGTGTACTCTTCCAGGTACAGGCTGCGTAGACCTGGATATTTCGCCATGGCCGCGTCGCGCAGAGTCGCCATCTTCGGCGCGTCGAAATCGCGCAGCACATAGAGCGGCTGTACATCTCCCATCACTGCGCCTTCGTTCCACTCCACTTTGATCCAGGGCGGGTTCCCAAGGATCAGGTCGAAGCCGCGAGCGTCCGCGAAAACATCCGCGAACTCCAGTTCCCAATGCAGAAACCTGTGCTTTCCAGCTATCTCGCGCACTAACGTCAAACGGTCAGAGCCGTCGCAGAAATCCTTCACGTCCACCAAGCCATACTCGTCCGCCACCGTCATGCTCATTTGCTCGGGAGCAAACATTTCGCCCTGAGTACGCCGAATGGATTCCGAGGCCCGAACCATCCCTTCCAATACCGACCCCACTTCGAGGAGAAACTCATGTCGCGTCGGCAGCAGGTCAGCTTTCTCGATGGGCCAGAACCAGAGCGCGCACCAGTAGTCCATCACGAATCGCAGCCGCTGGTACGCGGTGGAAGGTCCCTGATCCGGATGAATCGCCTTGCGGAAAATCGCATCTCGTTCCCGCGTGGTCAGCTTGTGTCCGCGCTCGTCGTGAGCCGGCTGCCCCCACACTGCGAAGTCATGGGCGGTCTGGGCGCGCGCGTTTCGAAGATCATCCGTGTGGCGGGTCCAAAGGCGGTCCACGGCCTCACTGAGGCGCACAAGCGTGCCAGCCTCTTCAGCGTCGAACCTCTCTCGGAACTCTTTCCGCCAGTCGGAGATCCGCTTCATCTCCTTCGGGCACATCGCTTTCACTACCTTGTCCCCGTAGTTGGACATGTCCTTATCGGGCACCAGGAAATGATAGACACCATCCGGCGGACGGGCATCGGCGGCCGGAATGCGCTCGGGCACTGATTCCAACCAGGGCCTGGCCTTATCCGTCAACTGCCCGCGCCGAAACACCTGGCGGCGCGCGCCAATCAGACTGTTGCCTGTGGCAAGCTGGCCGCCGAACCAGGGGATGGTGTGGCCCTGGTAGATAGTGTTGAGCCACAGCGAGATCTCGGCGAGCTCCACCGCCACCGGATTCTGGTCCACGCCGAATACACGGTTGTCCGCCAGGAATGCCTTTACCTTCTGCCGCTCCTGTTCCAGGTCGCCCTCGGGAATGCGGCGCTTCAGTTCAGCCTGCTTGCGATCGAGGTACGCATCGGCGAGTTGGTTGATGGCTTCATTCAAAAACGCGCCGCTACCGAGTGCCGGTTCGCACACCGTGAGTTTCAGGATCTGGTCTGCCGTCTTGCCTTCCAGCAGTTCCTTCAGCGCATACTTGACCACGCATTTGGTCAGCACTTCCGGGGTATAGTAAGAGGCCGATTTCTGCCGGCTGCGGCCATTCAGTCGATAAATGAAAGTGCCCAGTGGGTAGACCTTTGCGTGCCCGGTCTCGTCGTCGTACACAATCTCCGCGGACTCGTACTGGCTCAGGTCCTCTTTGCTGACGAACCAAGCCTGATCGAGCAGGTTGACCTCCTTGGTTTCCGCCTTCTTTACCTCGTAGAGATCAGTTTTGGCGAAGAATCCAGTGTAGGAAAGCAGGCCTTCATAGACCGCGCCGAGCTGGTTGATACCGAGCTGCGCGTAGCTGATACGACCCCGTCCGAGCGCGGAACCTTTGCGGGAGTAGCCGAGCGATTCGAGCACCTGCTGGAGCACATGGTTTCGCAGGCGGACGCGGCGCAGCGTGGGGGTGCGGGCGTCGTCAAAGAGGTCGCCTTCCAGCGGTTTCATCTCAAAGGTATGGACCAAGCTGTGTCCACCAGGCCCGGTTGCGGCGGCGGCCATGGTCATTTGCTCTTGAGGCGCGAAGCCGCTGTAAATGAGCTTGAACAGGGTCTTGATTGACGCGTCGATGAAGTAACCGTTGCGGCTGCGCTCGGTATCGAGGGGAGCGAGCGCGAGTTCCCGCAGGCTTTCCAGGCTGTAACCGGTGCGGTACTCCTCGCTATCCATGGGGGCGTAGCCAAGCGCCGGGCGCGCCTCCACATAGAAAAGGAAGAGCAGCCGGTAGAGGTAGCGGAGGCATTCGCGGCTGAGGTCTTCAGGGGCAAGGACGCCATGCACTTTCTCCTTCAGCACGTCGCCCAGGTAATAGAGGGCCTCATTGCCGATCCGCTCGATGCACTCGCGCGCGCTGTACTTCAGGTCTTCGGAGACTTTGGCGGCATGCTTGTGGGAGCCTTCATCCAGACGGTCCAGCAGGTTGTTGCCGTCGCGCGGACAGATGCTCTCGGCTCCGGCGAGCGCAGGCAGCAGGTGGGAAGCGTCGTTGCTGGTGAAGATCTGGTCGAAGTGGAAGCGCAGCAGGCGGCGGTCCGCCCACTTGGTGCGGTCGATCAGGATGAGCTGGCCGGCATGGAACAACAGCACCCAACGCGGCGGCTCCTCACTGGCGAAGACCTGTTCGGTGAGGACGTCTTCGAGGGTGGCGTCGCCGGTCCATTTCAGATCGTCCGCAGGCGGCAGTTGTTCGCGCAGCACGGGTAGGGACAGCGGATCACTGAGTTCGTTGGTGGCGTCCAGCGCTTCGATTAGCCAGAGTTCGGGGGAGCCATCGGCGCGGGTGATTTCGCCGGCGATGGGGATCGCGATGCCGTCTTCGGTCTCGCGGACTCCGGGCTGCCACGCATAGCCGAGTGCATCCAACAGGGTGCGCAGCCAGGCCCGCTGGCAATCGAGCCGCGCTCCGGGGTCGGTCAGTCCCTCCAGTTCCGCGTGCATTGCAGGCCAGGTGGCGCCGCAACGACGGACGGCATCGACGGGGGAATCCGAGCCTGCGGTCCAGCGTGCAAAGACAGGACGGAGGTCGTCTTCGAGCACTGAATCGATGTAGTGATCGGTGTAGAACTCCCTCTCGTTGGTGATGCCGGTGAGATCGAGGGCCATGGTTACTCTCCCCGGAACACGGCCGCCACGCGGAGGAAGGCTGCATCCTCGGTGGTCAGGGTGTCCTGCACGTATTCGGTCCAGTTGGCGAACATGGCGTCGATCTTGCGCTCCTTGGCCTGCTTCAGCCGGAGGCGGACGCCGCCAGCCGCCACTTCGCCGAAGTCGATTTCCAACTGCTGTTTCTTAGCGGTTCGCAGGGCTTCGAGTTTGTGGCGTTCCACCTCCAGCTTCGGGCGCATTTCAGAGTTCAGCGCTTCGCGGCACCCGGACATGTACTTGCGGCCGTGGGCGACGGCTTCCGGCAGCAAGGTCCCGGCTGCGGTTACCTCGGGCAGAAGCGCAGGGTTGGCGAAGTCTGTGCGATGGAAGCCGGTTCTTTCGAGGAATGCCTCCAGCGGCTCGATGCCTGTGAACCTGCCTGATTCGAAGCGCACGCCGAACCACCGGTGGACCACGGGCTGGCCCTTGCGGTTCGGTGTTTCACCCTGCATCAGGAAGACCAGTTCCTGCGGGGCGAGGATCCCTTTCAGAGTGATTACCGGGGCCTGCGCGCGGTCAAAGTTCACCAGCAGCTTGTAGTTCAGCCACTCGATGGCCGGATGCAGATCCCAAAGCAGGTGGATATGCGGCCAGAGACGCTCGCCGCTCCGTGTCTTGCGAATCTCTTCCTGGACCAGTTTGGTGTCGCTGGTAAGATGGAGCCGGCCGTCGTCTGGCAGGGAACCTTTGGGCAGCGTTCGCTTCAGGGAACGCTCCAGATCACGAGGCAGCGTGAAGCTAACCATCTGCCGATCTTTATCGATGGTGTAGTCACTGCGGTTGTCGTTGCCCAAACCGGCGGCGATGTAATCCAGGTCGGTGGCGTAAAGCGATGGCGTCTTGCGCTTGCGGGAGGGCACAGTCTCGCCCTTGGGTGGCGGCGCGGTTCCCATCAGGATGGCAAGCAGGTCTCCCGCCTTCGCCGTCTGCAGCATTTGCTGGTCGAACTGCTCGACCGAGAGCGATTTCTCGATGGCCTTGCCGACCTCCAGCTCTTCCTGCACCGGGTCATAGACGCCGAGGAAGGCGGAGGGGTCGCCAATGTTCTTCTGTGCCTGCTCATCCTTTATAGTGAGGAGTTCCAGGATGCGCTGGTCGCCGCGGATTTTGGGGTTGCTGGATTCGGTGGGGATGTACGCAACCAGCGGCTGCTTATCCTGGCCATACCGGTCGATGCGCCCGTTGCGTTGCTGGAACACCATCAGGGACCAGGGAATGTCGAAGTGGATTAGCTTATGCGCGAGGAAGTGCAGGTTGATGCCTTCACTGGCGATGTCGGTGGCGATCAGCAGCCGGACAGGTTCCTTGTCGCGGCCGAACTTTTCCACCGTATCCTGGAGCGCCTGGTCGCCGCTCTCCTGACCGTGCAGCGTGGCGATCTGCGCCGGCTTCAGCTTCAGATCCTTTTCCAGATGCTCCCGGAGGAACTTGAGGGTCTCGACACGCTCGGTGAAGATGACGAGGCGGTCAGACGACAGTTCGGGGTGCCAATCGAGGTCGCCGCCTTTTCGCAGGAGGGTGAGGAGCCTTTGGTACTTGGTGAACTGGTCTGGGGTAATGGCTTCAACGGCGTCGGCGAGCGTCTGCAAGGTGTCGCGGTCCCGCTCGGCTTCGGGGGTTGCGACGCCCGTGATCTTTTTCAGGCGTTGCTCGATGGTCTGGCGGCAGGCGGCCGGGCTGGAGAAGAGGGACTTTTCGAGGACCACCCGGAATAGAAGCTGGCCGGTCTTCTTCGCCTTATCGAAGGAGGCGAACGTGGCGCGGGAAATCAGATCGTAAGCGTGCTCCTCGGCGTCCGACGCCGGAGTGGGCCACCGGTTGGTCTTGCGATCCAGAAACGCCTTGCCGAGTTGTTCCTGGATGTCTTTCTTAAAGCGACGTAGGAACAGGCCCTCGATGTCCTCCGGCCCGTATGCCTTCGCATTGGCGATGGCCGTGGGATTCAGCATGTTCATCAGGCTGGCGAAGGATTCCGGCCGGCCGTCGTGGGGCGTGGCAGAGGCCAGGATCATGGTGTCGGAGCGATCACCCAGGAGCTCGGCGAGTTTGGCGCGGGCGCTTCTGGTGCCGCGGACGGCGACGTTGTGCGCCTCGTCGATGACGATGATGTCCCAGTAGCTCTTTTCCAGGTGGACGCGGAAATCGCGTTCCTGCTTGAGCGTATCCACCGAGATGATGGTCTTGTCGTAGTAGTGGAACGGGTTGGCATCGGCCGGTACGTCCTGGCGGATGCGCTCTATGCCGGCGCGGTCCAGGCGCACGAGCGGGATGGTGAAGCGCGACCACAGTTCCTTCTGGAACTGGGTCATCATGCTCTTGGTGGTGACGACGAGGATGCGCTTGCCCTTGCCACGGCGGATTAGTTCGGCGAGAAGCACGCCGACCTCAATGGTTTTGCCGAGGCCGACCGAATCGGCCAACAGAATACGGTGGCGAATCTGGCCGAGCGCTTGCAGGGCAGGGTCGAGCTGATAGGGAAGGACGTCGATGGCGGCGCGGTGGCCGATCCAGAGGTTGGAGTCCGTGGGCGGCGCCTGCCGGAGCAGGCTTTCCAGGTAAAGGCGGGCTTTGGCGAATCGGGGCGAAGTGTCTGGAACCAGTTCCGTATCCTCGGGGTGGAGGGGTTTGATGTCCCGGTCAATCTCGGTAAGAAAGCGGGCTTCCTTGCCGCGAACCAACTCGGAAATGCCGGTGACCAGCAGCGAATAGGTGCCGCTGGAGGTCAGATCGGCGCGTTTGATCACCCACTCGGCATCACGAATTTCCACCCGCAAGCCAGGAGCAAACATGGCCTCCTGCGCGGGCGCAGGACGATCGGCGATGCTCATGCGCTCCTTCGAAATCAGACGGTCAAGCGGTAACTATAGCAGACGGCTCGGCGCATTGGAACGCTATCTAAACTAAAGCACCATTGAGGATTTGGCGGTGCTCAAGGAAATCGAGGCATTCGGAGAATCGCGATCAAAAGCAGATTGCGCGAGCCGGTTTGGCGAGCAGGATCTCCAGAGTCCCCGCCCCCGTTAAGGCCACTGAACCCGCAGTTGGGATATACTTGTAATCGTAGCTGCTCTGGGCTATCGTTCTCATCCACGTCCTGCGCTTGGCCAGCGGAGAGGCGTGATACACTCCGTTCTCGCGGAGCGCTTCCGCAATTCGTCAAATGAGCACATATTCTCGGCCAGCCGATCTGCCCAATTTTGAGAATCCTCCTGTCGTCGAGGTCGTGCTGTCCATTCAGTTCGAGCAAATTGCTCGCCTTCGGACAGCGCAAATAGGTCTGCTTTGGACAAAGTTGCGTGCCGAATTCCCAAGAGTTGAGGAACTCGCTCCAATCGCGCCAGTGATTGAGAGCTTTGGCCCACCCACTGCCGGCAGGGTCGGCTTCCGGTTTGAAGCACTCGACGTTCCACCTCTCGCCCGCGTGCTCTTCTTGAATGACTCACAAGACCAACTGGTCCAGATTCAGCCAGATAGGTTGCTGCACAACTGGCGAAAGACGACGGGCGCGCAGCCCTATCCCCGCTATGGCGCTATTCGGGAAGCATTCTTGCGAGAGCTTGGGTTGTTCCAAGAGTTCTTGGCCCAGGAATCCGTGGGCCCTCTTCGCATCAACCAATGCGAGGTGACATACGTCAACCACATCCTGCCCGCCGGCGCATGGGTTGAGCATGGGGATGCCGATAAGATCTTTAGAGTTCTTGGGAAACCCATGGCCGGACCATTCCTTCCCGCACCGGAAGACGTCGGAATGCAACTGCGGTATGTCATTCGCCGCGACGAAGGCACGCCCCTTGGCAGATTGCATGTTTCCATTCAACCCGGCTGGCTAAAGCCAGAGAACGCGCCCATGTACGTTCTGGAGCTGACCGCCCGTGGCGCCCCCGTGGGGGCCGACGTCGAGGGCGCTAGATCCTTTTTCGATATCGGTCACGACTGGATTGTCCGAGGTTTTAAAGATCTTACGACTTCGACCATGCACGAGACTTGGAGGTTAACGAATGGCTAGTATCGCGATTCCACGATCAAATACGGGCGTGATGTTGAGCCGTAAGCAAAGGGATGTCACATCTTCCGGCGCCACCATGTCTCGCTACGCCCTACTAACGCGTCACGAGGTCGCGCTACCTGCATCCATCTCAGCGGGACCACGCGATCAGATTATTGTTACGTTGGACGCGGGATTAACCGAAGGATCGATTCCAGAATGGGTGCGGCCCACGGCGGAAGCCTTCGCCGATATTCTTGAATTGGGTTCGGGATGGAACTCATATTCGGCGCAACCGGTAGATCCTCGTGCCGTCGAAACCGCGGGCAGTCTGCTGGCATGCATCATGGCCCCGTCCACGCCCACGCCGGTCATCGTCCCGACTGTACGGGGTGGTTTACAGCTCGAATGGCATAGAAATGGACTGGACATCGAGATAAGCGTCAATCCCTCGCGTCCCATAACAGTTTATGCCATCGACAATCGGAGCGGCCAAGAGTGGGAAGGTGAGTGGTCTCCGGACGACACAACCTTGTCGTCTTGGATTCAAAAACTCTGATCGTTACCGGGCTATCGATGGACGAGAGAGACTGCGGTCTGCTATTTCCGGACGATCCGAGCGTGCCTGACGATGAAGTCCTCCTGCGCCGAATACCGCGCTGGCATTTTTTCCACGATGAGAATATGGGGCGGGTCAGACCGAGTTCGGCTGCATTCGAAGACGATGGCGATGGCGATCCGATGTCGGTGTACCTATCCGGCATCATCCAGTCCGAGAAGCGCACTCCCGACAGCGTGCTCGCTGGCCACGCGGACTACGCTTTGGCAGGATTATCTGCAGGCCTCGTACGTAAATTCCGGCAAACCGTTCACCCAGACGCGCGCGACGATACCGCTCATGCCGTTGTTTGCGGTCCCAAGACCGATCGGACCCGGCGGAACTTCGCTACGCGGTCCCATTGGGTGATACCTCCCCCAACCATTCGATGATCGGCGGAGTTATTTGGGCACGGGGCGCATTCGGGAAAAAGTAGTCGGCGCTTGGCGACGCCTTGGGTGATGTCGGGGCCCTTTTCGCGCTAGCGGCCAATCTCCTGAGTATTGACGCGCTCGCGGATATCCCGCACCTGGGCGTGATCGTTAGAATAAGCAATTGCGACGTTGTCGCCGGCGTGCGGAAGATGTTCAAGCAGATGCTTCATGTGAGCCACGGCGGTCTGGGGAGACAGGCGCTGAACAACATGGTGGGCTGTCTCTCCAATGATTCGCCCGTTGTACCTACCACTTCCGGTCTGAGCCCGAAATGTTCGCGCGGACTCGCCAAGGGCATCGGTCGTTACTTGTTTGGCAGCAGCGAATGACGCCGCCAGGTCGCCAGTGTTCACCGCGCTCCGATTTGTATTATCGTCGGTTTGGCGGGCTGTCTGCCCTACGCCATTCTCATGGGACGCCCGCCGATTGGCGGCATCGGCGACTAGCTCTCGATCGGGGTGAAAGGTTTCGACTTCGTCGCGAGTCTCGTTCTGTCCGCGTAGTCTCGCCGGAGACTCCGGGGAGCCGCCACCCGAATCCGACAGTCCCAACGTTTCCGCTCGGGAAACCTCCAGGTCCAGCGACAGAACAAAGTCAGTGGCCGCTGATGCCTCGTGCGCTGCTCGGAAGATCTCGTTCTTGTCTTCCCGCAAAGCTTTGATCCAGGAACCCACGTACGCTGCGTGGTTTGCTGGATCGTGTGGGACACCCAGTTCCGCTGCCATGAAAACGCTGGCAAGTTCGGCCCGGAGTTCCTCCTTCGCATAGTTGAGGTCGCCAAAACGGTATGACTCCGACAGCGTGGGCCGATTCAGACGTGAAGGATGGCCGGTCCAGTGCGCGAGCTCGTGAAGAGCCGTTCCATAATATCCCGGTGCGTCTTTGAAAGCGTCCTTTGGAGGAAGATGGATGCTGTCGGTGCGTCGGTTATAAAAGGCGTCGTCGCGCTGATCGTGTTTTATTCGAGCACCGGAATTGGCTAGAATTCGCTCGCCAGCTTGTACTGCCTCAAACGGGGTCCGTTGCTTCGGCTGGTATTCCGGAATTCCGTCAATTTGCTTGGCGTTGAAGACGGTGTACACGCGGTGTATCAGCCGCTGGCCGTTTTCCTTGGCTGGAGACTCGCCGCCATTCTGATCAGGTCCGTCTTTCTCGTTTGAACGCTCCTTCACTTCCCAGAACTCGATATGAGTCCCTTTTTCGCCTCCGCGTACCTGCCAGCCCTGTTCCGCGGCCTGCTTGTAGGTCATCCATCGCGGATCTGCGTATTCCCGCCCCATTCCGGTTGCCAGGAGGTGCAGGGCGTTGCCGCCACGGTACGGCCTCTCGGTCGTTGGATTGAATGGCATCGCTGAACCTTCCCATGGTTTTTGCCACGGAGCAACGCCGTCTTCGAGCATCTTGATGATCGAATCGGTTACTTCGCGGCGGTGATCGCGCTTCTCGGCCCTGTTTGCATTTTCCGATTTGGCGGGACTCATAAGGAGCCTTCCTTCGCAGGCTGCGTCCGCTCCATGGCGAAGTCGGAATCAGGCAGCTCGGTTTCAAAACCAGACCCCAGTAGCGGTTCACCTCCAAGTTCGGTGAGCCCCGGTATTAAACTCTCGTCGAGATTGTTCATGTGCCTCCTTACGCGGCAAGGATAAGTCCGTGCCCTACCCGGTATGTCCCCGCGGGGCACCGCCGTGACATCGAAGGCTACAGGCCGCTACCGCGCTTGAGGCTCTCGGTGGCGCTCTTTCAAGGCATCCTTTTGAATCGAAACGGCAGCACGGGCGAGCGCGGCTTGATAACGGCCTAACCAGCCGCTCCAGCCAGCTTCAGCGGGTATAATGCCCTGTTTGACCAGCGGTCGAACAGTTGCTTCGAGATACCGCCGGTTCCGTAATATCTTCTCTGCATCACCGAGGTCATCAACCTCAAGAACCCCACGGCCGTTCTCGAACTGCTTCCGGAGCCGGACGAACGAATTTGGGCGGAGTTGCCCTCGGCTACGCGCTTCCTCCAATGCAGGCGAGTAATACACCAGGTGCACTCTGGCGTCGGTGGCTTCGATGAGTAGGTAGTGGCGGCCGGCGCTGCTGCCGAGCTCGCCTTCACCATGCACCAACACACGGCCTTCCAGGGAGGTCAGCGTCCGCTGGTCCAAAACGACAAGTTGCAGACGCGCGTCCGATAGGAGTGCACCATGCGCGGCGAGCATCTTCTGGCGATCCCCGGCACGCTGCATAGCCCTCAGAACGCCCTCAAAATCGCGCCGGACCCGCCATTCACTGGACGGGGCCTGCTCGGCGAGGCCCATTTTCTGTAGCGCAATCAGCCTGGCAGCGATGTGTTGCTCCCGAATCTTCGCGAATTCGCCGCGGGCGGCGCCGTCCACGTTCCGGCGAACCACGAAGTGGCCGGCGTCATTGGACCCGGTGACCTGCCCAGACGCGTTCGCCCGGTTGATCATACGGTCCAAGGACGTATACCGGCACTCCTGAACCTCGCGCCGTTCAGCCGTCATCGCGTCCACCTGGTTCCGATGCCCAATTTGGCCCGTGCAGAGATCTTCGGCAATGGACCGAATCCCGTTACGGATGTACTCACGGTTCAGATCAAGCGGAGATCCGTCTGCTTTGATCCCGCGCATGGCGACATGGACGTGCGGGTGTTCGGTATTGGAATGCGGTACAGCAACCCACTCCAATCGCGTGTTCAGATCTTTCTCCATTTTGCCCATGAGATCGCAGGTCAGTCGGTTCAGGTCGATGCGTTCGCCGAATTCCGGCGAAATGATCATTTTCCAGAGCCTCGGGTCGCCTGCCTTCTGCCAGCGATCGAGGACCTCCGGCGGCGCAAAGACTTCGCCCTGGTTACCAATGGCGGAGACTTCGTGGCCCTGCATCACACTGTCTCGGGTGATGTAGCGACCGTGTGCGCGCCACTGTCCGGTGGTCCTGTTTGGCGAGTACATCACGCGAACCGCGCAGCGTTGGTTGAACTGACGCCGCTCAGCAGAAGCGCTGTGGGAACGCCGCTTTTGTCGGCGACGGGAGCTTCTGGCGTAGCGAACAACCGTCCTCATACCGGGAGACCAGGGAAGCGCTTCGTTTTCGCGGGGCGCTCGGGGACGCCGAGGCCGAATCCGGAACTCCCGCTCGCTTTCAGTTTTCGTGGCCACGGCCTAACAACTCTGCCATGGCGGCTTGCGAATCACCCACCATGGCCATACCTACGCTCTTGAGAAATCGGTCATAGCGGGCTTTGCCGCGGGCGACGGCCTGGTCGTGCACATCCCTCGGCGGTTCTGGAACGCAGGTCAAGAATGTCTTCGCCAGTACGTCTACGAACGCGAACAACGCCTGCTGTCCTATCCGCAGATTGCGAATTTCTCGGGCCATGCGATCCAGACTCGCAGCGATTCGCTGTTCCGCCGCATCGACGCCGCTTTCACGGCCGGCCAGTTCCCGTTCGATCGCTGCGCGTATGAACGCGCTGTGGCTTGAGAACCCGCCTTTCTTCGTCGCCGTCTCGATCCGAGTGTTAAGCTCTGCGTTATATCGCAGGCCGTGGGTGCCAGCCTTCTGTTTCCGTACCATAGCCATGGGTGCCTCACTCTGTAGGTGCGGGGATGGCCGGTATGTGACACCAGAATCGCCGTTGCACAACGTGTAACAAAACCGGTTGAACCGTTGCACGCTCAAAGTTGTTCACGAATCGGCTCTTGGGGCTCAATCGGCAGTCAAATGTGTTGCATTTCCTTTATGTTCCACTACCGGTGTTTGCTGCATCCGCTGGTTGACCTAAGGTTGACACGCTGGCAAAACTGCTGAAACATTCTGCACGGCCGTGGTCTGCCAAATGGCCCAGTGAGACAACTCTCGAAACATCATGTGGAACCGGAAAAGGCTGTCACTGTGCGCCCCACCCACGGCCTACCGTATAGAAGCCTATGTTCACCGAGACCGCGCCAAACGACGACATACAAGCCATTCTCGACAGGCTTCCCCCCAAGCCGCCCAGGTCCAAGCTGGAACCCTATGCGGAGCTCATCCAGGAATTGCGCAAGCGCGGCCGGAGCTACCGCGACATTGCCGGCATCTTGGCGGCCTGCTGTGGCGTCAGCGCTGGCGCTCACACCGTTTACAACTTCGTGCGGACGCGCGCGTGCGAAGGCACCGAGCCGGATGGTAGAAACGGCGGGCAACTCGATCTAAATCGCTTGCGAGCACGGGTGCGCGAAAAACCGCGCACCAAGGCAGGTCAGGTCCGCCAGGTGTGGCCAGATATTAGGAACCTTTTAGCCGCAGGTCACACTCTGAAGGACATCTGGACCTGGCTCAACGAAATCGGACTGCAGATCGGCTATGCTCGCTTGTCACACCACATCAGCGAACTCCGCCTCCGGGATCAAGCCGCGCAGGCGCAGTTTCCGACCCGGATCGCCATTCAAACCGCAGACTCGCGCAGCAGCGTGACACTGATACCCCATCCAGCGCCGGCGCGCGGCCACGGCCACGATCCGCTCGCGAACGTGTTGGAGCGGGAGAGTAAACGACCCGGCTTCAACTACAATGCCGAACCCGACCCCAAGAAGTTGATTTGACGGAGGAAACGAGATTCCCAATGCCGAAAACGTCAGGACCAAGTGGGGCCAACGGTAACGATAACCGCGGCGGCATACACCTCACCTTGCAGGGCAAGGGAGGCGTGGGAAAAAGCCTGATCGCATCGGTGCTGGCTCAATACTTTCTGGAGTACGGTCGTGATGTTCGCTGCGTTGATACTGACCCCGTAAACCGGACACTGGCCCAGTACAGCGCCTTGGGCGCTGATCGGCTAAACCTCCGGGACGAACACAATCGGATCGACCAGCGTTCCTTTGACACTCTCATGGAGCGGTTCTTGACGGAGGACGGTGCCACGTTCGTAGTTGACAATGGAGCGTCGACGTTCCTGCCGCTTTGGCATTATCTATTGGAAAACAGCGCGCTGGAATACCTTCGGCAACAGGAGCGGCGAGTCTACGTTCATACGGTAATCACGGGCGGCCAGGCGCTCATCGATACCCTGAACGGCTTTAACGAGCTGGCTCAGACGACCCAGGAGCGCAACATCGTCGTGTGGGTCAACGAATATTTCGGGCGGGTGGAAGCGGACGGGAAGAAGTTCTCGGAGATGGCCGCGTACCGCGACAACGCGGACAAGGTCTGCGGCGCTGTGATCTTCACAAAGCGGAATCAGGATACGTTCGGACGCGATGTCGAGGACATGATTTCGGCCAAGCTCACTTTCCAGGAGGCCATCACCACAGCCAGAATGCCGATTATGGCCAAGCAGAGGTTGAAGGTGGTCCAGCGGGACCTGTACGATCAACTCGACAGGTTAATGTTCTAACTCTGAACTATGCGCCAAATGGACTTAAAGCAGCTCGCTGCCGAGGTCTCGATTCAACACGGGATCAGAGTGGACCCGGATGACCCTATGATGGCGGTAGTGACGTTGAACCGAATTGTGCTGGAGCAAACGGCCAACGAGATGCTCGAACAGATTCGCTTGATAATACGGGAGTTTGAACAGGCCGCGCAGAATGTCGAAGTTCGGGCTGGTAGCCTGGTCGCCCAGGAAGTGCGTGGCTGTGTCGCCACGCTCAGGGAGGAACTGCTCAAGAACATCGGCAAGGCCTCCACGGAAGCCCGCGAGAGAATTGAAGCTGCGGCCCGAGCCGATACGAGACCGGATATTCAGCGGTGGGTTGCAATAGGGTTGATCTTAGGAAGCGCCTTATTCGGTTGCGGCGTTTGGCTTGGAATCATATTGCGATGACCAGCGGGATTCTGCAGAGGCCCGCAAGATCGACGCCGATTTCGATGCCCCTGTCGGGTTAAACCGCGCAGGTCGCCCGATGACAGATTTTATCGGACGGAAGCAAGGGACCAACCTGCTTCATTGAGGCGGCGTGGAGGTTTTCGTTCTGATGCTGCTTAGGACCTCGGGGAAATTCTCTCTCAGGTAATCTGAGAGCGTCAGTTCCTCGGACTTCTGCTTCAAATGATCGCGAACCAGCTGCATTTCTGCGCGGGCGTTCGCAATAATCTCCGACCATTCCAGCGCCCATAACGTCATGTTGTCCCATTCGAACAGCACGCCGTGGGGCTTGTCCTTCTGGTTGCGATCCCGCTCAATTTCCTTGCCGCAGCGGCTCGATACCAAAAAGATGTCCCACCGGGTGGAGGTCGTATCGAATTCATGGGATTCGAGGATAGTTTCCGCGTAACGGCGGATCTGCTCCGCTTCTTCCCGCCCGAGGCCCACTCTCGGAGCCTTCAGCTCCACCAACAGATGATGGTGTTTCGGCTGAACGGGGAAATCGCGCGTCGAAGCCAGAAACAGGTCTGGTATATCATCGACGCCGCCGACGTTTTCTAAGGCCTGATCGTCGATATCCGCCAGACCAGCCTTTTTCCTGTGACGTCGGATCACTTCCCGAAAACTCTTATCACTGGTTGCAAGGTGGAACTGCGGGCCGAAAATCCAGCAATGGGGGTCGATGATCTTGTGAAGCTGGCTTCTCTCCTTCACCGTCTTTG
>Ga0302325_10003161_pt1 | contig 39159 bp, 39 predicted proteins | sample Palsa_T0_2_FD_201948 | JGI IMG/M metagenome (GOLD analysis project Ga0302325, IMG submission 201948) | Peat permafrost microbial communities from Stordalen Mire near Abisko, Sweden - Palsa_T0_2 | ecosystem: Environmental > Terrestrial > Soil > Palsa > Peat permafrost | place: Sweden: Abisko...
GTCCTCCCCCACATAACCCGCCTCTGTGAGCGCCGTGGCATCCGCGATCGCGAAGGGCACATTCAGAATCTTCGCGAGCGTTTCGGCCAGCAGCGTCTTGCCGCAGCCCGTCGGCCCCAGCAGCAGGATGTTGGACTTCTGCAGCTCGATGTCGTGTTCATCGGACTGCATCATCTGCACGCGCTTGTAGTGGTTGTAGACCGCCACCGACAGCGACCGCTTGGCCTGCTCCTGCCCGACGACGTACTCGTTGAGCACGTCGTAGATCTCACGCGGCTTGGGCAGGTTCTCGATGTCGAAGCTCGGCGGTGCCGTCAGCTCCTCGTCGATGATCTCGTTGCAGAGATCGATGCACTCATCGCAGATGTAGACGCCCGGTCCGGCGATCAGCTTCTTGACCTGCCGCTGCGACTTGCCGCAGAAGCTGCACAGAAGCTGCTCGTTTGAGTCGGTCGGACGTGCCACTGATGCTCTCCCCGCGTTCGCTGCGTGGTCTCAGCCTAAGCCTAAAGGCTCAGTGCTGTGAGATCACCCGGTCGATGATCCCGTACGTCTTGGCCTCCTCGGAGCTCATGAAGTAGTCGCGCTCGGTGTCGCGCTTGACCTCGTCAAGCTCCTTGCCGGTGTGCTTGGCGATGATCTCGTCCAACCGGCGGCGGATGTCGATGATCTCGCGGGCGTGGATCTCGATGTCGGTCGCCTGGCCCTGGAAGCTCGATGAGACCTGGTGGATCAGGATCTTCGCGTTGGGCAGCGCCATCCGCTTGCCCTTGGCGCCGCCGGCGAGCAGCAGCGCGCCCATCGACATCGCGATTCCGACGCAGATCGTCGACACGTCGGGCTTGATGAACTGCATCGTGTCGTAAATCGCCAGACCAGCGTAGACCGACCCGCCGGGCGAGTTGACGTAGATCGAGATGTCCTTGTCGGGGTCTTCGGACTCCAGGTGCAGGAGCTGAGCGACGATCAAGTTGGCGATCTGGTCATCGACCGGAGTGCCGAGGAAGACGATGCGCTCGTTGAGCAGCCGGCTGTAGATGTCGAACGCTCGCTCGCCCCTCGAGGTCTGCTCGACGACCATCGGTACCAGTGGACTCATACCCTGCCTTCTTTGTCGTCCCGATGTTGAATCCTGCCGATGATAGGCGCCCGCCCGCCCGGCCAGCGTCGGCCGGCGCTCAGCTACCCGGCGTCCACAGCTGGCCGGTCGACGCGGCGGGCTTGCCCTCGCCGTCCGGCTCATCCTTGCCGGGGGTCCAGAGCGCGTCGCGCGCCTGGGCCTGCCCGACGGAGATCGGCGTGGCCGACGACACCAGCAGCTCGAGCGCCTGGCGGGTGGCCACGTCCTCGCGCAGCTGATCGATCCGGCCGTTCTTGCGCAGCTGCTCCAGCAGCTCCGCGGCGTCGGCTCCCTGCCGGTGGGCGACGGGCTCGAGCGCGTCCCGGAGCTGCTCCTCGTTCGGTTCGATGCCCTCGGCCGCCACGACGGCGGCGAGCACCGCCTCACGGCGCAGCGCGGCCTCGGCCTCCGGCTCGGCCTCGTGGGAGAGCTCGTGCTCTGACTTGCCCGACAGCTGCAGGTAGGTTTCCGTCGCGATTCCCTGGCGCGCCAGCGCCGACAGCGTCTGTCCGACGAACTCGTGCGCGCGCGCGTGGATCAGTGCCTCGGGGACCTCGACCTCGGCGTTGTCGGTGACGGCCTGGAGCACCGCCTCCTCGAACTCACGCTCGACGTTGCGCTCGTCGGCCTCGGCCAGCCGCTTGCGGAAGTCCTCGCGCAGCTCGTCGAGCGTGTCAAACTCCGACGCCTCGGTGGCGAGGTCGTCATCGAGCTCGGGCAGCTGCTTGGCCTTGACCTCATGGACGGTGACCTCGAACGCCGCCGCCTGCCCCTGGAGCTCCTCGTTAGGGTAGTCATCGGGGAAGGTCACCTCGATGGTCTTGACGTCGTCCGCGGAGACGCCGAGCAGCTGCTCCTCGAAGCCCGGGATCAGGTTGCCGGAGCCGAGCTCGATCAGCTGATCGCGGCCTGTTGCACCGTCGAACGGTTCGCCGTCGATCGTGCCGACGTAGTCGACGACGATGTGGTCGCCGGAGGCGGCCCGGCGCGGCACGGTCTCGAGCGTCGCGACCCGGTTGCGCAGCTCCTGCACCTGCTCGTCGACCGCGGACTCCTTCACCTGCGGTTCACGCCGCCCGACCTCCAGGCCCTTGTACTCGCCGAGCTTGGCCTTGGGCCGGACCCCGATCTCGATCGAGAACGCCAGCGGCGATCCCGCGTCGGGCAGATCGGACATGTCGAGCTCGGGCTCCCCGATCGGGGAGATCCCCGCCTCGTCGATCGCGTCGACGTACCAGTTGCCCAGCGACGACCGGACGGCCTCGTCGAGCACCGCCTCGCGGCCGAGGCGGCGGATCACGACCGCCGGCGGCACCTTGCCCTTGCGAAAGCCCGGGATCCGCATCTCAGACCCGAGCCGTTTGGCGGCCTGCTGGAGGCGGCGCTCAACCTCCTCGGCCGATACCTCGGCCGAGACGCGCACGCGTGATTCGGGCAGCTCCGTGACGTTCGTGGTGACAGACGGCATCCGCGCAACGATAGCTTGACGGCGGTGTCAGCCGATCGCCGCTGGGAGCGGTTCGCGCGCGAGGACCCGCTGCATTACATCGACCCGGTGGCAGCCCGCGGGATGTCGATCGAGCAGTTCGTCGCCTCGGGCGAGCCACTGGTCGCATCGGCGCTGGATTGGGCGGCGCCGCTGCCCGGCCGCGAGCGCGCGCTGGAGATCGGCTGCGGCGTCGGGCGGTTCACGACCGCGCTGGCCAGCCGCTTCGCGCGCGTGGACGGGGTCGACGTCTCGGAGACGATGATCGCGCTGGCCGGTTCGATCGGGATGCCCGCCAACGTACGGCTGCACGTCGGCTCGGGCCATGACCTCGCCGGGCTGCCCGGCGCAGCGTTCGACCTCGCGTTCTCGCACCTGGTGTTCCAGCACATCGCCGAGCGCTCGGCGATCGCGTCCTACCTGCACGAGGTGGCGCGCGTGCTCACACCGGGCGGGGTCGCGGCGCTGCAGTTCGACACGCGCCCGCCCTCGGCGGCCACGACCCTCCTGCACGCGCTGCCCGACCCGTTGCTGCCGAGGCTGCACCGGCGTGGCGCGCGGCGCCACCGCCTCCCGGCGGCCCAGGTGCGCGCGTGGGTCGCCGATGCAGGCCTGGACCTGACCGCCGAGCGCGGTCCCGGCAGCGCCGAGCACTGGCTGCGGCTGGTCAGACCAGGTTCTTGAGCTCGCGCAACAGCACCGGCAGCGTCGTCGTGTCATAGCTCTCGGAGGCGCGGACGTCGGACAGCACCTCCTCCGCGCGCGCCACCGGGGCCGCGTTGCGCTCAAGCCAGCGCTCGATCGCCGCCTCGCCGCCGTCGCGCCGCGGCGTTTCCACCTCCGCCTCCGACAGCACGTCGCGCGTCAGCGCTCGGTGCAGCTCGTACAGGTCGTCGCGCAGCGCGGCCCGCGCCAGCGCCTGCCAGCGATCCGAGCGCGGCAGCTCGAAGATCCGGTCACGCAGCCAGTCGAGTCCAAGCCGCGCGCCGACGCCGAAGTAGACGGTCGTCGCCAGCTGCTGCGAGCAGTGCGACATCTCGGCGTCCTGCACGATGTCGAACACCGCCAGCAGCGCGCTCAAGCTGGCCACCCGGTGCGCGAGCTCGGGCGCGACGCCGGCCCCCGACAGCTCCTCCACACGGGCCTGGTAGAGCCCGCGGTCGTGGCCCTCCAGGGCCTCGGGCAGCGCCGCCGCCAGCTCACGTGCCGGCGCCGAGAAGCGGGCCGCGGTCCGGGCCACGTCGATCTCCCCGCGCGGCCGCGAGCGGACCAGCCAGCGGGTCGAGCGTTCCACCAGCCGGCGTCCCTCGATCAGCATCGACAGCTGCGTGCCCGCCTCGATCCGGTTGTCGAGCGCCTCCACCTCGGCCCAGAACGCGCGCATCTCAAACACCTCGCGCGCGACCGCGAACGCCCGCGCCAGCTGCGGCACCGCGACGCCGGTCTCCTCGTTGAGCCGGAACACGAACGTCGTTCCGGCGCGGTCCACGAGCTGGTTTGAGACGACGGTCGCGATCAGCTCCCGGCGCAGTCGATGGCTCCCCATCTGCTCGGCATAGCGATCGACCGCATCCGGGAAGTAGCGCTCCAGGTCAGGGACCAGGTACGGCTCGTCGGGCAGGTCGGAGTCGAGCAGCAGCGCGTTCAGATGGATCTTGCAGTAGGCCATCAGGACCGCGATCTCGGGCGACACGAGTCCCCGTCGCTCCGAGCGGCGCTGGGCCAGGGTCGCCTCCGACGGCAGGAACTCGAGCTCGCGATCCAGGCCCGCGGTCCGCTCCAGGTGGGTGATCATCCGGCCGTGGACGTCGCGCATCGAAACGGCCTGCACGAGCGCGATCGACATCGCCTGGGTCTGGGTGTAGCTGCCGTACAGGACCTTCTCGGCGACCGCGTCGGTCATCGACGCCAGCAGCTCGTTGCGCTGATCGACGGTCAGCTCGCAGGAGCCGACGAGGCCGTCGAGCAGGATCTTGATGTTGACCTCATGATCGGAGCAGTTGACGCCGGCGACGTTGTCGATCGCGTCGTTGTTGATGCGCCCGCCGGACTGGTTGGGACCGCCCCGCAGCGCGTACTCGATCCGGCCGCGCTGGGTCAGTCCGAGGTTGCCGCCCTCGCCGACCACGCGGCAGCGCAGCTGGGCGCCGTCGACGCGGACGGCGTCGTTGGCGCGATCGCCGGCCTGCCTGTTGCTCTCCTCGGCGGCCTTGACGTAGGTGCCGATGCCGCCGTTGAACAGCAGGTCGACGGGAGCCTTGAGCAGCTCAGAGATCAGGTCGGCGGGCGACAGCCGCTGCGCCGTCATCCCGAGCGCCGCGCGCGCCTCGGCTGAGACCTCGATCGACTTCAGCTCACGCGGGTACACGCCACCGCCGGCCGAGATCAGCGAGGCGTCGTAGTCGGTCCACGACGAACGCGCAAGCGCGAACAGCCGCCGGCGTTCATGGAAGCTGAGCGCGGGGTCGGGGTCGGGGTCCAAGAAGATGTGAGCGTGGTTGAACGCCGCCACCAGCTTGATGTGCGGCGAGCAGAGCATCCCGTTGCCGAACACGTCGCCGGACATGTCCCCGATCGCGACGACCGTGAAGTCCTCTGACTGGACATCGGTGCCGAGCTCCCGGAAGTGGCGCTCGACCGATTCCCAGGCCCCGCGGGCCGTGATCCCCATCTGCTTGTGGTCGTAGCCGTGCGAGCCGCCGGACGCGAACGCATCGCCCAGCCAGAACCCGTACTCGGCCGCGACCCCGTTGGCGATGTCCGAGAACGCGGCGGTGCCCTTGTCGGCCGCCACGACCAGATATGGATCGTCGTCGTCGTAGCGGACCACCCGGTCGGGCGCGATCACCTCGTCGCCGGCGTAGTTGTCGGTGAGGTCCAGCAGGCCGCGCAGGAAGGTGCGGTAGCACGCGATCCCCTCGCGCTGGAGCGCCTCGCGGTCGCCGCCGGCGGGCGGGCGCGTGACGACGAAGCCGCCCTTGGAGCCGACCGGGACGATCAGCGCGTTCTTGACCATCTGCGCCTTCATCAGCCCGAGCACCTCGGTCCGGAAGTCCTCACGCCGCTCGGACCAGCGCAGCCCGCCCCGCGCGACGCGCCCGCCGCGCAGGTGGATCCCCTCCACTCGCGGCGAGTAGACGAAGATCTCGTACTTCGGTCGGGGCAGCGGCAGCATCTCCAGCTGCGTCGGGTCGAGCTTGAACGACAGATACTCGGGCGCGCGACCGTCTGCGGAGCGCCGGTAGTAGTTGGTGCGCAGCATCGCTCGGAGCACCGCCAGCAGTCTGCGCAGGATCCGGTCCTCGTCGAGGCTGACGACGCCGTCGATCGCCTCGGTGATCTGCTCCTGTAGGCGCGCGGCCCGCTCGGCGTCGACATGATCGGGATCGAACCGAGCGGCGAACAGCTCGGCCAGCTGCACCGCGATCGCGGGGTTGTCGAGCAGCGTCGTGATCATGTAACGGTCCGAGAAAGCGGTCGCCGCCTGGCGTAGGTAACGCAGGACGGCGCGGATGATCGTGATCTGGCGACCCGACAGGCCGGCCAGCATCACCAGCGCGTTCAGGCGATCGTCCTCCAGCTCGCCGAGCCAGACGCCGAGGAACGTCTGCGAGAACTCGGTCCCGGCGCGCTGGAGCCCCTCCGGCTCGCAACGCAGGCCGAAATCGTAGACCCAGACCGGCGCCTGCCCGTCGGCGGCGATCTCATACGGTCGCTCGTCGACGACCGTCATGCCCATGTGCTCGAACTTCGGGACGACGTCCGACAGCGACACGGGCGCCGCCGACAGCACCCGGCAGCGGACCATCTCCGGTGTCTCGCCGCCGCGCCGGTAGACGGCGATCACGGGCTTGCCGGAGGCGCTGAGCTCGTCGATCCGGGCGATGTCGGCGATCGCCATCGGCGCCTCGCAGTCGGCTCGGTAGCCGGCGGGGAAGGCGTGGCCGTAGCGCCGGTAGAGCTCGACGCCGTCTGCCTCGCCGAGCTTCGAGATCAGCGCCACCCGCAGCTCGTCGCCCCACGAGCGCGTCACCTCCGTGATCCGCGCCTCGATCACCGAGACGGGCTCGCGCTGCCGGATTCCCTCCGGGCAGCGGACCACGTAGTCGACCCGGACGATGACCGATTCGGAGAGGTGCAGCCGCCAGTCGACCTGCGTGCCCCCGAACGCCCGTGCCAGGATCTCCCCCGCCCGCACGCGGTTGTCGGTGTTGAACCGGTCACGCGGCAGGCACAGCGTGCAGGCGACGAATCGGTCCAGCCGATCGGGCGAGACGAACAGCCTGACCCGCGGGCGCTCGCCGAGACCGAGGATCCCGATCGCGAGGTCGAACAGGTCGTCCTCGGAGATCTCCACCAGCAGGTCCCGAGGGAGCGACTCGAGGGTGTCGATCAGGCCCTTGGCATCGTGGCTGTCGGGCGGGAAGCCGCCGAGCTTGAGCACGTACTCGACCTTGTCGCGCAGGCGCGGGATCGTCCGCGGGCTGGCGTGGTAGGCGGCGCTCGTGTACAGGCCGAGGAACCGCCGCTCGCCGACGACGCGACCGTCGGCGCCGAACCGCTTGACGCCGACGTAGTCCAGGTAGGACGGACGGTGCACGCGTGACCTGGAGTTGGCCTTGGTCAGCACCAGCGGGTCCGGTGAGCGCGCCTCGTCCAGCGCCCGGCCGCTCAGCACGTTGGGCTCACGCGAGGAGGTGCCTCGCAGGATCCCCAGCCCGGTCCCGTCGATCGGCGCGAGCGCGCCGGACTCCTGCAGCTCGTACTCGCGGTAGCCGAGGTAGGTGAAGTTGTCGTCCGCGAGCCAGCCGAGAAACGCCTCGCACTCCTCCAGCTGGTGCTGCTCGCACGGCGGCGCCTGGCGGCGCAGCTCGGTCGCGAGCGCGGTCGTCTGGGCGCGCATGTGGCTCCAGTCCTCGACCGCCGCCCGGACCTCCTCCAGCACCACCTCGATCCCCGCCCGCAGGACGGCCAGCCGGTCGGGATCGGACTGCCGTGCGACGTCGACGTGGATCACGGACTCGACCTGGAAGCCGTACGCGGTCTGGTCGGGCGCGAGCACATCGGCGAGCTCGTCGTCGTGGCGCACGACGCGCATCACCGGGTGGACGAGCAGCTCGATCGCCGCGTCCTGGCGGTTGAGCTCCATCGTTACCGAGTCCACGAGGAACGGCATGTCGTCGCAGACGATCTCGATCACGGTGTGATCAGAACTCCAGCCGTCGCGCTCGGCCTCCGGGTTGTAGACGCGGACCTTCGACTCCGCGCGCTCGCGATGGGCCGCGAGCTCGAACTGCGACAGCGCCATCCCGGCCAGGTCCTCAGGCGTGCGCTCGTTGAGGTCCTGGGCGGGCACCCAATGAAACAGCTGGCGCACGAACTCCTGGCACGCGACCGGAGGCTCGTGCCCGAGGCGCTCGGTCACCTTGCCGATCACCGCGTCGATCAGGTCAAGCTCCCTGTCGCCTGCGCTCACCGCCATCTGGACAACCTCCTTTGGACAACGGGCACCTCCCTCTGAACGCTACATCGGTGGCGGCGCCCGGTGGGGAGCCACCCACGGCTTGCAACGCGGCGTGCTCGCGGTCCCACGTCCGAGTACGGTTTTCGCCAGAGATGGAGGTTCGCTTCGCACGTCACACCGACCGACTCGACGCCTGTGTGACGTTCTGGCGCGACCGGCTGGGACTGCCGGAGCTGACCCGGTTCGAGGACCGCGAGGGCTACACGGGGGTCGTGCTCGACCTGCCGGGCACGGGCGGCCATCTGGAGTTGACGACCGGGGGCGGTCACCCGGCGCCAGCGCCCCACCCCGAATCGCTCGTCGTCCTGTACCTCGGCAACTGGGTGCAGGTGCGAGCCCGCGCCGCGGAGATCGAGTCCGAGCCGGTGCCGGCCGCGAACCCCTACTGGGACCGCTGCGGGCTGACGTTCGAGGACCCCGACGGGTTCCGCGTGGTGCTCGCGGCCCGCTCGTGGCCGGACTGAGCCCGTCCGACGGGCGCTTTGCGCCGTCGCCGACCGGGCCGCTGCATCTCGGCAGCCTGCGGACGGCGCTGGTGGCGTGGCTGTTCGCGCGGGGCGCGGGCGCCCGGTTCCTGGTCCGGGTCGAGGACCTCGATCCGCAGCGGTCGCGGCGCGCGTTCGAGGCCGGTCAGCTGGCTGACCTGCGCGCATTGGGGCTCGACTGGGACGGTCCGGTCGTGCGCCAGTCCGATCGGCTGGGGCTCTACGCGGATGCGCTTGAGACGCTCGAGCGGCTCGGACGCGTCTACCCGTGCTTCTGCAGCCGCGCGGAGATCCGAGCGGCGGCGTCGGCGCCGCACGGGCCGGGCGCCGGCGGCGGGTATCCGGGGACGTGCCTGGCGCTGTCAGACGCCGAGCGAGCGCGCCGGATCGCCGCGGGCGACCGTTACGCGTTGCGCGTGCGTGCCGACGGCGAGCGGATGTCGTTCACCGATCGGCTGCTGGGCGACCGTGCGGCCGCGGTCGACGACTTCGTCGTGCGCCGGGCCGACGGCATCGCGGCCTACCAACTGGCGGTCGTCGTCGACGACGCGGCCCAGGGGATCGGCGAGGTCGTCCGCGGCGCCGACCTGGCCGACTCGACGCCGCGCCAGATCCTGCTGGGGCGGCTGCTCGGACTGCCGGTCCCGCGCTACGCGCACGTGCCGCTGGTTGTCGGAGCCGACGGCGCGCGGCTGGCCAAGCGCCACGGCGCGGCGACGCTCGCCGACCGCTCCGAGCCGGTGGCGGCGACGCTGGCGCTGCTCGCCCACTCGCTGGGATTGGCGAGCGACCGCCGGCGTGTGGCCGGCGCCGGTGACCTGCTGGACGACTTTGACCCGGCGCGGCTGCCGCGTGCGCCGACAGTGCTGGCCTGAGCTTGTGCGCCTTGTCCAGAGATGTTTGACAAAACGCACAGCCCGCGGTCACGTCCCGGGCGGGAACGTGAACGAGCGGTGCGGCGGCACGTACGGGCCGAGCTCGAGCACGATCTCGGCGTGGCGCGTCAGCGCGATCGCGGCCGGCGACGTCCGCGTCCAGCGGCGGCCGTCGACGTAGGCGCGCACCGGGCCGGCGGATCGGAACGACAGCAGCCGGCGCGCGCTCAGGTGCCGGCCCCAGGCGCGGAACAGGTCGCCGACCGTGTCTCGTGAGCCGGGTCGCACCAGCACCACCCCCGTCGGGTCCAGCGTCGCCAGCGAGCCGTAGCAGCGGGCGCTCGTGATCCGGACGCCGACCGAATGCCACGGGCGGCCGACGCCGATCCCCGGCGCGACCAGCACCACCCGGTTGGCCGCGAACAGCTCGATGTGGACGCCGTAGCGCCGGCCGAGCGTCGGCGAGCAACGGTCAGGCCCGGGGCCGCGGACGCTCGGGTGAAACCTCGGCCCGGCACCGATCGGCCGCGCGGCTGCGGCGAGCGACGGCGGAATCCCGCCGCCCGCGGGGCGGTCCGTGGTGGTGGCGCCGCCGGAGCCGCACGCCGCGACGCCGAGAGCGACGGCGACGGACAGCGCCACGGCCGACAGCGCCACGGCCGACAGCGCCACGGCCGACCGGCCTACGGGGACCGCTCCCACGCCTGCTCGTCCTCCCACTCGTCATCGGGAGCCTGATCACCGCGCGCCTCGGAGCCGCGGGCGCGCGCTGCCCGCTCGGCGCCGACGAGCACGATCGGGATCAGCCCGGCGCCGCCGGCCAGGCAGCCGGCGACGGCAAGACGGCCGACGACCGCCGGCAGCGCCAGCAGCACCCAGCCGTCCTCGAGCGCCGCGATCAGCGACACCCCCTGCCACAGCGTCAGCGCCGCGATCACGGCCAGCGCGAGCCACCGCGGATCACGGGCGTACAGCCACCAGGCCCCGGCCGCAGCGGCGGCCAGCTCCAGCGCGAGCGCGGCCACGTTGCCGGCCGACACTCCGGGCCGGCCGTGCAGCTGGTGTCCGATCGAGGCGACCGCAAACCCCGTCAACGCGATGCCGCCGCTGATCCGTGCGAGCCGGAGATCGAGCTCGGGCCGGCGCAGGCGCACGCCGGCCAGCACGCAGCCGAGCAGCACCGCGACCGGCCAGAACCACACCGGCGATGGTGACGGGGCGTCGTAGAGCCCACCGCGAATCGCCGCCGCCGTCCCGTCGATCCGCAGCGGCACCGACCAGTCGCCGACGAACCGCTCACCGGGTGCCTGGGCCGTCGTCGCCAGCGCGTGCAGCCGTCCGTCATGCCACACATACGTGTGCCCGGTCGTGACCCGGTGCCAGTCGGGCCGGGTGTTCGGGCCCAGCTCCGTCGACGGGGTCACCGGCGGGATCTGGTCCAGGAAATACATCGAGCTGTTCTCGTTGACCGATACCCCGGCTCGGTCGAAGTGCAGGTACGGCGCACCGCGGTAGTCGATCACGTAGACGCTCAACGACGGCGAGGCGCGCATCCACAGCCGCAGGTCGCCGTCGATCGCCTTGGCCTCCAGGCCCGTCGGGACGTACGTGATCCGCGCCAGGTAGGTCGAGCCCGACGGGTCGACCGGTCCGTGGGCCTGCGCCGCCGCGGGCACATACAGCGTCAGGGCAAGCGCGGCGATGCCATACGCCAGCAGGCTCCCGACCACCCGCAGTCGCTGCTTACATCCCATTTCCCTTGGGAGACTGTACGGATCCGCGGTCCCGCCGCCCGCCGCTCGCCGCTCGCGTGCTGACGGCGCTTGCGCTGGCGCTGATCCTGGCGCTGGCCGCCTGGCCGAGCCGCGCGCTGGCCGACGGCGATCCGGCCTCCGACGTGCTCACCGAGACCCCGGTCTACTTCCCGGCGGACGGCGGCATCCCGGCCGCCCGGCAGGCGCAGTTGCTGGGGCTCGTCCGCGAGGCGCAGCGCCGCGGCTACCCGTTGCGGGTCGCGCTGATCGCCGACAAACCGGATCTCGGCTCGATCGGCGCGTTGTGGAGCAAGCCGAATGTCTACTCGGGGTTCCTCGGAACCGAGCTGTCGCTCGTCTTTCACGGAACCGTGCTGGTCGTGATGCCCGACGGCTACGGGGTCGACGTGGTCGGCGAGTCCGGCGCGGGGTCCAAGACGGAGGCGGCGGCCGAACCGCTGATCCATCTGGCGCCCCCGGGCGCGGGCGGAACGGCGATCGCTCGGAGCGCGATCGACGCAATCGGACGGATGACGTCGGCCGCCGGGCTGCACCTGCGCGTCCCGCGTGCCGCGGCGGTGGCGGCGCCTCCGTCCGGCGGCGTCGACGTGACCGCCTGGGCCGTGCTCGCGGCCGGAATCATGGTGCTCACCGCGGCTTGGACCGCCAGCGTGCGCGCGCGTCCGGTGCGTCGCGGTGTAGCCTCGGTCCACGATGGAACCTGAGAGAGCCAATGACCTGCTCGCACGCGAGCGCGAGCGGATCGAGTCATCGCTGCGGTCGCACTCCGGTCAGGGGCCGCTGGAAGGCGACGAGCAGGTGGAGCCCGGCGACTCGGGCGACCAGTCGCTCTACCAGGACGAGCTCGACGCGGGACGCGTCAGGGAGCTGCAGGACCAGCTGGCAGCAGTCGAGCGCGCCCAGCAGCGGCTGCGTGACGGCACCTACGGTCTGTCGGTCCTGAGCGGCGAGCCGATCCCCGACGCCCGCCTCGAGGCCCGCCCGACGGCCGAGCTGACCGTCGAAGAGCAGCAGCGCACGGTCTGACCACCGCGTCGGGACCCGGCACTAGGCTTGGTCGAGGATGACGGCCGGTCGTCGACAGATCCGAGCTGGACAGCCGTTCACCGGGATGGCGCTGGATCGCGCTGACGCCGCGCGCAAGGATCCCCGGTGGGTTTCAGAGCTCGCGGCGCGCCCCGACGCGCGCGTGCTGGCGGCCGGCCCGGGCACGGTGCTGGCCGATCGAGCGGCGCCGGCGCTGGCGCGGCTCCCGCCCACGGTCGCGCGGCTGACACCCACCCGCGGACAGGCGTCGGACCAGATCCTGCTCGGGCTCGAGGATGGCGCGCCGCTGTTCGCCGTCGACCTCGACGAGCTGTCTGATCCGAGAGCGCGCCGCCGCGCGGCCGATGACGCCGCCGCCGTCGATGACGCCCAGCGGGTGATCTCGCTCCGCGAGGCCGGCACGACCCTGCCGCAAGCCGAGGCCGGGCTGGCCGCGTATGTCTCGGCGCTGTTGAACTGGCACCGGCGAAACCGGTTCTGCGCCAACTGCGGGGCGCCGACGGCGTTGACCGACGCCGGCTACTCGCGCCACTGCCCCAACTGCGGGGCCGACCACTTCCCGCGTACCGATCCGGTCGTGATCATGAGCGTCGAACACGATGACCGGCTGCTGCTCGGCCGGCTCGCCGGCTCGCCCGAAAGGCGCGTGTCGGTGCTCGCGGGGTTCGTCGCGCCCGGCGAGTCGGCCGAGGAGGCTGTGGTCCGCGAGGTCGGCGAGGAGTCCTCGATCGTCGCGCGTGACCCGGAGTACGTGACCTCGCAGCCGTGGCCGTTCCCCGCCTCGTTGATGCTCGGCTTCCATGCCCGTGCCGACGGCGGCGACCCCGTCTCCAACGACGGCGAGCTGGCCGAGGTCGGCTTCTACGACGTCGCAACGGTCCGGGCGGCGCTGGCCGGTGACGAGCGCACGATCAGGCTGCCGCCGTCGGTCTCGATCGCGCGGTATCTGATCGAGCGCTGGGTGCGGCGTACGAGCCGGTGAGCAACCCGCACACGCCGCTCGCAGGCGACGCCGGCGCTATGCGGCGACCTGGGCGGCGCGGGCACGAGCGCGTTGCGCAAGCTCCAGCCGGCCCGATCCGATCGCGACGACAAGACCGAACAGCGCCAGCCCGGCGGCGACCAGGTTCGGCGATTCGTACCCCCAGCCGGCGGCGATCGCGGCCCCGCCCAGCCACGCGCCGAGCGAGTTGGCGATGTTGAACGCCGCGTGGATCGAGGCAGCGGCCAGGTTCGGCGCACCGCCGGCCAGCGTCACGATCCGTGACTGCAGCGCCGGCAGCAGCGGCAGCGCCGTGGCCGGCAGCAGCAGGATGAACAGCGGCGCGAGCACCATGCTGTGGTCGGCGAAGTAGAAACCGGCCGCCAGCAGGATCTCGCACGTCATCGCCACGTAAATCGTGCGCATCAGCGCCCGGTCGGCCATCCGCGCGCCGATCAGGTTGCCGCCAGTCATTCCCAGTCCGAACAGGACCAGCAGCGGCGTGATCGCGCCCTGCCCGAAGCCGGCGACGTGGGTCATCATCGGCGCGATGTAGCTGAACGTCGCGAACAGCGCGCCCCCGCCGATCATCGCGATCGACAGCGACAGCCAGATCTGCGGCTGGCGGAACGCCCGCAGCTCCTGGCGCAGCTGCGGCGCCGAGCCCTCCCGGTCGGCGCGATCGACCGGCACGACCGCAAGGATCGCGACCGCGGCGATGACCTCCACCGCTCCGACCAGCGAGAACACTACCCGCCAGCCGAAGTGCTGGCCGATCAGCGTGGCCGCGGGGACGCCGATCACGTTGGCGACCGTCAGCCCCGCGAATACAATCGCCATCGCCGAGCTGCGCCGCTGCTCCGGCACGAGATTGCCCGCGACCACCGACGCGACCCCGAAGTACGCCCCATGCGGCAACCCGGCCAGGAAGCGGACGATCAGCAGCGACGTGAACCCGGGCATCGCCGACGAGGCGGCGTTCAGCGCCGCCATGGTCAGCGCCACGATGATCAGCAGCCGGCGGCGCGGCAGCCGGACCGCCGCGCCCGTCAGCAGCGGCGCCCCGACGACCACCCCGAGCGCATACGCCGAGATCAGATGGCCGGCCTGCGGGATGCTGACGTGCAGGTCGTGCGCGATGTTCGGCAGCAGTCCGAGCGTCACGAACTCGCCGGTGCCGATCCCGAAGCCGCCCAGCGCCAGCGCCAGCAGCGCCCGCCTGACGGGGCCAAGCGTCAGCCGCGGCCGGGCGATCATCAATCGAGCCTAGTGGCCCCTGCCGCGGCACACGCGACCGCTCCGCGAGACCGTTGGCGATGACCGTTTCTTGGCGTCGAAGACGGGCCTAGGTGTGCTCAATCACCGAGAGCTGCAGCCACCAGGGGTGCCCGGCGTCGTGGTGGAGCCCCCGCTGAGCGGAGCATCGTGGCCCTGCGCACCGACCTCGGGGACGAGGCTCCGTTCGCCGCCCGGCTGATCGCCGACGCGGTCGCAGCGACCCGCCGCACCCGGAACCATGCCGAGATCCATCAAGGATCCAGTGTGCGCGGGGCGATCGACACCGTCGCGCTCGCCGCGGAGCTGATCCGGCTGCGCGCTGTCGGTCCCCATGACCCAGACGGGTACGCGACAGCCCTGCTCGACGCGATGATCGTCGCGCTGTCGGGCCGCATCCAGCTCGACGACGTCTCTGACAGCGCTCCCGAGCAGATCCTGCGATCAATCTGGGAGGATCTGATCCTCGCCGGAGCCGTGGCCACCGCCCCCGGCTGAAGAGCTCTCGATCCCGAGCTCGCGGAGGATCTGCCGGTCGCGCGACGCGAACGCATCCGTCCACCGCTCACGCGCCGTCCCAAGCCGCTGACCTCAGAGCCCGCCATCTACGATGCCCGACAATCCGCCGGGAGGGTGAATCTCGAGGATGCCCAGCGACTGTCATGACACAAGCGCCCCGTGCGTTGCCCGCGGCCGAAGCCGGGCGCCGTCGTGACCTTGCTGGACGACACGAGCCGGCTTCGTCGGGTTGCGGCCGATGCGAGGACCACCCCAGTCAGCTGTGACAATTGCGCTTCACCCACGCTGGAGATGACCATGGCCGATGACGCTGTTCCCAACGCTCGCGACGCCAAACTGATCGACTGGCTCGACCAGGCGCGCGCCAACGAAGCCCGACTCCAAGCCGAGCTCAGCACCCACATCTCATCAATCGAAAAGCCCGCTTACAGAAAACGTCTCCAAAGCCACCTCAAGGAAACCAAAGAGCACGAGCGCTTGGTCACTGAGCGGATCGGGCAGCTGGGCGGCGAAACCGGCGGATTCGCTGCCCCGGCCGTCGTGTCAGCCGTCGGCGAGGCCGCCGGCAAGGCGGTCGCCGCGTTCAAGGGCCAGATCGCCGCCCGAACGTCGGCAGCCGAAGGCATAGACGCCCAGCTGCGGATCGCCCAAGACCAGGTGCATGAGGAACACCTCGAGATCGCCATCTACACAGCGATCGAAGCGTTCGCCCAAGAGGTCGGCGACTCCGAGACCGCCAAGCTCAGTAGAGCGATCCTGCGCGACGAGCAGCGGATGGCCAAATTCCTCGCCGATGAGCTACCCAAACTCGTCCGAGACATCGTACGAGCCGAGATCCCCAAAGATCAGCGCGCGACCCCGCGCCGCCGCGCGCGCTCAGCCTCCGCCTCGACCCCCCCGCAATCCCCGTCATACAAGGTCACGCCGTAACGAAGCAGCGCGCGACCTGCCGCCCGCCACTGCTCGCAGGCCAGCGAGACCCCACCCCCGCTGCGATCGGCGGACACCTGCGTCCACCGATTACCCGAGCGCATCCTCAGCCGCGTGATCCGCCCGCTGGCCGACTGTGCGAAGCGCACGTCAGCGGCAGCCTTTTCGTGTCGGCACAACCGCCGCCGGGAAACGAAACACAAAGGAGATCGAGATGAAGATCGTGGCCAACATCAAGGGGATTCGGATCGACTGGTTGAAGGTCGCAGATGCGTTGAGCGCGGCGAACCCATGGGGGCCGATGATCGGGCCCGACGGCACGATCTACTCGCCGGACGGTCGCGTGCTGGCGACCGGCGCCGGGACCGCGTCCATCGCATCCCGGGCCGAGGCCACCGCCGGGCCGGTGCGCCACAACCCGCGGCCGGGGGTCGGCGTCCGGATCAACGACCGCGCGACGGTCGCGGCCTGAACTCAGACCGCAGGCGTCCGCGTCGCGGGCGCCGCTGATCCTCGAACGAGAACGGAGATTTCCGGCTCGCCGCCGACGCGCAGTCAGGACGCCACCGACTGTCCCCGCTTGTCGCCCCGGCCCGCGGCGCGGTGCTGCAATGCGGAGCGACGATGCTGGCGCTCGCCGAGCGGATCGACGGCGACACGCCGGTCGCGGCCGCCGGGCTGGTACGGACGCGGCTTCTGCTCGCCGACCGCTGCGGACCGCTCTACAACCGGCGACGCGCCGATCGCCGGAGTCACGGCATCGTGGCTGCAGCGGCCACGGAGGCCCAGCAGCGCAAGGGTGCATCGGCGTCCGAGCTGGGCCGACGGGCGGTGTGACCCTGCTGTGTCAGGCTGACAGGATGGAACCCCTGAGCCGCATCAGCAACCTCGCCGGACAGTTTGTAGTCCGACGGGCTGTCGCCAACGACGTCGCGGCGATCGTCGCTCTGATCGCCGCCGATCAGATCGGCCAAGAGCGCGACGGCGGGGACCTCGCCCCCTACATGGAGGCGTTTTCCATGATCGACGCCAACCCAGCGCAGCTGCTTGTCGTTGTCGCCGACGCCCCAGGAGCGGTGGTCGGAACGTTGCAGCTCACTTTCATTCCCGGGCTCGCGCGCCGTGGGGCGCTGCGCGCCTAGATCGAGGCCGTGCGCGTCAGTCAGCGGCTACGCGGGCAAGGCATCGGCGCAGAGCTGCTCGCCTGGGCGATCCAGGAGGCGCATCGCCGCGGGTGCGCGCTGGTGCAGTTGACCAGCGACAAGCGACGCGAGGACGCTCATCGGCTCTACGGTCGGCTTGGATTCGTCGCTTCCCACGAAGGCTTCAAGCTACGCCTGGGAGGGCCTGCGACCGAGCTCAGTTGATCGAACGAGTGATGCCGAACCAATCAGTCCTGAATCGCGCCGCCCGGCCGCTCCTCGCACGGCGGCCCCGACTTCAACGACGACGTGGAACACGAACACGACGCTGCGACGCCGAGCAATCCAAGCACAACACGCCGTCAGGCATCGCTTTCAACCGACCGCGAGAGATTGGTCCCCCGCACACATCGCAGATGCCGTATGTCCCTTCGTCTAGCTTCGACAGCGCTCGCTCGGTGCGATCCAACCCACGCTCGAGCGACTCCCCAACACCGATGTCCGTCAAGCGGCTCACCGCCTCAGAGGTGCCATCGCCGATCCGCTTCCCGAAGCTCACCGCACTGCCAAGCTCGGGACGCTGTGCCAGCACCCCCAAACGCTGACGGTGACGGTCACGACGCGCTGTGAGCTCAACGCGAACCAGGTCGAGATCGAGATCATCGAAGGCCACCGCCCGTACCGTAGCCCAAGGCGTCGCCCTCGAGCACGTGAAGCGCGCGCGGGCGGCGGGAAGGAGCGCTGGAGCGGTCCGAAAGACGGGTCCCCAATTCCCGGAATTACGCGGTTGGGTTTGAGGACCGTTGGCGACCGCCGTCCACCGCATCAGCACGGGGGATCCCTGCGAACCCGAAGAGCCTGGAGCGCCAGGGGAGCCTGAACCACCACCCTTGGACGAAACTCGCTCAACAACCCCTTGGTGAGCGTCTTGATTCGGGTACCAGCAACCGGCAGAATCGGGGCACCCGTTCACAGAAAGGTGTGTCCGTCATGCTCAATAAGCGCCGTTCCCGTTTGCTGCTCGCTGCGGCCGTTGTTGTCATAGCGGTCACGGCGGCGAGCGTCACCGCGTCCGGAGCCTCCACCACCCGCGCGCCGTGGACTCGATGCTCCTGACCTACATGTTCGGGCGGCTGCCGCCGCTCCCACAGCGACTAATCCGTGCGGCTACACGGCGTCGATCCCAGCGGACAGCTTCAAGGGCATCCCGGTGTTCGACGCTGTCCAGGCCGCGCAGCCGTTTGACGTCAGGTTCATCACCACTCAGGGCATCATCACTGTACGGATGCTCACCACCGCGGCGCCCTGTACTACGTTCTCGTTCCGCTTTCTGGCCACCCGGGGCTACTACAACCTGACCCACTGCCATCGGCTCACCACTCAGGGGATCTTCGTACTGCAGTGCGGTGACCCCACCGGCACCGGCTCCGGCGGTCCCGGTTACGAATTCAACGACGAGAACCTCGCCGGGGCCACCTACCCGGCCGGGACGCTCGCCATGGCCAATGCCGGACCGAACACCAACGGCAGCCAGTTCTTCTTCACCTGGCAGAACACCACCCTGCCTCCGGACTACACACCATTCGGCACCGTGATCGGCGGCATGAACGTGCTGCAGAAGATCGGGGCGGCAGGCGACGACAGCCAGAACGGCCCCGGCGATGGCTATCCCGACCTCTACACGGCGTTCCTGGCAGTGCAGGTTGTCCCTACGGGGCCATAAGGGGCAACCGCTCGTCGGGCAAGCCTGGACCACCGGCGCGAGAGGGTCGCTGCGGGCCGCTTCGCTGAGATAGCGACAAGGTGACGCACTGGCCACGGACTGCGTGGGAGGGACCGGCGCCGGGCGCGCGGTCAGCGGCGCGTGACGCGCTCGCGGGCCGCGCGCAGGGCGAGCTCGCGTGCGGCTCGCTCACGGTCGCGCTCGGCGCACTCGTCGGCGGCGCCGGCCAGCAGCCGGACCAACACGGGCACGAGGATCGTCGCCACCGCCACCGCCTCGACGTAGCAGGACAGAGGGATCGAGCGGCGTCCTCGATACAGATAGTTACGATGCTACAATAGTTGTTAGCTTACAAATGTAGTGGCTGAGGAGGTTGCCATCAGCAACTTGGATCCCAGTCGGCGTCGGCTGGTGCTGGCGCTGTGCTGTATGAGCGTGTTCATCGCGGGGATCGATGTGACGATTGTGAACGTGGCGTTGCCGTCGATCCAGCATTCGCTGCACGCGTCGGTGACTGGGCTGCAGTGGACGATCGATGCCTACACGCTGGTCATCGCCTGCCTGCTGATGTTGTCGGGGTCGCTAGCGGATCGGTTCGGTCGCCGTCGGGTGTTCCAGATCGGCTTGTCGCTGTTCTCCCTCGGGTCGCTGTTGTGCAGCCTGGCGCCCTCGCTGGACTTTTTGGTCGCGTCCCGCGCGTTGCAGGCGGTCGGCGGTTCGATGCTCAATCCGGTGGCGATGTCGATCATCGCCAACACGTTTCCCGATCGCAAGGACAGAGCCCGCGCGATCGGTGTCTGGGGGTCAGTCGCCGGACTGAGTCTCGCCAGCGGTCCCGTACTCGGCGGCGTTCTGGTCAGCGCGGTCGGCTGGCGATCAATCTTCTGGATCAACGTCCCGATCAGCCTGGCGGTGATCGTTTTGACGCAGCATTTCGTGCCCGAGTCAAAGGCACCGCACGCCCGCCGTCTTGACCCCGCCGGCCAGGGCCTGGTGATCGTCATGCTCGGCTCGGTCACCGCTGCGATCATCGAAGGACCGAACCACGGGTGGGGATCTGGGCTGATCCTTGGATTGTTCCTTGTCGCTGCTGTGGCGGCAGCTGTGCTGGTGTTTGTGGAGCTGCGGCGCCGTGAACCGTTGGTCGACCCGCGGTTCTTTCGCAGCCCCCCGTTTGCCGGGGCGACGCTGATCGCGGTGGCGGCCTATGCCACGCTGGGCGGGTTTCTGTTCCTCAACACCCTGTACCTCCAGAACGTTCGTGGCTACAGCGCTCTGCAGGCCGGGTTGCTGACAATCCCGATGGCGGCCATGTTGGGCGTATTCGCAACCGTCTCAGGACGTCTGGTCGCAGCCCGTGGCCCGCGGCTTTCCCTTACGTTGGCCGGTCCGGCGTTGGCGATCGGGGCGCTGATGTTCGTTGGGCTCGGCGCGCACACCACCGTCTGGTACCTGATCGTCGCCTACCTCATCTTCGGTACCGGCTCCGGCCTGGTGGCGGCACCGATCACGAACACCGCCCTGTCGGGGATGCCCGCCGATCAGGCCGGGGTCGCGGGGGCGATCGCTTCGACCAGCCGCCAGTTCGGAGCGGCCCTCGGCGTGGCCGTCGTCGGCGCGATCGTCGCCGGCAGCTCCCGCGGCGGGTTCACCACCGCCAGCCATGGTGCCTGGGCGGTCATCGCCGCATGCGGGCTGGCGGTACTGCTGCTCGGCCTGGGCTCGACGGGAGCCTGGGCTCAGCGCACCGCGAAACGCAACGGCGAGCGACTCACCGCCCGACCGCTCGAGGAGGTGCCCGATGACCTCACGGCCGTCACAGCCCACTGATCCCGCCGTCCGCGTGTGGACGGCAATGTATGAATTCGTCGCCGCCCAGGACCGCCGCAAACCGCTCCGCGACGTCCTTGACCTCGGGCCAGGCAAGGTGCAGTTGCTGGTGATGCTCGCCGACGGTCCGATGACGCTGCGCGAGATCGCCGAAGCGTTCGGGATCGACGCCCCCGCCGCCACCGTCACCATCGACAAGCTCCAGGCCCGCGGCCTGGTCAAGCGCACCGCCCACCCCGACGACAACCGCCGCAAACTTGTGCACCTCACCGACCCCGGGCGCGAGGCGGCCGCACGCGGCCAGCAGATCCTCACCGAACCACCCGCCGCGGTCGCCGCTCTGCCCCCCGAAGACCTGGCTCAGCTGGAAGAGCTCATGTCCAGGCTCGATCGGGTGCCGCCCTCGCGACCGACGTCGCCCGACCGCCGGGACGCTCCCGAACGGCAACCGACTCGCACCCTCGTCAAGACAAGAAAGAGCTGAACATGCCCTCGACCAACGATGGACCGCACATCCGCTCGACGAACCCGACAGCCCCATCTGCCCTGCCACCGTTCGACTCGAAGGACAACGCGAGGATCCATATCCTGGGCACCGAATTCGTGCACTTCTACCTGCTGGAAGAGGACGGCGACATCACCCTTGTCGACGCCGGTCTCAGCGGCTACCGCGACACGCTTCAGCCTGCGTTGGCCCGCATGGGACGATCAATCGACGACGTCAAGGCGATCGTGTTGACCCACGCCGATCCGGACCATGTCGGATTCGCCGGCGAGCTACAGCGCACCCACGCAATCCCCGTCTACGTCCACCGGTCAGACAGCGACCGAACCCGGGAAGGAAAGATGAAGAAGACCGAGGGCTCACCCCTCGAGATGCTCACAATGCTCAGACACGCCCACGGCCGACGCGCGCTGCGACACATGATCGCCAACGGCGGCGCCAAACAGCCCAAGGTCGCCGACGTCATCACATTTGACGACGGCGACCAGCTCGGCGTCCCCGGACGACTACAAGCGATCCACACCCCCGGCCACACCAACGGGCACTGCGTCCTCTACGCGCCGTCGCAAGACGCGCTGTTCGTCGGCAACGCCGTCAACAACATCCACATCGTCACCGGAAAGCCCGGCGCGCACATTGCACCCACGGCCGCCAACACCTCCACCGACCAAGCCTATGAATCCCTCTCCATAATCGAAGAACTCGCCGCCAGCACCATGTACTTCGGCCACGGAGACCCATCCACGGCCGGGCCCCGCGCCCTCGTTGCCGAGGCCCGCGCCAACCGCTGACGCCGCCCACACCGTCCCCAACCGACGCCACGACAGCACTCGGCGGTCCGGAGCGGAAGCGGCGCCGTCATAGCCGCAGAGTGAGAACAGGTGACGTGGCTCGAATTGACTGCGCTTCTGGTTTCGGACGCCGTGGAGTGACCGGCGGCTCGATATCCCATCCCTCTCCACCTTGAATTTATACCAGGAAAGAGGCTCTCATGGGGCCCTGATTCGTCCCGCATAATCGCCCGCCGCATGGTGGAACCACAGAACACGAGCGGAGTTGACCAGGTCAACTCCCAGGGAGGTGAGCGGATGGGTTGCTACGTGTTGGACTTCCAGGAGATTGACCAGACGCAGGTCGCACTCGTTGGTGGCAAGGGGGCGCGCCTAGGGGAGCTTGCGCGGGTCGAAGGCATTCGGGTGCCGCCTGGCTTTTGCGTGACGACGGCCGCCTTCCAGCGGATCCTCGCGGAAACGCCATCGATCGACGATCGGCTCGATCGGCTCGATCGGCTGAAGCCGGACGCCAGAGAGGCGATACGAGCGCTCAGCGCGGAGATCCGCCAGGCCCTCGAAGGGATGGCCATCCCAAAGGATCTGGCATCGGCGATCACACGCCAACTCGACGAGCAAGCTGCCTACGCCGTCCGATCCAGCGCGACAACCGAGGACTTGCCGTCCGCATCCTTCGCCGGCCAGCACGACACGTACCTGAACATCGTGGGTTCCGCGGCGATCCTCCTACACGTCAGCCGGAGCTGGGCCTCGCTCTTCACCGAGCGAGCGGTCACCTACCGGCTGCGTCACGGCTTCGCCCACCGAAAGGTCCATATGGCCGTCGTGGTGCAGCGGATGGTTTTCCCGGATGCGGCTGGCATCCTCTTCACGGCCGACCCGGTCACGTCCAACCGGAAGGTCGCTTCGGTGGAGGCCAGCTTCGGTCTCGGCGAGGCGCTGGTTTCTGGCCTGGTCAACCCCGACGTGTACAAGGTGCGGGACGGCGAAGTCATCGCCAAGGCGGTCGCCGCGAAGCGACTCGCGATCCACGCCTCCCCGTCGAGCGGGACACAGGAGCGGACGATCGAGGCCGAGCAGCAACAGCAGCCCGCACTGACGGATGGGCAGGTCGTGCGCCTCTCGCAGCTGGGCCGGCGCATTGAAGCGCACTTCGGCCGTCCCCAGGACATCGAATGGTGCCTAGTCGACAATCGCTTCGAGATCGTCCAGAGCCGGCCGATCAGCACGCTGTTTCCCATCCCCGCGGCCGACGACGAAGAGAACCACGTCTACGTCTCGGTCGGTCATCAGCAGATGATGACCGACCCGATGAAGCCTCTCGGACTGTCCGTCCACCAGCTCATCGCTCTCCCGCGCATGTACGAGGCAGGTGGGAGGCTGTTCGTCGACGTCGCCCAGAGACTGGCGTCGCCGACGACTCGCGCAGGCACCCTCCAGGCCCTTGGGAAATCCGATCCGTTGATCGGGGACGCGCTTCAGACCATCCTCGAACGCGGCGACTTCATCCCGTCGATCCCGGACGACGGCCCTGGTGGGGCACCGCCTGGCAGCGCGCCCGCCCCGATCGAAACCGATCCAACCATCGTCGCCGAGCTGATCGAGCGCAGCCAGGCTTCCATCGCCGCCGCCAAGCGCGACATCCGGACGAAATCCGGAACGGCGCTGCTCGACTTCATCCTCGCCGACATCCAGGAGCTGAAGCGGCTCCTGTTCGATCCGCTGAGCCACCAGGTGATCATGGCCGCGATGGAGGCGACGTGGTGGCTCAACGAGGTTTTCGAGACATGGCTCGGCGAGAAGAACGCGGCCGACACGCTGACGCAGTCTGCCCCCGGGAACATCACGTCGGAGATGGGTCTGGCGCTCTTGGAGGTCGCAGACGTGATCCGCCCGTATCCGGAGGTCGTCGCGTTCCTGGAACACGTCCAGGACGAGGACTTCCTGGCCCAGTTGGCCGAGCTCCCCGGCGGGCCGGAAGCGCGAGACAGCATCCAGGCCTACCTCGACAGGTACGGCATGCGCTGCGCCGGCGAGATCGACATCACGAGGCCCCGCTGGCGCGAACGCCCGTCCATGCTCGTGCCGCTGCTTGTCGGGAACGTCAAGAACTTCGAACCAGGCGCAGGTCAACGGCGCTTCGAGCAAGGACGGCAGGAAGCCCGGGACGCAGAGCAGCAGCTGCTGGAGCGCGTACGGGCCCTACCGGACGGGGAGCAGAAGGCCGAAGAGGCCAAGCGGATGATCGACCGCGTCCGGACGTTCATCGGCTATCGGGAATATCCGAAGTACGGCATCGTCAGCCGCTACTTCGTCTACAAGCAGACCCTGCTGCAAGAAGCCGAGCGCCTCGTCCAGGCCGACGTGCTCGCTGAGCGGGAGGACATCTTCTACCTCACGTTCCAGGAGCTCGGCGACGTCGTGCGCACAAACGAGGCCGATGACCAGCTCATCTCCAGGCGCAAGCACGCGTTCAGGTCCTACCAAGCGCTCACACCGCCCCGCGTGCTCACATCGGAAGGCGAGGTCATCGCCGGCGCCTACAGACGCGACGACGTACCACCCGGCACGCTGATCGGCCTACCCGTTTCCGGCGGCACCGTCGAGGGACGGGCGCGCGTCATCCTCGACATGACGGAGGCCGACCTCGAACCTGGCGACATCCTGGTCACGGCCTACACGGACCCCAGCTGGTCTGCCTTGTTCGTCGCGATCAAGGGGCTCGTGACGGAGGTGGGAGGCCTGATGACCCACGGCGCAGTGATCGCCCGGGAGTACGGCTTGCCGGCCATCGTGGGGGTGGAACACGCCACCCAGCTGATCCATGATGGCCAGCGGATCCGCGTCCACGGAAGGGACGGGTACGTCGAGATGCTGCCCTGAGACTGCCGCTCCCTCACAAGGGCAGCAAATGAGAGCCTTCCGTACGGGTGTCAGACGGCGCGCCTCCCAGGCGCGGAATCGTCAGCCGTCGACGATCTCTCCAAACGCGGGATTCTCGCGCAGGGCCGCAAAGTCCTCATCATCGCGGGCAAGCTCGGCCATCGACGGCTCAAGCTCAACCGCCCGGCGCAGATGGGCGATCGCCGCCTCCGCCCGTCCCGCCCGACTCTCAAAGCAGGCGGTGTTGTAGTAGACCGACGCGCCGTAAGACGGGTCGTCGGCCAGCAGCGCCTCAGCACGGTCAGCGCCCTGCTCGTAGTCGCCGGAATCAAACAGGGGAAACAGCGGCGCGAACGCCTCCCAGCCGCTGAGCTCATACGGCTTGCCCTCCGGGCCTCCGCTGATCGCCAGCACGGTCGTGCCGGCGTCCCGGGCGAACGCCGTCCGCTTGACTCCGGCGGGAACATGGACGAACGTTCCCGCGGTGGCGTCCTGGGTCTCTCCGTCCAGTTCGAAGTTGGCGTGCCCGGACACAACGACGTACAGCTCTTCGCTTGAGTGAGAATAGGTCTCGTCGTGCTCGGGGATGAGCCGGTCGCCGTCGGCGTGCGCAGTCATCGCGGTGATCCCGAAGGTTCTAATGCCGAAGTGATGACGCACCGCCCGAAACGGGCGCTGCCCGTCGTCGATCTCGTCGATCTCATCAAGTCGAGCAACCGCGTATTCCGCCATGTTTCCTGTTCTCCTCAGTCGACGCGCCAGTCGCGAGCCTACCCCGGTGGCGCTATCACGGAGCCGATACAGCACATCGCCGATCTGAGCTGTGCCCTCCTCACCGAACTCGGCGATGTCGCCCAGCTGCAACGCGGAAAGCCTCGGACTTGGTGGCAGCGCGACCGGACCGCCTGCGGCATCAGGCCTGATCGGCGTGCTCGACCTGGCGATGAAGAGCTCGCGCGACATTCGCGAGAATTTCGTCTGAGAGGCCGCGGTCATCGACCGCTCTTGCCAGTACCAAGGCCCCCACGAGCGTCGCGAGAATGAGATGGGCCTCGTCGGGGTCGCAACCGGGAGTCAGCTCGGCGAGAAGCTCGATGTAGCGACGAACCTGGCGCGAATAGGCAGTCCGGGCGCGCGGGTCGGCGTGGGCAATGTCGGTCGGGAGCGCCGCCACCGCGCAGCCGGTTTCCGGCTTGTCGCGGTGAAGCGGGCTCAGGTACCCATCGATGATGGCTGCGAGCGCTGGCGGGCCGCCGAGCTTCGCGGCCGCCTGGATGCGCTCTGACCCCTGCACCAGCGCGGTGTCGATGGCTTCGGCCACGAGGTCGTCGCGAGAGCCGAAGTGCCGATAGAACCCGCCGTGCGTCAGCCCGGCCTCGTTCATCAGTTCAGCCACGCTGACGCTGTCGATCCCACCACGCCGCATCCGACGTGACGCCGTCTTGACGATCCGCTCGTGACTGGCGGCCTTATCAGCTTGGGAGCTGCCCACGGTGTCTGACGTTCCTCAGTTCGGCACTTGTTCGTCTTGACATTCAGGATGACACGTATCATCATAAATGTGGATGACGGCTATCAGCTTGCTGCGCGTTTGCCGCGGCGGGCAGACCGACCACCTCGACAATCAGGGAGACCTCGGCATGCCGATGATCGACGTTTACGCCACTCCTGGGATGTTCGCCGACAAGCACGCGCTGGCACAGGAACTGGCGAGCGCGGTGATGCGCTGGGAACGGGTCCCAGACCTGGCGCTTTTTCGAGACAACACGGCCGCGTTCGTGCACGAGCTTCCCGCCGATTCGATCGCCAACGTCAACGGCGAGAGCAACTACGTCCGGGTGCAGGTCCTGACGCCGGTCGGAGTGCTGGACCGCGACAAGCAACTCGGCGTGGTCAAGGAACTGACCGAGATCGTTGCAGCGGCCGCCGACGATCCCGGGCTTGCCGAGCGGACATGGGTGCTGTTGACGGAGTCGCCCGAGGGCGGATGGGGTGTCGCGGGGCACGCAAACACCGGGGCCGACCTGGCTCAGGCGGCCCGAGCGGAGATGGCCGCGCTGGCGCAACAGCAGACGACCAGCCCCTAATGCCGGCGGCCGCCTTTGAGGTCCGCGATCAGCTCGGCCAGATCGTAATCGACAACCCGCCGCACAACCTGTTCAGCCAGGGTCTGATTGCCGATCTGCGTACGGCCGCCGAACAGGCAGCAGTGAGCGGAGCCCGAGCCGTTCTGCTCCGAGCCGAAGGCGACGCGTTCTCGGCCGGCGCTGAGGTCTCGATCTTTACGGGGCTTGACGAGGCGGAGGCCGAGGCGCTGATGACCGCCGCGCTGTCGCTGATCACCGCGATCGAGGGGATTCCGGTCCCAACGCTGGCGCTCGTTCAGGGTCGTTGCTTCGCCGGCGCGCTCGAGGTCGCCCTTGCCTGCGATCTGATCTGGGCCAGTGCCGGCACGCTGATCGGCCAGCTCGAGGCCGTGATCGGCGCATTTCCGTTCGCGGGTGGCACTCAGCGTCTCGCGTCGCGGATCGGCGCCGCGCGGACGGCTGAAATGGTGTACGGGGCGAGCATTCGTCCCGCTGAGGAGCTCGCGGCCTGGGGGCTCGTCAGCCACGTGACAGCTCCTGAGCGTTTGTTGGAGGAGGGCCGGAGTTTCGCGATGCAGCTGGCAGCCGGCCCCACGCTTGCCCATCAGGCAACCAAGCGCATCCTCCGCGCCTGGCGCTCCGCGGGAGTGCCTGCTGCCGACCAGATGACCCTTTCCGAAGGCCCCCGCGTGATCCTCAGCAACGACCTGCAGAACGGCGTCGAGAGCCTCCAGCGCTCGGGCCCCGGGCACGCCACCTTCGCCAACCTTTGAAGGGACCGTCATGAGCATCAGCAATGCTGTCTGGTCGAAGACCGCGTGCATCCTGTGCGAGTGCAACTGCGGGATCGAAGTCGAACTTGATGGTCGGCAGCTCTCGCGGATCCGCGGCGACAGGGACCACCCCGGCACGCGGGGGTATACGTGCAACAAGGCGATGCGGCTGGACCACTACCAGAACGGCCGCCACCGGCTGACCACCCCGCTCAGGCGCCTTTCCGACGGCAGCTTCGAAGCGATCGACTGGAACACGGCCATTTTCGAGGTGGTCGAGCGCTGCACCGCGATCCGCGACACCCACGGCGGTGAGTCGATCCTGTACTACGGCGGCGGCGGCCAGGGGAATCACCTCGGTGGCAGCTACAGCGGCGCGTTCCTGCGGGCGATCGGGTCCCGCCACCGCTCGGGCGCGCTGGCTCAGGAGAAGACCGGAGAGGCGTGGGTCGAGCACCGCCTGTACGGCGCGCACACTCGCGGCGAGTTCGAGCGCGCCGAGGTGTCGGTGTTCATCGGCAAGAACCCGTGGATGTCACAAAGCTTCCCGCGCGCGCGGGTGGTTCTGAAGGAGATCGCCAAGGACGCCGACCGGTCGATGATTGTGATCGACCCGGTGCTGACCGACACAGCCAAGCTCGCCGACTTCCACCTGCGCGTGCGGCCTGGAACCGACGCGTGGTGCCTGGCGGCGATGGTCGCCGTTCTTGTCCAGGAGAATCTGGTCGACCGCGAGTTCCTGACCGCACGCGTGAGTGGGTCCGAGGCGGTGCTTGGCGCGTTCGCCGAAGTCGATGTGCCGCGCTACGCCGGGTACTGCGGGGTCGACGAGGATTTGCTCCGCGCAGCGTCGCGGCGGATCGCGAGCGCGGAGAGCGTCTCGGCGTTCGAGGATCTCGGGATCCAGCAGGCGCCCCACAGCACGCTGTGCTCATACATCAACAGGCTGCTGTGGATCCTGACCGGGAACTTCGGGAACCCCGGCGGGATGCACCTGCACACGTCGTTCGTGAACCTCTTCCGCGACTCGCGCATCCGTCGCACGCCGGTCACCGGTGCGCCGATCCTCGCCGGGCTCGTTCCGTGCAACGTGATCCCGGACGAGATTCTCACCGATCACCCCGACCGATTCCGCGCGATGATCGTGGAGTCAGCCAACCCGGCGCACTCGCTCGCCGACTCCCAGCGGTTCGCCGACGCGTTCGAGGCGCTCGAGCTTGTCGTCGTGATCGACGTGGCGATGACGGAGACCGCTCGCCACGCCGACTATGTGCTGCCGGCCGCGAGCCAGTACGAGAAGCCCGAGGCGACGTACTTCAACTTCGAGTTCCCCGACAACACCTTCCAGCTCCGGCGCCCGCTGATGGAGCCACTGCCGGGCACGCTCCCGGAGGCTGAGATCTGGGCGCGCCTCGTCCGTGAGCTCGGCGTGGTCGACGAGGACGAGCTCGAGCCCCTGCGCATGGCGGCTGCCGCTGGATTGCCGGTGTACGCGCAGGCGTTTGCCAAGGCGACAACCGACAATCCCACGCTCTCAAGCCTCGCTCCCTACATCCTCTACGAGACGCTCGGCCCGACGCTACCGGATGGTCTTGCCAGCGCCGCAGCCCTCTGGGGACTCGCGCATCGCTGTGCGATGACCTACCCCGACGCGGTCCGTCGCGCGGGTCACGCCGACGGCAACGAGCTGTTTGAGGCGATCCTCTCATCGCCCTCCGGAGTCGTGCTCACCCGCGACGAGTACGGAGATGACTTAGCCAGGATCGTCCACCCAGACAAACGGATCGCGCTCGAGCTCCCCGAGATGCTGGACGAGCTGCGGGCAATCAACGGCGGACCCGTGATCCACACCAGTGACCGATTCCCGATCGTCCTGTCCGTCGGCGAACGCCGGTCATTCACCGCCAACGACATCTTCCGCGACCCAGGCTGGCGCAAGCAGGACGCAGACGGCCGACTCAGGATCAGCGCCGAGGACGCGGGGCGGCTGGGCTTGGTCGACGGTGCTCTCGCCATCATCACCACAGCACGCGGTCGCGCCGAGGCCGCGGTCGAGGTCAGCGAGGCGATGCAGGCCGGACACGCCTCACTGCCAAACGGGTTCGGCCTTCAACACGCCGGCCCCGACGGCGAGACGATCGTCACCGGAGTCGCGCCCAACTCGCTCACCGCATCGAACTGGCGCGACGAATTCGCCGCCACGCCGTGGCACAAGCATGTGCCAGCCAGCGTTAGGCCAACTGAACAAGCGCCATAGGGCGCCACCGCGCAAGACGGCCACCCGCGAGAACCAGGTTCAGCTGGCCAGATCCGCCAGGTCGCTGAGTAGCAGCTCCCGGTCTTCGTCATCGGCCACCTGTCCGGCTGCTTCGTACGCCTCTCTGCGATACCGGTCCGCGGCGTTGGCATCGCCCGCCGCGGCGCAGGCGCGGGCGAGAGCTTCGAAGGCGTACGCCAAGTCGAAGTCGCCGATTCCGTGTTCCTCGCAAATGGACAGGCAGCGCCTGGCGTGATGAAGCGCCGGCTCGGGACGGCCGACCGTGGCATAGGCGCGCGAGATCTGCCACTCACCACGCGCATGGTTGGCGGGCTCACCGACCTGCTCCCAAAAGAAACGCGAGGCATGCGCCGCGTCGATCATCCGCTCCCTTTCGCGGTCGGTCCGGTCGTCCTTCTCCAGCAGCATCCAGACATGATTGAACAGGTCGATGCCGAGCTGCTTCTGGTTCTCAGGTTCAAGCGCGATGGATGTCGGCCGGGCGGGGATGTCGATGTCCTTTCTGTCGATCAGCTATTCAAGGAAGTACAGGCGGGCCGCGGATCTGGCGCGCTCGCGCATCCTGCTCTCGGGTGTAGCGCCGCTGAGTCGCGCCATCTGGCCGATGCTCAGGAACTGGCTCGCGACGACCACGTGACCGACGATACGGGTTGCCCTCGGGGAAAGGTCAACCCAGTGACGGCTGATCGCACCCCTGTCGAGAGCAGCGGCCGTCTCGGCCGGCGGGTCCGACGCCAACCGGCTGCTGCTCTGCGTCGCCCCTTTAATCGAAGCGGAAGTCCCGAGCTCGCGGCTGCGCGGGGGACGATGCAGCAGCGCGCTGTGGGACCATGCCCGCGTGCTCACGAAAGTCAACGTCGCGCAGTGCGAGACGCAGCTGCTCTACGCGCGCGGCAGATTCCAGACCACGTATCACGACCTGACCGAGCCGTTGGGCGCGTGCGTGATCGGCGCCACCGTGTTCGAGACCAACGCCGGCTACACCCGCGGCCCCTACCACTTCCACGATGGGATCGAGGAGTGGATGTACGTCGTCTCCGGCGAGCCGGTGCTACGCGATCGGAGCGGTGAGCGCGCGCTGGAGCCTGGGACCCTGGTCGCCTTCCAGGCCGGTCCCGACGGCGCCCACACTTTCGACGGGCCGGGCCGGGTCGTGATGTTCTCGGTCGGTGCGCGCGGCTGGGGCGAGGCGTTCACGAGCGTGTATCTGGACGCCGACAAGATCGGCGGCAAGCCCGGCGTCCAGTTCCTGCGTACTGCCGCGCTCGAGACGTGGACCGAGCCGGCCGTCGTCGCGGTCCCGCCGGCGCCCACGGGCCCGTGCCCCCAGGTCGACCTGCGGTCACAGCCAGCCGTCAGCCCACACCTCGCTGAGCGCCTGCATGCCCAGACCTGGGCCCCGACGCTGTACGAGCTCAGCCCGAGCGAAGCGACCGCCCCTTACCACTATGACTGGTGCCGCGAGCATTGGGGGCTCGTGCTCGATGGGGCGCCGACGCTGCGCCACCCGGGCGGCGAGGACGTGATGGCGCCCGGCGACATCGTCTGCTTTCCCGAGGGCGAGGCCGGCGCCCACCAGTTCCTCAACCATGCCGCCAAGCCGGCGCGGTTGCTGGTCTGCTCGGCGCCCGTCAGCGGGCCGTCGGCCGCGGTCTATCCCGACGAGGACACGTACGTGCTCCGCGTTCCCGGGCAGACGGGATATCGCTTTCGCCTCAGCGACCAACTCTCCGACTACTGGGACGGCGAGCCGGGCGCCGGCAGCGCCTAGCGACGAACCGGTCTACGGCGTCGAGCGCGTCGAGCACGAACTCGGAGCCCTCGGCGGCCCCTTCACGAACAGGCAGGCGCCATGGCGGCGGGCTCGAATGACCGCCACCGCCAAACCCAAGACCAAGACCACGCTGATGTCAAAGATCCGCCGCGCGCTCAGCGAGCTCAAAGGTGGCCAGGGCGCGATCTTCCGCTACGACCGCGACTTCCGCGCCTAGCAAACGACCGCTCAGAGTGCGTGACCAGCGACGAGCCGCCGCTTCGGCGAAGAAAGCGGAGCTCTCATTTAACCCTGGTCAGACTCGTGGTTCGCGAGCTACCCGACCCGGCCGGTGATCAGCGCGACGTGCACCGGCTCGGTGAAGCTCTGTGCTGAGCCGACCGCCTCTCGCAGACCGCAAGCGAACGCCACACGCCGCTGACCGGCCGGCAAGTGCTCGACCCCCAGTGCGGAGAGCACCCCGCCAAGCAACTGGTCGAAGCTGAGCTCGGCAACCCAGTCACAGTCAACGCCGCCAACCTCATAGCCCAACGCGACGAGATCCTCGCGATACCGCTGCTGAGCGGCATTGTCGGTGCCACACCGATCAACCAGCTCACAGTCAAGCCACCGCTCCAAGAACGAACGCAGCGCACGCGACCAGCCGCTGTCCTGCAACCACAAAGGCGTGCCGTTGGTCAGGATCGCGACCCCCCCGCCCCGACGCAACAACCCACGGGCCCGGTCAAACAGCATCCGATGATCGACCCAGTGGGCCGCCTGCCCGATCGTCACCGCCGCGATCGACCGATCCCCGAGTGCTCGACCAAGCGCCAGCAGGTCGCGATCATCGCCGATCACCCAGCTCGCGTTGCTGACCTCCAAGCGCTCGGCGGCCCGTCGCGCGACGATCAACATGTCAGGCTCGGGATCGACGCCCACCACGGCACCCACCACAGCCGCAAGCGGCAACGCAAGCTGCCCCGTCCCGCACCCCAGATCGACAGCTACACCGCGTGAGTCCAGGGCGAACGCGTCGACGACCGCGGCCAGGATCTCAGCCGGGTAGCCGTGGCGGTAGCGCTCATAGAGCTCTGCCACCTCGCCGCCAAACCCTCTGGACATCCGCCCCACAATAGCAACCGTACGGTTGCACAAGTGCCGCGGCGCTGGTTCAGGCGTCCGTGGTCGTCCGGAGTGCCTGGAGCGCTGCCTGCAGGATCGGTGCGCGGTAGCTGGCGGTTCCCGGGATCTTCGCGACTGCGACGAGCATGTCGAGGATCTGCTCAAGGGTGAGATCGACTTGCATCTCGCCAGTGTTGGTGGCTGCGAGCAGGAGAGGTCGACCGGCGTGGAGCACTCGGGTGTAGCCCGCCCCGAACACGGGGTCGTCCGCTCCTGAGTGTTCGAGGAGTTCGGCGGCGACGAGCCGCTTGCTGGTGAAGTAGGCGTAGAAGCGGCGCAACCATGCTTCAAGGATCGCCCCGGGGCTGTCGCCGTCGATCGTCACCGCGGCCTCGCAAACGGCGTCGATCTCGTCGACGTAGAGTGCCTCCAGAAGCTCGCGTCGGTTGGTGAAGTTGCGATACAGCGTGGCCGAGCCGACCTCGGCGCGCCGTGCGATCTCGGCCATCGAGACATCCGCGTCCGGGTCGGCAAAGGCAGCACGCGCGGCGTTGAGGATCCGCTCGCGGTTGCGCTGTGCGTCAACCCGTCGAGACGGTGGTGTCCGGGCTGTGTCTGACGATCGTTCCATGCGATTAAGTGGAGTGGGTCCCCGCTTCTGCTACATTCATGCGGGCACCCTCTCCGTTTCTGAGCTTATCGGGTCGTGACCCCCCCGTCGCGCCGGTACCCCATCGCACCATCGACAAGGAGCACTCGCCGTGAGCTACACGCAGCCAGCGGTCTTTGACGCCGCCATTCCCGCCCTGACTCCGGTCATCTCAGTTCGGCCGGTCGTGCTCCCGGCCGCTGGCCGAGGCGCGGATCTGCAGGTGCGGGTGACCGCGCCGACAACCGGAAGTGATCTTCCGATCGTGGTCTTCTCCCACGGGTTCAGCGAGTCGATGGACGGCTACGCTCCGCTGGCCGAGTTTTGGGCCGCCCACGGGTTCGCCGTGCTTCAGCCGACCCACCTCGACTCCCAAACGCTCGGGATCGCGCCCGACGATCCCCGGACCCAGGTCATCTCGCGCTTCCGGATCGAGGACGTGCGCGCTGCCCTGGCCAGCGACCATCATCCGCTGGGTCGACTCGAATCAAAATGAGCCGTCCATTTCCCAAGCGTGAGATCAGCTTCGGGATCGCGACCGCCCCGCAACAGGTCAGCTACCGCGAGATCCTGCGGGTCTGGCGAGAAGCGGACACGATCCCGGAGATCGAGCACGCGTGGCTGTTTGACCACCTGCTGCCGATCGGCGGTGACCCCAACGGGCCGATCTTCGAGGGCTGGACCCTGCTCTCAGCCCTCGCCGCACAGACCGAGCGGCTACGCCTGGGGCTGCTGGTGACCAGCAACCGCTTCCGACCGCCCGCCGTGCTCGCCAAGATCGCCGCGACCGTCGACGTCGTGTCCGACGGGAGGCTTGACTTCGGCATCGGGGTGGGCTCCCGCCCCAACCCTCCAGAGGCTCGGCGCGAGTACCCGGCGCACGGCCTGCCCTACCTCGACTTCCCCGAAGCCGTTGAAAGCCTCGACGAGGCTTGCACGGTCATCCGGCGCCTGTGGACCGAGACGCATCCGTTCGACTTCGACGGCACCCACCACCAGCTGACCCGCGCGTTCTGCAACCCCAAGCCGGTCCAGCAGCCGTATCCGCCGATCATGATCGGCGGCCGCACCACCGCGACGCTGCGCGTCGTCGCCGAGCACGCCGACCTGTGGAACATCCCCGGCAGCAACCTTGCCGACGCCATCCAACGAAGCGCTCTCCTGGACCGGCTCTGCGCAGAGATCGGCCGGAACCCCGCCTCGATCATCCGCTCGATCCATCTCCGGGTCTCCTACGAGCAGATCGACGCGACCCGAACCGCGATCGCACAAGCCATCGACGCCGGCTTTCAGCACATAGTCCTCGGGCTCCCCGCTCCCTATCCCGACAGTGTCGCGCACTGCATGGCCAGCGAGCTCGTCAACACCTCGACCCTCAACTGTCGATCGCCTGTGGAAAGCTAAAGTAGTGGTCGGGATCGACGCGCTGCCGGGTGGCCTCCAGGCGCGGGAGGTTCTCTGCGTAGTAGGCCTGCTGCCAGCCCTTCAGGGTCGGGTCGATGTAGTTCTGGTAGGCCTGGCCGGACACGTACGGGCGCATCTTGGTCCAGGCCTGGTCGATCCACGACGCGCTGCTGCCCTGGCCGTAATACTGGATGCAGAAGAGTTGCTCGCGATGAGCAAAAGCGGTTGCCGTTGGGGCCACTCGGTTTACCGCGCCGCCGTATGAGTCGCACAGCAACGCGCCTAGGCCAGGCGTCTCGGTTGCGGCCACCATCGCCGCACGTCCGGCGCTCGGGAGCGGCTTGGCCACATAATCCGATTTGGCGTTAAAGGCCTCGCGTGGCAACATCCCACCCGGAAAGACTCCGACGGTATGACAGGCGGCGAAGGTCTTGCCCACGCAGCCGGCGAGCAGCAACTGCAGTTGCAGGTAGGGCATCTCGACGCGGCCGGTCAACGCCGCGCCGGGCACGGCGAGCAGCGGCGCCAGCAGTCCCGAGACCGCGGCGGAGGACCCGAGGTACTGACCGGCTGTGCTGACCGTGGGCGCTCCGTTGTTCGAGTCCAGGTGCAGGATCGACGTGATCTTGTCGGTGGTGTGCGGTGCCCACGACTGCCAGGCGGCGATTGCCTCGGTGGCGGACGACCATGGCCACGTGACATTGAAGAAGGTGGCGCGTGGGGGCAGCGGATGGACGTTGAAGGTGAACTCGGTGACGATCCCGAAATTGCCGCCGCCACCGCCCTTGAGCGCCCACAGGAGGTCACTGTCGGTCTGAGCGTTGACGGTCTGCAGGCGACCGTCGGCGGTCACGATATTGGCGCTGACGAGGTTGTCGGCAGTCAGCCCGAAACGTCTGCCGGCCAAACCGAAACCGCCTCCCAGCGTGACCCCGGAGATCCCCACCGACGGGCACGATCCCCCGGGCAGCACCGCTCCGGCCTTCGCGAGCGCGTTGTACACATCGATCAGTTGCGCGCCCGCCCCGACCCTCGCTGTCTGAGATCGACGATCGACGACGATCGAGTCCAGCTCGCTCAGGTCAATGACGACGCCATCAGACAGCGTCGAATAGCCCGCGTAGCTGTGACCGCCTGAGCGGGCCCGCACCCGAACACCGCGATGGGCCATGACGCGCACCGCGCTCTGGACATCGGCCGCTCCGACGGGTCGGGCCACCGCGCGCGGGTGGACGTCTTCAAAACGCAGGTTGTAGACACGGGCGGCGGCGGTGTACCCCGGCTTGCCGGGTTCGAACACGCGCCCGCGGATCGCGCCCCGTAGCGCCTGGGCAACGGACTGACCGGTGGAGGTCGGTGCGGTGCTGCCCGCGGTGGTGGCGCTGCTGCTCGCAGTCGCAGTGGTCGATGAGGACCTCAACGTCGACCCGCCACAGCCGGCGATCAAAGCCGCCCCTCCGCCACCCAAACCGACCAGGAACGCGCGCCGACTCAAGACGCTAGTATCGGACCCGCCCCGGTTTGTAGGCATGCCGCGAGCGAGGCTACCGATTCCATCGTCGGTTCGTGGTTCTGGCAGGCGAGTCCTCGGCGACGCCTCGATCGTGCTGATCGCCGGCGGTCAGCGAGCCGCGTGGACCACCGAGCTGGAGCGCGGTCCCGTCCTCGAACCGGACGGTCACGAACGTGGGACCGCTCAGCCCAGCCCTCCGGTGGAGCCGCGCCGCAACGCGACGCGCAGGTACGAGCGGCCCCCTGTCCGCGCTCCGCTCCCCCCAAGCGCCGGTGCAGCCGCAGCGGCCCGCGCCCCCGGCGCCCGAGACGCCCGAGGCCGCCGCCGAACGGGAGCGGCGTTATCGGGAGATCTTCGGGATCCCCGAGGCAAGAACCCGCCGGCCGTGGCGACGCCCAGCCGGGAGTCTCGAGTTTGGCGAATACGAGGTGCGGGACCGGGCCGCGACGGGGCCCGACTCCGTGGTCGTCGCGGTACTGGTGCCGCGGTCTGGGTGCCGCCGAATGAAGTTGCCACCGCTGGCGCTACGGCTGCGACCTTCGGTTACGAGTTCGCGACCAGCGCGCGAGCCTCTCCTCGCTGAGCACCTGAGACGGCTCCACTCGGCGGCTGAAGGAGTCCCGAAGGTCCTGGGCGGCGTCGGGCTCGCTTGCCCAGCCCCTGAACAAGTTCTCCGACTCGGGCCGCGGGAACCGCCCCCACGCGAAGGACCACTCGTAATGCTCGGAGGCGCGCCTGTCGCGCCAGCCTGCGTAGGAGTCGAGGCTCGGGTTGGCGCCCGACAGCAGCTCAGCCAGCCGGATCGCCTGCTCGACGGCGTCGCCGATGCCTTGGGCGGTGCCGGGATGCTTGAAGTGGCAGGCGTCGCCGACGAGGGCCCACCCCGGGCCGGTCGGGGTGCGAAAGAAGCCGCGCATCAACGACTCGGGCGCGACGATGAGGTCGCTGACCATCTCAGCCCTCTCCAGGACGCCCGGCTCGATCGTCTGAGGGAAATCGCGCAGCCGTTTGAGATACCGGCGCCGGCGCTCCTCCTTGGACCCTCGCGTGAACTCGGCGTTCCCGGCTGCAACGAGGAGGTGCATTCCATCCTCGACGGCCCAGCGGCTCAGGATTGCGTCTTCCCTGATGTCCAGTGTCGCGTAGCCGTTGTCGGGGATGCCGCGCCAGTATGCGAACAGGAAGGCAACCTCCGCGCTGAGGGGACGCGTCTTCTCGATCCCGAGCCGGCCCGCGACCGTCGAGCCGCGACCGTCGGCGCCGAAGACCCACTTGGCGCCGATTCGCTCGCCGCTCTCCAGTACGACCCCGGCGACAGGGTCCTTCGCGGTCCCGGAGCCGATCAGGTCGACGACACGCTCTCCGAAGCGCCCATCTGCTCCGGCCGCGAGAGCGGAGTCGACGAACGCCCTATCGAGAGCAGCGCGCCGCGGCCCCGCTGCGCGGTCGATGCCATCAATCGGCGTGAACTGGCCCGCGGTCTCGTGGCCGAAGCCAATAATCCGGAAGCCCAACATCGGCACGTCGTGTGCGGCGAGCAGAGTGTCGAGCACCCCAAGCTGTTGCAAGCGCGCGAGCGTGTTCGGGAAGATCAGGTGGGTGGAGACCGTTTCGCTTGGGAAGGTGTCGCGATCGATGAGCACCACGTCCCAGCCAGCCTGTGCGAGCGCCAGGGCGAGAGTCGATCCGGCGCAGCGAGCGCCGACGATGACAGCGTCTCTCGTCTGCATGCGAGCAAGGTACTGGCAGCAGCCCAACTGGACAACGACGACCGCCGGGACAGGACAAGTCCGTCTGGCTGGCTCCATTTGCATTCACGCGCCAGCGGCGTCCGCGGACCCGTTCGGCGGCTTCGTCATGATCCCTAAATAGCCTGCTAATCGCCGGCTGCTCAAGCGCGGCGACGATCGCATGCAGGCGTTGCAAGCGTTCGGTGGACGCTCGCCGCATGAAACCAACGGGCGGGCAGACGCCGCAAGCCGTCCCGGGGGCTGTTTCGGAAACGCCCCGTCGGCGGTCAGCTGTCGATCGACGTGCGGTGATCGGCTAGTGCGTGAGCGGGATCACGGATACGCCGTTGGCGGTGGTGACGTAGATGGTGTCGGCGGCCGGGTCGGTGACGATCGTGCCGGGGTTGAATCCGGGGTAGGTGCCGGCCGGTAGCTTGTGTGGCGTCTGGCCGCAGCCGAGGTTCACAAGGCGGTTGCAGGTGTTGCCGTCGATCACTGACAGGCTGGCGTCTTCGGTGTTGGTGGTGTAGACGGTGTGGTTGGTCGGGTCAATCGCGAGGTCGGAGGCGCCGAAGCCGGCGGGGACCGCTGGGGGGGTCTGGTTGCAGCCGCTGGTGTTCTGGGCGTCGCAGGTGGCTCCGTTGATCACGGCGACGCTGCCGGCGTAGTCGCCCTGCGCCTCGAGCGTGACGTAGAGCGTGTCGGTCGCCTGGTCGATCGCGATTCCCCAAGGGATAAGGCCGCCGGGCGCTAGCGGGTTGCCGGGCGTCAGGACCGCGGGAGCCTGGTTGCAGCCGCTCTGATCTGTGCGGTCGCAGGTGGCGCCGTTGATGACGTACACGCTGTCGCCGACGAAGTTGCCTCCAAGGAACGCGATGTTGGTCGCGTAGATCGTGTTGGTCGCATGGTTGATGGCGATGTTGAGCTGTGAGCTGCTGAACGCGCCGCCGGAGTC
>Ga0302325_10003162_pt1 | contig 39154 bp, 35 predicted proteins | sample Palsa_T0_2_FD_201948 | JGI IMG/M metagenome (GOLD analysis project Ga0302325, IMG submission 201948) | Peat permafrost microbial communities from Stordalen Mire near Abisko, Sweden - Palsa_T0_2 | ecosystem: Environmental > Terrestrial > Soil > Palsa > Peat permafrost | place: Sweden: Abisko...
CGGGAGATCGAGAACAGGCACAGGACCGCGAGCAGGATCGAGAAGGTCAGCACGGCCGGGAAGGTCCCGGTGAACCCCGACAGCACGCCCACGCCGACCACGGGAATGATCAGCCCGGCGTAGCAGGCCACGAAGAAGGCGGAGATGGCCTGGCCGCGCCGCTCGGCCGGGGCCAGCCGGTTGGCGGTGGCCAGGCCGCCCAGGAAGATGGCGCCGACGGCCACGCCGCCGGCCACCGTGCCGGCCAGGAACAGGGCCATTCCGGACTGGGCCAGGCCGGCCACGATCAGGGCGAGCGCGGCCAGGAACAGAACTAGGCCGGCCAGCACGACGCGCCGGCTGCTGAACCTGAACAGCGCCACCTGGGTGACGGTCCCTACCGCGAGCAGCAGGAACACGACGGCTCCCTGAACGGCGTGGTTACCCTCATGCAGCTGGCCGGCGATGAAGCCGGGCACCAGGGAACTGAACAGCCCGAGCAGGGCGAAGGCCGAGAAAGCGGCGACGCCGGCGGCGATGAACTCGCCCCGGCCCCGCTCCGGGATGCCCAGCCCGGCGAAGCGCAGGGTCGGGCGCGTGCGGCGGCCCACCGTCTCGGGGACGAACAGCAGGATGAGGCCCGCCACCGCCAGGACCGCCAGGTACGTCTCGAACACCAGCGTCGTGGGGTGCGGCGCGTACTGCGCGAACAGCCCGGCGACCAGGGGACCGAGGCCCAGGCCGGCCATGTTCGCGGCGGTGGCCACCAGCGACGCCCGGCGGCTGGCCGAAGCCGGCACAAGCTCGGTGAGCGTGGCCGTCGCCGTGCCCGTCATCAGGCCCGCCGACAGTCCCGACACGATCCGGGCCGTGATGAGCGCCGCCAGGTTAGGGGCCAGGATGAACACCACCGTGCTCAGCGCGCTGGCCCCGAGGGCCACGGCCAGCACCGGCCGGCGCCCAGCCAGGTCCGAGGACCGCCCGGCCAGCAGCAGGGTCGCGATCACCGCCGCGGCGTAGACGGCGAAGGTCACCGTCACCATGGCCGCGGAGAAGTGCCAGCGGCCCTGGTAGATGACATACAGCGGGGTCGGCAGGGTGGTGCCGAGCATGGTGACGCCGAGTACCAGCGCCAACAGCCAGAATGCGACCTGCCGCGGGACGGCCGGCGCTCTCCGCCTGGTCGGTGACGGCCGGCCATGGTGGCCGGTACCGGGCCGGCTGCGGGCCGGCCGGGGTACCTGCGTGGTGGTCATGTCGGTTCCTTTCGGTCTTTAAGCGAGGTGGCATCAGCCTCGCGCCCGGCCGGGTGAGCCGGCATCACACGCTCGGGTGATCCGCAGGCCGGGCTCGGCCTATCGGCGCGGGAGACGTACTGTTAGAAGCGGTACCTGCCGAGGAGAGCCGCCGTGGAGCCTGCCGTCGGGTCCGGGGCCATCGCCGCCCCGGCCGTTCCGGCTGCTCCGCCTGTCCGGGATGGAGTCGTCTCGCGCCCGGGGCTTTTCCGGCAGCTGACCCAAGCGCAGCGCGTCGTGCAGGTGTCGGCCCCGCCGGGCAGCGGGAAGACGGTCTTGCTCCGGTCCTGGATCGCCGGAGCGGGCCTGGCCGAGTGCACCGCCTGGGTATCGGTACCGGGTGAGGAGTGTGATCCTGCTCGGCTCTGGATCTCGGTGGTCGGCGCGCTGCGGGACACCGCGCCCGGGTCCGCCCTGGTGCGCGGGCTGACGGCGGCGCCCGACCTGGACGGCTGGACGGTGGTCGAGCGGCTGCTTGACGACCTCACCTCGCTCGAGGACCGGGTCTGGCTGGTGCTCGATGACCTGCACGAGCTGGGCTCGGCCGAGGCGCTGCGCCAGCTGGAGCTGCTGATCATGCGCGCACCGACCACCCTGCGGTTCGTGCTGGCCACCCGCCATGACCTGCGGCTGGGCCTGCACCGGCTGCGGTTGGCCGGGGAGCTCACCGAGATCCGCACGGCCGATCTGCGGTTCAGCCGGGCGGAGGCGCGGGCGCTGCTTGGCTTGGCCGACGTACCGTTGTCCGACTCCGCGCTGGCTCTGCTGTACGACCAGACCGAGGGCTGGGCGGCGGGACTGCGGCTGGCGGCGCTGTCGCTGGCCGGGCACCCCGATCCGGAACGTTTCGCCGCCGAGTTCGGCGGCAGCGAGCGCACGGTCGCGGAGTATCTGGTGGCCGAGGTCCTGGAGCAGCAGAGCGACGAGGCCCGGCTGCTGCTGCTGCGGACCTCCATGCTGGAACGGGTGAACGGAGAGCTGGCCGACCTGCTGACCGGCGGCTCGGGCGGGGAACGGGTCTTGCAGCAGCTCGAGGAGGCAGGCGCGTTCGTCGTCTCGCTGGACGCGCGGCGGTCCTGGTTCCGCTACCACCAGCTGTTCGCCGATCTGCTGCAGCTGGAGCTGAGAGGGAGCGCAGCGGCCGAACTGCCCGTGCTGCACGAAGCCGCCGCCGGCTGGTACGCGGGACACGGGTACTCGGTCGAGGCGGTCCGGCACGCCCAGGCCGCGGGAAACTGGGCCCTGGCCGCTCGCGTGCTGTCAGACCACTGGGTCAGCCTGGGCCTGGCCGGGCTGGGCGGCACCGCGCACGAGCTGCTCGCCCGGTTCCCGGCCGACGTGGTCACCGCCGACGCCGAGCTGGCCGCGCGGGTGGCCGGGGACCAGCTGGCCCGGGGATCATTCGAAGAGGCCGAACGGTACCTGGCTCTCGCTACCCAGAGACTGGAATCGCTGCCCCCGGGCCAGCGCGGGCGCCCGCAGGTCGTGGTCGCCGTGGTGCGGATGCGGCTGGCCCGGCAGCGCGGCGACCTCCCGGCCGTGGCCGAGGAGGCCCAGCGGCTGCTGGCCCCCGCGGTGGCCACGGGCCTGGCGGAGCCCAGGCTAGGCGGGGACCTGCGAGCCCTGGCGCTGATCAATCTGGGCATCGCCGAGGTCTGGTCCGCTCGCTTCGATGAGGCGGACCGGCACCTCGAGGACGGCATCGCCCTGGCGCGCGAGATCGGCCGGCCCTATCTGGAGGTCACCGGCCTGGCGCACTGGGCCCAGCTGCTGAGCTGGCGGTCGTTCCCGCTGGGGACACAGCGGAGCCTGCAGGCGATCGAGCTGGCCAAGGAGCACGGCTGGGCCGATGAGCCGGTCACCGGCGTCGCCTACCTCGACCTCGGCGTCGCGATGGTCGCCCAGGGACGGCTCGAGGAAGCAGAGCGGGCGCTCGGCCGGGCTGAGCGCACCGTCCGGGCCGAGGTCGAGCCGGCCGCCGGGATGCGGCTGCACTACGGCCGCGGCATGCTCGAGTTCGTGAGCGGCCGTCTCGACGCCGCACTGCGCGCGTTCCGGACAGCCGAACGGGTGGCTAAATCGCTCGTCACACCGCACACGCTCGCCATCCGGGGGCGCTCGCACCTTTTGCAGACGCTCGTGCGGATGGGTGAAACGGCGCGCGTCGAGCAAGCCCTGACCGACATGGACAGACCGGAGCGGGAACGGGCAGAGATACGCATCGCGGAGGCATCGCTGCGGCTCGCTCAGGACGACCCGAAGGCGGCGACCGCCGTGCTCGCGCCCGTCATCGACGGGTCGGCTCCGTTGACGAACGCCCATCTGTGGGAGGTTCAGGCGTTCCTGCTCCAGGCGATCAGCTGCGACGCGCTCGGCGACGCGGACGCCGCCAGCCGCGCCCTCGAGCAGGCCCTCGACCGCGCCGAGCCCCAAAGCCTGCTCTTCCCTTTCCTGTACGACCCGGCACCCGAGCTGCTAGATCGCCATCGCCGGAATGGCACCGCGCACGCCCCCCTGATCGCCAAGATCCTAAATGTCCTGGCCCCAGCCAGCCAGCCCCCCGCAGGGGGCCCCGGGGGGTACGGGGGGGCGGGCAGCCCCCCCGTAAGCAGGGGGGGTCTGGGGGGGATCGTACCCCCGAGGCTAATCGAGCCGCTCAGCCACGCCGAGACCCGCGTCCTGCGCTACCTGCCCACCAAGCTCTCGGCACCGGAGATCGCCGATGAGCTTTACCTTTCGGTGAACACGGTCAAGACCCACATGCGCCACCTGTACGACAAGCTCGGCGCGCACCGCCGCCACGAAGCCGTCGAGCAGGCCCGCGCCCTCGGGCTGCTCGCACCATCCCCGCGGCGGCCCTGACCAAGCCCGCCGCCCAGGCCAATCACCCGGCCGGGTGACGCCGTCTCACCCTTCCACGACCGAGCCTTGGCTGGTCGGACATTCGCCGACGGCGTCATACGCGGCAGGCGATCCCGTCGAGGACCGTGCTGAGCCCGAACCGGAACTCATCGTCTGCGAAGTCGGCCGGCGGGGCGGTCGCGCGCTGGGCCATGGCGGCAACTAGGCACGGGAAGCGTTCGGGGTCGGCCAGCCGAAGCAGCATCCGGGCGTACTGCGAACCCGGATTGTCGCCGGACCGGACCTGACGGCCAAACCCGGTCGCGAGCTGACTCTGTCCCCGGACATAGACATTGACCAGCAAGAGCGCCGACAGCTTCGCGGTCTCGGCCAGGCGGGTCGGGCGCAGGGCCTCGAGGCCGCGCTCGGTCCATTGGATCTGGTACGGGAGCGCGGGCGGATCCGGCAGGGATACCCCGAGCACCCAGGGGTGGGCCTCGAGCCTGGAGCGCACGGCGTAGGCCCAGGCTGACAGCCGGTCGCGCCAGGCCGACGGGCCGTAGGCAGGGAAGTCCGGCGGGCCGAGGGCCTCGTCGATCATGAGCGCGAGCAGCTCATCCTTGGCCTGAACGTAGCGGTACAGACCCATCGAGGTCATGCCGAGCCGCGCTCCGACGGTCCGCATGGACACGCGGCTGAGGCCGCCCTCATCAGCCAGCTCGACGCCGGCCGCGGCAATCGCGCCCATCTGCAGGCTGCGCCGGGGCCCCGGCCGCCTTCCATCGTCGCCGTGCCAGGCCAGGTCCACATAGTCCGGAATGCTCATGGTGTTCTACCCATCCAGGCGTCCTGCCCGGCCCGCCTTATCTGCTTGCAGTGTACACAGTCGAAGGCCTACCATCTGCTTACATCGATATCAGTTTTCCATGTAAGCAGATATGGTCAGGGAGGACCTATGCACAACAGGGACGTGCTCATCTCGGGGGCGGGCGTGGCCGGACTGGCGCTGGCCTGCTGGCTGCGGCGGCTCGGCTTCACCCCGGTCGTGGTCGAGCGGACGTCCGCGCCGCGCGACGGCGGCCAGGCGGTCGATCTGCGCGGAGCGGCGATCGAAGTGGCCCGGCGGACCGGAATCCTGGACGCGGCCAGGGCCGCGCGCACCGGAACCCGCGGGATGTCCTACGTGAGCTCCGCCGGGAAACGGCTGGCCAGCATCAACGGCGCATTCGGGGTTATCGACCCGGCCGATGTCGAGATCGTCCGCGGCGACCTGGTGAGCATCCTGTACGAGGCGGTCAGGAACAACGTCGAGTTCATCTTTGACGATTCCATCTCGAGCCTGACGGACGCCGCGGACGGCGTCACGGTGACCTTCGAGCGGTCGGCGCCGCGCACGTTCCACCTTGTGGCGGGCGCCGACGGGCTGCATTCCCGGGTACGCGACCTGGCCTTTGGCCCGGAGTCGCGCTTCATCGGTCAGCTAGGCCTGTACCTTTCGGTGTTCACCGTCCCTAACGACCTGGAGCTGGATCACTGGCAGCTCATCTACGCCACCCCCGGCAAGTCGGTGACTGTCACCAGCGCGCGAGGCAATCGCGAGGCGCGGGCGATCTTCTTCTTCGCCTCCGGGCCGCTCGAGTACGACCACCGTGACCGCGGCCAGCAGCAGGAACTCCTCGCCGCCGCGTTCGCCGGAGAGGGCTGGGAGGTGCCCGGACTGCTCACGGCCATGCGAGAGGCCCCGGACTTCTACTTTGACTCCGCTAGCCAGGTCCGGATGGGCAGCTGGTCGGCCGGGCGGGTCACGCTGGTGGGTGACGCCGGCTACTGCCCGTCGCCGCTGTCCGGCCAGGGCAGCAGCCTCGCCCTGGTCGGGGCCTACGTCCTGGCCAGCGAGCTGCGCGCCGCTGATGGCGACCATCGCGAGGCCTTCGCGCGCTACCAGCAGCGGATGCAGGATTTCGTCGAGCGCAACCAGCAGATAGCCACCGGCAACGCCAAGCGGTTCACGCCCGCTACCCGCCGGCAGATCTGGCTGCAGAATCAAGGCATCAGGGCCCTGCCGTACATGCCCGGCAAGAACTGGATCCTCAGCCTCGCGACCAAAGGCGTCAAGGAGGCCGCCAACGCCATCACCCTGCCCAGCCCGGCGCCGTACTAATACGAAACAGGCAGATCGCCCAGTTGCTCGCAGCCGCTAGCCGGATTCCCTAGCTTTGGTGGCCATAATCATGTGAAGATCGCACAATGTAACAGCTAACTTCTACTCCGAAGGGCCCCTTCGCATGCTTGAGGATCTCGATGGTCAGGTCGCTGTGGTCACTGGCGGGGCCAGGGGCATTGGTTTCTCCCTCGCTGGCGCCCTGGCCCGGCTGGGCGTCCACGTCGCGCTGCTCGACCTGCTGCCCAGCGTCACGGACAGCGCCAAGACGCTATCCGCGGCCGGGGTGCGGACCCATGGGCTGAGAGCGGACGTGACCAGCGAGGACGCCTTGGCCGCGGCGTTCGCCGAGGTCAGCCAGGAGCTGGGCTCCCCCGCAATCCTGGTCAACGCCGCCGGGATCACCGTCTGGGAGGACAGCCTGGAGGGCACCAAGGCCTCCTGGTCGAAGGTGATCGAGGTCAACCTGACCGGGACTTACCTGGCCTGCCAGGCATTCGGCCGGGCCTGCCGGGACGCCGGTCACGGCGGCGCGATCGTGAACGTCTCGTCGATGTCCGCCACCGTGGTCAACATCCCGCAGCACCAGGTCAGCTACCACGCGTCCAAGGCCGGGGTGGACATGGTGACGAAAGCGCTGGCGGTGGAGTGGGCGCCGCTCGGGATCCGGGTGAACGCCGTGGCGCCCGGCTACATCCTCTCGGATATGACCCGCCAGTTCACCGAGGCGAACCCGGAACTCGCCGAGCAGTGGCGCGGGCTGATCCCGGCCGGCCGGATGGGTGAGCCCGCGGATCTCGACGGCCTGGTCGTCCTGCTCTGCTCGTCGGCCGCCAGCTACCTGACCGGACAGTCGGTGGTAATCGACGGTGGTTACACCGCGCTCTGAGGCGGCCGGCCGTCAGGGCAGCAGGACCCGTCAGAGCAGCAGAACCCGGTCCCGGTAGGGGTCCAGCCTCGAGTCGGCGGGGTCGAGTTCGGTCACGACGGTCTGGATCTGATCCAGGCTCAGCGCGCGGACCGCCGAACGCTGGCTCAGCTTGCTGGAGTCCACCGCGAGCACCAGGTACTGCGAAGCGCGGACCATCGCCTGCTTCATCTGGACTTCCTCGACGGTGGGCTCCATCGTGCCGAGCTCCGGGTCCAGCGCGCTGGTGGACAGGAAACCGCAGGAGAGGGAGAAGCTTTCGAGCGTTCGCTGGGCCACCGGCCCGACCAGGCTGCCGGTCCGGCGGTCGACCTCGCCGCCGGACAGGAAGGCCCGGACGTCGGTCCGCGACTGCAGGGCCTGGAACGCCGGGATGCCGTAGGTGACGACCAGCAGATGATCAACGGGAGGCAGCTCCTCGACGAGCGCGAACAGCGTGGTCGAGGCGTCGATCGCGACGGATTCGTGCGTGCGCACCAGCGGCGCGAGTTTCTCGGCGATCCGCCGCTTGGCGCTCAGCGCCTTGGACTGGCGGATCTCGAACTCCTCGGTGCCCACAAAGATCGCGCCGCCGCGGACCAGGCGCGCGCTGCCCTCGCGTTCCAGGCCCTTGAGGTCACGCCGGATGGTCATGTGGTGGACCCCGAGCTGACCGGCGGCGCCGGTGATGTCCACCCGGCCGGATGCGCGCAGCAGGTCCAGCAGGACCAGGCGGCGCTCTTCGGCGGCGAGCGATCCGTCCAGGCTCATCGGTTCCCGTCCTCGGCCGGCCGGTCCGTAGCTGGCCGTTAAAGGTACCTGGCCGCGGGCCGCGGCTAGCTGTTACTATATGACAAGTTCACAAAATGTAACAGCTAGTTGATGGGGTGACGACGCCGTGGCCGATTCCGGCCCCGTGAGCGACCTGATCGGTCGCAGCAACCGCCTGGGCTCAGACCCTCGGAACACCAACTACGCCGGCGGTAACACCTCGGCCAAGGGCACCGCCACCGACCCGGTGACCGGCAAGCCGGTCGAACTGCTCTGGGTGAAGGGCTCCGGCGGTGACCTCGGCACGCTGACCGAGTCGGGCCTGGCCGTCCTGCGGCTGGACCGGCTGCGCGCTCTGGTGGACGTCTACCCGGGGGTCGAGCGCGAGGACGAGATGGTGGCCGCGTTCGACTTCTGCCTGCACGGCCGCGGCGGCGCCGCGCCGTCGATCGATACCGCGATGCACGGGCTTGTCCCGGCCGCGCACGTCGATCACCTGCACCCGGACGCCGGGATCGCGTTCGCCACGGCCGTCGACGGCGAGGCTCTCACCCGGGCGTGTTTCGGCGACCGGGTCGCCTGGGTGCCCTGGCGGCGTCCCGGCTTCCAGCTCGGCCTGGACATCGCCGCGATCCGCTCGGCCCACCCGGAAGCGATCGGCGTCATCCTCGGCGGCCACGGCATCACCGCCTGGGGCGAGACCAGCGCCGAGGCCGAGGCCAACTCACTGGAGATCATCACCGCTTGCCAGGGGTACCTGGACGAGCACGGGAAGTCCGAACCGTTCGGCTCTCAAATGGACGGTTACCAGCCCCTGGGGCCGGCCGAGCGGCGGACCCGCGCCGCCGGGCTGTTCCCGGTCCTTCGCGGGCTGGCCTCTACCGATCGCCGTCAGGTCGGGCACTTCACCGACGACGCGCGGGTCCTTGACTTCCTCGCCCGGGCCGAACACCCCCGGCTGGCCGCCCTCGGTACCTCCTGCCCCGACCACTTCCTGCGGACCAAGGTCCGTCCGATGGTCCTCGACCTGCCCCCGTCGGCGCCGCTGGACGAGCAGCTCACCCGGCTGCGTGAACTGCACGTGGCCTACCGGGAGGACTACCAGAAGTACTACGAGAGCTACGCCACGCCGGACTCCCCGGCGATGCGTGGGGCTGACCCGGCGATCGTTCTGGTGCCGGGGGTCGGGATGTTCAGTTTCGGCGCGAACAAGCAGACGGCCCGGGTGGCCGGCGAGTTCTACCTGAACGCGATCAACGTGATGCGGGGGGCCGAAGCGGTCTCCAGCTACGCCCCGATCCCGGAGTCGGAGAAGTTCCGGATCGAGTACTGGTCGCTGGAGGAGGCCAAGCTGCAGCGGCTGCCGAAGCCCAAGCCGCTGGCCGGCCGGATCGCCTTTGTTACCGGCGGCGGCTCAGGCATCGGCGCGGCGATCGCGCGGCGGGTGGCCGCCGAGGGGGCCTGCGTGGTGGTGGCGGACCGGGACTCCGACGGTGCTCGCCGGGTGGCCGAGGGCATCGGCGGTCCCGACGTCGCGACCTGGGTGCAGGCCGACGTGACCGACGCCGCCGCGGTCGGCGCGGCGATCCGGGCCGCGGTCGTCGCCTTCGGCGGCGTGGACCTGGTCGTTAACAACGCGGGGTTGTCGCTGTCCAAGACGCTGCTCGAGACCACGGAAGCCGACTGGGACATCCAGCACGACGTGATGGCCAAGGGTTCCTTCCTGGTCGCCCAGGCGGCCGCCCGGGTCATGATCGAGCAGGCCCTCGGCGGCGACATCGTCTACATCTCGTCCAAGAACTCCGTCTTCGCCGGGCCGAACAACCTCGCCTACGGCGCGGCCAAGGCCGACCAGGCGCACCAGGTGCGGCTGCTGGCGGCCGAGCTCGGCGGCGACGGGATCCGGGTCAACGGGATCAACCCCGACGGTGTCGTCCGCGGCTCCGGGATCTTCGCCGGCGGCTGGGGCGCGCAGCGGGCCGCCGTCTACGGGGTGGCCGAGGAGGACCTGGGCGCCTACTACGCCGGCCGCACGCTGCTCAAGCGCGAGGTGCTGCCCGAGCACATCGCGGCCGCCGTCGTGGCCCTGACCTCCGGCGATCTATCCCTCACGACCGGCCTGCACATCCCGGTGGACAGCGGCGTCCCCGCCGCTTTCCTGCGCTGACCCGGAGTCCGACATGGCAGCTGAACTGCGCACCCTGGTGGAGCTTTCCCGCACCCTGGGTGACCCGAGCCGGGATCTGGTCATCCTGGCCGAGGGCAACACCTCGATCCGGACCGAGGAGGACCGGATGCTAGTGAAAGCCAGCGGTTCTCAGCTCGGCACCGCCGCCGACGAGGACTTCGTCGAGGTGAACACCGCGACCATGCTCGACCTGGTCAACGACGAGGCGGCCGGAGAGAAGGACGTCGAGCGGGTGTTCGGCGAACTCGGCCGCAGCGGCAAGCGGCCCTCGGTCGAGGCCATGCTGCACGCGATCTGCCTGAGCATCGGCGGCGCCAGCGTCGTCGGGCACACCCACCCGGTGCCGGTGAACATCCTGCTGTGCTCCCCGCACGCCGAGCGGATGTCCTCCGACGTGCTGTTCCCCGAGCAGGTCGTGATCCTCGGCCGGAACCCGGCCTTCGTGCCCTACACCGATCCGGGCCTGACCCTGGCCCGGGCCGTGCAGCGGGAAATGGTGCGGCGGATCGAACTCGACGGCGCCCCGCCGAAGGTGATCTACCTCGGCAACCACGGCATCTTCGCCCTCGGCCAGTCCGCCGCGGAAGTCCTGCAGATCACGGCGATGGCGGTGAAGGTCAGCCGGATTCTCGGCGGCGCCCTCACCGTCGGCGGAGTGCACACCCTTTCCGAGCATGACGTGGCCCGGATCGACGGGCGACCGGATGAGATCTACCGGCGCCAGGTGCTGGCCGCCAGCGGGCCCAGCACCGGCCGCCAGGATGACGGCACCCATGCCTGAATCCCTGCAGGACCGGGTCGCGGTGGTCACCGGCGCCTCCAGCGGGATCGGCCTGGCCATCGCCCAGGTGCTGGCCGCCCAGGGCGTGCGGCTCGTGCTCGGGGCCCGTTCGGTGGGCAAGCTCGGCGAAGCGGCCGCCGCCCTCGGCGAGGCGGCCACCCCCGTCCGCACCGACGTGACCGACACCGCCGACGTCGAGGCCCTGATCGGGACGGCGATCGAGCGTCACGGCCGGATCGACATCCTGATCGCCAATGCCGGCGTCTACACCGGCGGCGACTTCGCGGCCGGCGACCTGGCCGAACTGCTCGGCCTGATCGACACCAACGTGGGAGGCGTGGTGCGCACGGTGCACGCCGCGCTCAAGCACATGATCCCCGCCGGGACCGGAGACATCGTGATCACCAGTTCGGTCTCCGGGCACCAGGTGATCGACTGGGAGCCGGTGTATTCGGCGTCGAAGCACGCCGTGCACGCGCTGACGCACGGTGTCCGGCGCCAGCTGACCGGGACCGGAGTGCGGATCGGCTCCGTCGCGCCCGGTGTCGTCCTGAACAACATATGGAAGGTGACGGACGCGACCGCGGTGGCGGAAGGCGTCGCGGCGGGGACCGGGCTGCGGTCCGAGGACGTGGCCGACGCCGTGCTCTACATGCTGACCCGGCCCCGCCACGTCAACATCCGGGACCTGGTCATCCTGCCGGTCAACCAGGAGATCTGAGCGTCAGCGGTCCTTGGCGCCGGTTCCTTTTCCGGCGCTCTAGGACTCCCTGGCCAGGGACAGTACCAGGCCGCGGGCGGCGAGCCCGTCCCTCAGGTCCGCGCGGACGTCCGCCTCGGGACGGTCAGTGCTCACCTCGAGCAGGATGCCGCGCCCGCGGTAATAGTCGACCAGCGGCGCGGTTTCCCTGGCATAGACGGCGAGCCGGTGCCGGATCACCTCGAGCGTGTCGTCGGGCCGGCCATCAACTTCGGCCCGCTCGAGCAGCCGGGCGACGAGTTCTTCCTCCGGCGCGGTCAGGTAGATGACGGCGTCGCTGCTGATGCCGAGTTCGACGGCGATCTGCGCCGCGCGCAGCGCCTGGGGCATCGTGCGCGGGAATCCGTCGAGCACGTAGCCGCCCGTCTCGTGGGCCGCGGCGACCACGGCTGGTATGAGGACATCGAAGATGAGCTCGTCCGGGACCAGGTCGCCGCGGTCGGTGTACTCAGCGACCTTCCGCCCCAGGTCGGAGCCGCGTGCCACCTCCGCCCGCAGCAGTTCGCCCGAGGAGATGTGCGTGGCGCCCGTCTGCTGCATCAGCCACCTGCTATGGGTGCCTTTCCCGGCGCCGGGCGGGGATAGCATGACCACCCGCATTATCGTGACGGCACCCCTTCCACTTAAGTTGGGCCCTGCCCGTCCAGTATCCCTGGTTCGTAGCGCCGGACGCTCATCGACGGCTCGGACCGCCATGACAGCCTGTCAGAGGGTCAGGGGAACCGGCAATAGGGGCCGCCCCGCGCCGAACCCGCCGCGACGCAGCGAAAGCGAGTCAGCTCGTTGGCGTGATCGGCCGCCCGCAGGCCCAGCCCGGAGGCTTAGCTCTAGCGAACTTGGCTTGTCTCGCGCAGCGGGACCGGCTGCGACCCTTAACACCCGCGCCACGAGCCTCTCCCGTCACGACTGACCGCCGAGATAGCCACCGGTTTCCTGCTCAGACTAGTTTTCGTTTCATGACCTTGTGGTGTGGTTGCGGCAACTTAGAGGGTCAGGAGCCGAAGACGAAGTCCTCGATGATCGCGGCGAGCTCGAGGGGCGTGTCGCCCTGCAGGCTGTGGCCGGCTTCCTCGACGTGAACGACCTTGGTCGAAGGCAGCCGGCGCAGCAGCTCACGCTCGTCGTCGTCGTCCAGCACCGAGTCCGGCCGCATGCCCCGGGCGAGCAGCAGCGGCACAGTGACCGACGACAGCACCTCCCAGAGCTGCCCGTAGCGGGTACCGGCGGCCGGCACGGGGGTGGCCGGGATGGAGGTGGCCGGCGCGGAGGTGGCCGGCGCGGGAGCGGCTGGGGGCGCGGGGCGGCGGTGGCGGGCCCATCGCCACACCCAGCTGCCGTCGGGCTGTTGTTCGGCATTGTGCAAGATGCCGCGGCGGAGGGACGACCGGGACCGGGCCGGGTTGAACCGGGCCGTCCGCTCCAGCAGTTCGTCCAGGCTGGCAAAGCTGGCCGGGCCGGTAACGAAGTCGGTGATGTGCTGGGCCCGCTGCGCCTTTATCCCCGGCAGCACGTCGACGAGAACGAGCTTGCGGACCAGTTCCGGCGCCTCGGCGCTGAGGGCGATGGCGGTGAGGCCGCCGAGAGACATGCCGATCACCGCCTTGGCGGCCGGGGCGAGCCGGCGGATGGCGGCCGCGACGTCGACCGCGTTGCCGGACACGTCCAGCTGGCCTTGCGGGCGGTCTCCCGGGCCGTCGGAGTGTCCGTGTCCGGGGAGGTCGATGGCCACCAGGGAGCGGTCCAGGGCCATCGCCACCGTGTCCCAGGTATGGGCGTTCTGGGATCCGCCGTGCAACAGGACCAGTTCCGGGTCCCGGTCTTGCCACACCAGCGCGCTCAGCCGCCGGCCACGCGACCCGGAGGACGCGGAGGACGCGGAGGACGCGGGGGCCAGGGAATCCACTGGGTCTACGTCGGCGAAGACCCGGCGGACGGTTGGCGTGCGGTCAAAGGGCAGGCCGTACTCTTCGGCGTTCTCGTGGAACAGCCCGAACTCGTCGTAGTCGACCCGGTCGGTCACTATTCCTGCTCCGCGGGCTCGGCGCGGCCGGGGAGGCCGAGCATGCCGTAGGCCCGGTCGGGGGTGAGGCGGACGACGGCCCGCCGTTCGGCCACCATGGCGGCGCGGTAGTCGTCCCAGTCCTCGTGCTCGCCGGACAGGGCGCGGTAGTAGGCGATGAGCTCGGCGACCGTGTCGTCGTCGGGGCGGGTGGCCACGGGCGACAGTTCGACGGCGCCCTCGAGCACGGCGTAGGCGAAGAAATCCTGGCGGGTGACGTGCAGCGCCGCCCATGGCCGCCTGAGCAGGTTGTGGTACTTCGCCCGGCCGGCCGTGATCGAGATGCGGATGATGCCATCGTCGCCCACGTAGTAGGCCACGTTCGACAGCTGAGGATGGCCATTCCCGCGGATGGTGGTCAGGACGGACCAGCGGTTGGTGCGGGCGAAGTCAATGGCGTCGCGGAGTTCCACGAGGCCTAGTATGGCCGGCTGGCACCATCGGGTGACCAATTGTCTATTTTTCCTATCTGTTTAGTTGTCAAAAGGTATGATCGGGCCGTGAGCACAATCGGACCGCAGGGCCAGGCGCCGATCCGGATCGGCGTCATCGGAGCCACCCCGGCCAGGGGCTGGGGCACCGCCGCCCATCTCCCCGCGCTCCAGGCGCTCGAGGAGTTCGAGGTCACCGCGGTGTCGACCACGAGGCTGAGCACGGCCAGGGCCACCGCCGAGGTCTTCGGGGTTCCGCACGCATTCGCCGACGACGACGAACTGGTGTCTTGCCCCGAAATAGACGCGGTCGCCGTCACGGTCAAGGTCCCCGAGCACGACCGGCTGATCCGCGCCGCGCTGGCGGCCGGCAAGCACGTGTTCTCGGAATGGCCGCTCGGGGTCGACCTCGGCCAGGCGATCGCCCTGGCCGATCTGGCCCAGGCGAGCGGCGTGCATCACCTCGTCGGGCTGCAGGGATACCAGGCGCCGGGGGCCGTGTTCGTTCGGGAAATGATCGAAAATGGCGACATCGGGCAGCTGCTCACGGTCAGCGTGGTCGCGGCCGGGGGGCCGGCGGGACGCCGGATCCCGCAGGCCAACGTCTACGCCACCGACGTGGCCGCCGGGGCCACGGTGCTCAGCATCTCCACCGGCCACATCCTGGCGACGCTGGCCCGGGCGGTCGGGGAGTTCCGCGAGCTGTCGGCCGTCGTGGCCTTGATCAACACCGAGACCACGGTCATCGAGACCGGGCAGACCGTGCCGGTGACCGCCCCGGATCAGGTCGTGCTGGCCGGGCGGCTCGAGGGCGGCGCGGCGGCGTCCGTCGCGGTACAAGGCGGGGCGGCGGTCACGCCTGGCTTCGAGCTGCGCATCGTCGGCACCGAGGCCACCCTGGTGGTCCGGCCGGCCGCGCCGGGCGGCATCCACATCACCGACTGGGCCATCTCTATCAGCAAGCCGGCCGGCTCGGTCGCGGACCTGCCGGTGCCCGGGCGTTTCGGTCCGGTACCTTCGTCGGTGCCGGCCGGGCCGCCGAGAAACGTCGCCGTGCTGTACCGCGAGTTCGCCCGGGCGATCAGCTCCGGTCAGCCTGCTGCGCCGGACTTCGCCATGGCTGTCCGGTACCACCAGTTGCTTGAGCGGATCCAGCGGGCATCGGACACCGGCATCCGCCAGGACGCGGGCGGCTAAGCTAGGCGGCCATGAGCGGTCCTGGCGTGCTGCCCATCGTCGAATGCGGTGATCCGGTCCTGCGCCGCCCGGCCGAGCCGGTCGGCCCCTCCGAGTTGCGCACCAGCGAGCTACAGCTGCTCATCGCCCAGATGCGGGCCACCATGGAAGCCGCGCCTGGCGTCGGGCTGGCGGCGCCCCAGGTCGGCGTGCCCATCCAGCTCGCGGTGCTGCACGACGGCCCGGAGCGCTGGGGTCAGCTGACCGAGGAGGAACGGACCGCCAGGGAACGGAACGGGCTGGACTTCACCGTCCTGGTCAACCCCACGCTCAGGTTGACCGGCGACCGCGGTCAGGTCAGCTTCTACGAAGGCTGCCTGAGCGTCCCCGGGCTCACCGGGGTAGTGGCCCGGCACCGGGCCGTCCGGGTCGAAGCGCTCGACGAGCACGGCCAGCCCGTCGACCGGGTGTTCTCCGGCTGGGCGGCCCGTATCGTGCAGCACGAAGTCGACCACCTCCGCGGCCGCCTGTACCTGGACCGGGTCGAGACCAGATCACTGTCCACCGCCGGCAACTACGCTCGCCTGTGGGCCGGGCGGCCACTGGAGGACGCGGCCGCCTCCCTCGGGTTCACCCTGCGAGGTTAGGCAGACGTCGACCGCGAACGCCGATGAGTAAGAATGCCCGGCCCGGACGCGGGGTCCAGGCCGGGCTGCGCCCGGCACCCGCGGGGGGGAGGGCGGGTTACCGGGCGGTAACAAGCCTATGCTCCGGCTGATAGTAGTTCGTCCGGTATTCGCGGTATATGAGGCCATTTGCCGGACGCCGCGAAATAACTACGCCGCCTCGGATCCGCACGACTACCTGATCTGACGGTGTGCGGACGGGCCGCGGAGGGCAGGCTTGGACGCGGCCTCCGGACGGCCACGTCTGGCTCTTGTGCTACTAACTGTGCTACCGACGAACGAAAGGTTTCCTGTGCCTGAGCGACCGATCATCGTCTTCGATGTCAACGAGACCCTGCTCGACCTTGACGCGATCTGCCCCGTCTTTGACCGGATCTTCGACGACCCGGCCGCCATGCGCCTGTGGTTCGCCGGGCTGATCACCTACTCCGAGGCGCTCACGCTGGCCGGCGCCTACGTCCCGTTCACTGACATCGGCGGGGCCGTGCTGCGGATGCTGGCCGCTACCCGCGGTATCAAGATCAGTGCTGGCGATGCTGCCGAGCTCACCGATCGATTCGCCACCATGCCACCCCATCCCGAGATCCCCGCGGCCCTGCGCCGGCTCCGCGACCATGGCTTCCGGCTGTTCACGCTCACCGACAACACGCTGGAGATTTCCGGGCGGCAGCTGGAGCACGGGGGCGTGATCAACCTGTTCGAGCGCCGGTTCAGCGTCGACGAGACGGTGAAACGCCACAAGCCAGCGCCGGAGGCCTACCACTCCGTCGCCACCGGTCTCGAGGTCGAGCCGGCCGGCATCTGCCTGATCGCGAGCCACGTCTGGGACACCATCGGTGCTGGCGCGGCCGGCTGGCAGACCGCGCTCATCCTGCGCGAGGGCAACGCCCCGCTCGACGTCGGCCCGCAGCCGGACTACATCGGCAAGGACCTCGATGCGGTCGCCGACCAGCTGATCGAGCGGTACGCCGCAGCGGCGAACGCCAGTTAAGCGGGGCGTTGGGGCTCATCGGGCCGGCTGAGATAATTGCGTACTAAGCAATACTTGCGTAGTACGCAAAGTATCTGTTACGCTCATGCCATGAACGGTCCGGTCGGGGCCGTCACCGCGAAAGGGAGCCATCCCATGTTGTTCGTGATCAAGCATCGCTACCCGGTCCTCGGCGTCGTCCTGTCTGCCATCTCCAACGTCGTCTTCCTCGGCCTCGGCCTCGCCGAGCACTCCACGCTGCTGATCGTGATGAGCGCCCCGTTCCTGGCCCTGTCGATCGTCCAGTTCACCTACCGCCGCCGGCACCACACCCACCAGGTCCGCCCGTGAGCCAGTCTGCTGGCGACACACCAGCGCCGATGCGGTACCGGGAAGGCCGGTGGCTGCCCTGACCCGGCACAGAAACCAAGGACCTTTCGGGCGCGCGGAAGGGGCGAGCGGGCCCAGGGTTCGTGGTCTCACGGGGCAGTGCCGGTAGGGTGCGTGCCATGTCGGACGCCCCATCTTCAGCGGCTTCAGGGGTTGGGCCTCGCCCCGAGCCGTTCACGTCGCAGACCACCGCCGCGGCGATCGAGAACCTCCGCGCGCGGTTGCGCGCGACGCGCTGGCCGGACGCGCCCGAGGAGGCCGGCTGGTCGCTCGGGACCGACCTGGCCTACCTCCGCCAGCTCGTCGGCTACTGGGCGGACGGGTTCGACTGGCCGGCCCAGGAGGCGGCGCTGGCCCGGCTCCCCCGCTTCCGCGTCCCCCTCGGCGGCCTCAACATCCACTTCGTGCACGCCCGGGCGGCCGCGTCGGGCGGGCCCGTGCTGCCGCTGGTCCTCAGCCACGGCTGGCCGGACTCGTTCTGGCGGTACGCGAAGGTCATCCCGCTGCTGACCGACCCCGGCGCGCACGGCGCCGACCCCGCCGACGCGTTCGACGTGGTCGTGCCCGACATGCCGGGCTACGGGTACTCCGAACGCCCGGTCGGCCCGCCGCTGGACTCCATCGCCGTGGCCGGCCTGTGGGCCGAACTCATGGACGTGCTCGGTTACCCGAGGTTCGGCGCGGCGGGCGGGGACATCGGCAGCCACGTGAGCCGCTACCTCGCGCTTGACCACCCCGGCCGGGTCGTGGCCGTCCACCGGATGGACGCGGGCGTGCCCGTCTTCACCGGTGACCCGGCCGACCTAGCGCCCGAGGAGCGCGCCTGGATCGAGAGCCTCGCGGTCTGGGGCGCGACCGAGGGCGCCTACGCCGCCATGCATCGCACCAAGCCCCAGACCGCCGCCTTCGGGCTCACCGACTCGCCGGCCGGGCTCGCCGCGTGGATCGTGGAGAAGCTCCGGGCCTGGAGCGACTGCGACGGCGCCCTCGAGCGGAGCTTCAGCAAGGACGAGATCCTCACCAACGTCACGCTGTACTGGCTCACCGGGACGATCAGCTCGTCGATGCGGATGTACCGCGCGAACGCCGCGATCCCGCCCGCGCAGCTCGCCCGCCGGGTCGAGGTGCCGTCCGGCTTCTCGCTTTTCCCCGGCGACATCGGCCGGCCGCCGCGGGCCTGGCTCGAGCGCGCCGCGAACGTCGTCTCGGTGACCGAGCCCAGCCGCGGCGGGCACTTCGCGCCGTTCGAGGAGCCCGCGCTCTACGCGGAGGAGCTGCGCGCGTTCTTCCGCCCCTACCGGGCGGCGGTGGGTTAGAGGCCGCCGCCGCGCCAGGTCAGGCTGGGACCCGGGCGCTCACGAACTCCCGGGTCAGGTGCGCGATCGCGGCGGCTTGCTCGTCTAGGGCGAAATGGCCGGCGTCGAGGAGGTGAATCTCGGCGCCGCGATCCGAGCGAGGAGCTGGCCGGGGTGCCGGAGCTGACGGTCGGGGGCCTGGCCGATGGCGATGCGCGGGCGCTGCTTGATGCGGCCCTGGCCGGACCGCTTGATGAGCGGGTCCGCGACCAGATCGTGGCCGAGACGCAGGGCAATCCGCTGGCGTTGCTCGAACTGCCGCGCGGGTTGACGCTGGCGGAGCTGGCGGGCGGGTTCGGAGAGCCGCCTGGCCGCCTAGTTTTCGCGGTCACAGGTCGAGGGCCAGGTCGCCGGACGGCTGGGAGCAGCAGATCAGGGTGTCGCCTGCGGCGGGGGGATCGACCGGGTCGGGGGCGTAGCTGACCGTTCCGGACAGCAGCCCGGTCTCGCAGGTGTGGCACACGCCGGTGCGGCAGGACCAGCGCACCGGGACGTCGCAGGCTTCGGCCAGCTCCAGCAGGCTGGCGTAGCCGGGATCCCAGGGAACCGTCAGGCCGCTGCGCGCGAACGCGACAGCCGGGCCGGTCCCTGGCTCACCCGCGGGCGGGTGCGGGGGGCGGGTGACCGCGGCGGCGATGCCTGGCGTTTGGGCGGGCGCGGCGCCGAAGATCTCGGTGTGCACCCGGCTGCCGTCGACACCGAGGCCCACGAGGGCGGCCGATACGTCAGCCATGAATCCGGCCGGACCGCAGATATAGGCATCGGCGCTGCGCGGAAGGTCCAGGTCGGCGAGCACGGCCGGCGACAGCCGCCCGGTGGTCTGATAGTCGCGCCCCTGGACATCGTCCGGGCCCGGGTGGCTGTAGCAGACGTGCCGGTGTCCGCCGGCCAGCGTGGCCAGCAGCGAGCGTGACTCCGCGGCGAACGGCTCCTCGGCCCGGTTGCGGGCGCCGTGCAGCCACCAGATGTCGCGGCCGGACCTGGCGGCGGCCAGGGCGTGCAGCATGGCCAGCACCGGGGTCGCACCGACCCCCGCGCTGATCAGCAGCACCGGTCCCTGGCCCGGGCGCAGCGTGAAGGTGCCGCGCGGCGCGGCGGCCTCGAGCACGTCCCCGGCCCGCACCCGGGAGTGAATGAACTGGCTGCCCGCGCCGTGCGGCTCGCGCTTGACGCTGACGCGGTAGGTAGCGGCGCCCGGGGGTCCGGATAGCGAGTAGCTGCGCAGCAGCGGCGGCTGGCCCTGGCTGACGGGCAGTCGCAGGACCAGGAACTGCCCGGGCAGCGCGGCCGGTACGGCCGCACCGCCAGGGTCGGCCAGCTGCACCGAGACGATCGAGTCGGTTTCCCGTTCGACCGCGGTCACGGTCAGCGGGCGGAACCCCGGCCAGGCCGGCGGCGGGCTCACCGCCGTCAGGCCCGCGTTGCCCTCGGCCGCGCCGCCCGCCTCGGGCTCGTCGAGCATGGCCTGGAACGAGGCTTTCCAGCCCGGCGACAGCGCCGGGATCTGCAGCGCCCGCAGCAGCTGCTTGCGAGGATGACCGGGCAGGTAGAGCAGCGCGTCGGTCTCGGCCACGGTCATGGCCTGCGGCCCGGTGGCCACCGGCACGATGTCATCGCCGGCCTGCACGGCGCCCTCGCGCAGTACCCGCAGGTAGAAGCCGGGCCGGTGGTGGGAGACAAGCAGCGCGGGAATCTGCGGGTCATCCATCCGGATGCCGACCCGGTAGCAGGTGACCCTCGGCTGGGTCACCTCGAATACCGCTTCGCCGATGCGGTAGCGGTCGCCGATGCATACCTGGTCATCGCCCAGGCCGGTTACCGTGAAGTTCTCCCCGAACTGGCCGCAGGTGAAGTCGTCGCGGCTCAGCTGGTCCTGCCAGTACTGGTAGGACTCGATCTGGTACACGAACACCGCGCGGTTCTCCCCGCCGTGCCCGGCCAGGTCACCCTGCCCGTCGCCGTCGATGTTCAGCCACCGCACCTGCACCGGACCCTCGACCGGCTTCTTCCAGACGGCGGTGTACACCGTGCGGCCGTGCCAGGTCAGGTCTTGGGGCAGGCCCACGTTCACCGACAGCAGGCGGCCTGTCATGGCTCGAATCTCCAGTCAGTGTCCGGCGATCTCGCCGCCGTCGATGTGCAGGATCTCCCCGGTAATGTACGGCGATGCCTCCAGGAACAAGATGCCGTCGACGACGTCGCTGACCTGGCCGACGCGGCCGAGCGGAGGAAGCTGGTCACCGCTGAGTCCTTCGTAGCTTTCCGCCGGGTGCATCGGCGTCTGGATGATGCCGGGCGAGACCGCGTTGACCCGGATGCCGCGGGAGGCGTACTCGACGGCCAGTGACCGGGTGGCCGAGGCCAGGCCGCCCTTGGTCAGCGCGGCCAGGACCTCAGGCACATGGGAGTTCGCGACCTCCGCCAGGGTGGCCGAGATGTTGACCACGTGGCCGCCGTACCGCTTCAGCATCTCGGCGATGGCCCGCTGGGTCAGCCAGAAGAATCCGCTGAGGTTGACTCCGGTCACCACGGCGAAGTCCGCGGCGGTGTAGTCGGTGAACGGCTTGGAGATGTAGACGCCGGCGTTGTTGACCAGGGTGTCGATGCGTCCGAACCGCTCGAGCGCTCCGCTGATGATCCGGTCGGCGGTCGCGGGGTCGGTGATGTCGCCTTCGACGGTGAGCACGTCCGGATCCCCGGCCGGCTTCATGGTGCGGGCGGTGGCGACCACGCTCCAGCCCTGCCGGCGGTAGGCCGCGACCAGGCTCGCGCCGATGCCCTGGGAGCCGCCGGTGATGATGGCGACCTTCTGGCCGTTGTCGCTCATGGGAGGGTCAGCGCCGGGTCGCTCGGGTGCGGGGTGAGCGGTGTGGTCTCGTCGGTCATCCAGGGGTCCAGGGGCAGCGATGTCAAGATCGCCTGCATCTCGGCCGGGTCCCCGGCGTTCCATAGCCCCAGCGAGCGCGACTCGCCCGGCAACCGCCACAGCCGCAGCAGGTGTCCCTGGCCGGCCAGTTCCTTGGCGCGCTGCGCCTCGCGCGCCTCGGTCTCGTCGACGGCCTGGCTGGGCGTGCCCTTCGGGATGCTGATGGTGAAGGTGACCAGGAACTCGGTGCCTGTCTTTTTGACCGCCAGCGGCGCCGGGCCCGGGTCGTTCGGGTGCGGCGAGAGCGGGGTGACCTCGTCGGTGCGCCACACCCGCAGCGGCATCGAGGCGAGGACTTCGGTGAGCCGGTCGCCGTCGGCGGCGGCGAACAGCCCGAGCGTGCGCCATTCGCCCGGTTGCAGCGGCGGCCGCCACAGCCGCAGCACGTGCCCCTGCGCCGCGAGCTCGCGCGTGTGGGCGGCCTCGCGCGCGCGGATGTCGTCCACGGCTTGGTCAGGTGTTCCGTCCGGGACGTGGGTGGTCATGGTGACGAGGTATTCCATAGCTGGTTCCTTCGCGGCTGGTGGAACCACCGTCGTTCGGTAAAAAGTTCAATTACCCGAACGGACAGTGGGGTTACGGTCCGCTCTCTCCTAGCTGAAGGTGACGTCGGTGACGTCGACGGCGACCTCGGCCGAGCCCCGGATCGGGGTGCCGTCGGGGGCGCGGACGTAGATCCGGCGGCGGGTCGGGACCATGACCGCGTCGAACTCGCGGTACTCCGAGGGGTAGTGCACCGCGGGGCCCCCGCTCAGGATGTCCACGCTGTAGTCGAGCCGTCGCAGCAGCCCGGCGTCGTCGAAGTAATAGGTCTGCTGGCGGGTGTGCGCCGCGATGGTATCCGGGTAGGTGACCAGCAGGCCGCGCCAGCTCTGCCCGTCCTCGTGCCACGCCTCGGTCTCGGCGGTGACGAAGTCGTCGCGGGCGAACAGGAAGGGCGCGACGAAGTAGTTCCAGAGGCCCTCGCAGGCGAAGTAGGCCACCTGGAAGTCGTCCCACGGCGACTCGCGGGTCATCCCGACGAACGCCGCGGCCGGGTCACTGCGGGTGGCCAGCAGCACGCCGTCGGTCGTGTCGATGGTCTGCCGGTGCGGTTTCCAGGTGGTGTAACGCCCCGGCTCGGGGAACGGGGTGATGGTCAGCCGCTGGTGGCGGGTCTCGCCCTCAAGCACGACCCGGTCCAGCGGGCTTGGCTTGCCCTTGATGGCCCAGATCGTGCCGGTGACCGAGGCGTCCGCGCGGAACCGGGTGATCTGCTCCCAGCGCCGCAGGCCGCCGTGTCCCTCGATGGCCAGTTTCAGCAGGTCGTTCATGTCGATCATGCTCCCGGGACGAGTTGCTCGCCGCCGTCGACGTCGTAGGTCGCGCCGGTCAGCGCCGTGTTGGTCATGATGTGCACGGCGAGCGCGGCGACGTCGGCCGGGCCGACCACGCGCCTGATGGGCAGCGTCGCGCGGAGCTGGTCGCGGCGCTTGTCGAGGTCGTCTCCGAGCAGCGACGCGGACAGCGGGGTGTCGACGAACCCGGCCGCGAGGAGGTTGACTCTGGCCGGAGCCACCTCGACCGCCAGGTTCGCCACCAGGGCGGGCATCGCCGCGGCGGCTATCGCCGCGATGGAGAGGCTGATGCCCGGCCGGCGAGCGCCGGTGCCGGTCATGAACAGCAGCGTGCCCCCCGGTCGCATCTTCCCAGCGGCGTAGCGGGTGGCTTGGAGCGCCATCATGAGATGCTCGTCGATGGCGTGGCGGGCCTGCGCGAAGTCCATGTCGGCTAGGCGCGCGTAGTACTGGCCGCCGGCCGTGACCATCACGTGGTCGATCGGATCCGGGAGGCTTTGGAAGAAGCCCTCGAGCGCAGCGGGATCGGTCGCGTCGAAGGCCGCCGTACGCCGCGCGTCGACTTCCTTCGCGGCCTGCTCCAGGCGCTCGGGATTGCGGCCGGTCAGGATGACGTCGGCGCCCTCGGTCCGGGCTCGGCGGGCGGTCTCCAACCCGATGCCGGAGCTGCCGCCGATCACGACGACGGTTTGCCCGGGCAGTTCCGGTGGGCGCTGGGTGGGAGTGGTCATGATCCCTCCGGTGGATGGTGGGCGCGTCGCATCACGGTGTCCCGATTCACGGTGTCCCGATTCACGGTGTCCCGATCGGGTGTCACGGCGATTCCGCGGCGGCGGGCTGGCGGGCGGCCGTGATCTGGCCGTGCAGCGCTTTGAGCGCGTCGACGTAGATCTCGGAGAAGGTGGGGAAAGGCTGGATGACGTCGCGCAGCACCTCGATCGGCACCCGGGCGCGGATGGCCAGCGTGGCCTGCTGCAGCCACTCGCCGGCCTCGGGACCGAGCGCGTAGGCGCCGGTCAGCCGGTCGCCGTCGCTGAGCAGGGTCAGGAACCCGTTGGATTTGGCGTAGTCGTGGGTGTAGGTGGCCGTCTTGGCCACGTCGGCCAGCTGGGCGGTCGCGCTGAACCGGTCCTGGCTGACGCCGACCTCGGCGGCTTGCGGGTCGGTGTAGACGGCGTCCGGGATGGCCTCGTAGTGGGCCTCGCGGGATTCGCCGAGAATGTTCGCGGCGACGACCTCGCCCTGGTACTTGCCGACGTGGGTCAGCAGCCGCACGCCGGTGACGTCGCCGACGGCCCACAGCTGCTCCCCGGCGTGCAGGTGCGCGTCGACCTCGAGGCCGTGCGGGCCGGCCGTGGCGCCGACGGTCTCCAGGCCCTCCGGCATCCGCGGGCGCCGGCCGGTGGAGACGAGAAGGTGGTCACCGCGCAGCTCACGGCCGTCGGCGAGCGTCAGCACGTAGTCCTCGCCGTCGCGCCGCGCGGCCTTCGCCTGCACGCCGAGGATGAGCTCGATGCCGTCGCGCCGCAGGACCTCGCCCAGGGCGTCGCCCAGCGGCTTGGGCTCCCGGGCCAGGACGTGGCTGGCCCCCTCGACCAGGGCTACCTCGCCGCCGAGGCGGCGCACGGCCTGGGCCATCTCGGCGCCGACCGGGCCGCCGCCGAGGATCAGCAGCCGCCGCGGGACGGCCTTCATGCCGGTCACCTCGCGGTTGGTCCAGACGCCTTCGAGCTCGCGCAGGCCCGGGATGGGCGGCGTGACCGGATCCGAGCCGGTCGCCACGACGACGTGCCGGGCGGTGTGCCGCACGCCGCCGACCTCCACCACGCCCGGCCCGGCCAGCCGGCCGGTCCCGCGCAGCAGCGCGATGCCGTTGCCCGCCAGCCAGCGCTCCTGCCCGGCGTCGGAGTAGTTGGAGACCATGAAGTCGCGGTAGGCGAGAGCGGCCTCGACGTTGACCTCCGCGCTGGCCCCCACCTCGCGCGCTTCGGTTACCGCCTCGCCGGGGCGCAGCAGCGTCTTGGACGGGATGCACGCGTAGTAGGAGCACTCACCGCCGACCAGCGCACGCTCGACCACGGCCACCCGCAGGCCGCCGTCGGCCAGCGCCCCGGCGCAGTGCTCGCCCGGCGAGCCGCCGCCGACCACGATGACGTCGTAGTCGCTGCTCATAGGTTCGCTGCTCCTGGGTTCGCTCATCGGGAGGCTCGTTCCTGCACCATGTACTGCGCGTACCAGTCAGGCCAGTCCGGGTCGGCGTGGCCGATCTCCTTTTCGTGCTCGCCGTGCGCGGCCTCGGCCCGCCGCAGCGCCTCGGCCAGGTCGTGCGCTGATTCGTAGGTCACCGACACGGGGCTCACCGGCCCGGAAGGCGGGTGGTGACTTCCTGGACGAACCAGCCGTTGCCGTCCGGGTCGCTGAACGAGACGAAGGAACCGTAGCTCTGGTGGTCCGGTGCCGGGCCAGTGGCGCGTCCGTCGGCGCCGCCGTGGTGGAACACCCCGCCCGCGTCGTGGAAGACCTCGCTCACCTCGGCGCCGCGGCTGGTCAGCTCAGCCCGGGCCGCGTCGATGTCGTCGACGACCAGCTGCAGGCCGTCGGCGGAACCCGGCGCGGCCGAGCTGACCCCGGTGCCGAAGATGATCGAGGCGGGCGAGCCAGGAGGGGTCAGCTGCACCACCCGGAAGTCCTCGCTCTTGGCGAAGTCGGCGTCCAGCCGCCACCCCAGCGCCTGGTAGAAGGCCTTGGCCTTGTCGACGTCGGAAACCGGAACGACGACAACCTCGAGTTTCATGTCCATGACTGCGAATCCTCTCCCATTGATGCCAGCGGCCCGTCTTGCTCTGGCTCTACGATTCTTTCTCCTGGCTCCACGGTCGCGCTCGCCGGTGCCCGGTCGCGCCCGTGAGTGCCCTGGCCGATGCCCTGGTCTGGCGTCGCCCGGGACGGTGTTTGCCGCCGGGACGGCGGGTTCGCAGCACGGTCCGGCCGTACCGCGGCCCAGGGAGCGGGCCAGGGAACAGCGGACGATCCGGATAAGACGGTGCTGATCATCGACGCGAACCCGACGAGCGGCCCGCCCCTCATATCCTCGCCCACGACCGGCCCGGAATTCCACCCCGACGCGGTCTACCGGATCAACGGCACATCGTGCCGGCTCTGGCCCGGCTCTGGCCGGCACAACCGTCCATCGGGCCGGCTGGAAAACCTGAGATTGGCCGCGCTGTAGTGGTTAGACATGATGACTCCTCGGCGGCTCGGGGTGCGGTGGGGACCCGGGCGTGAGCAGCTGGCGTCGCAAGCTCGCCCGGTCGGCCGCGACCAGCCCGCCCCAGACGCCGTACTGGCCAACGTCCCAGTGCAGCAGCGACAAGGCCAGGCACAGGCTGCGTACCTGGCAGGACCGGCAGACGGCCAGCGCGTCGGCGGCCTCGCGGACGGCGCTCTCCGCATTGGTGCTGACCGGGAACCACTGATCCGCATCGACACCGCTGTCGGCGCACCGCGCCTGCCGGATGAGCTGGGCCCACCGGGCCAGATCAGTGTCTGGGCCGCGGTCGAACGTGAGCACAGAAAGAGCGGCCTGGTTACGGCGGCCGGGGATGGGCTCCGGTCCGGCCGATGGCGATACCGTCACGTGTTCGTCCCCTTTCCCTGGGGTGCTGCGGTCATCACGGTCAGCCGCCAGCCGCGGCGGCGGCTAGGCGGCCGGGACGGCTCGCCGGGCGGGTGCCGTAGCTGGACAGGCGTTCGGCCGACACCGAGGTCCCGGCGAACGCGGCGGCAGGCCCGCGGCGGTGCGCCCGGCAAACCAGGGGGCGAGCAGTGAGGCGATGCTTTCCCTGTGGGTGTAGCGGTCATCGCCGACGGAGAAGTCGGCGCCGAGCAGCTTTTCCAGGAAGGTGAAGGTCCCGGCGAGCCTTGTGACCTTCGCGAGGTCGGCGAACTGTCGCCTGCTGAGTATCGTCACGATGAACCGTGCACGGTCAGCCGTGCCGAAGTCACGGGCGAAGCCGCCGTACGGGTAGCCGCCGATCCGGACCTGATGCACCCTGGTCCGCTGCGCCTCGGCCAGGGTGCCGAGATGGCCGGCGAAAGCGCGGGCCACGTGCTGCGGCGTCAGGTTGATCGCGTGGCCCGGCCCGGTACCCCGCCGGTGCCGGCCGGCGGCGAGCAGGACTGCGGCCGCCTCCAGCCCGTAAGCCACCTCCCAGGCGGGCAGGTAGTTCAGCGAACCGGCGGCGTGGTCGCCGTCATTGGTGTCCTCGGCCAGGTCTTCGCGGTGCCGGACCTGGAGATGGATGAGATCTGAGCACCTGGGAGTCAGTTCGGCGTGGCCAAGCCAGGTTGGTTTGGTCGTGCAGGTAAGTGCGATCCCGCCGCGGCAGCCGGATGTGGCCAGTAGTTCCGCCATAGCCCGGCGGGCGGTCTCGGCTCTGCCTTCGGCCGGGCCGACGCGGATGACTTCGGCGCCGAGTTCGGCCAGCGTGCGGGCACCGAGCGGCAACGCCGCATGAGCGCAGATCTCCAGCACCCGCAGGCCGGCCAGCGGTGCGGCCTCGCCGGTCATGTCGCTTCAGCCTGCTCAGCGGTATTCATTGAGATTGCCCGTTTCCCATGCTCTGGTGGGCGGCACAGTGGGCCGACCGGTCAGTCGTGACAACCTCCACGGTCGCGCACCAGGACGGCCGGTCGCACCCGTCCAGACACTGGCCGGTACCCTGGTCGGCCCTCCCGTGCCGTCCAGGTGCCGCCGTGCCCTGGCCCGCGGGCGGAGTCTGGCCACTTGGGGCCCGGCGGGCGGGTCGCCTGGACCCGGGCGGGCGGCGCCTCGCGGAGCTCTTTCCTTGAGCTGATACCGAGTTTCGTGAACACCTTGCTCAGGTGCCACTCGACCGTACGCGGGCTGAGGAACAATTTCGCGCCGATCTCCGGGTTGGTCTGCCCGTCAGCCGCCAGCCGGGCGATCTCCGCCTCCTGTTCGGTGAGCTCGCCGACCGTCTCGGCCGTCCGCCTGCGCACGGTTTCCCCGGTGGCCAGCAGTTCGCGGCGGGCGCGTTCGGCGAAACCCTCGATACCCATCGCGGTCAGCATCTCGTAGCCGCGGCGGAGCTGTTTGCGCGCGTCCACGCGGCGGTTCTGACGGCGCAGCCATTCGCCGTAGAGCAGGTGCGCCCGGGCCAGTTCCGCGCGGACGCGGGTGCGGCTAAGCCGCTCGATCGCCTCGCGGTACAGCCGTTCGGCGGACTCGCCGCCGCTCAGCAGGGCCCGTGAGCGGGTCTCGATCCCGAGCGCCCAGTCGGTGCCGGCGGCGCTGGTGCACTCGGCCAGGCGACGCAGGGCCCCGGTCGCGCGCTCGGTCTGCCCGGTCCGGGCGGCCGCTTCGATCAGCTCGACCAGCGACCAGGTGGCCGGCCCCAGCTCGCCGGGGTACTGGCTGCCCTGCTCGGCCGCGGCCAGCGCCTCGTCGTAGTGGCCCAGGCCGTTGCCTAGCACCGCATTCGCCCATTCCGTTACGGTTATCCCGATTCCCTCGCCTCGCAGCGTCACATCCTCGATGGTGGCCTCCGCCAGCACAGCGACCTCGTCCTTCCGGCCACTCCACGCGGCCAGGCCAAGAGCGCCGTAGGGCACGAAGCTGTCTGGAGTCGGTTGGAGTACTTCCTCGGTCAATGCGGCCGCGGCGGTCAGCTCGCCAGCGAACAGCTCCAGGTAGGCGCGCGCGGTGAGGGCGAGGGGCAGCTCGCTGAGCGCGCCGGCGTCACGGGCCAGCTTGACGTGCCGCCGGGACAGTACGTCCCACTGGCCGTCATCCCATAGCTGCATGGCCGCCATACACGCCGGCCCCAGCCAGCGGAGCTCTTCCGCCGCGGACATGTCGCGGCCGAATGCGCTCAGCGCCCGGCGCAGGATCGGCAGTCCAGCCGGATAACCTTCGGTGACGCGGGTGGCCAGGCCGTCCAGGAGAAGATCGGGCGCGCACAGCGGGTGAGACGGCCGCGGTGCCGCGCGCGCCGCGAGTGCCACCTCCAGCATGCCTGCGCCCGGAGCACCCGGAACACCCCGAGTATCTGGAGCACCCGGAGCGGCCAGGCGCCCCGCGGACATCGCAGCGTTCATCGTGTCCAGGTAGGCCTCGCGGGCCAGGTCGATGTCGATCCGTTCCAGCCGCTTGGCCGCCTTGAGCAGTAGCGGCGGAGCGTCGCGCCCCGGCCGCGAAACGAACGCGAGCCGAGCGTGCAAGAGGTCGGCGCGAGCGTGCCTGAGCTCGTCTGGCGGTCCGGCCTTCGCCACGTCAAGCCACTTCGGCACCGTGTCCAACGCTCCGGCACCGATCTTGGCCTGCGCTGCCGCCAGCGCTCTTTCGGCCCGCCGCGCCGGGTCCGGCGTCAGCGCCGCGGCGCGCTCGAGGAACGCGGCGGCGGCGGACAGGCCGCCCCGCGACTGGGCCAGGTCGGCCGACCGCTCGAGTTCGGCGGCTACATCCTCGTCGGGCCCCGGCGCGGCCTGGGCCCGGTGCCAGGCACGGCGATCCGGGTCCGGCTGCGGATCGGTGGCCTTCGCCAGGGCGCCGTGCACCAGCTGCCGGTCGCCGAGCGAGGCGGACTGGTAGGCCGCCGCGCGAACCAGCGGATGCTGGAACCGCACCCGGGCACCGAACTCGAGCAGCCCGGCCTCCGCCGCCGGCGCGGCGGCGGCCTGGGCCGAGATTCCCAGCCGTCCGGCGGCTCGCCGCAACAGCACCGGGTCGCCGGTCGGCTCGGCCGCCGCGACCACCAGCAGCAGCCGGGTCGGCCTGGGTAGCCCCTCAGCCCGGCGCAGGAAATCCTGCTCGATCCGGTGTGGCAGCGGCAGCGCCTCGGCCAGCCGGAAGCCGCCGGCCAGCGCGGCCGGCGACAGCCCCCGCGGCAGGTCAACCAGCGCGAGCGGGTTTCCCCTGGTCTCCGCCACGATCTGGGTCCGGACCCGGTCATCCATCGGCCACCGGACCGCCGAGTCCAGCAGCTCGCGCGCATCGGCGGCCCCAAGTCCACCGACCACCAGCTCGGGCAGCCCGCGAAGGTCCGCGCCCGGCTCCTGCGCGGCGAACAGCACCAGCACGGACTCTGTCGCCAGCCGGCGCGCCGCGAACGCCAGCGCCTGCGCCGACGCCTGGTCCAGCCACTGTGCGTCGTCCACCACGCACACCAGCGGCTGCTCGCCGGCCACCTCCGACAGCAAGCTCAGCACGGCCAGCCCCACCAGGAAACGATCCGGTGCCGGACCCGCCTCCAGGCCGAACGCCGTTTCCAGCGCGGCCCGCTGCGGGCCAGGCAGCCGGGCCAGCCGGTCAAGCACCGGCCCGCACAGCTGATGCAGCCCGGCGAACGCCAGCCCCATCTCCTGCTCCACCCCCGCGGCCCGCACCACCCGCAGGTCCGCCGCCGCCGCCACCGCGTGGTCTAGCAGGGCCGTCTTGCCCACCCCCGCCTCGCCCCGCAGGATCAGCACCGCGCTGAGCCCGCCGCGCACCCCGTCGAGCAGCCCGCCAAGCACCGCACACTCACGGCGCCGTCCGCGCAACATCGTCGGCCCCCGGTCTGGCTCCGCGCCGGTCCGGGCCGGGTCCCCGGTACTGATCGGGATGGACCAGCCGGGATCCGGGACGGGCCAGCCGGGATCCGGGACGGGCCAGCCGGGATCCGGGACGGGCGGGCTGGGGTCGACGCCGCGATAGGCGGCCTGATCGGGCCGGCCCGCGCTCGGGTGGCGGGCCGGGCGTCGAGGAAGGGCTATCGTTGAATCGCTCATGGGACTACCTCGGTCGACGTGATCCTGGCTGGGCGGCCAGACGCGCGGGGCTGGGTTGGCTCGGTGCTGGGTTATAAGACGAGCCTGCCGGGGGCGTGCTCGCACGCCAATGGAGTGCCCTTCAGTTCCCGGGCTCAGGAAGACCCGCAAGCACCATGGGGTTAACCCGAGCAGGCCAGGTCGGCGGCCCGCGGATTGTGGGGTTAGCCCGATGGTTTTTGACCTGGTGCGCGGCCATCATTCCTATGTGGCGAGCCGAATCCTGATTGTCGACGACAGTCCGCGTTTTCGCGCGCTGGCGGCCGAACTGCTCGCCATGCGCGGCTTCGAGGTGCTCGACGAGGCGGCGGACGGGGAGCAGGCGCTGGCCGCCGTGGCCGGGTGTTGCCCGGACGGGATACTCCTGGACGTCAACCTGCCGGGACAAGACGGGTTCGCGGTGGCGGCGTCACTGGCCGCCGCCTGCGCCGGGGCCCGGATCGTGCTGACGTCTGCCGATCTCGGCCAGGTTCCGGCGGAGGTCATGAAGACCTGTCCCGCCGTCGCATTCGTCGCCAAGCAGGAACTGGCCGCCGCCGACCTGGCGACACTGTTCGCCGGCCCGCCGACCTCAGCCGACAGAGGCTGAGCCGGTCAGGTTCGGGCCGGTCAGGTTCGGGCCGGTCAGGTTCGGGCCGGTCAGGTTCGGGCCGGTCAGGTTCGGGCCGGGCAGGTTCGGGCCGGTCAGGTCCGCAGGGCTGGTCAGGTCCGCAGGTAGGTCAGGACGGCGAGCACCCGGCGGTGCGCCTCGGGCGAGGCGTGCAGGCCGAGCTTGTCGAAGATGCCGGTCACATGGCGCTCGATGGCGGCCACGGAGACCACCAGCTCGCGGGCGATGCCGGCATTGGACAGGCCCTGGGCGATCAGCGCCAGGACCTGCCGCTCGCGCGGGGTCAGGTCGTCGAGCGGGCTGGCCTTCCGCTTGCGGCCCACCAGCCGCGCGACCACGTCCGGATCGAGGACCGACCCGCCGTCGGCGATGCGCCGCACCGCGTCGGCGAACATCCCCATGTCGCCGACCTTCTCCTTCAGCAGGTAGCCAACGCCCTGTGCGCCGTCGGCCACCAGGTCGAACGCGTAACGGTCCTCCAGGAACTGCGACAGCACCAGCACGCCCGTTCCTGGATGGGCGGCCCGGATGGCCAGCGCGGCCCGGAGCCCGTCATCGGTACGATCGGGCGGCATCTGGATGTCGGCGATGACCACATCCGGGCCGTAGGCGTCCGCCATCCCGACGAGCTCCTGCGCGTTGTCCGTGGTGCCGACCACGTCGAATCCGCCGTCCTGCAGGACGCTCACGATTCCTTCCCGGACAAAGGACTGGTCCTCGCCGACAACGACGCGGATCTGCTCGGGCTGGCTCACGGCACCAAGCTATGCCCCGCGGCTCGGCCGACGCCAGCGGGCTGCGGCCGGCAAGATCAGGTAAAAAATTAATTCGGAACGGACACCGATGTTACGGTCCGCCCCGGCTCGCGGCGTCCGGCACCCAGGTGCTCTGCAGCGCCCTCAGGGCCGAGCTGCCGTCCTCCCGCGCCGCGCCGGGACCGGCGGCCGGCTGCTGGCTCCGGCCGGCTGCGCGTTCCTGCGCCTGAGAGATGGCCCAGGCGGCGTTGACCAGGCCGATGTGGCTGAACGCCTGCGGGAAGTTGCCGATCATCTCGCCGCTGTCCGGGTCGACCTCCTCGGCCAGCAGGCCCACGTCGTTGATGGCCGCCACGGCACGCTCGAACGTCGCGGTGGCCTGGTCGAGCTCTCCGGCCAGCGCCTGCGCGTGCGCCAGCCAGAACGTGCAGAGCAGGAAGGTTCCCTCCTGGCCGGCCAGGCCGTCCTGAGCCAGGTAGCGGTACACCAGGCCGCGCTGGTCGGTCAGCCGGGCGGCGATCGCGTCGGTGGTCGCCTTCATCCGCGGGTCGTCCCCGGGCAGGAAACCGGTGATCGCCAGCATCAGGCTGGACGCGTCCAGGTCTTCGCGGCCGAAAGCCTGGGTGAAGGCACCGGCCTTATCGTTCCAGCCGCGGCCCTCGATGGCCGCGCGGATCTCGTCGCGGACGGCGGCCCACCTCGGCACCCGGTCGGCCGCGCCGAGCTGCGGGGCCAGGGCGATGGCCCGGTCGAGCGCGACCCAGCACATGAGCTTGGAGTACAGGAAGTCGCGTGGTTCGCCGCGGATCTCCCAGATGCCCTGGTCCTGCTCGTTCCACCGGCTCGCGGCGGTGTCCGCCGCGGCGGCCAGGAACTGCTGGGTAACCGGGTCGAGCTCACCCAGCTGGTCGGCCAGCCGCTGGGCGGCATCGAGCAGCTCGCCGTACACGTCGAGCTGGCGCTGAGCCCAGGCCCCGTTGCCGACCCGGACCGGACGGCTGGACCGCCATCCGGTGAGGTGCGGTAGTGCCCGTTCCGAAAGATCGTGCTCGCCGCCGACGCCGAACATGATCTGCAGGTCTTTGCCCCGCCGCAGCTGGGAGGCCGCGGCGTCGGCCAGGAAGCCGAAGAACTTGCCGGCCTCATCGGGGCACGCCGCCACCCACATGGCCTCCATGGTCAGGCTGGCATCGCGGACCCAGGTGTAGCGGTAATCCCAGTTGCGGCCGCCGCCGATGGCCTCGGGCAGCGAGGTCGTGGGCGCGGCCACGATGGCGCCGGTCGGGGCGAAGGTGAGCGCCTGCAGGACCCGGCCGGAATGATGGACCAGGTCCCGCCAGGGACCCTGATAGGCCTGGTGCAGGGCGGACCAGGAGCGCCATCCGGTGTTGGTGTCCCGCAGCCGGGCGGCGATCCGGCCGGCGTCCCAGGCGGTCAGCGGCGGCTCCTGCATCGGCCCGTATTGGAGCGCGAAGCTCACGCTCTGCCCGGCGGCCAGGTGCAGGTGCGCGGTGGCGGTGTCCCCGGCGACCTGCAGCCCGGCCGGCGCGTCCGGCGCGGAAAGCAGCAGCCTGGTGGCGCCGCCGCGGGCGGCGATGCCGCCGGCGACCGCTTCCAGGATCGGGTGGATCAGGCCGTATTCGGGCCGCGGCGCATAGCTGACATCGACGTCGATCTCCCCGGCGGTGCACTCCAGCCGGCGCAGCAGGACTCCCGGCGACCGGGCCCCCAGGTGGTGGCCGCGGTCGTTGCGGCCCGTCGCCATGGCGTCGGTCAGCACCGCGGTGCCGGCTGGCGTGCCGAACGTGGTCTGCATGGTCATGGTCCGGTCGACGTACGCGCGGCGGGCCTGGAAATCGCCGGCCGGCCGGATCGCGAAGTGGCCGGCGTCGGGGTCAAGCAGGCGGGCGAATACGGACGGCGCGTCGAACCGGGGGAAACATAGCCAGTCCACCGAGCCGGCCCGGCTGACCAGCGCGGCCGAGCGGCAGTCCGACAGCAGGGCATAGTCGCCGATCGGCAAGCTGCTCATCTCGACTCGCCGCCGCTCTCATCGCCCGCGGCCGGAACGTCGGCGTTGTCCCCCACCCGGTGTGCGTCGTCCCGCGCCCGTTGTGCCTCGGCCTGCATTTCCCGCTCGACGGCCAGCAGGCCGGACGGATCACGCGCCGCCGAGCCACCGGCGAACCGTCCCGGATTATTCGTCAGCCACCGGCGCAGACGCTTCCACAGCATGCTCACTTGCTTGGCCACCGGACAGGCTCCTCGGTCGCAGGTCGTTACCAGTATTCACGATCGCGCACCGGGTGGGCCGGTCGCGCCCGTAGACACCCGGGCCGGCCCCCGGTGTGTCACGCCCCCAGCTACCTGGCGCGCCGTACCAGCACTAGTTACGCTGGTGAGGTGCTCCCGCCGCTGCACGCGAACCCGTGCTACCTTTCCGGGCGCCCGTTTCCCGGGGGCCGATGACGTCAAGCGCGGGGGGCGTACCGAGTACCAACGACCTGGATCCGGCGGCCGAAGCCAGGTTGTCGTCGTTCAACGCGGTCTTTACGTTGGCGCTCATCTTGACCCAGGCCTCTTCGCCGGACCAGGTCATGCGGCTTGCCACCACCGCGATCCCGTCGATCGTGTCCTGCCAGCAGGCGCTGATCTGGCATCTGACCAAGTCAGGAGAGTATTACCAGCGAGCACCCGACGACATCGGCGAAACCCTGGCGAAGCTCACCGGATCTGGTCTCCTCGAGGTAGCCGACTTCCCCCCGTCGTGGGCCTTCCCGATTACCTCCCCGCTGGCGGCTGAGCAGATCTTCCTGATCATCGTCGACAGCAAAGCGCTGTCGGACGAGGAAACCTTCCTGCTGTCGGTGTTCGCGCAACTGTCCGGCACCGTGATCGCCAAGCTCGAGCTGATCGCGGCCGAACAGGCTTCGACCCAGCGAATCGCCGCTCTCACCGCCGAGCGGGTGGCCGAGGCCGAGCGGCGCGGCCGGGCCAACCTCGAACGGGACATCGCGCAAGCCCGGGCGGCCGAACTCGCGGCGAGCGACACCCGGCAGCGCGCCATCCTCGAAGCCGCCCTCGACGCGGTCATCAGCATCGACCGGAGCGCTTGCGTCACGTACGTGAACAGCGCGTTCGAGCACATCTTCGGGTACCGGGCCGATGAAGTGACCGGCCGGGAGCTCGCGGAAGCCATCATCCCGCCGTCGCTGCGCGAAGCGCACCGGCAAGGTTTCGCACGCTACCTGGCCACCGGGGAAGCGCACGTCCTGGACCGGCGGATCGAGCTGACGGCCATGCGCGCCGACAGCAGCGAGTTCCCGGTCGAGATCGCCATTACCCGCACCGGGGTGACCGGAGAACCGGCGTTCACCGCCTACGTCCGCGATATCACCGAACGCCAGCGCGCCGAGCGCGAGCTGATGGCATCGCGGGCCCGCCTGGTCGCCGCGTCTGACGTGGCCCGCCAGCGCGTTACCCGCGACCTGCACGACGGGGCCCAGCAGCGGCTCGTCACCACCCTCATCAACCTCCAGCTCGCCGAGCTGAAATGGGAATCCGCGCCGGAGCGCGCGCGGGAGCTGGTCGGGCTGGCCGTCCGTGACGCCAAGCGCGGAATCGAGGACCTGCGCGAGATCGTGTCAGGGATTCACCCGGCGATCCTCACCCAGCGCGGCCTGGCCGCGGCCATCGACAGCCTCGCCTCCGGCCTGCCGATCTCCGTTCAGCTCGACATACCCGACGCCAGGCTCCCGGCCCCCGTCGAGGCGAGCGTGTACTTCTTCTGCTCCGAAGCCCTGACCAACGTGGTCAAGCACGCCCGGGCCGCGTCCGCCTGGGTGCGGGTGGAACTCGTCGATGACCGGTGCGTCGTCGAGGTCCGCGACGACGGGATCGGCGGGGCGCAGCCCCGCTCGGAAACCAGCGGGCTGAACGGGCTGCGTGACCGCATCGGCGCGCTCAACGGAACCATAGACATCACCAGCCCCGGCACGGGCGGGACGGTGCTCAAGGCCAGCATCCCGCTCCTGTTCGACCCTCATCCCACCCAAGCCACCGCACCGTAGTCGTCGGGCGGCCTGGCTGGTGCCGGGCTTGTGCCCGGTTTGTGCCCGGTTTGTGCCCGGCTGACCTGGCCGGCCTATAATCACGGTCATACTTGCCTGCGGAGGTGCGGCGTGGCCCTGGGGATCTCAGAAACGCCTGGACTCGGGTTCGAGATCGGCGATCACGTCTGCGCTTTTTACAACGGCAGCACCAATTCCGTCGACGACATCGTTGTCGATTACCTCTCCACCGGCCTGCGGTCCGGATACAAGTGCTTCGGCATGGTCGACACGCCGGCCTCGGTCCAGGTCCGGATCCCGCGCGAGCTCGTCACCCGGGACGGGAGTCTTAATATCCTCTCCGAGGATGAGGCCTACATGCCGGACGGGCATTTCTCCAAGGACGCATTCATCCGCGCGATGAAAACTATGGTCGCCGAGGCACTGGCGGACGGGTATGACAGCTTCCGGGCGGTAGGGGACGAAAGCTTTATCGTCAGGAACGGCGTCGACATCAAGGAGTGGTTCGCGGCCGAAGCGGAGCTCAACGCGATCGTGCCGGACTACCCGCATTTCTTTTTCTGCCTTTACGATCTCGACCTGTTCGACGGGGATACGGTCATGTACGTGCTCAGGACCCATCCCCGCATCTACGTCAACGGGATGGTCATCACCAATCCGCACTACGTCCCCGCGGATCAGCTGCGCGGCTAGCCGCTCATCGGCTAGCCGCTCATGGCCGGGCCAGCCAGGCCAGGGCGGCGGCGGTCAGGGCTTCGGTGCCGGTGCGCAGGGTGGGGCGCAGCGGGGGCAGGAACTTCGGTGAGTGGTTGCTGGGTAGATCCTGCAGGCGCCCCTCCTTCTCGGCGGTGAGATAGACCTCGCGGTCGGTGCGCCCGATGCTCCAGTAGGTATACGGGATGCCCGCGGCGTCGGGAATGATGCTGAAGTCCTCGCTGACGGTCTGCCTGGGGAGTTCGCCGGCCTGGTCGCCGAAATGGGCGGCAAAGGCGGCCGCCACCCGCTGCGTAGTGGCCTGATCATTGTCGGTGAGCGGGAAGCTGCCCAGGGTCTGGAAGTCGGGGTCCTGGGGTGAGCCGCTGGCCTGGCACTCGGCGCGCACGATCCGCTGGATCGCGGCGAGTATGCGCTGACGGCTCGGCTGGGAGTAGGCGCGCACGTTGAGTTGCAGGACAGCGTGGTCGGGGATGATGTTGCTCCTGATGCCCGCCTGGATGCTGCCGACCGTCACGACGGCGATCTCGCCGGGCGCGACTTCGCGGGACACGATGGTCTGCAGCCGGACGACGATCATGGCCGCCAGTACCACCGGGTCGATCGAGTTCTGCGGCAGGGCGCCGTGAGAGCCGCGCCCGTACACCGTGACCTTGATGCTGTCTTCGGTCGCCATGAACGGCCCGGAACGGGTGGCGACCGTCCCGGCGATGCCCGGCAGCAGGTGCTGGGCCAGGGCCACATCCGGGGCGGGGATGCGCTTGAGCAGGCCATCGTCGACCATGCCCTGGGCCCCGTCGCCGGTCTCCTCGGCGGGCTGGAACAGCGCGAGCAGCGTGCCGTTCCACTGACTCCGGTGATTGGCCATGAGCTTGGCCATGCCGACCAGGCAGGACATATGCATGTCGTGGCCGCAGGCATGGTCCACCGGCACCTCGTGGCCGTCGGCATCTTTGACGGTCACCGTGCTCGCGTAGTCCGCACCGGTGTCTTCCTTGACGGGCAGCGCGTCCAGTTCGGCCCGGAGCAGGACGGCGGGCCCGCTGCCGTTGGCCAGGACGCCGACCACGCCGGTGCCGCCGATACCGGTCTGGACGGTGAAGCCGCAGTCCTGCATCCAGCCGGCGACCCGTCCGGCGGTGCGGTGCTCGGCGTGGGACAGTTCGGGGTGGGCGTGCAGGTCCTGGTAGAAGGCCTCCTGGCCGGCCTGCAGGCCGTCGTAGCCGGCCAGGATCTCATCGATGGCGCTCATAGCGCTTTCATGCCCTTTCCCCGCCGGAGAAAATCTCCAGGAAGAACAGGAAGACGTTCAGCACGTCGAGGAAGATCGACGCGGCCAGCAGCGGCGCCACGCTCATGTCCCTGGAGGTCCGCAGCCGCTGGAAATCGAACATGGTGAAACCGGCGAAGATCACCAGGCCGAGGATGGAGTAGGCCAGGTCGCCGCCCGGGATATGCACGAAGACCAGCACGATGCCGAACACGATGAGGGCGAGCAGCGCCCAGAAGAAGACCCGGGCGACCGCGGTCAGGTCGCGCCGGGTGGCATACCCGGCGGCCCCGAACCCGGCGATGAACAGCGCGGTGGCCCCGCCGGCCTGCCACAGGGCCCGCGGGTCCATGCTGCCGTAGTACGCGGTCACAGGGGCCACGGCCAGCCCGATCAGCAGGCCGAACAGAGCCAGCAGGCCGACCGTCAGCTGCTGAGACCTACGGGCCGCGAACCGCATCCCGAACAGGCAGGCGAACGCGGCGATGAAGGCGACGATGCCCACGCCGCCGGTCAGGTCGCGGCCCAGGTAGGCGCCGAGAGCGAACAGGGCGGCCGTGATCGCGACGTATCCCATCGTCTGCGCGAACAGGGCATGGGTAGCGTCGCGGGTGCCCGCCCTGGCTCCCTGGACGCGGGCCGGCGCCCCGGTTCCCTCGTAGGTCATTGACTCACTCATGACACTCCTGCTCTTCCTATTTGACTAGATCCGCTGATGTACTCCTTGTCCTGGCTTCATGCTCGCCCTCGAAGTCCCTGGCCCGCGCCCGTAGAAGACCCTGGCCCGTGCCCTAGTCCGCGGTCCACGCCGCCTGGTCCTCCCCACCCCGTCTGTCCCTCTGGCCCCGTGCGCCTCAGACCGGATTGTGGTGGTTGGGGGGCCCGGCACCCA
>Ga0302325_10003165_pt1 | contig 39136 bp, 40 predicted proteins | sample Palsa_T0_2_FD_201948 | JGI IMG/M metagenome (GOLD analysis project Ga0302325, IMG submission 201948) | Peat permafrost microbial communities from Stordalen Mire near Abisko, Sweden - Palsa_T0_2 | ecosystem: Environmental > Terrestrial > Soil > Palsa > Peat permafrost | place: Sweden: Abisko...
GTCGCGAGCCGGTGGATATTGAGGCGCTGGAGCAAGCGGTCGCGGATCCGGCAGCGGGCGCAACGGTCACCTTCGCCGGTACTACTCGCAACGGCAACGCGGGGCGTCGAGTGCTGCGGCTCGAGTATGAGGCGTACGAGCCGATGGCGCTCAGCGAGATGCGCAAGCTTGCGCGCGAGGCGGGCGAGCGGTTCAAAATCGTGCGCATCGCGATACAGCATCGGATCGGTTTCGTCGCGATCGGAGAGACCTCGGTGGCGATATCGGTCTCGGCGGCACATCGTGCGGAAGCCTTCGAGGCGTGCCGTTTCGCGATCGATCGCCTGAAAGAAGTCGTACCGGTGTGGAAGAAGGAATATTTCGAAGGCGGCGAAGTGTGGATCGGATGCCAAACGTCGCATCCGCCGGAACTGCACGGATAAGGCCATCTCGCCAAGCGACCGTCAGGCGCCCCCGGCGTTCAAGAACGCGCATCCATGAATGACGCGCGTGCGGGACGATATTGACCGAGCGGCCAGTATCGATTTAAATCAAGCGATAAATCATGCTGCCTAGCGAAACATCGGTTGAAAAAATCATCCTCGCCGAGCCGCGCGGATTTTGCGCCGGCGTTGATCGCGCCGTCGAGGCAGTTCGCGGCGCCTTGCGCGATTACGGACGGCCGCTCTACGTTCGCCACCAGATAGTCCACAACCGTTTCGTGCTGGAAGCTCTGGAGCGCGAGGGCGCGATCTTCGTCGATACGCTCGAAGAGGTGCCCGAAGGTCATCGCGTGATTTTCAGCGCGCATGGCGTGGCTCCCAGTGAGTGGGATCGCGCGGCGGAACGCAGGCTGCGGGTTATCGACGCCACCTGTCCGCTGGTGACCAAGGTTCATTCGGAGGTCGAGCGCTACGCCGAGGAGCGCAACACCGTGATCCTGGTGGGCCATGCCGGCCACGAAGAGGTCAAAGGCACGCTCGGAGTTGCGCCGGGCAAGGTGTTGCTGGTGGGTACTGTCGAGGAAGCGGAAGCAATCGAAATCTCCGATCCGGATCATGTTGCGGCGGTGACGCAAACGACACTCAGCGTGGACGACACCCGCGATATCATGGCGACGCTGAAGCGCCGCTTTCCGGCACTCGCGACGCCCAAGACCGACGATATCTGCTACGCGACGCAGAATCGCCAGAATGCCGTGAAGGAGCTGGTCGATGTCAGCGACGTGGTGTTGGTGGTCGGATCGAAGCAGAGTTCCAACGCCAATCGGATGGTCGAAGTGGCGCGGATGCGCGGCGGGCGCGCATTTCTGGTCGATTCGATAGCGGACGTGGAGCCGGAAATGATCGAAGGGGCGAAATCGCTCGGACTTACGGCGAGCGCTTCGTCACCGGAATGGCTGGTGCAGGAGATAATCGGCGCGTTTTCCAATCGTGGCGCGGCTGTCGAATTGATGAAAATCAAGGAAGAGCGGATTCATTTCCCGCTGCCGAAGCCAGCCGACGAATGAGCGCCTTTGCCGGCGGCGCAGGCGATCGCGCGTATCAGTCACGATAACATTATGAGGTAGTGACAAGTTCGCCTCGGGGGAGGCTCGACCCAAGCGGCTCGATGCAGCGGCGGGGAGGCTACATAGCGATCGAAGGCCCTATCGGAGTGGGCAAGACCAGTCTCGCGCGGGCGCTCGCGAAAGAGCTCAATGCGCGGCTGGTGCTCGAAGGCGTCGAGGACAATCCCTTCCTCGAAAGATTTTACGAAGACTCAGACAAGTACGCGCTTCCCGTTCAACTCTACTTCCTGCTCACCCGCTACAATCAGCAGCGCGAACTCGCGCAACAGGATCTTTTCACGCAGGCGACGGTCGCTGACTATCTCTTCAGCAAGGACCGCATCTTCGCGGCGCTCAACCTAGCGCCCGACGAGCTCACGCTTTACGACAACGTCTATAAACTGCTCGACGCGCAGATGCCGCGCCCCGACCTGGTAGTGTACATCCGCGCGAATGTCGAGGTGCTGATCGAGCGGCTACGCAAACGTAATCGCGATTTCGAGCGCCATATCAGCGTGCAGTATCTAGAGCGCGTGTCGTCGGCGTTCCGTGACTTCTTTTTCTATTACGACGAGACGCCGCTGCTGGTGGTCGATACGACGGAGCTGGATTTTGTCGGCGACTCGGACGACCTGAAGGATCTCATCCGCGAGATCGACAGCACCGGCACGGGCGTCCAGTATTTCGTCCCGCGGAAAAAGTAAGGTGGTGGAGGTGGAGCTTCCATAGTGCGAGATCTGACTCTTGACCGCCGTTGTCATATTTGACAACACTGGCGGATGAGGGACACGCGGCCAATCTCCTGGGTTAAGGCCGTCAAAAGAGACTTCGAAAAATTCCCGGCAGGCGCTCAGATCGATTTAGCGCAGGCGCTCACGATCGTCGCCTAGGGGGGCGTTCCGATCATCGCTAAACCTCTGAAGGGCTTTGGTTCAGGCGTATTGGAACTCGCGCTACGGCATCGTGGTGACGCATTCCGGGTCATATATGCCTTGCAAATTGGAACCGATATCTGGGTGATTCACGCCTTCCAGAAAAAGTCGAACAGCGGAATCAAGACGCCAAAGCGTGAGATCGATCTGGTGCGCGAGCGCATCAAACGGCTTAAGGAGTTACCGGAATGAAAAAGAACACTATCGAGGTCTCGCGTGGAAGCGGGAATGTATTTCGTGACTTGAAAATCCCCAACCCCGACCTTGAACAGCTTCGTGCGATTTTGGCTGCTCGGATTATCCAGGTGCTCGATGAAAAAAAGCTGACCGTGAGGCAGGCACATGAGCGGACAGGCATCGCGGCTGCGGATTTTTCGCGGATTCGCCGGGCGAACATCGGCCGCTTTACGGTTGACCGCCTGATGTCCATTCTCAATCGACTCGATCAAGAGGTGGAGGTTTCGGTTAGCGTGCACCCCTATACCAAGCGCAAAAGTCAAAGCGAGCGCCCTTTATCCTCGAGTTCGTGATTTGCCTCCGCAATCGGTTTATCGAGAGGAAAGCAAATGGCATTAAATATTGTGAAAACCGTTCAGGAATTTCTGCAAGCGCATCCAAAAAAAGATTCACGGCGAGAGAGATCGCCGAATGGATATTCAAAACCTATCCGGCGGAATGTCGAGAGAAACAGGAACGTAGTAAGGCGAGCAGGAAAGGAACTGCGGATATTGGCTGGGTTGCACGGGATCGGATTGATCAAGCTGAACGTGGAAAGCCCTGCGGAGAGTGAAATCACGATCCCGGCTCGTGAGCGCTTGGATGTGGACTGGAACGCCGCCAACCGCCTCGCTGAAGAAAACTATGATTTTTTGAAATGCACAAAGCTGGTACGCCAATTTTACCAAACAGGAGAGCATCGTCCGGCAGATTGGGATATCCCCCAGGATTAAGGGACAATCGAAATTCCAGCATTGAATGGCCGCGGGCCTTGAAAGACGTTCAAACCCCCAAGGCTTTGAAGGCGCGCTCGATCTCGCCCGCCAGGGCGAAATCCTTTTCGGTGACGCCGCCCGAATCATGGGTCGAGCAGGTGAAGGTGACGCGGGTGTAATTGACGAAAATATCGGGATGATGGTCGGCCGCCTCGGCCATCTCGGCCACTCGATCGATGAAGTGAATTCCGTCCATGAATTTCTTGAAGCGGTAGAGCTTGCTGATGGCGTTCTCGGCGTAGTGCCAGCCGGCCACAGACTTGAGACGGGTCGCAATTTCTTCGGGGCTTAATTTGGCCATCGCAATGTTCTCCTGAGGGTCACGCCGACTTCACTTGTCGCGGATACGCATCATATATTAGACCAGTTGACTGATATCGCTGCATAGCCACATTCTGCGCGAGGAGCATTCGCTGCGTGGATAAAGCCGACACCCGCAAAAAAATCCGGATGAGCCATGCTGAGGCTACGGCGATGCTCGAGGGCACGCCCAACCTCTCGCTGGCGACACTCGATCGCGAGGGCTATCCGCATCTGGTCGCGATGTCGTTTGCGCTCGATGCCGCCGGCAATATCGTGATGACCAGCTTCGGCAAGGCGCAGAAGGTGATCAACCTCAAGCGCAATCCGCGCGTCGCCGTGATGGTTGAGCATGGGCAGGCCTACGACAAGATTAAGGGCGTGATGATTCGCGGCATTGCCGAGATCGTCGAGGATAGCGAGGCGGTGCTAGCGACGATGAAGCTGGTGGTCTGCAAGATGGCGCGACTCGCCGGCAAAGAGACTACACCGGACGACGTGATCATCACGGAAGCGTATCGGCGGCAGGCGGAAAAGCGCGCCGTCATCAAGATACGTCCGCAGAAATGGGCGAGCTGGGACCATTCCAAGCTGGCGGGGGCGGCGGCCGCCGGTCCCATTGCCAAAGAGAAGCAGTGACCTGGACGAGGCTGAACTGACGCACGCAGGGTATTCGATGGCGAACAAATACGTTACTGACGAGGCCCGAAAGCAGATCGGCAAGGTCGGCGAGGCGCGGACGATCGAAGTCGAACGCGGCGCGATTCGGCGTTTCGCGGAAGCGATCGGGGACACCAATCCGTTATTCAACAGCGAGCGCGACGCGCGCCATAGCCGCTTTGGCGGAATGATCGCGCCGCCGACGTTCGGCCGATCGCTCTCGGCCGCTATCCCCGATGTCAAACTCGACATGGGAGAATCGTTTCGCGGCCTCGATGGCGGTTCCGACTGGGAATACCTCGAACCGATCCGGCCCGGCGATCGTATCACGGTGCAGACCAAAATTGCTGACTTGCGCGAGAGCGCCGGACGCCTGGGCCCGATGGTCTTCATCACCACCGAGACCACGTACACGAATCAGTTCGGCCAGGTCTGCGCGATCCAGCGATCCACCGCGATTCGTTATTAGGACAACGGGCTAGCGGTTCTGCGATCGGATTTGTCGGCATAGTGGAGCAACGAGCATGGCGCACAAGCAATTCTATTTCGAAGACGTTGAAGTGGGCTTTGAAATTCCGCCGCTGAAAAAGGACCCGACCACACAGCAACTAGTGAAATATGCGGGAGCGTCGGGCGATTTCTACCAGATTCATTACGACAAGGATTTCGCATTGAAGAACCATCTGCCGGGCGTGATCCTGCACGGCGCGTTGAAGAATGCATTTTTAGGCCAGTTGATGACGGACTTTGCGGGCGAGCACGGTTGGCTGCAGAAACTCTCGGTGCAGTATCGCGGGATGGATCAGCCGGGCACGCCAGTCGTGTGCAAAGGCAAGGTGACCAAGAAATACGTCGATAGCGGAAACCACCTGGTGGAGTGCGAAATCTGGCTCGAAAATGCGCAGGGTGAAAAGACCACGCCGGGCAGCGCCACTGTGATTTTGCCGTCGCGCGACGCCGCTAGCTGAGCCTGCGCCGACCGGAGTGCGTCGGTGAAACGCCAATACGCTCCCGGCGCGATCGAGGCCGCCGACTTGATTGAAGGCCGCGTCGAGCCGCACTACGCTAAAGTCCTCATTCGGTTGCTGGCAGCGCATGCGATTGCGGAGAAGCTTACCGCGATCGGCTACCAACTGGCGCTGGAAGGCATCACCGACGCCGATTTGCGCCCGACGATCGAAAAGAACCTCGCCGAGGAGCGCAAGCATGCGCGCCTCATTTACCAAATCCTGCAACAGATCGGCACGTCCGAGGCTCATGCCGACCGTTCGATGATCCCGTTGATGAAGTTGCCGTCGTTCGCGGCACCCCGGCATTTCGCCGAATATCGCAGCGATGAAGTCGCTTTGCTGATGGCGTCGCTCAGCCTCGATGTCACCGGTCTGCTGATGATCGGCGTCAATTACCGCGACTCCAGCTACGCTCCCCATCAGCGCGCCGCCGAAATAATTCTCGAAGAAGAAGAGGAGCACGAGACCTTTGCGAGCGGCGAATTGCGCGAGGCCACCGATCGCTTCGGCGCCGATCGCGTCAACGCGGCGTTGCGGGAATGGATCCCGCGCGCGGTGAATTTCTTCGGACCACCAGGCAGCGGTTTCACCTTCGACTGTATCCGCTACGGACTGAAGGCGAGCGACAATGGAGAACTCGCGGAGATGTACCTAACGATGCTCGAACGGCGCGTCTCTCAGGCCGGGCTGGAGATGCCGCGGCTGACCGCGACCTATCCGCACAGTATCGTCCAACCGTAGATGGACCCGATCGAATCGTTCGCCGAGGATCCGCGGATCGCGGTTCGCGACGGTGCGAAGATCGATCCGGACGGACGTTGCGTCATCTACTGGATGCGCCGGGCTCAGCGCGCCCACGAAAATCCTGCGCTGGAAGCCGCTATCACGCTGGCCAACGCGATCAAGAAGCCGGTCGTAGTCTTTTTTGCCCTGCGCATTCGACACCCCTTCGCGAGCGAGCGCCACTTCACATTCATGCTGGAGGGCCTGGCGGACACTGCGGCGAGACTCGAACGCCGCCGCATCGGCTTCGCGATGCGGCTGTCCGCGGAGCCTCGCGCCGCTGACGATTTCGCACGCTTCGCAGCCGAGATGCGTCCCGCCGCGGTCGTTACGGATCGCAATCCGCTGGGCTCAATCGATGGCTGGCGGCGCGCGATCCCGGCGGAGATTCGTGTGCCGGTTCTGAACGTTGACGCGAACATAATCGTACCGAGCGCGATCTTCGGCAGGGAGCATTATGCGGCGCGCACGATCCGCCCGAAGATTCATGCGCAACTTGAGCGCTTTCTCGTTCCTGTGAACAAATGCCGAGTTTGTGTGGCGTGGCCGCCGCCGCGTGGATTTTGTTCATTGGTTCCAAACCGCGAGCTTCGCGACGCACTCCCACTCGATCGCGCGACTGCAGCAGTCGGGAGTCTCGCTGGCGGAACTACCGCCGCGCTAACGCGGCTGAAGCGTTTCATCATGAACGGCCTCGCCCGTTACTCGGCCCGCCGCAACGCGCCCCAGCTGGACGGCACCAGCGGGCTTTCGCCCTACCTGCATTTCGGGCAAATCGGTCCGCATACGATTGCGATCGCCGCGCGCGAGGCTGACGTTCCCGATGAGGACCGGCGCGCCTTTCTCGAAGAATTGATCGTGCGCCGCGAGCTCGCGATCAATTTCACCACCTACAATCGCCGTTATGTATCAATCGAAAGTTGCGAGCCGTGGGCGCGCGGCACGCTCGCACGCCATGCCGATGATCGCCGAGCACAGACCTACAACGAGCGCCAACTCGAGCAGGCCGAAACTCACGACCCGCTGTGGAATGCCGCGCAACGCCAGATGGTCGAAGCGGGCTGGATGCACGGCTACATGCGCATGTACTGGGCGAAGAAGATCCTCGAATGGAGTTCGTCGCCGCGCGCCGCATACGCAATCGCGGTCCGGCTCAACGACCGCTACCAACTCGACGGCCGCGATCCGAACGGCTACGCGGGCATCGCCTGGGCTATCGGTGGCAAGCACGACCGCGCATGGGGTCCCGAGCGGCCGGTGTATGGGACAATCCGTTACATGTCGGCGGCAAGCACCGGCCGCAAGTTCGACAGCAAGGCGTATATCGCGCGATGGCAGCAGGGCGCTGACATCCGTTGATGCTGGAGTTATTCGCGATATGGCTCCCTGCGCACGAATGCCATACTGAAAATACTGCGACCCCGAGGCCTTCTCGAGATGGCTGCCACCGAAACAATAGTGATTGACGACGGGCCGATTCGAATCGGCATCTCGGCATGCCTCATCGGGCGGGAAGTACGCTTCGACGGCGGCCACAAGCGCAGCGATTTCCTCGTTGACATTTTCGGTCCGTTCGTCGAGTTCGTTCCAGTTTGCCCCGAGGTCGAAATCGGTCTGGGCGTGCCGCGCGAGTCGCTGCGGCTGGTGCGCGAGAATGAAGCGGTTCGGCTGGTGGCGAACAAAAGCGGCGCCGACCTGACCGGTTCAATGCAGCGCTACGCCGATCGCCGCACGCGCGCATTGGCCGTCGAGGATCTGAGCGGCTACGTCCTCAAGAAAGATTCGCCGAGCTGCGGGATGGAACGCGTCCGCGTCTATGCGGGAAACGGGATGCCGTCGCGCGATGGCCGCGGTCTCTATGCGGACGCGTTGATACGGCGCTATCCGAATTTGCCGGTCGAGGAGGAGGGCCGCCTTAACGACGCGCGTCTGCGGGAAAACTTCATCGAGCGGGTCTTCGCATACAGACGGATCAAGACTTTTTTTGCTGCGCGCTGGACGATCGGCGGACTGGTGGCGATTCACACCGCGCACAAGCTGCAATTGCTCGCGCATTCGCCGTCCGCATACAAAGATCTCGGCCGAATGGTCGCGACTGCAGCGACCACACCGCGCGACGATCTGCGCGATCGTTACGAGAGTGCGTTCATGGACGCGCTCAAGAGAATCGCCACACCGGCGCGCCACGTCAATGTGCTTCAGCACATGGCCGGTTACTTCAGTGATCGGCTCGATCAGGATTCACGCCGCGAACTGACCGCAGTAATCGAGGATTACCGCAACGGACTGGTGCCGCTAATCGTTCCGATCACGCTGGTGCGCCACTACGTGCGCATCTTCGACGTCGCCTACTTGCGCGGGCAGGTTTACCTCGAGCCGCATCCCAAAGAACTGATGCTGCGCAATCACGTCTGACCTGCGGCGAGTCCATAATGTGAACAACGTGCGTGAAGACGAATGCACGGCGCGGCCGATTCTTCAGCGTTGCCGCAAGCGCACCTAGCAAACGTCACGAAGGGTGCCCGGCTTGTCATCGGCGACCGCGCCATAGTAATTGTCGCGGTGGCGGGCCTGAGCCAGATCCCTAGACGGAGATTCACTATGAAAATCGGACTGTTCGCGATGGGAACCAATCGGATGGCCGGGGGCGATCTGCTCCGGGCGACCGCCGCCAACGCCGAGCGACTCGGCGTCGCGACGCTCTGGGTGCCGGAACACGTCGTGCTGATCGACGAGTACGCTTCGAAATATCCTTACTCGGGCGACGGGCTGTTGCCCGCGCCGACCAATGCTCCGATCCTTGACCCGTTCCTTGCACTGACATGCATGGCTGCCGCGACGTCGAAGATTCGGCTCGCGACCGGTATCTGCCTGGTGCCCGAGCACAATCCGCTGGTGCTGGCGAAAGTGACCGCCACGCTCGACTTTCTGAGCAACGGACGGTTTGCGCTGGGCGTCGGTATCGGCTGGCTCGAAGAAGAGTTCGTCGCGATGGGTATTCCGTGGGAACATCGGGCGAAGCGCACCCGCGAATATATCGAGGCGATGCGCAAACTGTGGGGCGACGACCTCAGCAGCTACAGCGGCGAATACGTGAATTTCAAAAACGTCCGCAGCAATCCGAAACCGGTACAGGGCGCGAAACTGCCGGTGATTTTCGGCGGCGAGTCCGCTCCCGCATTGCGGCGAGTGGCCGAGTATGGCGACGGCTGGTGCGGTTTCAACCTCACGCCCGACGAAGCCGCGGCGAAGATCCGCAAGATTGAGGAGTTGCTCAAGGTCAACGGGCGCAAACGTTCCGATATCGAAATCGCGGTATCGCCATATTCCAAACCGATCACCAAGGATGACCTCAAACGCTATCGCGATGCGGGCGCGGACGAAGTTGTTTTGATCACGCTGAGGCCGCCCCGCGCCGAGGCCGAGACGGTGAGCGATCTCGAGAAAATCGCGCGCGACTGGGTCGAGCCAGCCGCGGCGCTGTAATGTTGAGTCGCCGCCTGATGCGGCCAAATCAGTATAAACCTCAGGAGTTAAACAGAAATGAAAATCGGATATTTCGCCGTCGGCATTGGGCCGTTGACCGAGCCCTCCGCGATCAAGGCCGTGGCCGTCACCACAGAGCGTCTCGGCTTCTCGACCCTGTGGGCGCCTGAACACGTCGTGCTGCTTTCGGAGTACGCTTCGCAATATCCCTATTCGTCCGGCGAATTCCCGATGCCGGTCGATACGCCCTTTGGCGATCCCTTCACGACGCTCACCTATGCCGCCGCGCTGACCTCGAAGATTCGCCTCGCCACCGGCATCTGCCTGGTGCCGGAGCATAACCCCCTCGTGCTGGCGAAGACCGTCGCCACCCTCGATCGTTTGAGCAGCGGGCGCTTCATTCTCGGCACTGGTATTGGGTGGCTGGAAGAGGAATTCGAGGCGATTGGCGTCACCTGGGAGCGGCGTGCTCATCGCACGCGCGAATATATCGAAGCAATGCGCCTGTTGTGGTCGTCGCACGAGCAAGCCTCCTACAGCGGCGAGTTTGTTAACTTTCGCGGCGCGTTGAGCTTTCCGAAGCCTGCGCATAACAACCGGGTTCCGGTGTGGTTCGGCGGTGAGAGCGGTCCGGCGATTCGCCGCGTGGCGGAATATGGCGACGGCTGGATCGGCTTCAACCTCACACCCGACGAGGCCGCGCCGAAAATCAGGCGAATCGAAGAACTGCTGAAAGCGGCCGGCCGCAAACGCTCGGACGTGGAGCTCGCCGTGTCGCCATATATGAAGCCGATGACGGTCGATGATCTCAAGCGCTATCGCGATCTCGGCGTCGATGAAGTTGCGGTGGTGGTCTTCGATCTTCCCCCGACTGAGCGTGAACTGGTGGCGAAGATCGAAAAGGTTGCGCGCGACTTTGTCGAGCCCGCAGCCAAGCTTTAGACCCTGAGGTTACGCACTGCCCGCAGCCTGTTCAGGTGCGGGCGGTGCCTCGACCGGCGCCGGCGATAGCGTCTGCATTGGTGGACTCGGTGGCTTGTCTCCACTCCACCGGAACGCCGCGCGTTCGACGATCATGAAGAGCGCCGGGACCAGGAAAATCGCAAAGGCGCTCGAGGTCGCTTGCGACAGGCGGTTCTGCACCTGCACCCGGTCCAGATCGACAGTCCCTCTGGATGACATTCGTTACAACGACTTCCGGCACCGTCGGCGGCGCTACGGGCGCGGACTGTTACAACCAGACACGGCGATTGCGCACGCCACGATCGCGAGGCATAACGCGACCGGCAGGCGGATACCATCTACGATGCATGCGATCGCATTGCGCATTTCCGCACGCCGAATTGATTTGCGCGAGAGAGAAATTGAAGGACCGAAGAAAACTGAGTCGATCTCACCTAACGCACCACATTGCCCTCGTCTGCGTGTTACGACTCTGCTAGTGAACGGAGATCATCAGGATTATCGGGCAATGAATGCACTCCGAATTTTGTGCAAGCCGACATCCATCGTGCCGTCGCCCAAGCCCATCCTTAAAGTTCGCGGGCATGTGATCCGGGCGCTCAATCGAACGCCGCCCGCCGCGCACTTCACGAGGATGGCGTGAACGTTCCGCGCGAGAGCGTTGGCATCCTCTGGCCGCTGATCGTTGGCATGGGGACGACCCTGGTCACCATCGTCATTCACGCGCTGGCCATGCGAACGATGATTGACTTCGTGCGTCGCGAACGCCGGCGCGGCCACGCGGGTGTCAGCTTTTGGAAGGACCTGGGCATAATCGCCGGAGCTATTTTATGGTCGTTCGCCGCCCACGTTGTTGAGATCGCGGCGTGGGGAATCGTGTTCTACTACTGCGGTGAATTTATGGACTTCGCCTCAGCCTTCTATCACTCGGCGGAAAACTACACGACGCTCGGCTACGGCGACGTTGTGATGTCGGCATCGTGGCGGCTCCTGGGTCCGTTCGAAGCCGCCGACGGCATGCTGATGTTCGGCGTCTCAACCGCAATGATCTTTGCCGTAATTCAACGGCTGGTCGAGGTTCGGCTGCCCGATTTGGGCGGCTGACGCTCGTCTTATTGAGCGATCATGCCGCCATCGACCGGCATCGACGCGCCGGTTACGAATGACGCCGCGTCCGACAGCAGCCACGTCACCGCCTCGGCGATTTCCGACGGTTTGCCCATCCGCGCGATCGGTTCGACGCTGACCAGCTTGTCCTTCAACCGCGGATGCGTCGATACCATTCCGGCCACCATCGCGGTGTCGATTACACCCGGGCATACCGCGTTGACGCGGATGCCGGTGCGCGCGTATTCGAGCGCCGCAGTCTTGGTTAGGCCGATCACCCCGTGCTTCGAGGCGGTGTACGCCGGCATCCCGTGCGACCCGACCAGGCCCGCGGCGGAAGCGGTGTTGACGATCGCGCCACCGTGACCCTGCTTCACCATCTGGAGGATTTCGTACTTCATGCAAAGCCATACGCCGCGCAGATTCACCGCCATGATGCGGTCGAAATTCTCCTCGGTATCGTCCCCGGTGCGCGCGATTTTGCCCGCCACGCCGGCATTGTTAAAGGCGCCGTCGAGCCGCCCGAAGGTCTTCACCGCAGCAGCAATCAGCGCTTCAACATCGGCGGCGCGGGCCACGTCGCATTTGAAGAACGCCGCTTCGCCACCAGCCTTCCGCACCAACTCGACGGTCTCGCGGCCGCCATCCTCGGTCATATCGGCGACCAGTACCTTCGCGCCCTCACGAGCGAATGCGATCGACGCGGCCCGCCCAATTCCCGATGCGGCTCCAGTTACCAGCGTCACTTTTCCTGTGAGTAATTCGGCCATGTGCTTCCTCTGATCGATAATGTAATCGCGCGCCTGGTCCGTTGCGACTGCCATCTTCGCTCGCGATCGATGTTTGAACTATGCCGGCTGTATAGCATTCGCGCGCGGCTCCGGAACAGCCTCGTACTAGCGCATCGCGATGGCTCTTTGCGGCAGCGGCAGGGTACGGATAACCTGACACACGATCGGTTAGACCATCCGGCTGACGTGCCGGCCAGGAGAATTGACGCAGTGCATCGAATTGTCTCGCTGTTGCCGAGCGCTACCGAAATCGTCTGCGCACTGGGCTTCGAAGGTGGGCTCGTGGGACGATCGCACGAATGTGACTTTCCGGCCTCGGTCACACATCTGCCTTCGCTCACCAGCCCGAAGTTCAATTCCGAAGGCACCAGTGCTGAGATCGACCAGCGCGTCAAGACGATTCTTTCCGAGGCGCTTGCTGTTTATCGCGTCGATGCGGACCTTTTGCGCGATCTCAAGCCCGACTTTATCGTCACGCAGGCGCAGTGCGACGTGTGCGCCGTTAGCATGCGCGAGGTCGAGGATGCGGTCGCACAGTGGACGGGAAATCATCCACAGGTCATATCGCTAGCGCCATATGCGCTGCGCGATGTCTTCGCGGACATGGAGCACGTCGGCACGGCACTTGGTGCGCCCGCTCATGCGAAGGAGGTCGTCGGCGGCCTCCGTGCGCGGATGAGTGCTATAGAGGATCGCGCCAAGGCTGCGAAGTCGCGTCCGCGTGTCGCGTGTGTCGAATGGATCGAGCCGCTGATGGCGGCCGGGAACTGGATGCCCGAGCTTGTCGAGATGGCAGGCGGCATTAATCTCTTCGGCAAGGCTGGCGAGCATTCACCCTGGATGAAGTTCGAGGAACTCGCCGCCGCCGATCCCGACCTGATCCTGATTGCGCCGTGCGGCTTCAACATGGATCGCGCCGCCACCGATTTACCCGCACTGACTTCGCGCCCTGAATGGACTGGACTGAAAGCCGTGAAGGAAGGGAAGGTATTTCTGGGCGAGGGTAATCAGTACTTCAATCGGCCAGGGCCGCGTATCGTCGAATCTCTCGAGATTCTCGCCGAGATTTTTCAGGCCGAACTCTTCAACTTTGGCCATCAAGGCGCCGGCTGGCGCAGCCTCTAGCGTCGCCGACGCGGGATCAGGCGCGGCCGAGGAAGGCCAGGCCTTGGCGGGCGGGCGTGAGCTTGAGGTGAAACTCCGCGACCAAAGGTTGGATATCGCAACCATTGTCGCCGACCAGGAACGCGACGGCGTCGCGTGAAAAGAACGCCCCCGGCAACTTCTCGGCGACTGCGCCTGCTATACGCAGCATGCTTTCGGACAGGTGGAACAGCGGCCGCTTGCGCCCGGTAATTTCCATCAGCAGCCGCACCAGATCGTCGAAGGCCATTTCGTCGGGGCCGCCGATTTCAAAAATTCCATTACGTCCGCGACCACCGATTGCGAGCGCGACGCAGGCCGCGAGGTCGTCAACGAACAACGGCCGCAACTGTTGCTGTCCGCTGCCCGGCACGACCATCACCGGCATCGTGCGCAACGCGCTGGCGAGTCCGTTGACCACGCGATCCTCGGGTCCATAGACGAGCGACGGCCGAAAAATCGTGAAGGCCAGTCCTGAAGCGCGTAGCGCCCGCTCGGCGCGTCCCTTCGCGCGAAATGCGTGATTTGACGAACGCTCGTCGGCAGCAGCACCGCTAATGTAAATGAAGTTCGCGACCGACGCCCGTTTCGCTGCAGCGATCAGCGCGACGGTACCGCCGTAATCGACGCGACTGAAAGTCAGGCCGCGGCGGGGATTCTCGACCGGGTAGCCGTCGAACTGGACCGCGTTGACGATCGTGTCCGCACCCGCGAGCGCTTTCGCCAGCTTCGACGGGTGGTTGACGTCGGCGGCGACGAATTCTATCTTATCGGCCAATTCGGCTTTGCCTTCGCCGGTAATGCGCGCGCGGGCTTTTTCCGGATCGCGAGTGAGCACCCGCACACCAAGTCCCGGAGTTGCGGCGAGACGGCGAACGATTGCGCGTCCGATGAAGCCGGAGCCTCCAGCGATAGCTATGATACGATCGTTTTCACTCATAGAGATTATCGTGTCGCCGGGGGCCTTATCCCCCTGAGATCCTATCGCCGAGGGCATGGAGAATCGAACTTTATTTGATGGTAGTGGTTGTCGTATTGTTTACGAACCTGTGTTGAAAGTGGCTGGAAGCCGCGGTATTGCGAGGGCCGAAACAGGTTTGTTCGTTTAGTGAGTTCATACAGCTAAATAGCCATTCAAGTTCGAAATTCGCGGTAGGAAACTCACCAATCTGGTGAATCTGCCAGAGCTGTAGCGTCGCACAACAAAATGTAGTGCGAATACATACGCGAGTCAAAACCATCCGGCGCCGGATGGCATGCGAATTTTCGCGCGGATTATTCGGAGCCCAAGCTAGGCGTGGCGCGGACGGCGGCGGCGTATGGGCCGCGGCGTCGGTACTTCGCGGTGGACGCTGTCGGGCAACGCTGTTAGCAGAAAGCGGGAAATCTCCGGGCGGCAATTGATGCGGATACGCATCCAGAAGGTGCCCAATCCGCGATTCGTATAGATGTAGAAGTCGCCGTAGCGATTAAGCCCGGCATAGTAATCCTTGCCGATACGCAAGATCGATCGGATTAGCGAGCCATAGTAGGGAATGCGCACGACGCCGCCATGGGTATGCCCGGATAACATCACGCCGGGCGAAAGATGATGTGTGTAAAGCGCGGTGTCGGGATTGTGGGCGAGGACAATCGTGCAGTCGTCGGGCGTGATTCCCTGAAACGCACGCGACGGTTCCGCGCGTCGCGACCATAGATCGTCGATGCCAACGATGACGAGGCTTTCGCCGTTGATCTTCAGACGCTCGTGCTGATTGGCGAATACGCGCGCGCCGGAAGCTCGCAACGCCTCGGAAATCATTCCGAACGAGGACCAATGATCGTGATTTCCGGCGATCGAAAAGACTCCGTGCTTCGGAGTCAGCTTCTTGAGTGCGCGACGGAAGTCGTCGATATAACGGCGCATCGTGTCCGGCCCGGAAAAATAATCGCCGGTAAGGAAAACGAAGTCGGGATTCTGCCGGTTGATGGTCTCAACGGCCTGCTGGAGGCGCGCTAGATCCTCTTCGCGATCGACATGAAAATCGCTGATCTGGCACGCGACCAGCCCTTCGAGCGCAGCTGGCAACTGGCGCACCGGAAGATCAATGGGCACGACTTCGACATCGTCGATGGTCCGCCGCCATATCCGATGAAGAGGACGCAACGCGATCGGCGGTTTGCGCGCACGCGTTTTCTTCTGCGGAGGCCGCCGGATTTCGGCCGGTTCGCCAGCGACCCTGAGATGAGCTGTTGCCATTACCTACTACAGTCTAGAACACTTCGCGTAGCTGGGGGAAGGCGGTAATAGTGACGACCCGTTCATTGGTGTGATCAATATCCTCGTGCTCCAATTCCCAGGTATGCGGATGCGGGATGAAAACCGCCCTGAGTCCGGCCTTTAGCGCCGGATTGATGTCGGATCGGGGACTGTTCCCAATCATGAAGGTGCGCGCCGGATCGAGTTCGGCCTGTGCGATCAAAAGGCGGTAATTTTCGGGATGTTTTTCCGCTGGCACGCCAATGCGACTGAACAGGTGACGCAGCCCGGATCGATCGAGCTTGCGCAGTTGCTCGCCAGGGTCGCCTTTGGTGAACAGCAGCAGGCGATGACGTCGCGCCAGTTCGGTGAGAGTGGGCTCGACCCCAGGCAGCAACTCGCAATGCCGGTCGATTAACTTTCCTGCAATACGCTCGACTTCCGCGCGCAAATTCTCATGATGATGCGCCTGTGCCAACTCGATGGCCGCCTGATGCAACGCCATTATATAGGGACGCCGGCCGTAACCGTGGCTCTCTATAATGCGCAATTCATGGCGCCTCATGGTGGCACGGATTGCCTGCTTATCGCGGATCTCCGCGCGCGCCAGCGACTCGTGGAAAGCGGCCTCGGCTTCGAGGAAATGGATATTGGAATCCCACAGCGTATCGTCGGCGTCGAAGATCAGATTGAGGGCGCCGTCGGGGTTCGCAGTCATGAATTGAAACTTGAGGGGATGATCGTCAAGGAACGCCGAGACTTACGGTTTTTTCTGAAACCTCACCGAGGTTTCAGACTTCCCCATTGGGTTGTGTCATCTCTGGGACGGTCCTCACCCGAGCGTAGCGGCGTACCCGCCGATGCGCAATTCCAGCTAACCAAGTGCCGAGAGGAACTGATGTTTGTTAATTTCCGCGACGACATCGTAGTCTCTAAGAAACGGCGCAAAACCGTGCCTCACGATAGCACTATCGAAGAGTGGTTCCTGAAGCGCTTTTCGCATCTCATCGGTCATGAGTCATTCACCTAGTTGGACGAGGATTATCGGCGGGGAGGACGGTGATCGCGCCGTTGGCGGGATTGCGGCCGACGTAAACCTCGGTTTCGTAAACCGCGCGCAGATTGTCTGCCGTGAAAACCTCCTCCGGGGTGCCATAACCGGCGGTCGCGCCGTCCTTCATCAGAAGCACCCGGTCGGCATGGAGGGCGGCCGCGTTGAGATCGTGCAGCGTCGCGACGACCGCGAGGCCGCGCTCGACGCGAAGCTCTCGCAGACGGCCAAAGATCTCGGCGACATGGCGCAGGTCGAGGAATGCGGTGGGCTCGTCGAGCAGCGCAACGTGAGGATCCTGCGCGAGGGCGCGGGCCAGGAAAACGCGTTTGCGCTCGCCGCCTGAGAGCTCCTGAATCGGCCGGCGGGCCAGTCCGATCAGATCGAAGCGTTCGAGCGCGGCGTGCGCGATTTCCAAATCGTGGCGGGTCTCGAAATGAAATGCGCCGAGATGCGGCGCGCGCCCCATCAGGACGATCTCCAACACCGAGAACCGAAATGCGACGAGGTTCTCCTGCGCGACCATCGCGAGGCGCCGGGCGATCGCCCGCCGGTCATACTCCGTGAGTGGGCGGCCTTCCAAATCAACTGTACCGCTCCAAGGCCTTAGCGCGCCGCCAAGGATTTTGAGCAGCGTCGATTTTCCCGCGCCGTTAGGCCCGACGATAGCGAGCATTTCGCCGGCGTGCAGGTCGATTGAAACGCCGTGGAGCACGCGGCGATCGCCATATCCGGCGGTGAGGTTGATCGCGCGCATCGCGACTGCGCCCGCCTCCGCGGCGCATTCGGTCGCATCGTCGCGATCGAGCGGGACGACGGTGCCTGCCGTGGCTCGAGCATGGGCCTTGGCGGCAACCGGGACGGGTGCCGCAGCACCACTTCCGGCGCGATCCGCGGCTATCCCGAGCCGTTCCGCGTCACTCTTCACAGGGCCAGCGATTTGCGGCCTTCGCGCCGCAGCACATAGATGAAGAACGGGCCGCCGCATAGCGCGGTGATCGCTCCGACCGGCAGCTCCGACGGCGCAATGACCGTGCGCGCGATTAGATCGGCAGCGACCGTGAATGCCGCACCGCCGAGGATCGATGCCGGAATCAGCATCCGATGGTCGGCACCGATCGCAGTGCGGATGATATGAGGGACGATCAAACCGACGAACGAGATGATGCCACTCACCGAGACCGCCGCGCCAATCATCACCGAGGTCGCGATGAAAATGGTGCGTCGCACGGCGTCCACTTCGACACCCAACTCCGCTGCTTCGTCGTCGCCGAGGCTTAGCAGGTTCATGTCTCGCGCGCGCGAGATGAGAACGGCAAAGCCGATGCCGCCGAGTACGGTGACCATCAGAACTTCGCGATAAGTAGGGGCCTCGAAGCTCCCCATCAGCCAGAAGATGATGCTGTGCGTGAAGAAAAAGTTCACGATGCTGTTGACGAGCATAATGGCGGCGCCCCAGAAAGCATTGAAGATGACGCCGACTAGCAGCAGCGTGAAGGGCTCAAGGCGGCCGTCAACCTGGGCGAGCCGGTACACGGCGAGGGTGGAAAGAAGCGAGGCCGCGAACGCGCAGAGGGGAATCGCGACGTCGGAGCCGCCAAGTTTCGAGAAGACCACCAACGCGACGATCGCACCGAACGCGCCGCCGCCGGAGATGCCCAGGATGCCGCCCTCGGCGAGAGGATTTCGCACCAGCGCTTGCAGGGCAGCGCCGACCGCGGCGAGGACCGCGCCGACGATCGCGCCCATGAGGACGCGCGGAATTCGCGCGCCGAACAGAATCGCACGGTCGGGGCTGGACGAATCCATCACGGCGCGAATCAGGTCGATATGGACGCTGCCGAAGGCCACCGCGACGATCGACACGACGATCAGGAGTGCACCGAGCGCGGCTAGCGTCATCGCCATCCGGGCACGCGTCAGATGGGCGTCGGCAAAATCGGCCAGCGCCGCGTCAGCAATGGAGGGATTGCGCCTGATCGCGGGTTCGCTCATCCTGCCAATCTCGATACAACCAGGTTGGGACGGATGCCGATGCGCGCGGGGGAATCGGTCGCGCGCGAAAATGCTTCGGGATGAATCAGGCGCGCCAGCAATTCGAGCGTCTGTGCGATGCGCGGACCGGGATGTAGCGTAGGGTTCTCGGGATAACCGACCACGCGGTCGTCACGAACGGCCGGAATGGTGGGATATTTCGCCCAGAAAGCCGAAGGCGAATTGGGATCGGTACCCATCTGCCCGTCAAGAATAACCTGCGGGCGCATCGCGATGATGTACTCGAGACTGAGGCGCGGCCAGGTCTGCGCCGAGTCCGCGGCGATATTGGTCGCGCGCGCCATCTTCAGCAGTTCGTCAAGGTAGGTGCCGCCGCCGACCGCGACCATCGGCTGATGCCCGACGACCATCAGCACGCGACAATCCGGGACGCTGCGCAGGCGCGCCTCGATCGCAGCGACTTGCAGATGTATGCGCTCGAGCAAGGCACGACCGTCTGAAGCGTGGCCGATCGCGTCACCAATGATGCGGATACCCGCCTCAATTCCCGCAATCGAGTTGTCATCCACCATCAAAACGCTGAACCCCATTTCCCTGAGGGCGTGGATTTCGCGCAGGTCGGACGAAGTTTGCAGGCCAATTACGATGGTCGGACGCAGGCCCGCGATGGCCTCGATATTGGGGGTGAGAAAAGTGCCGATCTTCGGCAGCTTCAGAACCTCGGGAGGGTAGTCGCAGTATTGGGAAACACCAACCACCTGCGGTCCTGCGCCCAGTGCGAACAGGGTTTCTGTGATCGCGGGGGCCAGCGATACGACCCGCTGCTGTCCGTTCTGCTCGTGCATCGGGCTAGTGCGTCCGCCGCAGCCCGCAAACACCGCAATAATCGTAAGGACGATAGTCACCAGCAGCGGCGTTGCCGGCTTTCGCGAAGTATCGGCGTCGGATCTCACACAGCGAAACTATCCGATAGTTGGCGCGGGATTAAGCACCTGTGCGGCGGCGGCGGTTTGCATCCACGACGCGGCTTGGTTAGCGTTCGCTGCGAGAGGTAAAGCGCGGTGCTGAAGGTCGCAGTTTGTATCAAGCAGATTCCATTGGTCGAGGACGCTAACTTCGACGCCGCGACCCGCACCATCCGGCGCGACGGCGTTAACGTGATCAGTGCGTACGATCTGCGGGCGATCGCGCAGGCGGTCGATCTCAAGGGCCGCCTGGACTGCGAGACCGTGGCGGTGACGATGGGACCGCCGCAGGCGCGTGAGGCGTTGATCGACGCGATGGGGATGGGGATCGATCGCGCGGTGCATCTCCAGGACCGGGCCTTCGCCGGTTCGGATACGCTTGCGACCGCGCGCGCACTCGCGCAATGGCTCAAACGCGAGGCCTTCGACCTCATCCTGCTGGGAAAGTATTCACTCGACGCCGAGACCGGACAGGTCGGCCCCGAGATCGCCGAACTGCTGGGAATCGCGCAGATCACCGGCGTGCGCAAACTGGAACTCGACGGCGATCGCATCCTGGCGGATCGCGAAAGTGACGAAGGCGTCGAGAGGGTCGAGGCGCGGATGCCAGCGCTGCTGACGTGTGCCGAACGGTTGATCAATCCGGTGAAAATCGACGCGAAGACGCGCGAAGCGGCGCAGTCGCGCACGGTCGAAACCGTCAGCGCGGCAGAGTTGGACGCCGATGCCGCGAAGTTCGGCTTTGCCGGATCGCCTACGTGGGTGCAGGAGGTTCGCGCACAGGAATCGCCCAAGGTCGAATGCAAGATGATCGATGCTGCGGACCCGGAGCGCGCGGCCGAGGAGGTCATCGCCGAGCTCGAGGGGCGGGGCGCGCTCAAACCGCGCGTGCACAATCGCGAGCCGGTTGCAGCGCGGGCGCGCAAGTCGATTCGCGGGCGCGACGTATGGGTAGTAATCGAGACCAGCCTCGACGGTGAAATCACACTGTGCACTCTGGAGCTGCTCTCGGCAGGCGATCGGCTCGCGAGTCAGCTCGGTGGTGCGTTGATCGCGGTCGCGCTGCCCGGCGCGGCGGCGCATCACGCAGGACTGCTCGCGAGCTATGGCACCGATCACCTGTTGTTGGTCGAAGGCGATGCGCTCGAAAGTTACTCCCCAGAAACGGCAGCGGAAGCGATCGCGCATCTGGTACACGAACGCAAACCGTGGGCGCTACTGCTGAGCGCGAGTGAACGCGGTCGTGACTGGGGTCCGCGGCTGGCGGCGCGGCTAGGGCTCGGGCTTACCGGCGACGCGGTCGGCCTGGAGCTTGATGGCGAAGATCGGATGGTCGCGTTGAAGCCGGCCTTCGGCGGCAACATCGTCGCGCCAATCCTTTCGAAGACCTATCCGCAGATGGCGACCGTTCGCCAGGGTGTTCTGGAACTCGCGGCACCCAATCCGGCGCGGGTGGCGGAAATCGAGACCGTCCGCGTGAAAGTTGGAACACCGATGACTCGGCTGATCGACTCAACCTCGAACCTCGATCACACGATCGTTCCGCTCGATGGCGCCGAAGTGGTGGTCGGTATCGGGATGGGCGTCGGAGGACCTGACGGCGTCGAAACGGTTAAGGATTTCGCTCGGACGATCGGGGCGGGTCTGTGTGCAACGCGCCGCGTCACGGACAAGGGCTGGGTCGCGCATCAGTTGCAGGTCGGGCTGACCGGCAAGGCGATCGGTCCGCGGCTCTACTTCTCGGTGGGCATCCGCGGCGTGCCGAATCATACTGTCGGCATCAAGCGCGCCGAGACCGTCGTCGCGATCAACAGCGATCCGGACGCAGTGATCTTCGAGCGCGCGAACCTGGGCCTCGTTGGCGACTGGGAACCGATTACCCGCGCACTAACCGCGGCGTTCCAGCGGCGTCAATCGCCGTAAGCATAAATCGCCGCTGTTCGCTTCAGGGGGCGAAACGCTCGCGCGTCCATCCGGTCAGCACCTTCATCAGGCGCGGCCGAGGCTCGCCGTGATTAGCCCTCGTACCGCCGGCCCGCATGAAGTGATCGGCTCCCTCGATAAACTCGATGCGCTTGTCCGCCGCGCCGGATAGCTCATACTCCTTGCGAACGTCGGCGACGAAAATATCCTGATCGGCCATCGCACCAACCACCAGCGTCGGCACTGTGACCCGAGGCAGGTTGCGCTCGAGATTCGCGTACGAAGTGAGTCCCGACCACGTCGATAGCCAGGCCTCGGGCGTCACCACGTGCGCCAATCCAATTGGGTGATAATTGAACAGGTCCGGGCGCGGCGAAAAGATCGATCCGACTACGCGCTCCGACGGGTCGATGGACAAATCGAGATAGGCGGGATTCGCCTGGGTGCGATAGACGACCATGATTCGCGGCGCCATCGTGCGCCTTTGCATATAAACACGGTAGTCCGCCGGCGCGGCGTCAAACCCCGCGGCTTTAGTAGCGGCCCGCGCAGTCGCCGACTCCTCGATGTGGCGGCGGGCGATCGCGTCGACACGCGCGGCGCGCGCCCGTTGTGCTGCGCGATAAGCGGCGACCCATTCGCGCTCGTAATGGGACTGTGCCGGCGGCGCGCGATAACCGTTGCGCCCGTCGTACATGTCGAGCGCGGGGTCGCTCGCGAACGGATCGTTCTCATCCACCACTGCGGCATCCAGGCAGGTCATCAGAACACGTCCCTGGCCCGGGTGCGCCGCGAGCAGGATCAGCCCGTCGGCGGTCGGCATTTCGAACTTGTTGAGGTCCGGAGGACCGCCCCCCGGCGGCGCCTTGACGCGTGCGCCGTCGGCCTTGCGTGCTTCGGCGTCATAGTAGGAAAAGAGCGAACCACCACCCGAATTTCCGATCATCACGATGTGCTCGAAGCCTTGTTCCTCACGCAGGAAACGGATTCCCGCCGCAAGATCGAGGAGCAGGTTCTCGTGGATCATCATCGTGTCGTTGTTGAGGTAGCGCGTATTTTGAGCGAACGCCGCGAACCCAGCTTCGGCCCAGAAAGGGATCGAATAGTGCTGTGCGAAGTCGGCTCGCGGATGCGCCATGATTACGGCCGTGCGTGGTTTGCCATGCGCCGGCTGGTAGAGGATGCCGCGTGATTTGCCGCCGTCGGCCGCATAAAGCTGGACAACGGTCTGCCGCACCGACGCGTCGATATCGCCGAAGTCGATCGGGTAACGAAGCTGGTAGTCAGCCGGAGCCTGGGGCATCGCAGTCGCCTCCTTCGCTTGATCTGCTCTCCTACCATAGCGGCGTATGAATTGCGCGGGGCTTACCTGCGAGGCCCGGATATGCGAATCTTTGAGGTTCGGAGCCCAACTTTGAAGAGCGGAATAATAGGTGCGCGCGGCGTCGGTAAATCGACCGTATTTCATGCGTTGACCGGCCTTGCGCCGATCGCGGGTCAGGGCGATTCCAAAAATCGCGCGCGGCCCGGCCAGATCAAGGTCTCGGAACCGCGGCTGGATTTTCTCGAAGCGACATACGGATCGAAGAAGAAGATTCCGGTCGAACTGACCGTGCTGGACTTTGCGCCCAATCCCAAGGAACAAAAAGAGGGTGCCGCGCTCGACCCCAGCCTGCTGCCGCTGATCCGCGACGTTGACGCGCTGATGATCGTGATCCCCGAGTACGCCAGCCGCGAAACTCCACTGATCGCGGCGGTCGAAAGCGTCGAGAGTGAGCTGGTTTTCGCTGACTTCGATCAGACCGAGCGGCGTCTCGAACGTCTAAAGAAAGAAAAAGGGAACGTCGATTTCGAGCGCGCCGGGCTTGAGAAATGTATGAAGTGGCTCGAAGAAGGCAAACCGCTGCGCACGCTCGAAATGACCGCTCAGGAGTTGCAAGCCTTCTCGAGCTTCGGGTTTCTCTCGCGTAAGCCGGTCATCGCCGTGATCAATTGCGACGCCGACCGCGCCACCGCGCCGATGCCTGAGGCGGAACGCGCCGCGCTCACCGCTCGTGGCCTCGACGCGTTTCGGTTGGCGGCGGCCTTCGAGTCCGAGCTATGGGAGCTCGATTCCGCCGGACAGGCCGAACTGCTGCAGGATGCAGGGCTTGATCGGCCGGCGCGCGACCGCCTGATCACCGCGCTTTACGAATACCTCGGCCTCATCACGTTCTACACCGCAGGCGAACCTGAGGCTCACGCGTGGTCGCTGCGCCGGGGTGCAACGGCACTTGAAGCCGCAGCGCGAATCCATAGCGATATCGCGCGTGGGTTCATTCGCGCCGAGGTCGTCAGCTATGGCGACTTTTTTGAACTGCGATCCGATCTCAAAGTTAAAGAAGCCGGCAAGCTGCGACTCGAGGGCCGCGACTACGTGATGCAGGACGGCGACATTATCCACATCCGCTTCAAGGTTTGATCTCCGTGGCGGCATCATCGATGCCCAAGAAAATCTCGCCCGCGGTTCCAATCCGTGTGCCTTGCGCATAGTCCCCGTGACTGAGACAATGCCCCGATATGCGCCGGGCCTGCGGCGCTCCTGCACCCTCCCCCGATGCGTCGATTCGAAACCCTGATCCTGCTCCTGGCGCTGTCCTTCTACGTATGGTTTTTGCGGCGCTTCGGCTTCGCCGAGGTGGTGTCTTATATCCGGCTCGCAGGATGGGGTCTGGCGATGACGATCGTGCTCGAATCGATCTCGCGGATTGCAAATACGCTCGGGTGGCGCGTAACCATCAGCGACTATCCACGTAGTCTCCGCTTCAGCGAGCTTTTCGTCGCGCGCATCTCGGGTGAAGCGGTGGATTACGTCACGCCCTCGGCTCAGCTCGGCGGTCAGTTCGTGATGGCCGCGATGGTGCGGAGCAAACTTGCGGTGGCGGTTGGACTTGCGACCGTAGTCGTCGCTTCGCTGGCCGAGGCCATCGGCCAGATTGGCTTCATCAGCGGAGCGTTGCTGACTGCGCTCCCTTTTGCGGCCCGGCTTCATCACCTTTTCTGGCCGTTGATCGGGGGGCTCGCGATTGCGATCGGGCTCGCCGCCGCGTTCTTCATCGTGCAGATGAAACATCCGTTCTCGCTGCTGTGGAAGGCTGCCGCCAAGCTGAACCTGGGACATCTCGCCGACCCCGAAGTCAAAGCCGCCGCCGCCGAGGCCGACGCCCTGCTGATCGATTTTTACCGCCGCCATCGCGGCCGCCTCGCGCTCTCGTGCCTCTGTTATCTTTTCGCCTGGAGCATGGGCCCGATTGAGATTTACATTCTGCTCACGCTGCTGCATCAGCGCGCCACGATGGTGATCGTTTTGCTGGTGGAGGCACTCGGCCTGCTGATCGAACGCGCGACTTTTCTCATCCCGGCCAAGCTCGTCAGCCAGGAAGGCGGCAAGGCCCTGATTCTCTCGATGCTTGGGTATCCGGCGGGCGTTGGCTTCGCGATCGGAGTACTGCGCCGCCTGAAGGAAATGGTTTGGGTTTTGATTGGGCTAGCCGCGCTCGCCGCCCATCGCATGTTTAATGAACGGGTCAGCGCCGCGGCCGCGCGCCCGACTCGCAGCGCAATTGAAGTTCCAGGCGCGCACGGAGAACAATCACTATGAGAAAACTTGCCGCAGCTTTCGCGGCCCTCGCGATTTTCGCCGGCTCCGCAGCCGCTCACGCGGGCGTCGTCGTCACCGAACTGGAAGTGATCGATCAGGGTAACGGCCAGCCCGTCACACGCAATCGCACCGTGATGATCCAGGGCAACAAGCAAAAGATGGTCACCGATCGCGCGCAGGTCGTCACCGATCTCGACTCCGGGACGATGTACCTGATGAATCCGGAAAAGAAGCAGTACGTGGAAATCCCTTTTCCGCCCACAGGACCGATGGCTCAGATGATGTCGCAGCGGATGTCCACGCTCAGTTTCAAGAAGAGCAGCAACGGCAGCAAAACTGTTTCCGGCTATCCATGCCAGGAATACAACGGCGCCGGCACCATGATGGGCAATCAGTACTCGGTAACCGGATGTTTTTCGACCAAGGCCCCGGGCGCCCGCGACTTTGACGCCTTTCAGAAGACGATGGCCGCCAAGGTCAAGGGAACTGCGATGGCGATGCAGGGCCAAGTACCGGACGGCGTACCGATGCAACTCGACTCGACTACCAGGATAACGAACTTCTCGATGCCGGGGGTCTCACCCGACCAGGCCGCCAAAATGAAGCAGATGATGGCGAACCGTCCGCCCGTCGTGAGCAAGACCACGGTGACGCAGATTGCTTCCAAGAATCTGCCCGCGGATACTTTCACGGTTCCCGCGGACTTCGCCAAGCAGGAGATGCCGTCTGGCGGTCCTCTGGGCGGGGCCGCGCCGCCGGCGCCGAAGTCAGCCGAATAAATCCGCTTTCAGTGACGCGACACGACGAGGCCGGATGCGCGTTGGCGCGACCCGGCCTCGTTTCAACGTCCGGCTTCTAAATCTATTCGGTCACGCCGCCGAGTTCGTCGAGGCTGTTTCGGCCGGGGCGTTGAGAGCTTCGCAGGCGTATTTGAGCCACTTCGCGCTTGAAAGCTCATCTTCCGCAAATAGCTTCAGCGCCTCTTTGGTCTCCATGTCCTCTTTGATTCGATCGGCGAAATCGAAGATCGGGCGAATCAATTCTTCGGGATTCCCGAGCAACCCGTCGAATTCCAGCAGCTTCGCGCTATCCGTCATCTTCGGGTCCGAAGCGCAGTCGCGAACCTTGACGCTTTGCGCGCTCGCTTCAGCGCGGGGTTCGGCGCCGAGTTCGCGCAGGCGATCCTCAAAAATCCGCGCATGATAGCCCTCGCGCTCCGCGAGCATGCGCAGACCGCTGCGAATGCAATCTGTCGTGCATACCTTGGCCCAGTTGCCGAACGTCAGCGCACCGTTGGCCTCCGCCGCACGTCCTTTGTCGAGGAAGCTCACAATCGCTTCGCGCTCGGACTTGTAGGTCTTGCCGAAGGCGCGAAAGCCGCCACTGGTGCCGTTCCCGCTATTCTGTTCGATCCTGGCCATCTCGGCCTCGAAGTCCTTTTCGGTGATAATTCCCGCGCGATAAGCACGCAGCAGTTGCCGGAATTCAAAGTCGCGATTCATCAGACACGCTCTCCCTCGGCCAAAGCGGCCGTTCTGGCAACCTCGAAGAAATTGCGGGGTTGCGAAAAATCGTAAAATTAAGCCAGACTCCCTGTTATGGCGGCCCGGTGATGGGCGTTGCCGGGGAGCGACTGACGCCCACGCCAGACCACCCGTCACGGGGAACAGGGCGGATCATGACGCGCGAGCCCGCGAGTCGGGCAGACCGGTCCGCACCGTGCGTCAACACTTTTATGGCGCTACAAGTTAAGCGAGTCGAGGAAAATCGCCATGGCTGAATTCACGCACAGGTTCGTCGAAACCGACGGCATCCGGATGCATGTCGCCGAGGCCGGATCGGGCTACCCGGTGGTTCTATGCCACGGCTTTCCCGAACTCTGGTACTCGTGGCGTCATCAGATGAGGGCCCTCGCGGATGCGGGCTTTCGCGCGATCGCGCCCGACCAGCGCGGTTACGGCGACACTACTTGCCCGCAGCCGATCGAGGCTTACACGCAGCGCAACCTGGTCGCCGACCTCACCGGGATGCTCGACGCGCTGGGTATCGATCACGGCGTGGTGGCCGGCCACGACTGGGGCGGCGCGGTCGCCTGGAATGCGGCGATGATGGCGCCGGCGCGCTTCACCCGGGTTATCGGGGTAAACACACCGTTATTCCCGCGCGCCCCCCTGAAGCCGACCGATCTAATGCGCATGATGGCGCAGGGCAACTTCCACTACATCCTCTACTTCCAGGAGCCGGGAGTGGCCGAGGCCGAACTCGAGCGCGACGTTCGCCGTTCGCTGCGCGGCTTCTACCAGGGAGCGAGCGACCTTGTTTCCGCGCTCGATGATAAGGCGCCTCCGGGCGTATGGGGTCCCGCGGGCGGCGGCATACTTGATCGCCTGCCCGATCGTCCACAAGGCAAATTCCTTCCCGATCCCGACTTCGAAGTCTTCGTAAACGCCTTTGAAAAGACCGGGTTTCGCGGCGGACTGAACTGGTATCGCTGTATCGATCGTAGCTGGGAAGAGAGCGCCGGCCTCGATCAGAAAGTGAATCAACCCGCCCTGATGATCACCGCCGAGCTCGATCCGGTCCTGCGCCCGGAGCTATGCAAGGGGATGGAGTCGTTCGTGCCCAATCTGCGCAAGACGGTGTTGATCAAGGGCTCCGGCCACTGGACGCAGCAGGAGAAACCGGCGGAGGTCAACGCGGCGATGCTGGAGTTTCTCGCCGACCTCCAGAAGTAACCCCAAAAGTCCGCCCCGGCCACCTATTTGTTCGTCTTTTAGAACTTGTCCTTCAGGGCGCGCGTTTTGGCGAAGATTTCGACCGGGTCGTTGCCGATCGCCGGATCGATCTTCTTAAGATTCGCACGCAACTCGGCGCTGTCGGTGCGCAGGAAGGGATTAAACTGCTTCTCGTCACCTATGGTCGATGGAATCGTGAAGTGACCGGACGCGCGAGTCTTCACCGCCCAGTCGTGCTTGGCCTTGAGGGCCGCGTTGTGGGGCTCAAGAGTCAGCGCGAACTGCAGATTCTTCGCAGTGTACTCGTGGCCGCAATAAACCCTGGTCGAGTCGGGCAGAGCCGCGAGCTTGCTCAGCGATTCGACCATATTGTTGGCCTTGCCCTCGAAGACGCGGCCACATCCGGCGATGAACAGCGTGTCGCCCGTGAAAACCGCGTCGAGTTGCAGGAAGTAGTACGCGACGTGGCCGTTGGTGTGCGCCGGGATCCCGATCACCCGCCCCTTCAATGAACCGACCGTGACCGTCCCGCCATCGTCGATCTCGTCGGTCTGCGCCGGAATGCGGCCGCCCTCGGCGCGGGCGCCGTACACGCGAAGCCCCGGGATCGCTCGCGCGAGGTCCTCGTTGCCGCCCACGTGATCGAAATGCCAATGAGTCGGCATCACGGCGACCAGCTTGAGGCCCTGGCGCTTCACTTCGGCCAGTACTTTGTCAGCCTCGGAACAATCGACTACGCCGCACTCTTTCGAGGCGTCATCGACGACGAGATAGGCATAGTTGTCTGAAAGTTGCGGCACCGCGATTATCGCCATCGGAGCCTCCTATTGCGGGTACTCGCCCGCGCAGAGTTGGTGATGAATAATGGTTGAAGAGCTCAAAACTTTTTAATTTTCAAGATGCCAAACCCTTACCTGACGCACCTCGCAGGCTCGCCTGGTGACAAGGTTTCAGACTTCCCTTTGGTCAAAATGCAAGTCGTCAGCCCATGATGCTATAGCCGACATCGACGTAAACCGTCTGCCCCGTCACTCCGCTCGACATGTCGCTCAGCAGCACCGAAGCCATCTTGCCGACCTCGTCAGGTTTCATCGCGCGCTTCAGCGGCGAACGCTCCTCGACTTCACGCGACATCGAATGGTAGTCGCGAATGGCCGATGAAGCCAAGGTCCGCGCAGGCGCCGCGCTGAGGGCGTTAACGCGAATGTTCTTCGAGCCAAGGTCGAGTGCGAGATAGCGTACACAGGCCTCCAATGCGGCCTTCGCTACGCCCATCACGTTGTAGTTGGGGAGCGCGCGCACTGCGCCAAGATAGCTGAGCGTGACGATCGAGCCGCCGCCCCGCGACTCCATCAGAGGTTCCGCCGCCCGCGCCATCGCAACTAGCGAGTATGCGCTGATATCCAGCGCGCGCGCAAAATTGACTCGGTTCACGTTGAGGAAGCGATCCCGCAGGTCCTCGCGCTCGGCAAACGCGACCGCATGCACGAGCATGTCGAGGCCACCCCAGATTTGCTGGACGTTCGCGAAGATACCGGTGATTTGATCGTCGCTGCTGACGTCGAGTTCGCCGACTACGTGCGCGCCAATCTGTTGGGCCAGCGGCCGCACCCGCTTTTCCAGGATCTCGCCCTGGAATGTGAGCGCGATTTCAGCACCCTGCGCATGCAGCTCCTGCGCGATCGCCCAGGCGAGGCTTTTCTCGTTGGCGACGCCGACTATCAGCGCTCGCTTGCCATCTGCAATTCCCATCGAGTCGCTCCTTTGTCAGTTCATGGACGTTGGACGCATCGCCAGGGCGTACCGTTCTGAACCGCAATAATACAACGATGCGAGGCGCAAAGAGATTGTTGATCAGCGCAAAACTTCAGGTCCTTGAGGCGCTGCGACCAAGTCCCTGGCTGAAGCGTTACACCTTGATGTGCATGCCGTCGTGCGCCATTTCGAGCTTGACCTCGCGATCGCGATCGAGCACTTCGCGCCCGATGTGCGTTAGCACCATGCGGCCAACGTCGAAGCGCGAGCGGTTGGCGTCGAGCTGCGGATAGTTCATGTGGAAGTCCAGTTGCGCGCTATCGAAGTAGGTGCATTCGCAGAGGAAAAGATCTGCGCCCGCCACAAACGGCACCATGTCTTCAGTCCATCCGCTGTCGCCGGAAAACGCGATGCACTTGCCGCCGGTTTCGATCCGCAACGCGAGCGAAAAGTCGCGCTTCATGTGCGGCGTGCGTATCGCGCGCACGCGCAGTCGGCCGATTTTCTTGTCGCTCCCCGGCTCTATCACGACAAATTTGAGCTTGTTGAGGAGGCGCTGGAGGTCGGGCTTGGTGCCCGGAAACATCGTACGGAACAGTCGCCAGGTACGTTCCTCCAGATGCATCGGCCCCACGATGGTCAGCGGTTTGTCCCGCGGGCTTTCGTACAGATACTCGAGGAGTAAAAATGGCAGGCCGCCGAAATGATCGCCGTGCAAATGGCTGATCAGGATCACATCGATGTCGGCGGGCTTGAACTTCAGCCGCTTCATCGAGCACAGCGCCGTCGGACCGGCTTCCATCAGGACTCGGCAATCGGGACTATCGATGATATATCCGGACTGGAAGCGGCCGTGGCTGGCGAAGGCGTCGCCGGTACCTAGAATCGTCAACTCGAGACCCCGCGGCCCCAATGGCGATTTACTCATAAACATTGTTATTATCATCGTCACGAAGCAGCGGATAGATGGGAGTAAAAGCATGAAGCAGGTAAAAGTCGGCGTTGGTTTCGGTCTCTTTCGCCTCGGCATGCCGTCCGCCGAAACCATTGCTCAGGTAGCGGAGCGCGCCGAGGAATGGGGGCTCGATTCGTTCTGGCTGTCCGACCATCTGCTGGCGCCGTCGCCGGAACTCGACGTGGTCGCGACGCTCTCGCTGATCGCTTCCCGCACCTCGCGGATCAAACTTGGACCGAGCGTATTCCTGCTCAACCTGCGTCATCCGCTGATCACAGCCAAGGCTTTCGCCACGCTCGACTACCTGTCAAACGGACGGATGGTAATGGCGGTTGGAACGGGGGCGAACCTGGCCGACTACACCGCCTGCGGCATCCCCACCGAGGGGCGCGGACGGCGCCTCGACGAAGGTATCATGGTGTTGCGCAAGGTATGGACCGAGGCCAACGCTAGCTTCCACGGCAAATTCTTCAACTTTGATAACGTTACGATCGAGCCGCGCCCGGTCCTCCGCGAACATAACAACTCCGGCACGATCGATTTGTGGGTGGGTGGCAAATCGGATGCCGCGCTTAAGCGCACCGCGCGTCTGGGCGATGGCTTTTTTGCGTCGTTTCAGGCTCCCGACGAATTCGCGCGCAGCATGGAGACGATTCACCGCTATGCCGCTGAGGCCGGCCGCGCCGATGCGCATATCGAATCGGGATTGATCCTGCTGTGCCGGCTGGCGCCCACGCGCGAGCAAGCGATGGAAGAGATGCGTCCGATGCTCGATTCGATGGGCCGCGGCGGGGAGGCATTTCTGCAGCGAACGGTGTTCGGATCGCCAGACGACATAATCGAGCGCCTGCAGGAATATATCGATGTCGGCCTCGATAAGTTCGTGCTGTGGCCGGTGGCCGAGCCGGGTGCCTGGGCGGGACAGATGGAATTAATCGGTCGCGAGGTCGCGAACCACTACGCACGTATTGCGAAGGCCGCGTAAGACTTCAGCGGGGCTTCTAGGTGCTCTTCATCATCCCTGCGCCCATCAGCACGACACCGATTACTAGCATCCCGCCGCTAACCAGCGGCGGAATGCTATGCCCGGTTTCCTCTTTTGACTGAACGCTCAGGTCGCCAATCTTTGCGACATCTTTAGTCTGGGTGGTGGTGAAGTACGGGACGGCGAACGCAAGGAGACCCAACAATGCCAACACGGCACCAATTAGAGTAAGACCCTTCATTCTAAGACCTCCGCTCGAAAAGCTGGCATAACTCGTTCGCTCGGACTGCGCCTCCGCTTTTAGAAGGAAAAACCGGGAGCGGAGTCGCGACCTTCCCAACGCCCGGAGATCCGAGCGCCTTACCAGCCACGTTACACCGTTCTTCGGCCCATTATCAGGCTGACGATGAAAAGAACGATAAAGATGAAAAACAGGGTGCGCGCGATCTCGGCTGAGATCCCTGCTACTCCGTACATCCCCAGGACCCCGGCGACCAGCGCAACCACCAGAAAGACTACTGCCCAGTACAGCATGAGTTTTTCTCCCTTTTGAATGGCGTTGAAATCCATTCAGATAAAGGAGTGAATCAGCAGTTACTGTGCCAACGGCATTAGGTTCCTAATCCCGAAGTTTATTTGACTGAGTAGTCAGAGTGTTAGTCAAACGGAAGGAAACTTTTTCACACATCCTTGTCGGGAAGAATTAATCATAGGGTGTTTTGTTCTTCTTCCTGAAGTAGTGCGGTGGGCAGGATATCGGCGGAAAGGCCTTCGAGAAAACGCGATGGACGGCCCATCACGAAGCCTAGTGCGCGGTCGAACATGTAGATCGGATAGGAGAGATACAGTTCGTCGCGCGCCCGCGTACTGGCGACGTACATGAGGCGGCGCTCTTCCTCAATCTCTTCGGCACCCACGCTCATCGGACCCGGGAAGCGTCCTTCCGCGGCCCAGATGATGAATACCACGCGCCATTCGAGGCCTTTCGCCGAATGGATGGTGCTGAGAGTGACGTAACCTTCCTCGGGCTCGACGGCGAGAACGTCACCGATCGAATCGTTGGGTGGCTCCAGTGCCATATCGGCGAGCATCGCGTCCAGACTGCGATAACGCTCTGCCAGGTTTTGAAAATGTTCGAGGTCGCGCTCGCGCTTGGGATAGTCGTCGGGATAGGCGTCGCGCATGATGGGCCCATAATAGTCAATCACTTCGGCGAGCTGATCGGCTGGACGGCGGCCCTCGCCACGCAATTCTCCGAGCATGTGGCTCAACCGCTCGCATCCGTCGAGTGCGATTTGCCCGCGAATGCCAGCCTTCGCCGCGCTTTCGATTACCGCCTTGACCGGATCGGGCGCGGCGACCACCTCTTCGATCAGGCGTTCGGCGCGCCGATTGCCGACGCCATTGACGAGGACGAGGATGCGCATCCAGGAAATCGCGTCGATAGGGTTGGTGATTACGCGCAAATGCGCCAGCACGTCCTTGATGTGCGCGGTTTCGATAAACTTGAAGCCCCCGCGCTTGACAAATGGAATGTCGTGGCGCTGCAGTTCGAGTTCGAGATCGAACGCGTGAAAGCTCGATCGGAAGAGCACGGCGATCTCACTGAGCTCGACGCCTTCCTCCCGTAACTCAAGGATGCGCTGTGCGATGAAGCGCGACTGGGTGTGCTCGTCCTGAGCGCGCACCAGCAGTGGACGGAGACCGCCCTCGCGTTGCGTGAACAGGGCCTTGGTGTACTTCTCGGAGGCCTGGGAAATAACTTCGTTGGCGAGATCGAGAATGCCTTGCAACGATCGGTAATTCTCTTCGAGTTTGACGACGCGGGCACCTTCGAACAGTTGCGGAAAATCGAGGATGTTGCGGAAATTAGCGCCGCGAAACGAGTAGATCGACTGCGCGTCGTCGCCCACCGCCATCACGTTGCGATGGGTCATCGCAAGCAGCTGCACCAGCTCGGCCTGGATCAGATTCGTGTCCTGATACTCATCGATCATTATGTAGCGATAAGCTTCAGAGAGCCGTCGCCGGGTCGGCTCATGCTGCTGGAGGAGTTCGGCGAGCCGATAGAGCAGATCGTCATAATCGAGCATCGCACGCTCGCGCTTGTAGGCCTCATAGTTGGCGGCAAGGGCAAGGATCTCGGCCTCGTGTTCGAGCAGATGCGCGAAGTCGGCTTCGAGTTCGTCCTTGAGTTCGCGATGCTTGTTGCGCGCCATGCTGATGGCTTCGGTGAGCGTGGACTTCTTCGGAAAGCGGCGGTCCTTTGACGCGAAGCCCATCCGCGTGCGCAGCAGATTGACCACGTCTTCCATGTCCGATCGATCGAGAATCGTGAAGTTGGGCTTGAGTCCGATCGGTGCGCCCGAGCCGCGCAAGACGAGGTTCGCGAACGAATGAAACGTGCCCCCCGAGACCTGCCCGCCACGGTCGCCGACGAGCCGCTCGACCCGCCGCAACATCTCCTGCGCTGCGCGCCGAGTGAACGTAAGCAGCAGGATCGCGCCGGGAGGAACTCCGCTCTCGATCAGCCGTGCGACGCGATAAATCAGCGTGCGGGTCTTGCCCGAACCGGCGCCAGCGACTACCAGCATCGGACCGTCGCGATGCGTCACTGCGGCGAGTTGCGCAGGATTGAGCAGGTCGGCGTACTTAATGCGATAATTGCGCTCGTCGGAGGCGGAGCCCGGCGTCCTTCTGAGCTGGATTATGCGATCGGCCACGGTGGGGTGAATTGTAGCATGGCTGAGGCGCGAGTTACCCCAGCGGTGGATGGGCGCCGGCTCGCTTATGGCGCGGTCTAATCGTCGGGCATGCTTTTGATGCCGTAGCGCTGGATATCGTCGGCCACCTTGTCGAACGATTGTCCGGGAAATGCACCGGTCGGTTCGCCGCTACTGGAGTAGTCGTTGACCGATCCGGTGCTTGCGCCACTTTGCGACGCGTCCTGATCACTTCCTTGATTATCGCCTTGGCCGCCCGATCGCATCGTCGCGAGCTCCGGCTGAATCACAATGCGGTTGATGACCTCGGGCTGAGGATTGCCGAGATGAGCGACTGCCTTGGCCTGCGCGTCGTCCTTACCCATCTGCGTCGCGACGTAGCCATAGAGCACCAGGCGCCGCTCACCCGTCGATGACGATCCGATTTGCGCACCAACCAGTGGTAATCGATTTTGGCGCAAATAGCTGGTCAGCGCGTCGCTGGCAGCGGTGTCCACGGTAAAGTTCTGCGCGATGGCGGCGGTCGGCATACTCATGAACGCGATCGAAGTCATTGCCGCTAGAATCGTCGCCGCCACAGTCGTCCGCACCGGCTTCACTACTCGCCAAGGTAATTCGCGCGCGCTATTCACCCCATCCATCTTATTCCCGTTAACGCGATCACTCCATGCCGCCCGTCCCTGCGGTCCGTCACATAATCGATCTGGAACGGCGGCGCTCGCATCCGTATAACTCTCCCATGCGTCATATTACCCACCTCGCAATCGCAACCCTGTTAACCGCAATCGTCGCCGGATGCGCCTCCACCCAGGAGACGCCCACGCAGCATGCCCAGCGCGTCGCGCCCTGGCTCTCGGCCGCCGGTTTCCACGCACTGCCGGCGGATACTCCGGCGCGACAGCAGCAGTTGCAGAGCCTGACGCCGCTCCAGATGCGATTCTTCCCCCACAACGGCAAGATGCGCTACTGGTACGCCGATCCCTACTACTGCGATTGCATCTACAGCGGCAACGAGCAGGCCTACGACGCCTATCAGCGAATCAAGCTGACGGCGCAGTTGGCAAATCAAAACGAGATGACCGCCGAGATGAACGATCAGGCCGCGTCGGAGGAATACATGAATGCCATGTCGTGGCCGGCCGATCAGGTCTTCTACGGCGACTCTCCGTAAGCCGCGCTGTTCACTTCCGAAGCGCTCTGTTGAAGCTAGATTAGTCCTTCCGCGCTCGTTTTCCGTTTTGCGAGCGGAAACGACACAGTGTGGCCTAATGTGTGCTACCTTTGTAACGGTGGCTTCAAATAAACACTGTACGAGAAGGTTTCAAATGAATGTTTCGGGTTCAAAATTCAAACGATCCAGCGTGGCGATCGCGATCGCCTTGCTGTTCGGCCTCGTGGGATTGAGCGCGAGATCAACCTTCGCTCAGGACGCTTCGACCGACGGCGTAGGCACCGATGCGGTGTCACCGGACAGGTTGCCATTGCCGATCAACGTTGCAGGAGGATGGACCGGCACGATTACTGACGACGATCTGGGGGCCGGAGATTTCAGCATCACGATCTCTCAAACCAATCGTAAACTCAGCGGCGGATGGATGGCGACCTTTACGAACCAGGCTCCGTTGTTAAATAAATTCGATGGCCGCGCGAGTGCCAGGGAGGTTGTGCTCCGTCTCGACAACGATGTCGACAGGAAAGCGTGTCGGCTGGCCTTCCATAGTATAATTGCGAACCGGACCGAGATTTCCGGCAAATACATCTGGGTCGACTGCAAACCGCAATTCAAAGGGAGAGGCGGCTCCATAGAAATCACGCCGCTTCCTCCGGTCTGATCGCGCGCGCGAGCGGAATGGAATTAGCACTTTATTGGACCTACCAGGTCGTTCAAACCTCAACTCATGGAACATTAAAATGGCCAAGCTAACCACAAAAAGCCGCAAGAAAGTGCCTGCAAAAGAGTTTGGAGAGCCGGGAAAACGGGCTTACCCAATGCCTGATAAGGCTCACGCTGCTAATGCAAAGGCCCGCGCTGCCCAAATGGTCAAGAAGGGCAAGTTATCGGAATCGGAAAAAAAGAAGATTGACGCCAAGGCAAACAAAAAGCTTGGTGCCAAGACAAAGTAGCGACCGGAAAAGAGTAGTTGGACCGAGGCTCTGTTCCACGCGCGCCATCATCGATTTCCTGCTATCTGATTGCCCGATGCCACTGATGCTATCGACCGGTATGAAGCAGACTCAGTGGACTTCTTCGCATGCAGAACTAATCGACGGTACTTGAGTCAAGAATCGACTCAAGCCTGGCTAAATCTAGGGGCTTTACCAAATGATCCAGGAAGCCCGCTTCCAGTGCACGTTTGCGATCGGAATCCTGACCGTAGCCCGTCAACGCGAACAATCGTACATCCCCGAGCTCTGGAATTTCCTTCAACCTGCGAGCCAGCTCATAGCCATCCATAGCAGGAAGGCCGATATCGATTAGCATCACCTCAGGCTTTATTTGAGGCGCGGCGCGTAGAGCGGATGGGCCATCAAAGGCTACCGCAACTGAATGGCCTAAGAGTTTGAGCAGTTCGGCGAGCATCTCGGCTGCATCGCAGTTATCATCAACAATCAGCACTCGGCGTATCTTACTCGACGTTCTCGGCGGCGTGGTCTCGGAACCATCCGCTGTACTTTCGGACACGGGTCCATCATCGAGCCGAACTAAAGGTAGTCGAACGATGAACTCGGTGCCTTTGCCATGCCCTTCACTGGAAGCCTCTACAGTTCCGCTATGAAGTTTAATGAGGCTTTTGACGATCGACAGACCCAAGCCCAAGCCGCCCTCCGCGCGATCTGGGGTGCGATTTCCTTGGATGAACAAGTCAAAAACCCGGGGCAACAGTTCAGGAGTGAGGCCGATTCCATTATCACGAACTCCCAGCACAGCTTGTTGCCCTTCCTGCCCCGCCCAAATCGCGATGTTGCCCGCAACCGGTGTGTACTTCACCGCGTTTGTAAGTAGGTTAACCACTGCTTGTTCCAAGCGTATCGGATCAGCCTCTATAAGCAGTCCAGTCGAAGCCACTGCAATATGGAGTTCATGCTGCCGTTGCTCAACGAGCGGGCGTACTACCTCTATCGCGTTGCTGACAATACGCGCCAACTCGATATGCTCTTTCTTCAGCTGAATCTTACCTTGCGTTACACGCGAGACATCGAGCAGGTCGTCCACCAACCGCGATAACAGCCGCACTTGCCGTTCGATGACTTCGTGCTCGCGCGACATCGACGCGTCCGCGTGTAACTGTTGCAGCTTCAAGGCGGTCGTTATCGAAGCTAGCGGATTTCGTAATTCGTGACCGAGCATGGCTAAAAATTCGTCTTTCGCGCGATTCGCCGCCTCAGCTTCCTGTCGCGCCGCCTCAACTTGTTTAAGCGTCTCGGCTCTTAGACGATCCAGTTGTAGCCGTGAGGATATCCTGGCGGCGAGTTCTCGAGCAGAGAACGGCTTAACCAGGTAGTCATCGGCGCCTCGCTCGAGCCCTCCCATTTGAGCTTCTTCACCGGCCCGCGCTGAAAGCACAATGATGGGAATCGATCTCGTTTTGGGATCGGCTCTTAATTCGCGTATTAGCCCGAGTCCGTCGAGATGCGGCATCATGACATCGGTAAGTATGATGTCGGGCGGGTTTTGCCGCGCCATCCGCAAGGCCTCGATTCCGTCGGCTGCAGCCTCTATCAGATAATGACGACCCAATAGGCGTTTGATGTAGTTGCGCATATCGGCGTTGTCGTCAGCCAATAGGATACGCGCACCACGGTCGTCCTCCGGAAATGCAATATTCGTCTGCAGCCCCATCTGCTCGGTGGATGCAAGCACAGGTTGGTCAGCATCTCCCAGCCAGCGCGACGCCTCCTGGACGAATGCGTCAGACCCGTCCATGTTATGAACTGAGGCACGAACGGTGCGAATTCGAGCGGGGTCCAAATGAGCATGCCCGGCAGGAATCGTTACACCGAAGCAACTTCCTCGTCCTACGCGGCTATCTACCCGAATTGATCCGCCATGTACTTTCACCAGCTCGTTAACCAGTGCCAGCCCAATGCCCGAACCCTCATACGTCCTGGACGGCATTCCTTCGATTCGATGGAACCGCTCGAATAATCTCGGAAGCTCATGCTCTGGAATACCGCTGCCGGAATCAGCAACCGTTAATTCAAAGCCCTCAGCCACCCTACGCATTCCAACCGTAACGCGACCCTGAAGGGTAAACTTGAAAGCATTTGAAAGCAGGTTGAGAACGATCTTTTCCCACATCGAGCGGTCGACATAGGCGGATTCCGAAAGTTCTTCGATTTCGAGATTGAGCTGTAATCCGGCGCGCTCGAGCAGTGACTCGAACGCGCCCGCCAGGCCCCTCGTAAGTTCCGCAAGGTCGGTTGGTTCGAAGCTGGCTTCGACACGGCCTGCTTCGATACGCGAAAAGTCGAGC
>Ga0302325_10003166_pt1 | contig 39118 bp, 34 predicted proteins | sample Palsa_T0_2_FD_201948 | JGI IMG/M metagenome (GOLD analysis project Ga0302325, IMG submission 201948) | Peat permafrost microbial communities from Stordalen Mire near Abisko, Sweden - Palsa_T0_2 | ecosystem: Environmental > Terrestrial > Soil > Palsa > Peat permafrost | place: Sweden: Abisko...
GTAAGACCGGGCAGCCCCGGCTATGACAATTACCAGCAATGGCTGTCCGGTACACAGATGGAGCAAAAAGTCTCCCTCGAAGATTACTCTGTCTCCAACCGGGGGCTGCGCAGCGGGCTGACAGGCACCCCGGCACAGGTAGAAGACCGCATCGGAGAATTTGAAAAAGCAGGCGTGGATTTTTTCCTCTTACAATGCAGTCCGCAGCTGGAAGAAATGGAGCGGTTTGCCGATACCATCATCCGAAAAGAATACGCTTAATCTACCCCCTTCCGCGCCTGGACAACAACAACACCGTATTCCGCAAAATGCGGATATCCAGCCCAAAATCTGCGTTGCTGACATAATAGGCATCCCATCGATAACGCTGGACGATAACACGCCGGTCCCCGCTGGCAGAGCCATGCAAACCCATGGCCTGCGCCATACCGGTAATACCGGGCCTTACCCGGTGACGAAAAGCGCCGTCCAAAACGAACTCGTCAAACTGACGACAATCGGCCGGCATATAAGGCCGGGGACCGACAATGCTCATAGACCCCAGCAATACATTAAAGAATTGAGGCAGCTCATCCAGATGAGTACGACGCAGCCAATTACCCAGCCGGGTGATACGGGCGTCATTCCCATAGACGGGTCGCTCATCAGCCAGATCGTTCCTCAGCATCGATCTTAATTTATAACAGTTGAATAGCCGCGCATTCCTGCCTACCCTTTTCTGAATAAACAATACCGGCCCTTTCGAGTCCAGCTTGATCAGAAGCGCAAGTAACGGCAATAGCCAGCACAAAATGCCGGCAATAACAAGAAAGGAAACCGCCATGTCGAACGACCTCTTTACCAGAAAGTACCCTCTTCTATCTTCTATCCCGTCGTGTATCCACTCGCGGTCCGCCGTCAACCAATGCTCCCGGACAGCCCGGAGCGTATTTTCCGTTTTAACGCCCATTCCATAGCAAACGGCTACGCCAATGGAAAGGTTGCCCCGGGACCTCGTCCTCCATGCCAATCCTTCCTTAAGTCGTTAAGCAACTGATGTCTGCCGGGGTGCGTTCTATTTCTTATGCAGCTACGATCCAGCATACTAAAAGTTATCGCCTACTTCGATCTCTTCAACTTCCCCGTCGCTGTCGAAGATATTCTCTTTTTTCTCGACACCCAGGTGGAAGAATATCCCGTAAAGAAAGAAATAGAGGCGCTTGTTCAGGAAGGATGCCTGTTCCGGACAGGACAGTTCTATTCCCTCCAAAACGATCCCGCCCTCGCAGAAAAAAGGAACTGGGGACGTCGGCACGCAGATGAGATGCTCCCCATCGCCGAAAAAGGAGCCCGCTTTCTTTTCCAATTCCCCTTTGTCCGCGGCGTCTGCATCTCCGGATCTTTGTCCAAACGCTGTGCGGACGAGAAGGCAGATATCGATTATTTTATCATCACCAGCGCAAACAGACTCTGGATCGCCCGAACCCTGATGCATCTCTATAAAAAACTGACCTACCTGAGAGGGCGCCAACACCGGTATTGTATGAATTATTACGTCGATGAAGAAGCACTGGAAATAAAGGAAAAAAATATTTTCACCGCCACCGAACTCATCACCCTGATGCCGGCCAGCGGGAATGGCGGTGTTATCAGCTTCTTCAAAGCCAATGAATGGACCACCCGTTTTTATCCTCAATATCTTTACCGCAACCGGGAATCGAAACGCACCCCTAGATCATCCCTCCTCAAACGCACGGGTGAAAAACTGCTGGATAACCGGCTGGGCGACCGGCTGGATGACTATCTCCGAAAGCTTACCGCCAGCCGCTGGAATAAAAAGGAAGAACGGGGCGATCTGAATATCCGCGGTAACAGGATGAGTCTGCAATGCACCAAACATTTCTCCCGGCCAAATCCGGATGTCTTCCAGCAAAAAGTACTCAACCGGTACCAGCGCAGGATCAACCAGCTCGCCGCTCAATGGGGGGCCGTCTTTCACTGATCTCCGCCGCCGGAAACATCACTTCTTCCGAAAAGAAATGATATAATAATCGCCAATATATTTCCAGGGCCATTTTTCCTTCCACCTGTCTTCCCTGGTCCGCAAAAACCGATAAGCCCCCGGATGCTTTTCCGCAAAATTCTCGATATAGGACGGCGGGACAAGCGTACAAAGCCCTTCGACGGACAATAGCTCAAAATCATCCCCGATATTCCTGATCACATAGGAAGGCGAATAATACCAGCAGCGGAAATAATGCCCTTCTACCCGGGACCGCGCCCCCTGACCACCGCTGAACAGCCGGCGAAAAGCCGTCCTGAATCTGCCCCGGAATAAAAGCATCGTTTCCCATAAACAAAACCCCGGCAGAATAGCCAGCGTCACCTGCCCGCCGGACTTTAGCAACGGCACAAAAGATCGCAGCACCTTATCCAGCTCGTCCGTACAATTCAACCCGGCAAAATTGGAAAAGATCAGATCATAAGGTCCCCGAAGCCGCAGCGTGTCCAGCGCAGTAAAAGAGCACAGCTCCGTCGTCACCCTGTCATCCAGCCCCCGAAGCTGAATTTTCTCTCTTAGCTTCTCCTGCATCCCTTCGGCAATATCGGTCGCATGCACACGATACCCCCGCTCGGCAAACCATGCTGCATCCGTCCCCGTCCCGGCATTCAGTTCCAGGATCGAACCCGGCGATGGCATATAACGCAGCACATGCTCCCTCACCCGCTTACGCTTGTAATCGATGATCGCATTGCCGGCATCATAGGCATCAAAGACAGCAGCCTGTTTACTAAAGGCCCGGGCCGCTTCTCGTTCATTCAGTTGTCCGGGAATATCCATCGAATCTTGATTTCAGCTTATTTTCTATGCAAGGCCCTGTCGCTCCAGCTGTTTCAGCCGCCAGCCGGCAATCATCGCATCCGGCAGATACCACACAAAGAAGGCAGCCATCTTTAATCCTTTCCGCGTCAATTGAGTAGGACGCTGGAGCAGCTGCCGCATTTCACGCAATGCCAGGTGCCAGCGATAAGTCTTATGTACATAGCGGTGCAGCTGTTTATAAAACTCCGGCGAATAGGTGTTTTTAAACATCAGCTTCAATTCATCGGAATCCGTCCAGTTGGCCTTATCTTTCAACTCGGACTTGACCCGCTCATAGAATACCGTCCCCGGCAAGGGATAGGAGACAGAGATACCCAGATTGTCTGGCAATAGGTTTTTGATCATGCGGATGGTCAGCGCGATATCTTCCTTCGTCTCACCCGGATAGCCAAACTGGATAAAAAAGGAAGCACGGATCCCATGCCGACGCAAAAGGCTTGTCGCACCGGCAATCTGTCCGACCGTTGTCCCCTTATCCATCGCATCCAGTATTTTCTGAGAGCCGCTCTCCGCCCCCATCCAGCTGTTCTCACAGCCGGCACGCGCCAGAGCCTGAACATAGTTCTCCTGCAGGAGCAGATCCGCCCTGGATTGGATCTTAAACCGGAACCGGAGATGTTCTTCCTCTACCAGATCCGCGAATTCATTGACCCAACCCGGCTTCAAACCGAAAATATCGTCACACATCCAGATATGATCAAAATCATATCGCTCCTTAAGCCATTTTATCTCATCGACAACATGCCCGGGAGAACGGGCATTGTACCGGTTCCCATAGATAGGCTTGGCGCACCAGTTGCACTTGAACGGACACCCGCGGGTCGTGCTTATATTGAGTGAAAAATAACCATGCTGTTGCATCCAGATCTCTTTGTAGCTATCGATATTGACCAGATCCCAGGCCGGGAGCGGAAGGCAGTCCAAATCCTTCATGACCTTACGGGCCGCCGTACGGACCGGCATCGCGTTTTTCTGCCAGGCCAGACCGGCTATCGTATCAAAGCCATCTTCCCCGTTGCGGATAGCCGTTACCAGTTCCAGAAGGGTCTGCTCCCCTTCTCCCAACAACACAAAATCAGCGCCTTTTTCCAGGTACTGCTCATAATGGTCCGTAGAGTCGGAGCTTGAAACGATGATGACACAACCCTGGCGCCGCGCCAGCTGGATCATCCGGAACGCCGCATCCCGCATATTGGTCAGGCACATTTTTGTCAGGTAGTTGAAGCCGTCGTCATAGAGGACGAAGAAATCCGGTCGCTCCGACTCCAGCCGGGGGATCACCTCCTCGGGGCTTTCTACAAACATCGTATCGAAAAGAGAGACCCCAAACCGATGCTTCCGGAGAAGAGCGGCAGCCCCAATGGTGGCAAGCGGTGCATATGGCTGGCCCGTCGCCCACTGTTTGGGGTCGAAACGCATAAAATAAGAATGGGAAAAGAGAATGCGATCCATACGGATAAAACGCAGATTTTGTATAAGGGGATGCCTTTCTATCAGAAGGGATCAGCCTGGTAAACATAATAATTTTCACCTACGATACTGTTTTCGAAGTATTTCAGGGCTGTCAGCCGGAAACTCCCACCGGCCGACCGGATGCTATCCGCCCCGATTTTCCGGTTGGATACCAGGATAAATTTCCCAAAACGCCCGATCCCGGGAGCCCGGGCCAACTCCTGGTCCAGCGAAAGCTGCGGTATCGGGAAATAGGCTTTATTCCAGATACAATAGCTCCCCTCAGCCCCCGTGGCCAGGTAGAACAGCTTCTTTTCGAGGTAGGCGGATAACACGGGCCCACCCGTATACCCCTCCACTACGATCGGCCTGCCCGCCGGCTCCAGCGTCCTTAAATAGTCGGCCGTATTCTTTGACTGGGAAAAAGGACGCCGTAAATCCTCCTCCAGGGCATATATCCCGATCGCTGCCTGGATAAACAGGATACCGTAAAGACAGACCCGGAAAAATAGGCGTAGCCCCCCCCGGCCGGGAATCGAGGGGTAAGAAAACACCGGACCGGACAGATCGGCCGTCATCCAGGACGCTGCCAGAAAAAAAATATAGACCATTCCAAAATACCGCGCCGCCGTCATCCTGGTGACTACAAAAAAGAGCAGCAGCAGCCCGATACCGGAATAATAAAACACCACGGCCCCGATTTTCTTTCGAAGGAACAGAGCCGGGAAAAACAGAAAGAACAAAAAGAGGACAACCGGCAACACATGACCTATATTTTTCACAATAAGCCAGTTGCTATTCCAGAAATGACCGGCACTCACCTGCGGAACAGGCAGCCATCCCCAAACCAGCGCATCGGCGGCAAAAGACAGGTTTTTTAGCGACAGCCACTCTCCAGGCCGCACCGGGGTCATATTGACATTGTCCACCGCCGGCGTATGCGCCTGTATCAGGGCGCAAGCCAACCCGATCCCAAACAGTAATGCGAAAAAGATAAATCGCCGCGTCAGCAACTTCTTCCCCCGTGCATATTCCAGCACCAGGTAAAGAAAGAGACCAATTGAAGCAAACGCAAAAAATAAATGCGCATTACACATCAAAAGCAACAGCGCTCCGATCCACAACAAATTTTTCTCCGCATCATACAACAGATGGCAGCAGATAAAAAGCATGACGATCCCCAGCGCATAGTTCCGGCTTAGCAAATTGTATTCAAACAAAAAATAATACCCCAGCAGGATCAGTATTTTCATCGACAAGGCGAACGGGCCATACCGGAGAAAGACAAAGGCGGCAGATACGGAAAGCAGCAGCTGCAAGGCTTGCATGGCCGCCGGGTCGGGAGTGATATAATGCGTGATAAAATAAAGCAGCACGCCCCAAAGCCGCGGATGACCGTCATAACGAAGATTATAGTAAAGATCGGCCAGGGAAGGACTGTCCCTGGACATCAGGAAATGATGCGCCTCGTCGAGGAACAGCTCATGATAATAAAGTCCCAGGACACTGATGCAACAATAGACCGACAAGATGGGAAGAACGATTTTCAGGGATAATTTTGGCGCTGGTCGATTCATCCGTTCAGTTTGGCTCGGGGTGAGAGATTGAGAGAACAAACGCATTTCAGACAGGTTTCGTTTTTGTCCATATCCAATGATTTCCTGAAGTCGACGGCGGCAGGGCTGTTCAGAATGTCGCCCAGGGCCTGTTCATGAATATTGCCCAGGGCCGGAAGAAAAAAGCAGGGCCGCACCGTTCCATCCGCTTCCACCACCGCGGATACCCAGGGGGCATTGCATTTTTTGTAGGGGAAAGGATTCAACCCATAGGATGCCGTATAGTATTCGCCGATCTTACTCAGCTTCGCGGGGGACTCGGCAATAAACCGGTTATTAAAAAGATCCTGGTAATCCTCGATAAGCATCCGGGTTACCGCCAGCAGCTCCGGCAGTTCTTCTTTCGCCGGAAGGATCTGATGCTGCCTGGGCGCATCCCAGGGGTCGGCCCGGTTAAAGGCTTCGCTGGTCACATCGGCCGGAAGAAAACTGATCTGATCGAGCCCCATCTCGATGGCCGCCTCGACAATCGCAGGCCAGCGCCTGAAGTTCAACCGGTGAATGACGGTCCTGGCCGTAATCCGGAATGCCGGATTTTTTGAATGCAGCAGCTGGACCCCTTCTTTCATTTTGCGGTAGGCGCCGGGGATATTCCGGATCTGGTCATGAAGCTTCTCGTCTCCATCAAGCGAGACGATAATATCGTCGACCCATTTCAGCAGGTCGTCGGCATGTCTGCTGAGCGCCAGCCCGGTCGAAAGCAGCGTAATCCGGATCCCTTCTTTTTTCAGGAGGGCGCATAGCCGGAAAAAGTTAGGGTTGAGCAGCGCTTCACCGCCCGACATCAGCACCTGGCGGGTACCCAGGCGGCGCAGGCTGTCCAGAAGGCCTTCGATATCGGCCTCGGTCAGCTGTTTCAGGTTGTGATTTCCTTTCCAGATATCGCACATCACGCATTTGCAATTACAGGCGCTGTGGGGCATGAGGATAACGATCGGAAGAGCCGTTATCCTGTTTGTTTGAAGAGTGCGATAACGCTGAAAGGTATGGTAAAGCGAAGTACTGCTCATGCAAGATCAGATGTTTTTAATCCGGATCCAGGGATACGGATTGTTGATCCGCAGAAACCTGCTCCGGAAGGAATGGGGATTATGCAGCAGGTCGTGGTGGAAGGACCGCAGATCGACAATGCTGTGGTGATAATAATAATCCGCCATTTCCGGATAGCCAAAACTCGCAAAATAAGCCTGACTTTGTCTTTTTGCTCTTTCGATCTGCTCGGGCCGGTAAAAAGGACTGTCGATCATATGGATCTCACCCCCGGGCTTCAGACAGGACAAACAAAAATGAATGATTTTTTTTAACGAAGGAAAGTATTCGACGGCCGCGGCAAAGACGATACAGTCGAACTGGCGGTCCTCCAGGATGCCGGACCTGATATCGCCATGAATAAACCGCAGATTCGGGTCGTTGCTAAAGACACGGGCAGCCTGTTGCAACTCGGTAAAATTGATATCGACTCCCGTCACCTTGCTGCCGGGTATCTCTGCCAGATGATGCGTCAGCCAGCCATTGCCACAGCCGATCTCCAGGATATCCTGGGTTTTTTTCCGAGCGGCCAGATAACGGACAAGGCGATAGGCGGAGCGCTTCCTGGTCACCCATTCCCGGTAATGCGGATGCTCAGCCGGCATTTCCGGCAGCTTTATCAATTCCTCGTCCGTGCAGAGCCTGTTCTCCAGGCTGCGGATAACGATGTATTTTTTTTCGAAAAGGATCTCCCTGAGCCTGGAATGGCCCTGTACTTGAATATTGGTCAATATGGAGGAATCCGGTAAATACATTTCTGACGATTTTATCAGGATGATAACACCCGATAGAATAAACGGTCCTTTTATCTCAAAGGATGCCCTATGGCTAAAAATTTAGAACCCCTGTATTTCGGGCTGCCGGTATCTCCAGACTTTATGCAGCAGTTTAATCTCATACGGATAAGCATAAATGTCCATTTTATAGCGTATCCCGGCTATCCAGCGGATGATCTTCCGTTTGACGGCATTTAGCCGGATATCCGAAACAGTCGGGTAATACCCGTTCAGCACCGTCTCGAAATTCTTGATCTTGTCGACCATCTCCGCGGTCAGCCAGGGCGTCAACGGATTCTTACGCAGATCGAAGCTCTCCCACTGCGGCCCGATCCAATCCTCCAGCCGCTCCGGAAATTTAAACCCGGCCTCCTGAATCGTTTTGTACAATTCGGACCCTTCGGTCGGCACCGGGCTATAGATATAGATGACCACTTCCGTTTTGGGGTTGATGGACTTGATCTCCTTGATAAAGGCGATATCCTGGTCGATATATGCCATCACTTTCTCCGGCGACTCGGCGGGCAGGCCAAGAACAAACGAGTATTCGGGGATAATATCGAATTTAGCCATCCTGGCGGCAAAAGACCGGATCTGCTCGCCGGTCTGCGTTCCGCCCTTGTCCATTTTTTTCAGGATCTCGTCATTGCCCGTCTCGGCGCCAAAAAAAATCATCTTACACCCTGACTCCCGCATCAGCGCCAATGTCTCATCCTTATATTTATTGATCGTGTCGATCCGGCCTTCGCCCCACCAAACGATATTATCGTTTCTGATCATATTGGAAAACTCAATCACCCTTTTTTCCGACACGAAAAAATTGTTGTCATGGAATTCAATGGCATCGGCGCCCCATTTCTGCTGAATGTATTTTACATCCTGGTACACCTGAGCGGCCGTCCTCGCCTTCCATCTCGCCTCGAAAATAGGCACGACTGCACAGAACGAACAGGTGAAGGGACATCCCATGCTGGAATGATACGCCAGCGTCCGGTTTCCGAGATAGGTCTTGCCGAGATATTTTTGCATGGGGTAGAAGCGGTCCAACTTGTCATAGGGCAGCGGCGGAAGGGTTGTCTGTTCGAAAAGATCCTCCTTGGGGCTCTTGACGATCTTATCCCCCCGCCGGTAGATCAGGCTTTTTATCATTTCATAGGGCTTACCGTTCTCCAGCGCGTCGATCAGGGCCGGAAAAGAATGGTCGCCGGGACCGTTGATGACAAAATCGACAAAACCGGAGTTGAGCACCACCCTGTGCTGATTGGAAGCAAAATAACCGCCCCAGATCATCACCGTGCCCGGAAACTCCTCTCTTATCCGCCGGGCGTAGGGGATAGCCTGCTTGAGCTGTGGGCCGGGCATCGCGGTAAAACCGACATATTTAAACTCTCCCGTCTTCAACCAGGACTGGATCTTTTTGTATGGATCATGCTCACAGTTGCCATCCACGATTACCCATTCGTATTTCCCTTCTACAGAAGCCGCGATCTGGAGGACGGAATTGGGTACCCTGTACTTATTATTTGCGCTTCGTGGATTGAATAATAGAATCTTAGACATGTTTCCCATTGCTTTAGGCATCCGTTCAGTATAAACGTCCGTTTTTTAGGAAAGGATGCCTCTACTCAATAAGCTCAGACAGTATTTACAGCCGACCCGCCGGAAAGAATCCGAGCCGGCCGCCGCCTATGATATCTGGTCTCAAAGCTATGATAATCAGCCAGATAATCTGATGCTGGCCCTCGACCAAACCCTCTGCTCCACCCTCCTGGAGCAGATCCCCCTGAACGGCAAGACCATTGTCGATGTCGGCTGCGGAACAGGCCGCCACTGGGCCACCTTGTTCGCGCGCTCACCGTCCCGGATCGTCGGCTATGATGTTTCAGCAGGAATGCTGGAGGTTCTGCAGAAAAAATATTCCCGGGCAGAAACTTATTTGTTGTCGGGCCCGACCCTGACCGGGCTGGAAGACGCCAGTTGCGATCTCGTGCTGTCCACCCTGACGGTCGCGCATATCCCCGATCTGCCGGCAGCCCTGACCGAATGGTGTCGCGTGCTGAAACCGGGTGGCAAGATGCTCATAACGGATTATCACCCCGCCGCGCTTGCCAAAGGCGGCCAAAGGACTTTTCGCGAAGGTGACAACCTGATCGCCGTCCGCAACCATGTCTACCCGATCCGGCAGTTGCTTGCGATCACCGGCAGCCTGGGCCTGCAGGAAGTAAGCGTAACAGAAAAAAAGATCGACGACAGCATGCGGCCCTACTACGAGAAACAAAACGCGATGCCCGTCTTCCGGCGCTTTCTCGGTGTTCCCATCATCTACGGCATCCACCTAAAAAAACCGGATGCGGCTAACTAACCTGCGTTACCCCGGCGACGAAGGTCTCCACGACCTCTGGATTCAGGACGGCAAGATCGCCGCCATCCAACCGTCCCAAACCGCCAAACCGGTAACCGAGATGTCCCCCAGTCTCAAACCCGCTAATTCTAATTATGGCGAATTCGCCGCAATTAGATCCTCCGCCACAAACACACATATCACCGCCGCCCTCCCCTACGGCGAACCGTCCCTCGACCTCCACGGCGCCCTCGCCTTCCCTGGCCTCATCAATTCCCATGACCATCTCGATTTTAATCTATTCCCCCTTCTCGGCAACAGGATCTATAAGAACTATACCGAATGGGGACCCGACATTCATACCAACAATAGCGCAGCCATCGCCGCCGTCCTGAAAGTGCCGCAGGAACTGCGCACCCGCTGGGGGATCTATAAAAATCTGCTCAACGGATTTACAACCGTCGTCAACCACGGCGACAAACTCCCAACGGATAACAGGCTCATCACCATTTTCCAGGATAGTTATTGCCTGCACTCGGTAGGCTTCGAACGCCGCTGGAAATGGAAGCTCAACCGGCCCCGCCCCACACCCCCCGGCAGGACTGCCATCCCCTTTGCCCTGCATGTCGGCGAGGGCACCGACCCCGCCGCCGGCCGGGAGATCGACCAGATCATCCGCTGGAATCTTTTCCACCGTCCGCTGATCGGCATCCATGGGGTCGCCATGAACGAACAACAAGCCGGCGCCTTCCGCGCCCTTGTCTGGTGCCCCGCCTCAAATTATTTTCTGCTTGATCAGACCGCTCCTATCGACCTGTTATTGGCAAGAGTGCCGATCTTGTTTGGCACGGATTCCACCCTCACGGCCGGCTGGAACCACTGGGCTCAGATCCGCATGGGCAGGAAACTCCGGCTGACCACGGACCATCAATTGCTGGAGATGCTGACAACGGCGCCGGCAGCAGCCTGGGGGCTGAATGATCGCGGGACCCTGGCCGCCGGCCAGCGGGCAGACCTCGTGATTGCAAGACCTCGCCCCGGCTTGACCGGCATGGACGCCTTTTACGAATTGAACCCCGAAGATCTCCTGCTGGTCCTGCACGAAGGGAATATCCGCCTTTTTGACCCTTCTTTACTGGAATCCCTAACCGCCGCCGGATTGATAACGGATGATTTCCAGACCATGGGGCCCGACGGCAAATACGTGGCCGGCGACCTGCCCGGCCTGATGCAGGAGATCCGCCGGTATTATCCCGACCTGCCGTTTCCGGCTATGCAATAGCTTCCCTTTTCCGGATAAAAGTCCTGCGGATCCAAAGATTCAACGGCTCCTCATACCAATAAAACAACAGGATCGACAGCAGCCAGGTGCCCACAAACGTCAGCAACACCGCCACAACGCGATGCCCGCCCCAGAACGTGGCCAGATGTGGAGCGCTGAAATAGTCGATAATGATCGTATGCAAAAGGTAAAAAGAGTAGGAACTGCGGCCCAGGACCCGGAATAGCTTGCCGGACAACCACCTCGCCGCACGCGTATTCTCCCGTATCAACCCAAAATACAACAACGCTATGGGCAAAGGGATCAGGACATTGTTCACCACCACAATGGCCACCCGGTTTAGCGGCTTCTGGAGATAGATCAGTAGCATCACCCCTATCAGAACCAATATCCCCATAATGCCCAGCATGGTCCACCTGGTTGCCCGGGACCGGCCCACCAACGCCCCCTCTGCCGAAGCGTCGCCCGCCAACGGGACCTTCCTTTCCAGCCGCATGATCACGACCGCAAGACCAATACCGGCAAAAAACTCCAGAAAATGACCAAAAAAAGTAAACTCCCACACAAATAAAGGCGTGTGCAGAAACAACCAGTTCATATGCTGATTGGGCAGAATAGAAACAAACAGCGCTCCCCCCAGCAATAATGCCCCAAACAAAAAAGCCACAAAAAAGTCTATCCTCCGGATCAGCAGGATAAAGATCGGCGCCAGCAGGTAAAACGTCTCCTCGGTCGTAAGCGACCAACTGGGATAGATCGCCACCTCCGCCATATTCCGGAACAAAGCATGCGTCAGCGTATAGTTTCGGATAACCAAATCCGGCCTTAAAGAAGGATGCTGCAGAAAAATCCGGAACGCCGGGTTCAGCAAAAAAACAATCGTCACCAACAAAAAATACACGGGATAGATCCGGGCAAAACGCTTTATAAAATAGGAAGAAATCCAACGCCGGTCGAACCTGGCCTTGTCATAATAAAGACGCGTGATCAAAAATCCGCTCAGCACAAAAAAGAAGGCCATCACATTGATAATGGGATGAACGCCTTCCTGAAAAGGAAAATGATCATAGAAAACGACAATCGCGCCGCAAGCCCTGATCCCCGTCAAAGCCGGGTATTCCTCCCTGCCCTCTTTCATGGCCATCATTGCACAATCGGATATGCCAGGCGGCTGCCTTTCTGGTGAAGAAAATAAAGAAAATGAATATGATGCAGCCTCGGAGTAGCCGGCTTCAGGATCACATCTTCCGTCCAGTCACCGCAAAGCAGCATATGGCTTCCCAGGTCGCGCGTCGCTGCAATCCGGATCTCTTTATAGCTCTCCACCCAATCCGGCAGACAAAATCCGAATTGCTTCGTGGTAACCACCCCGAAAGGCAGCTCGTCCAGCGGCGGCGGACTGGCGCTATGATTCCTGCCCAGCTGATAGATCAGCGACTTGCACCCGGCAGGCGCTTCCGCCACCACGATCTTTTTTACCTCCATGATCTTTTTTAACACCTGGTTGGAATGCCGCATGCCCAGCAGATATTTTCCGGCGGAACGGATATCGGCCAGCAGATCCATCGGGAAAATATAATTGTTCTCGTCGTCGAAGCGAAAGGAGATGATCCTCACCCGCCTCGGATAAGTATACGCCGCAGCGACCGCCTTCAGCCGTTCGAACGAAACGCCCGGCTTCTTATAAAATTTCTGATACAGCAACCTCGCCCGGAGAGAATCGATATGATGAATATCGGAGGCCTCTATCCTGAACAGGAACAGGATGCCCTTGTCCTCTTCGATCCGGTCGATATAGTCCATCTTCAATATGCCCAGGGCGCTCCGGGCAATAGCCGCTTTGACAATACCCGCATTCCCGGAAGAAGCCGATTTCCCCGAAGCGAGCGCATCCCCGGAAGAAGCCGAATCTCTGAAATAAAGGGTATATTCCGTCCGGCCTGCCAGGTCTTCGCCGGATTCCTTTCTCCCGATCCAAATCCCGATCACCCGGGGATCGAGACCGAGCAGCCATTGGTTGCCCGACACATCCAGCACCAACTCGCCGGCCTGCAGATAGACCTTCTCCCGGATCTGATCATCGATCCCGATCGTCAGAAAATCCCTGATCACACTCTCACCGGATAACAGCTTCCCGTAGGCGGCGCCAAGTCTCATGATCGTTCATTTGTGTTATATTAGACATCCTTTTACAAAGAACGTCCGTTTTCCGATAAAAGATGCCTCGTTAACAAACCCCTATAAAATGGATCGATATGCATGCTAAAAATAAAATATATTTCTTTTTCATCCCCATGCTCCTGGCGCTGGGATTTGGTTGCTGGCATGCTCTATCCACCCCTGCTTCGGATTTTGCGGGTTATTATTATGGGGGCCGGGCCTTGCTAAGCGGTCATTATGAGCAGGCCTATGACATGCAAATGCTGAATGACCGGATCATCGCCGCCGGGTACAATCGGATACTCGTCTCCTATGCCCCCTTCCCGCCTTTCACTTCGCTGGTCTTTTCTCCCTTCTTTCTTTTCCCGATGGGGCTGGCCAAGATCGTCTTCAACATATGCAGTATCGGCCTATTCCTTTTCAGCCTGCTGCGAATTTGCCGCTATTTTTCAACTCCACCCTGGTTGATCCTGATCCTCCCCGTCATATTTTTTATCCCCCTCCTCAACAACCTGGCCTTCGGTCAATCTTACCTGCTGTTGTTCGTGCTTTTGGCAGAAGGATACCTGGCCTGCCGGGAAGACAAAATCGCCCTTTCTTCTACGCTATGGGCGATAGCCATCCTTTTTAAATTATTCCCCGCCTTTCTTTTTCTCTTTCTCCTGCTGCGCAAAAAATATCGGAATGTCCTTTACCTCGGCATCGCCTGCGGCGCACTGCTGCTCGCTTCCCTCTGGCTGAACGGGATGACAGCCTGGAAATTCTATCTATCGGCCATCCTACCAAAGATGGGCCGGGGAGAGCTGAACGACAGCTTTACCTATGTATTCCAATCGGCCTTCATGCTGCTGAAAAGATGCTTTTTATCCGACAGCCTGCTCAACCCCCACCCGGTATTGTACAATCCTTATCTCTTTACCCTCGGGATGGCGCTTTTCAAAGCCTTTATCCTTTCAACCGCCGTCCTGCTAACCCTCCGCGAAAAAGATGATTTTTTCCCCTTTTCTGTCTGGGTGATGGCCAGCATGCTGATCTCACCCAATGGCAGCAGTTATTCACTGGTACTCCTGGTGATCCCCTTGCTGGCGCTTATGCATCGGGCGGGGGCGCCCGACTCCACCGGCTCATCCCACCACAGCGGAGCATCCTCCTATCGCACGATAGCGGCTATCCTTCTCCTGGTAGCCGCCTGCGCGGTAACCGTCAGCCGTTTCGGCGCTTTCCCCATCTGGGCGCAGTTTCCAAGGCTTTACCTGCTATTGTTGTTCTATGCCCTTTTACTGCTGCAGGGCAAAAGAAGCTGGAACGTCTGGTTGTTCTCAGGTCTGACTCTGCTGTTCATTGTCCTGGAGATCCGTGGCAATCTCCCCGAAACCGATAGCAGCTCCTATGTCCTTACAAAAGAACAGCATCTTTTTATTTGTGATTATACCATCCGGGATCACCGCTTGATCTACTACTATCGCGATGACTTGGGCGAGCATGAGCAGGTTACCGACATCCCCGTCAATACGCTTACCACCGATGGAGTGTCGCTGCAGGATAACCAGATCTGGTACAACGGCAGTAAGCTAACGGATTCCCCGGACCGGAAAGAGAAGGCGGCCCTGATCGACGGGAAATATATCGTTTATCTTTCCGATAAACACAGAGGGGTTGATTTTTATACCCTCAGGAAGCTCAGGCCGGATGGGAAGCAGCCAGATGCTGCAGCAGTTCCTGAATCTTCGCGATAATGGCCGCCGCCGGAATATTCTTCATACAAAAATTATTGCCGCCGCAGGGCAGTGTTTCATAGTGATGCACACAAGGCGAACAGGGAGTTTTCAGATAATAGGACAAATGCCTTTCCGTCTCCTGCGACCCTACTTTGAGATAATTGTCCGGATCGGTGGGGCCCCATACCGACACGGTCGGCAAACCCAGTTTTCTGGCAATATGCAGGGGACCGCTGTCAATGGTAACCAGGCAGACGCCCTTTTCCCGGAGGAACCGGTAATATGCCGCAAAATCTTCCGCAATGCCCGCAAAATTGATGATCCGGCCCTGCCGCCCCTGCAGGCCGGGGTTGCGGCCGATAAATTGGTTGATGGGCTCTTTATCGTCAGCCATGCCCAATAGGGCCAGGTCATAGGTCGTATGCTCCAGTATCCATTGACACACATCCGAAAAAGTATGATCCGGCAGCTTTCTCACATTCGCCAGACCGCTGCAGGTGTTGTTTAAAATGATATAAGGCTTGTCGAGCTCAGCCTGCCGGCTGGCGGGAGCGGCCTGAGTAGCCCAAACTCCCGGAGCGGCCCGCCGGAGATCGGCGCCCGTTACCTCGTGCGCCATATGGCCATAGTTGTCCTCCAGGAAGACCCCCTGGTCGAAAACGATATTATGCGTATTCAGAAATTTCCGGAAAGGAACGGCAGAAAGGTAGAACCCAAACCGGTTCCTGGCCAGCGTAAGCAAAGCCAATACCGTCGTCAGCTTCGAATACACTTCCAGATCGATCACCCATAACCGCCTCCACCCCCAGCATCGAAGCAGGAACCGGCTGACGCCGGAAAAGGTGCTCGTCAGCCTGTCTGTGTTGATCGGGTATATTTCGTCAAAAAGTTCAAAAGGGGCTATTCCATCGGCGATATTGACGTCCGTCAGCAGGATCAGTCTTGTCCCCGGATAACGCACCCGCAGGGCGCTAATGGCGTCGGATGCAACGATGAGGCTCCCGAGACCGAGCAGCTTTATAAAAACGATCCGCCGGGGCACAGCATCGAGGGAATGATTTCTTCGCAGAAAGATACCCAGCAGCCGGGTAAAAGGAAGAAGGATGCCAATCAGCAGATATCCGATATATTTATCTATTTTCTGTTTCCTGCGAATTTGCATATACAAATACAAACGGCCTGATTTTATCACGAGTTGCCTGCCGCCTCAACCCCCACCGCGCCAGGCGACACCCTTCCCGCCGGCGCATCCACCGCCCCGCCGGGCGTCACCCCATCCCCTCTTCCATCCAGCTCCACCCCATCCCTCCCTACATCCAGCTCCACCCCATCCTCCCCTCCATCCAGCGAAAGCGTATTGCTGCAATAAGACAGACTTTGCTTGTTGTGGGTGATCATGATAACCAGCTTGCCTTCGGCAGCCAGCTGGCCAAACCGGCGAAGCAGCCGGTCTTCCGAGGCTTCATCCAACTCGCTGAACGGCTCGTCCAGCAGGATCAGATCTGCCTGTTTGTACACGGCCCTCGCAATGGCAATCCGCTGCCGCTGACCGCCACTGATATTTTTACCATTTTCCGTAACCCGGGCATTCAGACCGCCGGGCAGTTTTTTTATCAGCTCATCCAGACCGGACAGGGCAACGGCATTCCGCAGCCTTTCTTCATCATACCCACGCTCCTGCAGCGTGATATTGACAAGGATCGTATCATGAAGAATAAAAGGTTGCTGCTTGACATAAGCAATATCTTTCCAGTAGGCCTTGCGGCCCGGTCGGTCCGTCAGGGTCCCATTGATCCTCACTTCCCCCGTCTCTTCCCCGACAAATCCCAGTAGAATATTAAAAAGGGTCGTCTTACCCTTTCCGGAATGACCCTGTATACCCAGGAAGTCCCCCCGCCGCACCTGGAGGCTCAACTCATCGAGGATCTTTTGCTGACCATAGTGAAATCCGATCCGGTGACAGCTGATGGAATGGATACCGCCCGCAGACTCCTTCGCCGCAGACCCCTTCGCCACCACATCCGGACGCGCCACATCCGGACGCCCCACATCCGGCGACAGCACCCTCCTTTCCCCCAAACCCATACCACGCTCCGGCAAACCATTGACCGTAAATTCATAGGTCTTCATCTGCCCGGTAAGATTCAGCAGCCGGGCAATACCGGGGATGATCTTATAGGCAGCAGCCAGAAAAGCTCCTAAGGTCACGAATTCAGCCCCATGCGGATTGCCCGAAAAATGACCGATGGCAATCAGCGCCAGCAAGCCGAAAACCGCAAAGATCTCCGCCAGCCGCGAAGGAGCGCCCTGCATGGACTGTACCGTTGCCAGATGTCTGTTCAAAATGCCCTGCGCATCGCCATAACGACCCGAGAAAAACTCCTTTTTGTTATAAAGATTACTTTCCACATAGCTGGCAATCGATTCCTGCAAATGCTGCCACATGATATCCCTGCTCGTCTTGATATATACCCGCGCCGTATGCAGCTTTCTCTTCGCCAGATACCCCGTGATAACGACCGGCGGTAACAACAACAGCAGCAATAGCAGAAAGAGTTTGGTATTGAACAACAATACCGCGATAACCGTTACCCCGACCAGCGTGGCTTCCGTAATCCCTTGCTGCAGCCCCCCCAGCACAAACTGACAGAACTCGATGGGCTGCTGAGCGATCTTCAGCACATGAGCGGCCGAGTCGGTATGCGCGAACTGGGTATAGTCCCCTTCGAGATAATACAGCAGGTTCTGGCGGGAAATGCGCGAGGCCACTCCATAACGAAGCCTGGACTGCGCCGAATAGATCAGAAAGCTAAGCCAGTTCTTGATGCTGAACATTACGAAGAACAGACCGACCGGCCACAGCGAATGAGGATCGTTCAGACCCGATGGCAGGAAAGAAAAACCAACTTTTAACGGCCCTTCCGCATAAAGCCGGATGACAAATAACAACAACGCCAGCCCGGCAATATCCGCCATACTGCTGATCATATCCAGCACCGTTAGCAGGAGCAGCCGCCTTTTTTCTGCCGGCGTAAGGACCGCTGTAATTTTCCGGATCAGTTTCAGCATGGCTTTGCTTTTTCCCGCGCCGCTATCGCGCGGCCACTTAGCGCTTTTTCTTCAAATTGAAATTCCGCGAAAGATTGAATCCGAAATAGATATCCCCCTTACCCCAGGTACCCGTCGTCTGCGTGAGGTATTGAGTCGGTAACATACTTTGCGAATTGGTGAACACCAGTTGAAAGACGTGTCCGCCGGTCTCGATATCCCAGCCCAGGGAAAAGGAATTATGAACGGAATAGGACACTGCCTGCCCCGTAGGGACGATATCGTATTCCGCATCGATGCTCATCCGTTTGGTGAACTTCATCCGGCCGCCAAGACCCAGCGCGAATATATTGCTTTTGTCCTGTGGAGTGGGAACGAAATTATAATGCAGATAGGTGGGAGTCACTTCCAGCGACAGCGAGCTACAGATCTTCCTGGCGATCAGCAATTCCCCGGAATAGGCCGTCCGGTACTTCGTATTCAGAAAAGCTTCATCCGTTATGTCCTGCGTAAAGTCGGTGACCGTGCCAAGGATGCTGACGGATACCGGCATCTGGCCGCCTTCCGTCTGTTTCAGTAACTTGTATTTCAGGTATCCGTCGAACGTCTTCAGGTAAGAGCTGCGGCCGACGCCTACATCCAGGTCATCGGTGATACCGTAGTCAAATCCCAGGCGGAGGGTAGCGTTGTCCAACCCGAAGAAATTATACGACCCGCTGTTCAACGTGCCGAAACGATGCTGGATAATGAAATTGAGATTGCCGTTCGCAGGAGATTCAATCGTCTGCATGTTGACAATATACTCTCCCTTGAATGTTCCGGCGATATAAGTCTTTTTCGGATGCGCCGCCATGGAATCATTCAGCATATTCAGGAGAGAGCTGTCCTGGGCATGCGCCCCTGTACCGGCGACCAGCAAAAGGAATATAACAACCAATTTTCTCTTAGCCATAGTAGATTTGTTTAATTATTTTGTAACGCAATCGATCTTAACTTTCACGGTTATTTCCTTGTCGATCTTATCCCTGACGACGGAGGGAATGCTGATATTGAAATCTTCGGGCTTGACCTTGAATTCCGCTACCCCAACGAGATGACCCGCCTTTACTTCCAGCGTAGCCGAAGTCTCGATGGGCTTTGTTACATTATGAAGGGTAAGATTGCCCTTGACGGAGACCTTATAGACGCCGTCTTTGTCCAGAGCGACATCCCCGGTATAGGCGCCGGAGAAGCTGGCCTTGGGATATTTATCACTCTCGACATAATTTTCGTTGAAATGATCCTGCATCAGCTGCTTGGGAAATGCAAATCCTTTCAGCAGGGCAGCAAAGGCGAGGTTCTTCTTGCCGGCGTCGATGAGGACATAAACCTGGTCGTTCTCGCCAATGATATCTTCCAAGACCGTTTTGGAATAAAAACCGACAAAGCCTGACCTCGTCGAATAGAGCTGACTATAGGCCGCGGAAGGGCGAATAAGGGTGAGACAAAAGATAGCAGAAACGACAAATTTGATCCGTCCATATTTCATAATGAATGATTGAGTGTTTATTAATTATTCTGCATTCCCTGGTGGATCCAGGCAACGATGGTATTGATTTCGCAGGTAGAAAGCGGCGGTCCGCCATAAGGCATCGGCGTGAAATCAGGGGCCGAAGTGATATCACCTACTACATAGCCGCTTTCGGACCAGCCTTTGAAATCGGCATAGTTGCTGAAATCGATGCCGCTGGATGCTCCGGGACCCTGGTGGCATCTATAGCAATTGTTCTGCAGGATAGGCAGAACCTGCGTGGAATACTTTACATTGGTCGTATCGCAGGTCGCCCCTCCGCTCAGTTGGACCGCATTATTTTTGGAACAGCCGGATAGATAGAGCAGGAATACAGGGACACCAATGGCTACCAGTAAGATCTTCAGCTTCATAATGGATGATTGATATAATTAATTTTATTTGCCGGGAGCGTAATTATCTGGGCAGCACGCAGTCGGCCAGATTAACGTCCATCAGAAATCCTGTGCAGCGGCCTTTGACAATCACAGCATCGCCGTTTTTGGGTTCCGGATCTATCTTTGTACCGGCAAATAGCTGGCAGTTGATTCCGCCACCCCCTGGCTGAGGCGACAGGATCCAGATCTCTGAATTTCCGCTATGTTGTATTTCGGAAAGCTTACCGGAAACTTCGATGACTTTTCCCAGGTATTTCTGATCGGCAGAGTGCTCGTCAGCCTGGTATTGCCGGTAGAGAGAATCCGCGCTGACGGTAAAGTCAGCGGATTCACCGGCTGCACTCTGATGTGGCTTGACATAAAGATGATAGGCCCAGGCAAAGGCTATCATCAGCAGCAAGGGTATCCCTACCCACAAAATGGTTTTCTTTTTCATATAATTTTGCCATTAAAAGTGTATTACCATAGCTGGCGCGTGAACCCTATATTCAGGCCCGTGCTCATAATGGGTAAGCGTCCCGTACCTATACCGGAAAGCGGCAATCGGACATAGGGCTCCAGCCGCAGGTTGCCGATCTTCCCGACACGCTGTTCAAATCCCGCGCTCAGATTGACCACAGAAAACCAATATTGAGAGGGTGAGTTTATTTTCCACGAGCTTTCTTGTGTGCTACCGCCCGGCCAGGGGATGTACTGGTAGGAATAGTCTTCCTTCGTCATCAGGTAGGTCGAAAGACCCGCCGTAGCAAACCACTTCATTCTTGGGCTCGTCGTGAAATTATATCGCACGTTCAACGGGATCTCCCACATATAACAGGTTCCGTCCACATTCAGCAAATTACCACCAGGGTACAGATGCACATTCTTCGTACTAAAATATTCGCCGTCCGAATAATATCTTTTCCGGTCGAGATAGATGCCCGATTCGACAGCCCACCGGTCGTTAAAGGAATAGCCCAGGAGCAACCCGAATGTAGTGCCCACCCCTTTCATCGGCTGGAATTTGACCGTGCTGAAATCCGGCGCACCCAATACACCGATATAACCATGCGAAGTCTTTGACGGCAATGTCGCCTTTTTGAGCGCCCGGGGAAGACTATCCGTCGCATGACCCGGAGCCTTTACATTGACCACCAGATCGTAATCCCCCGCCGTTGGAACCCTGCGCAAATCCAACGCGGCAGGCGCCAGCGGACGAGCCGCACTTCCCGTCACAGTAGTCGCACTTGTCGCTCCTGTTCCGGCTGATCCGGTTAATCCGTCTGATCCCGTAACCGCCGCTTCTTCCGATCCGGCAGCCTTCGTCCCCGCAGTAGTTACAGCAGCATCATCCCCGCCAGACCGGTTACCCGCCAACCTGTTATTTTGTCCGGCCTTTACATTCCTCGCGAATCTTCTATCCCCGGCAGACCCAGGCCCCCCACCGGCAGACTTAACCCTACCGGCATCCCCCGCGGCCCCGGCAGACCCCGCGGCCCCGGCTGCCCCCACAGATCCATCAGTCCCTGCACCTCCACCAACTGCCACGGACCCCGCATCCTGTGTGCCTGCCGAAACCCCGGTAGGCCGCGTCGCCACAGCAGTTCCCTGACGGGCAGCGCCGGCTGTCTGCACGGCCGTAACATTCCCCTTTTGGGCGGCATCTGGTGCATTCGTATGCCATATGAGCCATCCCAGTCCCGCCAGCGGCAACAGGAGGAACCACCAGAAGAGGCCCCGCCTCCTGCGTTTGTCCTCCACCTTATCGAAAGGAGGTTCAGGCTCATGATCAAGGGCGTTGGCCAGACGATCCCAGTCAGCACTATCCGTCCGTAACGGGTATCTGTCAGATGCCCGCCGGAAAAGATCGTCCATATCGTCATTAACGTGTTTCATAACTAAATTCAATGTTTTCTGCGGTTAGGGCCTTTTGCAAGTGAACTCTTGCTTTTGATAGGTTAGATTTAGAGGTTCCGGTGGTGATCCCCAACATTTTTGCAATCTCCGGGTGAGAATACCCTTCGATCACATGGAGATTGAAGACCATCCTGTAGGCAGGAGGCAATTCCTTGACTTTAGCAATTAACTCCTTGTATAGCACAGAATTATCCGACGATTGCCCGTCGTCTTTATGTTCCCAGACATGCTCCGGTATCGGATAGGTTTGGGTATTGTTGATCTCCCGCCGCATGTAATCAATAGCAGCATTGATAACAACCCTCCTGATCCAGCCGATCAGCAACATTTCCACCTTCTCCTTATCCCGGACTTCGAAACGATTGAAATTCCGGAACATTTTAAGGAAAGCATCGTGTGCCACCTCGGTCGCCTGCTCATAAGTATTTACGTACCGGAATGCTATCTTGATGCATAGGCCGTAATACTGATCGTAGAGCATTTTTTGATACTGCCTGTCTTGCTGAGCACAACCCGTAATTATTTGAATTAATTTTTCCAAAATTTACTACTTACTGACCTATCAATGATTGATTCTTAATCAAAACGATCTATTGTTCCAAGCGGTTGCCTGAATCCGGCCACGCCCGTAAAATCCTGGTGGTGACCAGCAACTGGCCGGTATGACGCATGGTATGTTCCGCAGCGTGAAATAAGAGCCCGATCAGGGTGGAAGGGATCCGGTCCCTCCCTACCGCCCGGGGTTCAGTCAATGCCCGCTCGGGCGTCCGGCTCAGCTGCTGTAAGGCCTTGTCTATCTGTTTGTTAAATCTTTCGAGTCCTTCATGAAGGGTTTCACCGCCCGGACCACTCGTACCTTCACCCCCCCGTCGGTCCCTGCCTTCACCCACCAGATCGCTTAACTGCTGCTGGTTGAGCATACCACCTTCGGCATAGGTGAAAAGCCGGTCCAGTACCCCTGAAAGATGCTGCAAATGAAAGGCGGGAGAGGCCAGGCCTGCGGGACGGTCTCCGAGCCGTTGCGCTGGAAATCCTGTCATCAGGTCATTCACCTCTTCCCTGGCCTGCAGAAGGGCATGCGCCACGGGCTGGAGCAAGGGGGGTATCCCCGGAACAGGTCCCCGAAGCCAATATTCAGAAGCAGGTGCGTTTTTCATATGCAGGAATGAATTTGGATCAATGATCAGGCAAATTAGCAATTTTTCTTCCATTGGCTTTCGGATACACTTTATCGGTTATTTTTGAGACACAAAGCCCCTCTTCTATGGTTTTCAACAAACGAAAGACCGTTTTTATTTCAGGGAGCGCATACGAGTATGGGAGGTTCGGGGATGATGGAAAAGATTTTATCCGCAGTCTGACAAAAACATTATTGAAAAACGACTTTAAGATCATCTCCGGGTTCGGATCGGGGGTAGGGAATTACGTGCTCGAAGGAGCCCTGAATGAGATTTACCTGGAGCAAAAGACAAAGATAACGGACCAGCTGCGGGTATTCCCTTTCCCTGTGCTGACCGAGCTGGAAAGCGTTCATCTGAACTACCGGGACGATATGATCTCGCAGGCAGGGACTGTTATCTTTCTTTTTGGGAACAAGCTGGAAGATATAGCCGTCCGGGAAGCGGATGGAATGAGAAAAGAATTCGAGATCGCCAGATCGCATAAGGCTTTGCTGATCCCGGTGGGCGTCTCGGGATATATTTCGGAACAGCTTTGGAAAGACATCGTCGAACGCTATGACGATTACTTTGACAACAGGGAAAAATATGAATGGTATGAACGCCTTGGCAATCCCGAAGCCCGGCCGGCAGAATTGATCGATGCCATCCTCCAGATCGCGCAGAGTAACTATGAATAGGAAAAAAGTATTTATCAGCTTCGATTTTGATGAAGACAAGGCCCTCAAAGACCTGCTGATCGGCCAGGCCATGAACCCTATCTGTCCTTTTGAAGTCACCGACAGCTCTTTAAAAGAACCCGCCCCCGAAGACGGCTGGGAAGAGAAGGCCCGGCACAAGATCCGCAACGCTGACCAGGTGATCGTCCTGCTCGGAGCCGCAACCTACAAGGCGCCGGGAGTGCTGAAGGAAGTGAAGCTGGCCCGCGAGCAAGGAAAAAAGATCGCCCAACTGATCGGACACAAGGGCTGCCGGTACAAACGAGTACCCGGCGCAGGCGTCCTCTACAAATGGACCTGGGACAACATAAAAAAAATCATTTGTTAGCTTAAATCCCCAAACCCGAAAAAACTTCCTTACGGGTAGATTCATTGGCAAGAATGGTCACCGCCTCCGGCAGCGCGGTCCTGTACTGCTCACCAATGGAAATCTTATCCCCCGGCAGATAAACATATTTATTGTCAAAAGACAACAGCTTCCCGATAGAAACAATATAACCCCGGTGTACCCGGCAAAAAAGATCGCGCGGCAAAACCCGCTCCCATTGCTTCAGGGTGACCAGCACCATGACAGTGGGCCGTTCCTCCATCACCAGCCGGGTATAATTCTTCCGGGCCTCGATATAAAGAATGTCATGAAAATCGATTTTCACGTTCCTGCCTTCCTGACGAATAAAGAAAAAAGATTGCACTTGCTGTAAAATTTATTTGATGGATAGGTCATTTCTGATAACCGGCCTCCTGATGAGCGGCGATTTGTAACACAAAACAGCAAGGGCCTTGTAGAAACAAACCCCTGGTGGACTCAAAGGTCACATGAGAAAACATACTACACTTTATATAACTAAAAACAAACGATATCTGGCAGGGTAGATTACAGATACTACACAGAACGTCGTTTTTTAACCACTAAAAACTAAGATTTTGGCCTATTTTAGCACGGAAGAAAATAAATAGCGGGGAAAAACAACGGATTTGTCGATTCTTGCCTAGATTGCAAAAAAAAAGCCCCCTGTAGAAACAAAGGGCGCTAACGATTGCTTGCCATATGAAAAAAAGTAGTAATATCTTTTGAGCTGATTGACTCAGCTTTGTCGAATGAGCCGCTGACGAATGCTTACTAAACGATTGCTGCCATATTCTTTATCTCATTCTCCATGGTAAAGGTACTACTCACCCACCCGCTGCACGAATCAATTTAACCGCGGGTTTATTATGTCAAACTGATATTTTTTGTTTGAAATCCTTTACAGGACTGAGTTCTAGGATAATCTCTTCATTATGGCCAACAGGTTTTCGGATACCTTATTCCAATTAATACATTCGCTCGAAAAGTCAGAAAAACGGCATTTTAAGCTATACATCAAAAGAAGCTCTACCAAGGAGGATCTCAAAATCGTCCAATTATTCGACGCCCTCGACAAATTGAACGACTACGATGAAAAAAGCCTGCTAAAAAAGCTGCCCGGAATCGAAAAACCCCAGCTGTCCAATCTAAAAACACACCTTTACAAACAGATCCTGGCCAGCCTCCGATTGCTGAAAAGCGCGGAAAGCATCGATCTGCAGTTGAACGAAATGTTCGACTACGCCCATATCCTCTATAAAAAAGGGTTGTTCCAGCAAAGCCTCCGTCTGTTGGACCGCGCCAAGGAAACAGCCAAGGCAAACCAGAAATTCAATTTCCTGGTACAGGTACTGTCACTTGAAAAAAGAATAGAAACCCTGCATATTACCCATAGTATGCAAATGCGCGCCCAGCAGCTGGCCGCCGAATCCAGCGAGGTGCTTAGCCGCATCAATATGGTAGCCCGCCTGTCCAACCTCGCCATCCTGGTCTATAGCTGGTATATCCAGAACGGCCACGCCCGTAATGAAAAAGATGAAGACCGCATCCGGGAATACCTCGAAGAACAGCTCCCCGCCGACGCCTGGAAGCAGACAGGATTTTACGAACGCCTGTACCTCTACCAGAGCTATAACTGGTACGCCTTTATCCGGCAGGATTTCCTGATGTATTATCGCTACTCACAAAAATGGCTGGACCTCTTCGAAGAAACGCCGCTGATGATACGCGTGGAGACCGGTCATTATATCAAAGCGCTCCACAATCTGCTGAATGCCCATTTCGATCTCCGCAACTACCAGAAATTCGAGATCGTCCTGCGAAAATTCGAAGATTTCTCAAGGACAGACCGGGTCATCGAGAACGATAATTTCAGGATCCAATCCTTTGTGTATATCACCACCGCCAAGATCAACCAGGTGTTCATACTGGGCACTTTCAGGGAAGGACTGCTACTGGTCCCGGAAATAGAGCATAAGCTGACCGAATACGATCTGTTCATCGACCGCCACCGGATCCTGGTGCTGAACTACAAGATCGCTTCCCTGTATTTCGGGGCGGGTGACTATGCCACCTGCATCGATTATTTGCAACGGATCATCAACGACCAGGGGGATCTTCGCAACGATCTCCAATGTTACGCCCGCGTCCTGCATCTGATGGCACATTATGAACTGGGGAATTTCGACCTGATGGAATCCCTGACCAAATCGGTGTATCGCTTTATGGCCAGACGCGAACGCCTGACCCACGTCGAAGAAGAAATGTTCAAGTTCGTCCGGACCTCCTTCCATACCTCCCGGTCCAGCATGAAAGCCGAATTCGAAAAATTCCTCGAAAAGATCCGGCGATTCGAAGGTAACCGCTACGAAGCCCGCGCCTTTGCCTACCTCGACCTGGTCTCCTGGGTAGAAAGCAAAGTGTCCCAACGCCCCATCAGCGAGATCATCGCCGAAAAATACCGCAAGAGCAAGCGCAGCATCCGGGTAGCGGCGATTTAGGCACCATTGAACAATTATTAGAAAGAAAGAGAAATAATTACGAAATTTGATAGGTGGTATTACCTGATAAAATATTATCCTCAATAAAATCTCATGTACAGGCAGTTGTACCCGGGGCAAAAGTTTTGTTGTTTGGCAGTAGAGCTTATGGTACGCCAACGGAAGAAAGTGATTGGGATATTTTGATTTTAACTAATCAACCGGTTAATTCCGAAATAAAGAAAAAAATACATACTGTACTTTTCCCCTTAAGTGTAGAAATTGGATCTTTTATTAATACTTTAGCCATTCAGGAAAATGAATGGCTGAATAATCCCTCTTATTACTCTCTCCAACAAACTGTAAAAAAAGGCATGGTCCAGGCATGAGCAATAAGGACGCATCCATACAGTTAAAACTAGCAAAAGCCAAAAATCTACTGGCAGAAGTAGACGTATTGATGCAGCACCAATTTTATATTACCGCAATCAATAGACTTTATTACAGTTGCTTCCATGCTACAAAGGCACTCTTACTTACCAGGGATCTGGTCCCCAAAACGCATAGTGGTGTAGTAGCTATGCTTCATCAGCATTTTGTCCAGGCAGGTCTTTTTGATTTTGAACAAGCATCGTTTTTCAGCCGTCCGATGCAGGAAAGGATTGAAGATGATTATAACGACGTCATTATAATCGATGAAGCCTAGGTGAGAGAATATGTTGAGCCTGCCAAAGCATATGTTGCTTATATTGAGCAACTGATCAAAGCCGCTTAATTGAACCTGATCCTTCTGTTAATCCAAACACATCCCTCAACGCCCTCCTCGCCGCATGATACCCGCACATCCCATGCACACCCCCACCCGGCGGCGTCGAAGACGAACAGATATATATCCCCTTCGCCGAAGTCCGGTAAGGTGACCATCGCAGCGCCGGTCGCGTAAACAGCTGCCGGATATCGATCACCCCGCCATTGATATCCCCACCGATATAATTGGGATTGTATTCTTCCAGCTGAGCGGTATTAAAGACATGCCTCGCCAGGATACGATCACGAAAGCCGGGTGCAAAGCGCTCCACCTGCCGCTCGATCTTCTCCGTCATATCCTCCGTCGACCCATTGGGCACATGACAATAGGCCCAGGCCGTATGCCTACCCTGCGGCGCCCTGGAACGATCGAAGATGCTTTGCTGCGCCAGGAGCACAAAAGGTCGCTCCGACTGAACCCCACCGGCAGTCGACGCCTCCGAAGCTACTATCTCTTCCAGCGTATTGCCGATATGCACAGTGCCCGACTGACGACAGCCCGCCGCGGAAAAAGGGATCTGTTCGGCCAGCGCCCAATCGATCTTAAAAACACCCATCCCATACCGGTAGCGCTCCAATTGCCACCGGTAAAGCGAAGACCAACGATGTCCCCCTATCCGCAACAATTGTCTGGGTGTAAGATCCAGCAACAGACAACGGGAAGAAGGCAACTGCGACAAGGACCGGACCTCGAAACCCGTCTCGATCTTTCCGCCAAGGGAAATAAAATAAGCCGCCAACGCATCGGCTATCGCTGACGAGCCCCGCCGGGCTATGGGCCAGCCTTTGTCATGGCCGGTAGCCAGGAACACGAGGGCTACCGCAGCTGTCGCCAGGTTGGTCAACGGCTGTAAAGAGTGGGCAGCCATCCCGGCAAGCAGTCCCCTCGCCTCCCGGGTATGGAACCGGCGGGCAAGCCGTGTCGAAGACGACAATGCGCTCCAGCCAAAACGGGCCAGCATGACCGGATCCTTTGGAAAACGCAGCGGGCCCAGCAGCTGCGGCGCCAATACCGGCCAGTCCCTGACAATAGGTTCCATCAGTTTCCGGTACGCCCCGGCATCCCCTCCCAATCTTCGGGCCGTATCATCCACCGAACCTGCGAGCAACGCCGCAGTCCCGTCGTCAAAAGGATGCGCGGCCGCCACCGGAGGATAAATATATTCCAACCCGTATTCGTGCAAAGGCAGCGTAGTAAAGAAAGGCGATCCCGCGGCCATGGGATGAATGGCGCTGCAAATATCATGCGTATATCCGGGCAGCGTCAGCTCCGCCGAACGCAGACCGCCGCCTATCTCTTTTTTTGCCTCCAGCACTAATACCGAAAGCCCCTTTTGTTGTAACAGGATGGCGGCAGCCAGCCCATTAGGACCGGAGCCTACTACAACGGCGTCGAAATCAGTGGCAGGTTTAGCCCTTTTGTTCATCGGTCAAAATTAGCGTTATTTCTCAGCGTTATTGCCTTCCATTATTTCCAGTTTTCGGGGCGGAACAGTACTGTCCCATCCCTGCGGATCCGCCAGGCGGTGACGGGGTTAAGATGATAGCCGCCCATATCAACCCCGCGGGCGCCGACCAGCTGATCCAGGGTCGGCTGAACATATCCGGTTTCGTCGATAGCCCTGCTGAGGATCTCCGTCTCCTCTCCGTCCCAGCGCCATAACAGTCGGAATACCACATGCGCCTTATCGAGAACGGGCTCCTGCAACTGCGCGCGACGCCACGACCGGCCACCGTCCGTGCTGACTCCCACGCCGCTGATCTTCCCCCGGCCACTCCAGGCTATGCCCCTGATCTCAACCCAACCTCGCGGCAACTGCACCGGGTAAGCCGGGAAAGTGATGATGGAACGGGCGTCCATGGTGAAGCTGAACTGCCGGATCTTCCCATCCTTAATTGGCTCCGTATACTTGGACGTCTCTTCCCGGGTCATAAAAGGCTGATCGGAAAGTTCGATCCGGCGTATCCATTTGACACAGGTATTTCCTTCCCACCCCGGGAGCAGCAGCCGGGCGGGATATCCCTGTTCCGGTCTTATCGCTTCCCCGTTCTGGGCATAGACGATCATCGCATCCTCCCATCCCTTGGCGACCGGTATACTCCGGGTCATCACTGCGGCGTCGGAGCCTTCAGCCAGGAACCAGCTCGCCTTCGGACTGAGGCCGACTTCACGGAACAAGGTCGACAGCAAGACCCCCGTCCATTCACTCTGGCTCGTAAGGCCGGCAATATCCTGGGGCGTCATCGTCTCCTTACCGGTCCGAAAATTGCCCGAACATTCGATAAAACAAATTCTTGACAGCGCCGGAAACCGCTTCAGGTCCGATAGCGTGAAGACCATCGGCTTTTCCACCATGCCGTGTATCAGCAGCTCATATTTTGCCGGGTCTATAAAAGGTACACCGGCATGGTTCCGTTCGAAATGAAGGTCGGAAGGAGTGATCGCGCCGTAAAGGTCTTGCAACGGTGTCCGGGAGGAAGTATCGGAAGGTTTTTTTACCGGATGTTCGAAAGGAGAACGGGTGCCGAGCGCTCCTGGCGGAACACCCGGTACCTTCGTCGGATCTTCGGGAGGCATCGCGGCCTTGGCACCGGCATTCCCGGCCGTTGCCCCACCGCCACCGGTCTTTCCGCGCGCCCCGACCGCCGCATGCACCGTCTGTCCCGACACAGTCCTTACCAGGGCAATCGTTGCCGCGGTAACGGCCCCGGCGAGCAGACGGCGCCGGGACATCCTCTTTTTTTCTTCCATGTATCTTCTTTGGGTTATTGCAGCCTTTTCTTTCACTCAACGCACTTCCGGCCCTCCGCGCCGGTCGTCACCGACAAAAAAGGCCTTCGCCGGCATGACCACAGCAGGCAGGCTTCGGGCATCGATGACCGTGGCAGAATCGATGACCCGGTTCGCCGCCAACAGAAAAGCCGTGAGACTGTATACTTCCGCATTCGACAAGCTCCCCGGGGCATTGTACGGCATAGCCCGGCGCGTGTAGTCGAATATCGTCGTCGCATACGGCCAGTAATTGCCGATCGTCTTTACCCGGCTCGTATCTCCCATCGGACCCACCAACCGGGCGTAAGGCCCTTGGCTACCCGTATTTCCATGACAGGCCGCGCATTTGAGCCGGTAGATCTCCCTCCCCGCCCGCGCATTGCCGGATCCAGGCGGCAGCCCTTTTCCATCCGGCGGGATGGAGATATCCCATCGGGCGATTTCTTGCGCCGTGGCAGGACGCCCGATGCCGAAGCGGGCAGACCGGGCCGCATCTCCCCCCGGGCGCTGCAACGCGGAAGTGACGATCAACGCGACCACCACGACGAATGAAACAACCGACAACCGCAGTTCCTGCGCATAAAGCATGACCATACCTCAGTATTTACCCGCCTGAAGGCTGCTTTCGGTTAGTACATAGTTTTTGTTGATCCTGTCCAGTACGATATAGACCGAATCGTTCCGCTCATTGATCCCGCTGAGGATAACCCGGTTGCCGCCATCGATCGTATCGTACCGCAATACCATGCGGTTCCTTTTCTCCCATTTTGCCTGCGCATACTCCTGGTCCCTGCGCGTGGAAGCGGCCCGCGGATCGATCTGATCCACTTCCTTGCCGATATGCGCCAGCGCCGCAGCAGATATCCAATCCTTCCCGTTGGACCCTTTCGGGCTCTTCTCCATACCGGCATCATAACGCGGCTGAGCCTGAGCCTCCCTACCCTTGCGATGCCCTCGCCCCGTCGTCGCTGCGATATCCGCCGGGCCCGGAGCTCCCCCGTCTCCGCCCGCTCCCGCCGCCCTGTTCCGCCGGTCCGGTATCGCCTTATATTTATCTTCCAGGTAAAGTACTTTGTCAATGGTATCGGCATAGTAATGAAAAACTCTTCTTCCACCCGCCACACCGGTAATTTCAAAGTTCCGGTTGACATCCCGCTGGGGATCGCCGCCGCCATTGGAAAGGTCGAGCGGGGTAGCCTTGTTCACGACATAGCTGAGCGAAGACCATTTTTCAAATTCCACCTCCTTCCAGCCCAGCGAGTCCGACGGCGAATACGGGACGACTTTATTGTTCAACCGGAATTCCGTAACGGCATAGCTGCCGCGAAGCGTCCTTAGTCCTGCAACCGCCGGCTGTTTATACGGATCGTATAAAAAGTTAACCAGCTGCAGATAGAACAGCACACCCAAAAAAAGAAAAAACGTCAGGCCCTTCAACCCGATCCGGGCTATTTTCAACCAGCGGGCGGAAAAGGAAGGATAGTAGGTATGCGGCTGCGTATCCCGCTCCCGGATCAGCAGGTTGTACAATCGCGGCAGATCGTCGGCCAGCAGAAAAGCCGCCAGCAGAACGAAATAACTGCTGTATACATGCACGCCACCATCATAGGCGAAGTTGACATAAACGATATCCCCCAGCGCCCCGAAGAGCAATATCGCCCCAAGCGTCGTCGTCCGGCGGAAGAACAACAACGTGCCCGCCGTCACTTCGATCACCCCGGCAAACACCTGGTACCAGGGAACGATACCCACGGACAGCCAGAAGATCTTCTGCGCCGTTAAATCCCCGAAGTTGGTGTTCAGCAAACCAAGCCCGGGGTATGGCATCTGAACAGGCAACAACTTGGTAAAGCCAAATCCGATAATGCCGATCCCCGCCCGGTAACGGACCACCACCCGCAGCCAGTAATAAAACGTGTTGTATTCCTTCCGCTCCGTCCCCCGCCGGCGCACAACCACCGTCCAGATCACGCCCGCCGCAATGGAGATCAGCAGCGTAATGATCCAGTTGGCATATCCCAGCAGGTTGCTGCCAAAGAGGTGGTCCCCGAAAAGATTGATGCCGGACCCGAAACGGGCGATATCATACAGATCACGATAGTGCAGCCTGGTCCAATCAATGTGGAAAACGGTATTATACCATTCCACACTGTTGGGAATGGAAATACTGATGAAAAAGAAAGCGGCGATCCGGAAGGCCAGTTTTTGCGCACCCGTCCATACGGGGGCAGGCGTTGCGGTTGACATATAGTTACTATTTTAATGAACGAATTACAGGCTTAACCCACCCTGACGGCCGCGCTTGCGGGCCTCTTCCAGGAGATATTTTTTGTCGATCCTGTCCAGCACGGCATAGACCGAATCCTTGCCGGAGCCTACACCCTCACCGCCGGAGCCCACGGAACCCACGCCGGAAAGCACGATCCTCGATCCCAGCGGCCGCTCATAATGCAATACCCATCTTTCGCCGGCATAGTGCGGGTTTTTGTTCCGCAACGTTAGCAGCCGGTTGACGCTGTCATTCGTGTAGGTGTAATAATGCCGGCCGGCCGACCCCTCCAGCTCATAATCCCTCTCGTCATCCGGCAGACCCGGCCTTTCACTATTGTTCGAATCCAGCAGCACGGGCCGGTTGGAGCGAATGCTGAGCGTGGCCCAATTTTCGAACACGACGTCCTGCCAACGGGTAGAGTCCGTCTTCGAATAGGCCAGGGTATCTTTTCCTATAATAAACTCCGACACATTATATATGCCCGCCGCCCCCGGCAGCCCTTTCGACGTCGGGAACTGGTAAGGAGCATGCTTATACCCCGACCTGGTCTTAAACCCATACAACACGACGAAAAACAGGATAAAGGCCGTCTTGAACGCCAGCCGTGCATAACGCCTTCCGCGCCCCGCAAAGACCGGCCGGTAACGGTTTGGGGCAGCCGCACGCTGCAACAGCAGAAGGTTCAGCAGTCGCACTGCGTCATAACTCAATACGAACAAGGCCAGGCTGCTCAGGTAAAGACTATAGACCTCCTCCCCTCCCCCATAAGCCACGTTGGACATGAATACATTGCCCAGGAAAACGGCGATAATAAACGCCCCTATAGAAGCAGTCTTGCGATAAAAAAGCAACAATCCGCCAACGATCTCCACCGCCCCGAGAAAAGACTCGTAAGAAGGCACGATGCCCAGGCTAAGCGAGAACAATTTCCACCGGGTGAAGTCCCCATACTCGGTATTCAGGTTACTCAGGGAGGGATAGGGAGACAGCAGGGGAAACAGCTTAATGAATCCATAAGCAATTATCCCGATGGCCAGCCGATAGCGAACAATGACCCGCAGCCAGTAATAGCCGTTATCGTAGTTGGTGACATGATATCGCCGGGTATCGATCACCGTCCAACCGATCGCGCCCGAAAAGGCAATCGCCAGCAGGATGCCCCAGTCCACATAACCGGGCGTACCGGACGTAAACCGGGGAGCATAATGCGCCAGGTTAAAAATAGCCCCGTAACCCAGGCTCGACCAGTCGATCGAAAAGACTTGCCGATAGTATTTCCAATCCAGGGGCACCGCCTGGAGAAAGAAATAGATAAAGAAAAGGCGGAAGAGGAACTTCTCATATCCCTTCCAGGCAACTGCCTTCCTGTTGATTGTATTACTCATAGCTCATTTTTTTATTCTTTCAGGAACCCGCCCACTACACTTAATTATACCCCGGATTCTGCGTCAGTACGCCATTGGACAAGGTGATTTCATTGATCGGTATCGGGTACAGCAATTGGGAAGGATCCGCGATGCCCAATTCCGCCTGCGCCCTTCCTGTCCTTACCAGGTCGAACCAACGGTGAGGTTCCAGGGCGAATTCCACCCGGTTCTCGTTTTCAATGTCCAGCAGGATAGCCGGCTGCGCAGAGTCCGTGCTGCCCGCCAGGCCTGACCGGGCCCGCACGGCATTCAAGTCGCTCAACGCCCCGGTCAGTTCGTTCTGCTCGGCCCTCGCTTCCGCCCGGATCAGGTATACTTCGGCGATGCGGATGATATAGGAAGGGTCCGTTGCCGGGCTGCGATAAAACAGATTCCCATACCACAACCCGGTCGATGTCTGCGCTACCAGCGCGCTGCGCCCTCCCCCTATCAGCGGGTTGTTCAGGAGAGCGACAATGGAATCGCCCGGCGCCCATTGCCGCGTTCCGCCGTTGGCGGGCGGCTGCCAGTTGCTCCTGCTGCCATTCTGATAGGTCGCATTGTAGGACAACTCGAATACCGATTCCCGGGTAGCCACGGCGCTGGCCTGCTGGAACCAGCTGCTGTAGGGCGTCAGGAGCTGGTAATTGGTCACGTCCGCCAAAACCTGGCTGGCATAGGCTTCCGCATCCACCCAGTCCTGCTGATACAAGTAGTACCGCGCCTTCAGCGCCCACGCTGTTTCCTTATTGGCGCGAACCGGATTCTGCGTCGTAGGCAGCGACATCAGGGAGTCCGCGGCGTTCAGGTCGCTCAGCACCTGCGCCCAGGTCTGCGCAAGCGTACTTCGCGGAATGTTATTTTTCTGCGTAGCCGTCGTCGTAGGCGTTAAGGTGATGGGAACGCCGCCCCAGGTGCGCGCCAGGTCAAAATAGCAAAGCGCGCGGATAAAATATCCTTCGCCCGTCAGCTGTGCCTGCTGCCCGGCGGTGAAAGTCGGATCGACAACCAGCGGCACTTTGGCTATCACCTGGTTGGCCCCGTTAATGGTTTGGTAAATACCGGTCCAGACGCTCTCCAGGTTTCCATTGTCCGAAGTGATATTGTGAGCGATAAACTGCTGGATCACCGACTGGGAGCCTGTCCACGTGATATCATCCCCCCCCAGGTACCCGAAAGTTTCGAAGAGTCCGCCATAGTAAGATCCGGTGCCCGTCCCGCCTTCCGCAGCGTATCCGCCGGCCAGCGACCGGTATGCCCCCCTGACGGCTGTCTCGGCCGAAGTAGCATCGATAATCGTCACCTGGTCCGATACGTCAGTGACAGGCAGGACGGTCAGGAATTTTTTGCAGGAACCTGCCGCCAGCAGCAAAAGCACGGGAAAGACGAGTAGTAAGGCCGGGGAAACAGGTTTATACGAGTTGCGCATATAGCTGGTTTATTTGAATTTTTAAAGGGTGACATTTACGCCGAATTGAACGGTCCTGGGCTGCGGAGGCGTCCCAAGATCCAATCCCTGGATGGTCTGGATCGAGGTGACATTGGCTTCCGGATCGGGGCCCGTATATTTGGTCAGCAGCCAGAGATTGGTTCCGGCAAAATAGAACCTGACCCTCGTCAGATGTAGCCGGGTAACGACCTTCCCGGGGAGGCTGTATCCCAGGTTCAGCTCTTTCAGGCGGATGAAGGACCCGTTGTCGAGGAAGCGGCTGTTCTGCTGTACCGTATAATTCAGGCCATAGTCCGTTTCCCTGGGTACGTCCGTTATCTGGCCCTGCGTCGTCCAGCGTTTCAGCTGGCTGGCCAGTAAGACCCGGTTCGCATCGCGCGTCCCGCCGCCTTCTCCGAAGAAGCGCTGGAGGTTCAGGACATTGTTGCCATATTCGTAGGTAAAGAGCAGGCTGAGATCGAATCCCGCAAAAGACAGCGTATTGTTCAGGCCGCCGAAGAATTTGGGCGCCGCATTGCCCATCGTTTCCCGGGCCGAGGTCGGAAGTGCCCCGTTGACCTCACCCTGGAATATCGAATTGCCCGTCTTGGGATCCACGTAAAGCTGTTTGTATAACCAGAACGAATAGAGCGGGTGCCCCTGCTGCAGGATCAGCCAATCGCGGTTATACTGGTAGATCGGCGTAGGGAGCTTCACGATCTTACTCACGTTTCCCGAGATCGAAAAATTAGTCGACCAGACGAATCCATGCTCCCGGATATTGACTGAGTTGATCCCCAGCTCGTAGCCCTTGTTGCTGATGACCCCCGTATTGCTGCTGTAGGTCGAAAATCCGGAGACGGCCGGTATCGGCAATTGCAGCAACACATTGGTGGTGCGTTTGTCGTAGACGTTGGCTTCCACTTTGATCCGGTCCGCAAACAAGCCCAGGTCCACGCCGATATCCGACTGAGCCGTCTGCTCCCATTTCAGGTTGGCATTGGCCAGCTGCAGGGGCGCCGTTCCGGGCTGCGCTCCGCTGGCATTATCCGGGTAGGCATAGCCGCCCGACCAAAGGCCCTGCGCGGCGAAATTATTGATCCCGTTCTGGTTGCCGGTGATCCCGTAACTTCCTCTCAGCTTCAGGTCGCTGAGCCACTGCACGTCCTTCAGGAAGCTTTCATCCTTTAACCGCCAGGCCACGCCGACAGAAGGAAAATACCCCCATTTGTTATTGACCCCGAACTTGGAAGACCCGTCCGCCCTGGCGCTCAATTCCAGGAAATACCGGCTGGCGTAGTTGTAGTCGAGGCGGCCAAAGAAGGAGGCGAGGTTGCCCTTGGTCCAGCTCTGCGACGAAGTCGTCGTCGCCGCCGAAGAAATGGATGTATAGGAATTATTCGGGAAGCCGGTGCCGGTGGCCGAAGTATTCGTCGTCAGGTTGCTTTGGACGGTATTCCCGATCACCGCTCCGAACGAGCTCCTGCCGGCAAAATTCGTTTTGTAGGTTAATGTCTGCTCGTTGATCCAGGTACTGTTCTGGGTGAGAGCCGAAGTGGCCAGCCCATTCGTAGGCGGCGCCCCGTCCTGCGTGAGGTTATTCCAGTACTGCGATTCGTTATAACTATTATAGTCCAGGCTCCAGCTCGTGCGGAACTTCAATCCCTTCACAATCTGCGCATCCGCATATAGATTACCGATATATCTCAGGCTGATCGTATGGACATCATAATACCTGATCAGGATCGTCAGGTTGTCGAAACCGGCGTAGTCCAGGGGTTCGCCGGTGGGACTGAACGGCGGCAGGTAAGTAGCCGTATTGATCGCCGATTGCAGCAACCCCCCGTCCGGCCCGTCCCCTGCCCTTCCCTGTTTGCGGTAGGACCGGGAGAAATTGTTGCTGACACCCACCTGCAGCCAGTCCGTCACTTTCGTGTCCACATTGAACCGGAGATCGGCCCTTTCGAAATAAAGCGGCCGGATATCGGCATCCTGGTGGCTATACCCGGCTCCCAGATAATATTGCGTCTCCTTGTTGCCACCGGCAAGCGAAAGATTATAGTTCTGCAGGGCGCCCGTCCTGAACAACTGGCCCTCCCGGTTGTAGGTTTGCTGCAGATCGGGCGCGCCGCGACCGGTAGCAGCGGTGGGATTCCATACCGACCCCGTAAAAGGCGGCGTCTTGAATTCCGCTTCGCCGGCGGCACTTCCCAGCGTCACCGCATCCGCATAGGAATTGGTATAATATTCGTTTTCCAGCGTCGCGTGCTGGGGGCCGGTGGTCAGCTTCCATAACCGGGTCGCCCAGTTGGCGCCATTGGAAACATCCAGGTTCAGCTTGGGGTGGCTGTTGAAATTACCCCGTTTGGTGGTCACGATGATGACCCCGTTTGCGCCCCGGGAACCATAGATAGCCGTAGCGCTTGCATCTTTCAGCACTTCAACGTTTTCAATATCTGCCGGGTTGATATCAGCCAGCGGAGAAGTAGCCCTCCCGCCGGTATTGACGGTCTGGAGACTGGTATTATTGATGAACACGCCGTCTACGATATATAAAGGGTTATTATCTGCGTTGATAGACGTCGTCCCCCTCACCCGAACGAAGATGCCGTCCCCGGGAACACCCGTATTCGAATTGATCTGCAGGCCGGGCGCCTTGCCCTGCAATTGCGCATCGAAACTGGCCACGGGGATCGCCGCCACCTCTTCCTGCCTGACCGACGAGATAGCGCTCGTAAGGTCCCGTCTTTGCTGCGTGCCGTACCCGACAACGACCACATCACCCAGCTGCCCGGCCGTTGCGACCAGTGGGATATCGATATTGCTGCTCCGCGTCTCCGTTACCTCCCGGCCCTGGTAGCCGACATAGGTAACAGCCATTACCACCGGCAGCTTCTGCCCGGTCAGAAAGCGGAAGCGCCCCTCCTGGTCCGTCACCACCTCATGCGTAGTGCCTTTGAGACGTATGGTAGCACCCGGCAGCCCGACGCCCGTCTTATCGTCGAATACCCTGCCTGTGATCGTTAAATTATTATTGTTCTGAGCTTGGGAAGAAAGGGCTATGAGTCCCACAAGAAAAAAATTCAATAGAAATCTGCTTAGATCAATTTTGATCATATAGTTTGTTTTGGATTGTCTTTGAGGAAAGAGGGGAAGAATATCGCAGTTAGCAACAACAACGGCAGGAACTGACAAACAACTTCATGAATGTATTTTTAATAGTCTACCAATTTAGTAGGGTAAAAGTAAAACGAACGGCCGGAAAAACAAAATAATTTTTTGCTTATCTTTATGGTTAAATCGTCAAGCCATGAAAATCACCCGTCTCACCCGCAAAACCACCTTCCCGCTGTTCCTGGTTTTTATGGCCATTCCCCACTTTGCTGGCGCCCAATCGACGCCACCCCCCTCATCGCGACCACCCCGATCGGCACCGGCCCCCTCAAAAGGATCGGCTAATACAACCACAATAAAAAATATGATCGACTCCGGGAATTATGTTTTCCAGGCGCAGTCAGCACTGCCCATGAGGGGCAATATCCGCCAACTCACGACAGACAATTACACGCTAAAAGTTAAT